>CYGL01000002.1_pt1 | contig 133415 bp, 202 predicted proteins | sample 485531 | NCBI WGS metagenome assembly CYGL01 (sample SAMEA3497897, study PRJEB9818) | human gut metagenome | reverse complement strand
GATAGTACCATCGTTTAACTTAATGTCGTGTGGCGTCAAGTTAATGAATTTTGTTGGCACTAACTCGAAGTTCTCTCCACGAACTTGAAGATCAAGATCTGAGTAATTCTCTTCTTGATCCTCAGTATGAATGTCATAGTGAACATTTCCATTGAAGTTGTAACTGTCAGTTACTATACCAAGTACGTTTGTACTCTCCTCATCAGGAGCAAAGCTGATTACTCTTGCTCCTTTCTTTAATATATTCTCTTTCATTGTTAATGTGTTAAAATATTATACTTATGTTATTTATTCATAGATACACTAATAACGTACAACTGTTACTAGCTATTTCGTCCAGTCTCATCAGTATGAATGTTATAGTCTCCTGGCTGACTTTTCATAATTTTGTTAAATGTGTAGTTCTTCAACACTTACTATCTCCTACACTGATTTTCATTCAGCTTTCTTTTTGTATATTTATAAAATATACTCAAATACTCTCAATGTGTTACGACTGCTTATCTACTTCTCATACAACTTAGCTTTATAATAATGTTAATTAATTATATACTAAGAAGCAACTCCACTCTAGATAAGGAAGTGAGCTGTGTTTTTTACTTTAAACTTATTTTTAGTTTAACCGTCTAACTAAACAAAGGACTTAATGTTGTTTTAATTTTTCATTTTTGCTTTTTTCAAATAATACAAAGTAACAGCTCTCCATACACCAAATTGGCAAAATGACAAATGAAATGAAAATAGGCAAAAACCCCTTCCCCTTACCACTGCCACCGCGCGCTTACCTTTCCAGTGTATCAGAGAGCTACGTTACCATGCGTTATTTTTAATTTTGTTGTTGAATTTAGCTGTCTTTCCAGCTTGCCAGAATAAAAAATAGAAACATTGTTAACTAACTCTTATTTTTATTGTTTTATTGTTTTGTTGTATTTTTGTTGTTTACGACAGTTACAGTACCACTCGTCGACTAATTCGATACCAACCGTCGTCTAAATCATGTAATTCAAAGTATCCATATTGAGGATGAGGTGTGAATTGTCCACATAATGTAAACTCTCTACCATCATCACTTACAAATGTACTACCTGAATAGGTTCCTTTAAGACAAATAACCTTTTTTGTTCTTATTTTTTTCATACACTAAAATAATTACATTATCGGCACTTGCTTACAAATTTTAAATATACGCTAATACAAAATGAGTGTTGTACTATCAGCACTAGCTTACAAAGTAAGTAATTAATAAGTAGGGATTTCTCCCTACTATTAATTTAGAGTGACCAGACGTTTACACGCATTACACGGTGCGCACCCTTTGCATAATCTAAATTACCTTGTGATACCGCACGTGTTGCCACGATTGGGCGACAACCTTGTGCTACTAGTGTAAGCTCATTTGGCAATTGCTTTTTACCGGCTTTTACCGCCATAAAGAGTTCCAAAACGTTTCTGGTTTCGGCGTCGAAGAAATCTACATTTGCCGGGTCAAATCCCTCGATATGCTGAGCTGTATGCTCAGTTTCGGTACGAGATTTGCCCTCTTTGCCGTTATCCTCCTTGAATGTGCCTTCCCACTTGTAACCTGCCAAAGACGGCTTAATAAGGTTACGTAATGAAATATTACCGCCCGTCTGACAACTTAGCACCAAAGAAAGTGTTCTGTGGAACCTGTGTGCCGTTTACATTTGCGTAAACGACAACAATCTCAACCTCACCTGTAAGGTGGATAGTCTCACCAATAGTGAAACCATTACCACCTTCTTGACGTGTTTGCATCTGTTTCCAAGCTTCATCAGTTAACTCGTTCAAACCCGCATCCTTGCGGATTTTATTCAATTCTGCTAACTGCTTCTTTAAACTCTCTGCTGTTGCTTTAAATTCCTTCATAATTTTTAATTTTTAAATGATTAAACAATATGTTTCTTTTTTTATTCAAGTATGAGGGAGGGACTAAAGTGGGTGTCTACCGTAGCTTAAATAACTCTCTAAATTTTTAGCACTAGACTAAATCCAGGGGGGGGGGATTAAAATGATGATTTTTGACAATAATTTAGGTATAAGGCTCTAATTGCTACATTTTAAATTATTTTAACTTTTATATTTTTGACAATTAATCTATTGTAGAATGTAATTAAAAAAAGAACTAATTAAAACAATTTTAAAATATTAATTAATATGGTTGAGAACTTGTTAGAAGGAATAATGACAAATGAAGAATTTCAAGAGCTTATGAAAGCTTCTGAAAATAATGAAGATTACAAATTTAATAAAAATGGTTTTAGATATTTCAATGAATAGTTCAGATAATGGTTTTGAACTTAGTGTTAAATACGCTAATCCAGTACAATCTGAAGTAGAGAAGTTTACAGATTTCTTGAATGGTTTGGATGACGAATTGTTTGTAGATATTTGTGAGCAGATTGGTAATGATGGATTACAAAAGATTCAAAATTGTTTGGACTCAGAAAATATTGAATCTGTTCGTTCTGCAGTTTCTTATTTTAAAGCACACGCACGAAAATTCATTGCAGATAAAACTAAATACTTAAATGAGCAATTAGTTAAATTTAACTAATAACTTAAATACACATTTAGCTAGTTATTAAGGGGCTAGCTAATATTCTCTTATGGTGTAATGGTTAGCACAGAAGACTCTAAATCTTTTAGTCAGGGTTCGAATCCTTGTGAGAGAAGAATAGCAATAGTAGAAACCTCCACGTGGTGCTATTCGGGTAATGCTAATTCTACTTTGAAATAACAAAGTTTAAATTTTAAATAAGAATTGAACATGGGTTATATTTATTGTATTACAAATTTAATTAATGAAAAGAAATATGTTGGAAAAACAACATATTCAATTACAAAACGATTTCAAGAGCATTGTAAAGATTCTAAAAAAGAAAGATGTGAAAGAAGACCTCTTTATAGTGCTATGAACAAATATGGTATTGAGAACTTCGTAGTGGAAGAGTTGATGGAATGTCCAAATGATGAACTTGATTCATATGAAAAAATGTACATAGAGAAATTACAGACTTATGGACATAATGGCTATAATGCTACTAAAGGCGGAGATGGCACTATATTATTCGATTATGATAAAATTATTGAAACTTATGCACTAGGAGGCACTATGACTGAATGTGCTGCCAAAATGCACTGCTCAGTAGATACTGTTAAAAAAGTATTAACTATTAATAATATTCCTATAAGACATAATCGAAGAGGCTGTTGCTCTGACCCAAAAAAAGTAGAACAATATTCTCTTGAGGGAGTTTTTATAAAAGAGTGGGAAAGTATAACATTAGCTGCTCATTGGTTAGTAGATAATGGCTATGCTAAAACTTATAATAGTGGAGTAAAACAAAAAATAAGGTTATGTATGCGAGGTGAAAATAAGACAGCATATAAATTTATTTGGAAAAATCCTTGTGAGAGAACAATTTAATTATAAAAGATATGTATTATGATTATAGCAATTTATAAACTAAATGACAAGCTGTTAAAAACAACTAATTTAGAAAAGAAACTTAAGAAGTTGAGAAAGTCTAAATTAGATAGTAAAATACAAATCCTTTTCCAAGAGGATTATGAGGGGGATTTAAAAGAGGCTGAGAATTATTTAGATTACATAATTAAAAAGAACTATGTAATAGATGACAATGTAGATGATACTAGTAATGTAGTTTTACATCATTATGTCAATAAACAAACTGGTTATACACACACTAGTATATATGATAATGATATAAGAATAATAAATGAAGGTTATGAGCAAATTGACTAAAAATTATAATATTTACGAAGACTATTTAAATAGAAATGCCATGCTATCCTTAAATAAAGCAGAGGAAACAGTAGATAAAATACTGGCAGAACCATTTAGAGATAAGCAATGGTTTCTTAATTATCTAGATGAATTAAATAAACAATCAGTAAGATATTAATGTAACTCTAAAATAATGATTGATTATAAAGCAACTATTAAAAATATACACTCAGCATTGTCTGATTTAAATATAGATGAATTATTAATTATACTTGATTGTATTAAAGAGATTCCTAATTATAATAATTCTGTACACATTAATAGTGGAGGTTACACATATCCTAGTATGGATAATGTTTTGTTAAATTCAAAATTGAAATCTCCATCTATTTCAGATACATTATATTCTCTGCAATTAGAAACAGACCATACTATAGGTAATTCAGTGAATTGTACTAATGTAGCCAAGAAACGTGAAGATAATAAGATTAATGTTTCAATTTAATTATAAAATATTTAAGGCGACCTAGCAATCAAGCTAAGCCGCCTTTTATTGTATCTATTAATTACTATAATTATTTTCTCCATATACTAGTTATACTATCTATGCCTAGTAATCCCATACAACAATATAAAACTGTATCTATCATATCTGGAGCTTGTAACTAATTAATAGAGCAGTATATTAGAATAATTAAACTAACTACCCATCCTAATATTCCACATACTCTTTTACTACTTACTCCAGTATGTGCTGTTATTAATTTAATTAAAAACTATTTCATTTCTAAGAATTATTTAAGAATGGTAAGCTCATACCGATTGGCGCTGCTATTCTAAATATATTAGGATCTGACCAATTTCTAGGAATGCGTAAATCATAAGGTAAAATATGTTTAGCGTTCTTTAAATTCCAGTTAGGAAGAGCGTAATAAGGATAATTATTGTGTTCTCTTCTTAATATAGTATTTGGCTTGCTATATAGTAAACCTTGATTCTGTTCTTCTGCTTCTTTTAATAACTAACTATACTAATCTCTATACAATCCTCTAACAACTCCCTATTCGCTTCCTGAAGCTAAACCTGATGATTTCTCTCCTTTATATTCTATAAAAGGAAATCCGTCTTTATCCTCTGTTAATTTAGGTTTACTTTTTGTTAACCAATTAAACTCATCTGCATACTAGACGGGTGCAGATGGTTCTAGTACCTACATTTCATAGGACATATCTCTAACTGCCGGGGTTCTTACTATAAAGCCATTAATCTCATTTACTTTAGAAGTTGCCATTCTAGAAGGCAATTTATATACAGAATATAATCCATTTTTGCCAGAGTATAGAAAAGAAGCATCCTCTGGAACTACTACAGGTGTTTTAGTATTCTTTTCTATTGTGGATGGGTATTCGTATATACTATTCCAAGTTTTTCCATCAAATTCTAGACTACCTCCTGTCTAACTTGGTCTAAATACTGTCTGAGCCTCCGTTCCTGGCATAGCCTTAGTTGTTGTAGCAGTATTTAAATACTTAGCAACTCCTTGGTCACCTCCAGTTCCCTTAGGCATTTCTCCTAAGAATAAAGTTCCAAGAGAATTGTCCATAGTTCCTTTTTGTTCATACAATTCCTCTGGAGATACTCGTGGTTTTAACTGTGTATAAGCTTTAGTGTCTCCTCTAAATAATAACTAAGGTTCTCCCTGGCTATTTACAGCGGCACTGCCTTTACCAAGTTCATTAGTATGCTTATATAAAGCTTGAGCTATTTCTTCATCAGAAATATTATTGTTTCCCATAAGACCATAACGTTCTCTAGCTTCCATTACATATTTACGTAACTAATCACCATTAATACTTCCTTCAGGGATAGGAGTTCCACCATATTCTTTAAACATTTTAACAGCATCTTCTCCCTATAAGTGATGGTTTAATTTGGGTTTAATACCCTTAAATCCCGTATAAGTATTCTTTAAATAAGAATAATTATTTGCTGCTGGGATACTTAATATTTCAGAAGGAGTTTGTTTATTATTTATAATTTTTCCTGGCATACTAGGAACCATGGTATTAGTTATAGGATCTAATTTATAATTTATGACTTCATTAGTTTTTATAGGGTCTGATAATCTATATCCTTTTCCAAAGGAACCCCAATTTAAACTAAATCCGTTATTAGCTGCATCCTATAAAGACTATGTGTTAGATTCCTTAGTTACCTATACTACTTGTCCTCTATTATGTCCAAATTTGTCCCACCATAACTTATCAGGATTATTAAAATGTGCCTATCTGACAGAATAATATTTTCCATTCTAGACTTTCACATCCCCTATTCCATAGTTTCTATTATATACTCGATTGTTTTTTACAAACCCTCCGTGTGAAGGGGTAAATGTTCTGTAAACAAAACCGTCTTCTAAAGGAACTTCCTAAAATCCCTCTGTTGGATTACCTAAATTCTTAGTTATATTTTTTACAGAGCTATCTAGTAATTTATTTTTAGCCCATTTACTTCCTAACTTACTTAGACCAAAGAGTCCTACATCCTTAGCTAACCCTGCTCCAGTAATTAAATCAAATTCAGGATATACAGTTTCTAATCCCTTTTCTTTAGTCCCATAACTCTTAGAAGCTAACTATTGATTATAAGTATTAGGAGTAATTACCGTGTCTGGAGTTCTTATTACTGATACTGGATTTCCCTGAGAATCATAAGTATTTCCATCCTATAAATATATATCATAGGACTCTCCAGTATTTGCATCTTTTGCAGCAGAGGCATATTTAGTTTTATTACCACTCTAATATTTAGGTATCCATTTCATATCTTCTTAAATATTTATCCCATAACTATTTATCTCTTTCATCTACAAAATCTAAAAATCTTTGTAGTTCATCCAGTTGTATATTTATATCTCTCATACCTAGTTAATATTCTAATTATATATTTGAGCGATTGGATTTAAACCCTATTGTTTATTCCACTAATTAATAATCTATTTATCCCTGTTCCTTCCCCTATTCATTTCTACATTATAGAAGGTAGGTCTTGTATTATAGTTTTTCTATTTTAATCCCTATTTAAACTATCCAAAGTTCTAGACATTCTATAAGTTTTTATATCTACCATTAGTTAAACTATCAGTTGCATTTTTAGTCCATCCACCTAAATTAGAAGCCCTTCTTCCGAATGAATAATATTTTCCTGGTCTGCTATCTTCTACCATAGATAAGTGTGAAGTGTCAAAAGCTGCCTACTATGGAATGCCTTTATTAACTAAGGAGATATATCTTTGTAATACTTGGGGCTGTGAATTATTAATCTAAAAAGGTCCACCCTACTAATAAGTAAGAGGATGATTCTTCTTTAAATCCTTTGTTTTAAACCATCCATTATCTAATATTGATCTATGTCCGTTTGGCTTATGTACTTCACCACCATCTTCATGTTTCCACTTCTTTGCATTCTAAGCAAATATGGCTCTTTTTCTAGTTAGAGGATTTTTACTATGTGTTAATTCTTCAGTAGTTTTACCTGTTCTTTTTTTAGTTTCAGTAAATTTCCCTCTATTTTCTTTTTTAATGTGTATTCCAGAACCCTTAGCTAGATAAGGAATACCAAATATTTCTAAATCTTCCATTTTAATTAAATTTAAGAGTTTATATTACTAATTAATTTGTTATACACCTAATTATATATTATTATTGAAAAGTTAAAAATTAGTTTAGATAAATATAAAATAAATGTAAAATGTTAATGTTATATGGAAAATTTAAGTATTGATAAACAAAACGGAACAGTAGCTTTTAATGAGGAAGCGCATCATTACTGGGATGTTAATGACTCATCTATCAAGTTTACTTCTGTAACTACTATGATTGAACAATTTGGTCAGCCATTTGATAAGGAATTTTGGTCAGCATATAAAGCTTTAGAGAAATTGTTACCTGCTGATGAATTTAAGATTGAGAAGAAATCTCTTTTAAATACTAAGAAGTTTGATCCTGTTCTGTTAGAGGCACATAATATTACTGAGCTAGATTTTAATAAAGCACAGCAGGAAATATTAGACTCTTGGGATGAGGAGAATAGAAGATCCTGTGAAAGAGGTACTAAAATACATGCAGGATTAGAGAATTCCTTTTATACTAAGAAAAAGAATATTACTCTAGATAAATATCAGATAGGAGGTAAATTTGAGTGCCAAAAAGATAGAACTTCTTTAGATTTGGAGAATGCAGTATACCCTGAGTATTTAATTCATTGGGATTCTCCATCTGGTAAATTGCATATTGCAGGTCAGATTGATTTATTAGTTAAAAAAGGCAACTCTATCATAATCGGAGACTGGAAAACAAATAAGAAGATTGATACCAAGAGCTATTTTGATTCTAAAGTAAGAAGTTCTGTTAAGATGAAGTTTCCTCTAAATAATCTGGATGATTGTAATTACTATCATTATTGTCTTCAGCTTAGTACTTATGCCTATATAATTGAATCATATAATCCTGACTTTAGTATAGAAGACTTAGTATTAGTACATTTTGACCACAATGACAATATGACTGTTTATCATCTACCTTATCTTAGAAAAGAAGTAGAACGTATGTTATCTTATTATGAAAAGGGGCATCTTCTACAAGAACGTAGATTAAAGAATAAACGAATTGAATATTAATATGATACTATGTATAGCATTATTACTAATAGCTTATTTAATTTATAACACTATAATGGAATTAACTAAGAATTAATATACAAATTAATATATGGAAGAATATATAACTAAACGTACTAAAATATGTAGAGCTTGTCCTATTTGTGACCAAGAAAATGAGATTTGTAATGCACATTTATATTTAAATCCTGAAAATAATGATGTAAGTACAACACCTAAGAAGGGATATTTAAAGGGGTGCGGATGCCACCTAAAATGGAAGATTAATAATAAAAACTCACATTGTCCTTGTAATAAATGGGAAGCAGAATGAAATTAAACATATTAATTAAATGGTTACATAGTATTTTAACTAAGCCATTAACTATATTAAAAAGCATATATTATAATATTAAGAATAAACATCAAGATTTAGCAGATAAGAGATTAGATATATGTTATAGATGTGATCATAAATTAGACACTAACTTTGGTGATTTATGTGATTTATGTGGATGCGTATTAGATAATAAAACTAGAATTGAAGATGAATTTTGTGAACAAGGTAAATGGTAATTATTGCCATAAATTAAATGTAAATGACTATGGATTTTAGAAGTGAATTAAATGGAAAAGAGAAAGTAGCTCAATCACTTATCGGTATGGAAAGCACGGGAACTCCTATTGTAGTTAATGGACAAAGAGCAGACGTTATTTTAGCTAATGAGAAGAAATCTAAATTTAATACTAAAGTAGATGAATATGTAGATAAATTTGAAAAACACAATAAGGCACTTGAGGACTATGCTAAAGAAATCTCAAAGGACATCAATGGTTTAGAGATATTACCAATGGGTTCTTATGCATTAATTAAACCTTTTGATGAGAATCCTTTCCAAAAGGTAACAGTAGAGAGTGGTATTATTACAGACTTAGGTGGATTTGCTCCTCAATACAAGAGTGAAGAAGATGGTCAGATTCACGAGTTGGAACAGTTCATTCGTGTGGGTACTGTAATTGAGACTGGATTCAAATGTGAGTTCTTAAAAGAAGGTGATGTAGTATTCTTTACTAAAGCTAGTGAAGCTACTGTTCCATTTTTCAAACAAGGATTTGTAGTAGTTAATGAATCACGAATTATGGCAATAGTTAATGAGAAATTAACAGAAAGAAAGAATCAAATTAAAGATAATGGAAACAAGTAATAAAGTTTATCTATAGCCGGGAGATGTTGTAAGTCTGCGTTAGCGTGACAAAATGCATTGTCCGGCTATGCTTGTTATTAGAAAAGAGCAAGCAATATTTAAAGATGAAATGAAAGGATTGAGATGTAGATGGTTTACTGACTCAGGTTTAATGTAGGAAGCAGTATTCAACACTAAGGATTTAATACTTGTATAATTATGGCATAGAGGGAAGTTAACTCTGGAAGTTTTAAAAATGCCTTTAATACTGCTAGAAATTAGGGCAAGGGACTATTTACTTGGAATGGTAAATAGTATAATACTATGAAAAAAGGAGAAAATTCGGATACTTTTAGACAGTAGCATTCTGACTATGATTAGTTCTTAGGAAATATAGCTTCTAGTTAGGGTGGTTGGCACGTGTAGAATCCAATAGACACTTCTTATATAATAAATAAAGTCCCAAAGCCAGTTACTGAAAAGTCTAATGAAGTCTCACCAAGTAATCAAGTTCAATAGAATACTTAGTTACAAATGTTTACTAATGATGATATTAGATCTTTAGGATTTCGTAATTATAATGGTTTAGTAAGTGCAGTAGGAAATCAAGCTAATACAAATAACAACTTTGTAAAAGCTATGATAAATAGATATGGAGCTGATACTAGTAAGTGGAATCAAAATACTATAGAAAATGATCTCGGCGTTAGTGGGACTTATAGAAGTTTTGGAAGAGGTGATTTTGGAGATATGTCTCGTTCTATGGCTAGTTGGCTAGGAACCCATAATGGAAACTTGGCTAAGAAAGAGCAAGAAAGGATATGGAATCAAAATGCAGGAGTTAAATATTCTTTAAATGACAATTCTGTATTAGCTAATAAATATCAGCTATCGAAACCTTCTATTTCTAATAATTTAGTTAATTTAAAATTTAAACAAGGAGGACAAATGTATAAATACGCAGCAGGAGCACAAATGGTACAACCACAATAGGCAGGTGGACAATAGGGAATGGAATAGTAGGCAATAGCTTTAGTTTAGGCAGCTATGTAGGGTGACTAGCAAGCTAACTAGACTATTTAGAAAATTATGTAGGCAGCACAACAAGGTGATTAGCAAGCAGTTCAGGTAGCTAAGTTACTACAAGCTATTGCTCAGCAAATGAAAGGATCTCGTAAAGCACGACTCGGTGCTAAGTTAGATTATATTAAATAGTCTATTGGGGAATGCCCTGAAGGTTAGGAAGTAGTATATTTTAAAAAGGGTGGAGAAATCTGTAAAATATGCGCAGGTAAAAAGATGCAAGATGGAGGAAAATCTGACCCTATTAAAAACTTTAAGAAAAAGAAAGTAAATAAACATTAGTAGGGAGGTACTTTTAAGCAAGCATTTGATAACGCTTATGGTAAATAGAGATACTTTACATGGAATGGAAAAGTATATGCTGCTTATAAAGGAGATAAAGCTACTGATTAGGGATTTTAGGGAGCAATAGATAATCTTTAGGAATAGGCTAATGCTTTAAAGGATTATAATGCTGGATCTCACTTAGGATGGAATCCAGGGGCAAATAAAACTACTGCGATTAAGCATAACAATAATGGTAATATGTAGGGAGTAGTTAATGACGTTATAATTACTGGAAGACGGATAAGCCCTAAATAGAAAGCTAATAATTAGAGAAAATAGTACTTTGACTAGTGGACTGCATATGTTAAAAAATGGCATCCAAATATGCTAGGAAGATTTAAGAATACTATGTAGAATATGGGATATAAGTATAATTGGAATACAGGAGTTTATAGTAAATCGGGAAGTTCCTATAGATTAAATAATGGTTAGCTTCAAACCCAAAATATTTATACTGGAAATTGGAGTAATATAAACAACTCTGATGCACTCCCTGGTATGCCTGCAAATGGTTTATCTAGAAGATTACAAAAATAAAATACTGATGTTTAATGTTAATGATTTATGAATGTATTTAATTATGATAGTGACCATCTTGTTCTAGAATTAAATGAGCCTGAGATTCTTTTAATCAGAGAATTTAAGGCTCTTCTAGATAGAGATTAAAACAAAAACTAAGACTAGAGTAAATAAAGAACTTACTTATATTTATTTGGCTTTAGATTGGAAGTCTCCTTACTCTAATTATTTAGAATAGGAAAGACATGAAGAAGCTTTGGCTGATAGTGGTTTAACAGAAGCTTAGTTTTAACGACCCTATATTTAGAGAAGCTTTGGTCGAAAATATAGGAAATTACAAGAATCAAATAAATCTGTGAAATTATTAGAAGCAGCTCGAAGAGCAGCAGACTAGTTTATAGATTATTTTGAAACTATTGTAGATTTAAATGAACGAGATATTAATGGTAAACCTATTTTCTCTGCAGAAAAAGTAATGAAGGAGATGGCTTAGTTAAGTAATGTCCATGAGCAATTAATTACTTTAGAGAAAGAAGTTAAAGAGTCTGTATCACAAGAATCTGCAACTAGAGGTGGAGTTAATACTGGATATGACCCAGGTGATTTTTAATTGATATGCCTAGAAAGAAGAAAGTATTACCTGATGAAATCTAGTTAATTGTAGATGAAGTAAAGAAGAAATAGTAGGAAGAAGACACTAAAGAAGCTAAGAAATTAGTTGATGAATATAGGATTGAGCGTTCTAATGATAAGACATATTGGGATATTACTAAGGATATGAAAATAGAATGTTTTGATCCTACTTTATCTTATGAATTAACTGGTTATAGACCTATAGATGAAACTCATGGTTTAGATTTTGACCCTTCATGGTTTACTGAAGTTAGAGAAACATTTCTAAGAACTGGAAGATATTGTTCTTATTTACCTAGAAGTAAAAGATGGGATGCATTTTGGAAAGAACAATATACTAGATGTAAATATGGTATGACCTCACATGGATACACTATTACTGGAGATAACTATTTCTTCTTAAATTTTTATTAGTTACCAGTAGTAGATATGGATAAAGCATCAGGTGAAGGTACAAATGAAAGTTTTCCGGTATTCTTTGCTTCTCAATATATGTTCTTTCATTATTTATAGATGTGTAGAGTACTACATAAAAATGCTGCTTTAATTGAAGGCGCGTTCAATTGGCTTTAGTGAGATAAACGCTTCTCTTGCAGCTAGACTGTACACTACTATAAAAAGAAGTAGAACTATGATTACCTGTTTTAAAGATACTTATTTAAATGGTACTTTTAGTAAGTTAGACCATGCTCTCACATTTATTAACACAAATGCTGATGGATTTTTTTAAACCTAGATTAACAGATAAAGCCCTAGAAAAGAAATCAGGATATTAGGTCAAAATAGATGGTCAGTTTACAGACTTTGGATGGCGTTCAGTTGTAATAGGAATTAATGGAAGTAAGCCTTCTAATATTCGTGGTGATCGTGTTGACCTTCTTATTTATGATGAGGCTGGTTCGTGGCCTGATTTAACTACCGCAGTAGTGCAAGGACAAGAGTTATGTGAAGTATAGGGTGTTCCTAGAGGTATTATGTTTGTTTGGTGGTACTGGAGGTGATTTTCGGTCCTCCTCTTGAAGGATTAAAAAAGATTTATTATAATCCTAAGGCTTTTAAGATTCTACCATTTAGACATAAATGGACACAAGATGGAACTACTATAGAGAGTGGATTCTTTCTTCCTTATTTTCTACAATCTTTGAATCCTGAATACATGGATTCTAGAGGAGTTTGTAATTAGACAGAATATAAGAAGGTATTACAAGAAGAAAGAAATAATCTGTTAGCTGTTCCTGAAGACTACCTTAAAAAGTGTGCTGAGCGTTGTTGGAATGCAGAGGAAGCATTTACTCTTGAAGGTTAGAATAAATTTAATAAAATGAAGATAGCAGATTAGTTAGCTAAAATACGTCTTCATAAAATTGGACCTAGACCACAGGTAGGAACTATTGATTATACTTACAAATCTAATAAGCACTCTTTAGAAAATATAGATGGATTTAGATGGCTTCTTAATTCTGGTAAAGTTTAGATATTAGAGCATCCAGTATGGTCTGATTTATATAAGGAACAGATTGAGAAGTAGAAGAAGGAAGCTGAAGAATAGGGAATTGACTTTGAAGCTCCTGTGTATACAGAAATGAATGATTTATATGTAGCAGGTATTGATGGTATTGATATTGGTGCTGCTCAAACTTCTAAAGAAACTAGAGACCCTTCTGATTTTTGTATTGTAATTAAACGTAGAGCCTTTGGTCTTAATGAACCACAATATGTAGCTATGTATAAAGACCGACCTCAAAATATTAGAGAAGCTTATAAAATAGCTATGTGCATGTGTAGATATTATAATTGTAGAATTAATATAGAGGCTACCCGTGTAGGTATGATTACTTGGGCTAGAGAAAATAAATGTCTACAGTATTTTATGAAAAGACCTAGAGCTACTTTAACGGATATTAAACATGGTACTACTAAATAGTATGGTACTCCTGCAACTAAAACTATTATAGAACAGCAAACAGACCTTATAGCTGATTATGTAGAAGACTATGGACATAATATCTGGTTTGAAGACATGTTAGTGTAGTTAAATGGTTATAATGATGAGAATAAAACAAAATTTGATATTATAGCTGCTTTGGGTAGACCTACATGCCCCCTTATATAGTAATATATATTGAAAATTCCGAAAAATCGGTGAAGACTAAGATGATTTAAAATTATAAAATGTATTATCATGGACGAACTAAATTTTATTGAAACAAATTATCCATTATTTCAAAATGGAACTAGTAAAAGATTAATAAGACATAATTTCTTTTCAAAAATTGAAACAGAACTCCAAGCTTATTTATTAGGTTTTATCTATTCTGATGGGTGTATAAACATTCAAAGACATACCCTATCAATACATATAAATGATATAGATTCAGAACTTTTTGAATTATTCAGAATAATAAGTCCTGATGCTTATACACAACAAGAAGAAGGATATGAGTCGAAAGCCTTGGTAAGAGGACACACAGTTAAGAACAAATCTTCTATTCGACTTGCTATTTCTAGTAAAATATTAATAGAAGATTTAATTAAATTAGGTGTCTGTGAAAGAAAAACCTATGAGAATTTACATATACCTGAAATGAATTCTAATTTAATAGGCTCTTTCATTAGAGGTTATTTTGATGGTGATGGTTGCTTTACTTGGCATGCATCAGCTCCTAATTTAAACAATAGAGAACGTAATTGGAGAATCAAAATGTCTTGGCAAATTGATTCTAAAACTCAAACATTATTAACAGAATTTACAAAAATGGTTTGAATCTCAAGGAGTTACTTTAAAAATTAATTACATAAAAAGAGATAATATGTATCGTTTGTGTACTTCTTCAAAGAAAACTTTTAGTAAAATATATGATTTAATCTTTAAAGAAGCTCAATATAGTTTGTCTAGGAAAATTTATAAAATAAATCATTATGTTAATACCGAGGTAACTCAGTTAATCGCTGAGTACCGTAACGCGTAGGAGGTGAACGTTAATGAGAGTAATAATCCTCCCAAGAGTTCGGAACATGCTTATAATTAATAATATAGAATTAAATTTCTTAACTATAATATATAAGCATGAAAATGTACGCTGAACTTATAGGAAACTATAAGAATCTAGGGATAAAAAGCCTTAGAGGTAACACACTTGATGGTTGAACTTGCAGATTAGGAATTATCAGGAAGACAACCTACAAAAGTTGACAAAGAAGTTGAAGAATTTTAGGACTACGGATATTATATAAATGACAAAGGTTATAGAGAATTTGGGGTTATTCCAAAGAAACAATCAAATCAAATAGTAATTAAATAGGAGGAAAACAATGACCCATACCGAATTGAAACAAGTGATCCTAGATTATATGAGAACACAGTTTTAGATAGATTTTATAGGAGATATTCGTATTGAAGATTTAGACCCTATAGGATATAAAGTTTCTTTTAATCTAGACCATGCAGAAAACCCTTTTGTATTAATGGCAGATTTACCCGATGATAAATTTGTAGATTTTATAAAAGAGGAATTAAGAAGAAGTAAATTACATAGAGTAAAGTATTTTAAAGCAATTAAAATACAACCTCCAGAACCTAAACTATGTTATGACAGACAAAGAGCTTATAGATAAGACTAACGAAACTATTTCTGAACTTGTATATGATAAAACTAAGCTATAGAAAGCTTATAATTATTATAATGGAAAAAGAGATAAAGAATAGTTTCGTTATTTAGAAGAAAATTTTGGTATAGGAAGTCCCACTTCTGTTGAATTTACACCTTTACTAAGAAAACATGTAGATGCCTTAGTTGGTGAATTTTTAGGAACTCCTATATTACCAAAAATATCCTGTAAAGATGCAGGGACTATCAGTAATATGGATAGAGAGAAGTAGCTATTAATATAGACACAAATAATAGGATTTTTAAAAACACACTTAAATAATTCCTTACTTAAATTTGCTAATAACTAGGATATTACTGATAAATCTATTAAATAGTAGTTAGATAAAATAATTGAAGAGTAGGATTAGCAATTTGTTTCTCAATACGAGATTGCTGCTTAGAATATTCTTCAATACATTATGCAGTCTGAAGAAATTGATTTTGTAACTAAACTTAGACAATTATTTATAGACTTGTTAGTTACAGGTTATTGTTTTTACAGAGTAAAGCCGTCATTTAGTAAAACTAATATTGAAATAGAAGTATTAAATCCTTTAAATACTTTTGTAGATAGAAATCCTGAATCTCCTTATGTTAAAAAATCTTATAGGTCAGTTGTGAGACAATGGCTTTCTAAAAGTTAGATATTAGCTAAATATGGAAATGAATTAAGTAAAGAAGACTTACGTAATTTTAAATAGAACTGGACAGATGACGACACAGCTAGATATAGAAGAGCTTTCGGTCCAGTTGTAGATATAGATGAAGATAGTGACGATGATGAAGACCAAGATTTACTCCCTGGTTATCCTGAAGATGATTCTCATAGATATAATCTGATTCCAGTATACGAAGTAGAATGGATAGAAACTGATGATAAATTTATTATGTAGAGATATAATACAATTAGAATCGGTGATGAATATTATATTCTTAGAGGAATTGATAAATAGGTAATCAGAAGTCACGATAATCCTAATTATTGTGGATTGTCAGTAAATGGTGTTTATTTCTTAAATAGAGCACGTTAGCCTTATAGTTTAATCTTAAAATGCGCTCACCTGCAGGATTAATATAACGGTTCTGCTTAAATTTCGTGAATTGCTGGAAACTCCTTAGAGCTTTCCAAACTACAAAATAGCTAGTAATAGCAGGTTTGAATGTTTGAAAATTGGAAAGATTGGACAATCAGCAGCTAAGTATCTTGTATAAGATAAAAGTTCAACGACTATTATGTAGAGTTAAGTAACTCGAAGTGCGAAAGTTTTATAAATTTTTAATAAATAAAATAAAAGTAATTATGAAATATAATGAAGAACAGTTTAGTGAAGAAGTAACCAAAAAGTATAATGGTGAAATTAAAGTAATAAGTAAATTTAAAGGTTTAACTAGACCAATATTAGTACAGGATAAATATGGAGTCTTAAGTTTACCTACAGCAAGACAGGTATTAAATAATAAACCTACAATAAAAGCAGCCCTAAATAAGACACAATATTTTATGGGAATGTTGCAATTAGAACATCCTGAAATTGCTGAACTTGTAACCCCTGCTTCTGAATATGAAGCAATGAAAAAGAAGATGTTATTTAATACTAAGTATGGTTTAGTTAGTGTAAATCCAGATAATTTAGTTCATGGACATGCACCCACAATAAGAACTGCTGTCAATAGAAAGGAATATTTTAAAAATCAATTATTATTTTTATATGATAATAAATATGATTTTAGAAATTGAGTCTTACTGATAGACATAAAGGACGAGTAACTTTAATATGTCCTACTCATGGAGAACAATCAGTTGATTCTGATGGCATTTTTCTAGGAATAGGTTGTCCTTGTTGTAATAAATTTTGGGAGAAATCTGATACATTTTACTTAATTAAATTATCTAGTAAAGATGAGGAATTTTATAAATTAGGAATTTCATATGCCACAAAAAATGGTGATGTTAGACGATTCCGAGATTATAAAAATTTAGGATTTACAGTAACTCCTATTTATATACACACTTTTGATGATGCTATTCAATGTAAGGAGTTTGAAACTAAATTAAAAAGAATAATAAAAGATAGTTTATATATTCCAAAGAAATGGGATTATGAACGTTCTACGGAAACTTTTACTGATAATTTATTACCCACTATTAAAAATATTATAAAACAAGATATAGTCTCAACTTCTGATGAAAGTCAGAGCAGTTCATTAGAGAACGCACCTAAATTAACGACTTAGGTGGAAGATAATACGTTATGATCTCCTACATTATTATAGAGATGCTATTGTAGCAAATAGTGGTGTTAAGGGTAGTATTATTGACATTTCTATGATTCCTAAAGTATTAGGTCCTGATTTCGGAGCTAGAGTAAAGAAATGGAGAGCTTATAAGAAACAAGGAGAAATGTTAATTGATTCTTCTCAAGAAGGAAGAATGGAAGATGGATAGGCTCCTTTAAATACTATATTTAATGGCTATGATGAATCTTTACCAGCTTAGGTAATACAAGCAATTGATTTAGCTATACAATCTATTGAATCTACTGTATCATCTATTACAGGTGTATTTAGAGAAAGACTTAATGGTATTGAATAGAGGGATGCTGTAACTAATGTTAAATAGGGAGTAACTAATTCTTATACTGTAACTAAACCTATTTATTAGCAAATGGATTTAGTTGTAAGAGAAGTCCTACTTGACAGTTCTTAATTAGGCTAAAATAGTTTATAAGAAAGGATTGACTGGTACTATCACTTTAGGAGATAAGTATTAGAAAATATTTACGGCACTTCCTGAGTATTTTACAGTTACAGACTATGATATACATGTAATATCTAGTACTGAGATTATGTAGGATATGTAGACAATTAAATCTACATTGCCCGATTTAATTAAGTCTGGATTAGTTAGTGCTGATATTATATTCGAGGCTCTTACTGCTAAGAGTTTAACTGAACTTAAATATACTGTTAAGAAAGCTATAGAAAAATAGAAAGCTGAAAATAATTAGTTATAGTAGCTGTAGTAGAAGTTAGAAGAAACTAGTTAGTAGTTACAATAGGCTTAGCAAGAGTTATAGAAAGCTCAACAGAAAGCAGAATCTCTTAATGAACAAAGAATGTAGCTTGATTAGCAGAAGATTCAATTAGAATATCAAGTTAATTGGTATAAGGCTCAAACAGATAGAACTTATAAAGATAGACAATTAGATATAGAGGATTAGAGAACTAAAGTTGAATTGGCTTAGTTAAATGATGGCAATCCTTATAATGATAAAATTAGACAATCATAATGGCAATCAGTTGTGAAAAAGTATACTCTGGAACTGGTGATTAGATTTATCCAGAGACAGCAGATAAAGCAGTTACAGTTCTAGCTAAAAATACTACACTTGACTTATATTTAGCAGACCTTGCTAGATAGATTTCTGAAAAATAGGGAGCTGATGAGGTAGCTAAATCTTTAAAGTTTAAAATAGACTATTTAGCTACAAATACAGCAGATGCTAATAAAGTAAAGGAGTTAGAAGATTAGCCTGAAACTAATCAGTGGGGCGAAAACTTTGTATTACCTTCTGTAAAGACTCCTTATACCTGGAAAAGAACTATTGTATATTTTGAAGGATAGAATCTTAAAGACGGTTAGAAATTTTATGAAATCGTAACTGCAGATATTGCTGAGATTAGTTAGACTCTGTATATGGTTAAAGATAATTCTTAGTAGCCTAAGGTAATATATCCATAGAAAGCTGTAGAAGTAGGAGGAGAACTATAGAATGTAGATGATACAGATGCTTCTATAGATGAAATAATCAAAGCTAGTGAAGCAGGTAAAAATAATTGGAGTAAATATCCATCAGAAATAACTGCATCTAATCCATATGGATTTATGGCAGTACGATAGAGAATAAGCGGTGCTTGGAGTTTATTTAAAGTTGCTCTATATTCTAAATGGGCTTATGACAGTAGACTTGTTACTAAATTTACAGTAACCGGTACCTTTGAAAAACCTCAATTAACTAAAACTGCAATAAATCCCGGCAATTAGTGGACAGATACTAATGAATAGGAATTTACTGGTTATCTATGGATGATTTCTGCATCTTAGAACAATAATAATTATGTTTTAGATGATCATAAGAATATATGGAGTGAACCTCAATTAATTTCAATAGTTAAGTAATGGAATTTAAAATAGATATATGTAATTCAGTACAAGGTGATTTAACTGTGTTAGATCTATCTAAAGAGTACAATCAATATTTATCTGAAGAGGAAGAAGTAGCTAGTACTTATGAAGATACATTATTATTTAAATACAGTAAATCAGTGACTGTAAATGTATTAATGAAAATAGGAACTACTGAAATAACATTCTTAGATGCATTAATACATGAACACAATTAGTTAGAAAATGGGGTATATAAAGATGATGCGTGTACTTTCAACCTTAAAGAAGATGGTTTTTATACTATTGACCATTATGTATTTCCGAATATAGATTGGTATAATTGGTATAAAGATGAAGCTTCACAAGAATATAAAGATAAAATAAATAGAGTATATATAATAGATGAAGGAGTTATTAAAAAAGAAGTAGATGGAGTATTAAAAGAAACTACTCTTAGAGAAGTACTAGAAATGAATCTAGAAGGAACTCCTATTTAGTAGGAACATATAAATACTTTCTTTACAGGAAATATGCAACAATGTTATATTAATTATTGTAAGAAATTATTTAATGCCCTATTAAATAAATGCCGAACTTCTGCATATAATGAAGATTTATATGCTAGAGACTTCATTTGGATGACTCTTAATATAATAGATTATTTAATCTAGTTTGAACAATTTATGGAAGCTGAAAAAATAGTAGAAGAATTTAATACTTGTGGAGGCTTCTGTCATAATAATGAATATGGATAGCATACAGCTCATGGATGTGGATGTTCTAAAGCGTAAAGCAATAGAACTTTATAGAGATTTATTAAATAGAGCAAAGAAAGGTTATCAAGATGATTATTCATTATTGTTAAATATTATTTGTTTTATTAGTTTACCTATAGATATAGATAATAAAGAATTTATTAAAGAGAACTTACTAAATTAGAATGATACACTCTATTTACAATTAGGTAGGGAAGGTAGGTTTAACACCATGTTCTAAAGAAAGACCTAAACAACTTATACCTCTTTTAAAGAGTAATTTTTTAGGAGAATTTCAAACAGAACTAGAAAAGAAATTAGCTAGAGAAAGTATAGGTGTAACTGTCACAGGTAAATATACATATAAACCCGATAGTGATCATATAACAAATATAGAATAGATTACATCTATATATGAGGCACTTGACTATGCTTTAACTCTAGCTAAATCTTATCAAGATAAAAAGATAGAAGAATAGATAGAAACTATTAAAGCTAATATAAATTAGTTAACTAGCACTGTTACTAATTAGGGATAGGAGTTATCTACTTTATAGGAATTAGTCAATACTATTAACACATAGGTAGGAACCTTAAATAGTCAATTAGCTAATTTAAATGTAGATGATAAAATAGAAGCTTGGATTAGAGCACATTCGGGCTCAGTAGCTTTAAATGGGGAATCTAAGTTAGATTTTGCTATATCTCAAGCTGAAGGTAATGCTATTAAGTCTAAAGAAGATGGTCTTTATGTTGAAAGCTCCTCTGCTGCAGTATATAAGTCAGAATTATCCGATAATACTAAAATGAATACTTCTGTAGGTGGACTTAAATAGGGAACTAAGGTATCTGATTTAAAGGGTAAGGCATTTTCTACCATATTAGATAAACTATTATTCCCAGTATTAGTTAGAGAATTAGTTCAGCCTTATGTAGTATCCAATGTATCTAGTTAGTTAGTAGAAGTAGGTAGCTCTATTATTCCGGCAAGTACAACTTTTATTAAAGGAGACGCTGGAGATGCAACCTCTAAAACAGATTCTATAACCCATAATAATTAGGCTTATACAGAATCTACATATACAGAGTTAGGGGATTATATTTATAAGGTAGTAATTAATTACTCTGCTGGAGAGTATTTGGTCGATGATAGAGGATAGACTACTGATAAAAGAATTGAAGCGGGTTCTATAAATAAAACTGTAGCTACTATCTCTGCAACATATCCTTGGTATTATAACACTAATAAAGGTACCCTAGTTAAGTATGGCACTCAATCTGAGGTAATGGAAATTAATTTATCAGGTAAAGCCGTTATTAAAATACCTGGTACTAATTCAACTTTAGATAGTCTAAAAGTAAATGGTGGTTTAGGATTCTTAGATGTTAATATGTCTGGATGGACTAAAACTACTGAACAGATAAATGATTACACATATTAGGTATGGACTAAGAATGATTCTTATGCTTCTGAACTACCTCATCAAATTCAATTCACATTAGCATGAAATATACAGGTGATTCGTTGTTAGGAGTTTCATTTTCAGTAAAGACTCCTAAACCATTAGATTGTAGAACTGTAGTAGATACTACTTAGGAATTATACACTATTCCTGCTGAAATAGCATATGAAGGTATGTCAGTTTCTAATCTTGAAGATGGTTATATTTATATGTTAGTAGATAAAACTAATATAACTAATTCTGATGGATGGGTAGCTTCTTATAAAGCTCTTTAGTTAGTTAGCTGCACAGAAGCTGAATATACAGAATGGAAGAAAAATACTACAGAACAAGGAACCGCAATAGATTCTGAAAAGCCTTATTTACATAATGATACTTATTATTATATTTATGAGGATAGTATCGAAAATAAAGGCACATATTATGTAAATCAAGAATAGTATCAACGTGTTTGGAACTTAGCATCTTCTAAAGCTGATAATACTAGTTTCCTAGCTTTACAAAAGAAAGTGGAAAGTAATAATACTAACATTACTACTAACTACTTAACTAAAAAAGATGCCACAAATACTTATGTAAATAAATCATTTTTAGAAGGTACTGCAGAAACTACTTTAAAGGAGGTAACAGATAAGTATCAAACAGCAGAAACATCTGATTCTAAATATTTAAAGCCTTCAAATTTTGGGGTAAGTGATGTAAACACCTAGTTTTCATTCTTAAATACTACAACTTTTGAGGAATACAAGTCTACAGTTACAGAATAGTTAGACACTAAAATAACTAAAAACTCTAGAGCCACTTTAGAAAGCTTAATGGTGAATACTATCTAGAATACTTCAGGTAATACCATGAGTATCAAAACTGATGGTATATTCTATGGAACAGAGAAATTAGCTAAAGTTTCAGAAGTACCTAAGTGGATGTGTTTATCTCAAGAAGAATATAAATAGTTAGAGACAGATGGTACTTTACAAAAAGATACTTACTATTTAACATATGGCAAAAATACAGATGATTCAGGGTTTGTAACTGCAGACTTATTGGAAAGATAGGTGAAATCTATTATGCAAGGTGTGACTAAACTACAAGATTCAGCGACTTTAGCAGATTGTATTTCTAAAGTAAATGAAATAATAGATAAATTTAAAGTTTAATAATACTCTTATATTGTTGTCTTTTCCTATTATTTATTAAACTAAAACTTATTTATTATGTCAACAATTTGGAAAAACGGAAAATACTAGCCCTTAATTAAGTATGTCACTAGTAAAGATTTTAAACTATTATCTAACCTTGTAAATATTATAAATGGGGATTCCAATACTAAAGGTTCCTTTAGAAAAACTATAAAAGACTTAATTGGAGGAGCCCCTGAAGCTTATGATACATTGAAGGAGATTGCAGATAAACTCAAGGATAATGATAATTTATATACAGCTATTAGTAATACTATTGCTACTAAAGCTACTACAGTTGCCCTTAATGAAGAGATTACGAGAGCTAAAACAGCAGAAGCATCTATTACATCAGATGTTAATGATAAGCTTACAAGGAAAGCTGACACTACTGCCCTTAATGACTATGTTCTTACAACAGCACTTAATAAGTAGATTGATACGCTAAATGCTACCATTGACACAAAATAGCCTAAGGGCAATTATCTTACAGAGCACCAATCTCTTGAAGAGTATGCTAAGAAAAGTGAAATTGCTGAGTAGATTGCTGCTAAAGCTGATGCTACAACTCTTACAGCACTTGAAGCACGTATTGCAGCACTTGAAGCCAAGCATACTGAAACTAATACTTAGATAGAAGCTTAATAAATTATATTAGATTTTAAATGATATACAGAAATGGTAAATTAGTTTCTGAAATTAATAAAAATCTTTCAGAACTAATTGATACAATTGAATAGGTAGCACAGAGAAGTATAGGAGCTGTATATAAAGGTTCCTAGTTAGTATTTTTAACTGTGCTAAATGCTATAAAGAGCTGTTATGGTAGTGGTTCTTGGCTTTCAGATAAAAATTGGTTAGATAACGATTATTGGAAAAATAAATAAATAAAATGGCAATCTTTAAAGATTTAGAAAATAAAATTGAATCACTTGAGACACCTTGGAATGAAAAGACCGGTCAATAGGTTGAAGATTTAATCTCTCGCCATCTTGTTAATTCCATGGACTTCACTAATAGTACACTTACATTAAGAAATTACAGTGGGGATGCATTTACTGGTTCTAGAGTTACTGTAGAAACTCCATCCTATGATTAGGATGTATTGATTGTTGCTGTTAGAATTAATGGTACTATTTATAAAACTGGAGAAGTAGTTATGTAGTGTAATTCTAAGAGCAAAGTAGAATTAGCAGTAGCTACAAGTCATACCTCCACTACCTAGTCTTTTGGTGTTTAGGATGCAGCTGGTGCCGTAAAAGTTAAGATACAATATGGAGTTAATAGTATGGAAACTACTGTTGCTCCTTATGCATTAAAAGATTTTTCATTAGATTCCTCTGGTACTAAAATTGAGCATCTCAATAAAGCAGATAGTGAATTAAGATGGGTGAATATCACAGAATTATTTAATGATTCATAGGAAAGTAAAATTACTGCTACCCTTGTAGATTATCCACAAAAATCTAGTATTCTTGATGTATCTATTAAAAGCTAGAAAATAGCTCTGTCGTATACTGGCAATGTTATTTCTACTACTGCTTAGTTTACCCTTGAAGGAGGTTTAGCTTCAGAATATCACTTAGAGGGTTATTTAAATACAAAACCTACAAATACCACTGATGGCAATTTGTCTTTTGGAGGATTATAGCCTGGATTAAATTTATTAACTGTTAAAGCAGTACATAAAACTCAAAACATCGCAACAAATTATATAAATGTTTGTGTGATTAATCCTTCTGGATTTAGTGGGGTTGCTGTAGCAGTAAATGGAATTACTGGTTCTATTAATAATCACGATACGGTAAAGTTGTACACACTTACTGTTTATAGCCCTACTAAAGAATCAGTAACTATTAATACATATCTAAATTCTGACTCAGCAGATGATAGATAGAACTTACTTGATACTGTAATAGTTAATGCCCAGAATTATGATGCTAATAATAAGTATGATGTTACTTATAAGAAATATATAGAAGTAAATAGTGATGATGCTAAATAGTATTTACAAGTAGAAGTAAATGGTAAGCTTTATTAGTTCCAATCAACTAATTCTGATAAGGTATTTATGTCTAATTATTAGACATTATCTATCTCTAAAGCAAATGCTAACTATCTATATACCGCTAGTCCTAGACCTACAATTAACTTTGATTAGATAAATGGTAGAACTACTACTTTATTTAATACCAGTCCAGATTATTGGACAGCTTCGGATGGTAAAATAATATATAGAGTAGAGTCTAATACTGACAAGGTATTTGAAACTCCTGTTGATTTATAGTTAAGTAATAACTTTACTCTCGAATTTGGTTTTAAATCCTATAATATAAGTAATGAAGAGTCCCCAGTAATTACATTTGGTCAAATGTTAATTAAACCAACCGTAGTATGTTGGAATACCTAGGCAGAATAGCTTTATAATGCTAGATTTGCATAGTTTAAAGAAAATGCAGATACCCATATTACTATTACTGTTTAGAAAGGATTTACTCTTAATTAGAATGATCTATATTACCCTAATTATTTCTTAGCATAGGATTCTTATAATACATTAAAAGCTAATTTGGAAAGTGCTAAGTTTAACTTAGTGAGAATCTATGTTAATGGAGTAATTAATAGAGAAATATCTATTGATGATGCTACTTTACTTGCATTGTAGAATGAAGCTTAGTTACAAATAAATCCTAAGGGTTCTGACCTAGACTTATATCTGTTAAGAGTTTATAATTCTACAGCACTTACTTTTGATTAGATTTAGCATAATTATATTTCTTTCTTAGCTACTAGAGAATAGAAAGATAAATTCTACGATAGAAATAATATCTTAGGAACCAATGGTGCTATCTCATTCGCTAAGAGTTTTGGTAAATACAATACATTAGTATATGTATTCCCTAAAGGAGGTAAAGTTACCAAAATAGAACCTGGCAAGGTGAAAATAATAAACCTGGAGATCAAGATAACGCAGCTAAGAAAATTAGATGCACATTATTTATTAATTATGCTGATTAGGCAATTAATAAAATATATGGTGGTAGAATAAATAATGGTCTTGTTAAGGGTTAGGGTTCTTCTGCTATGCGTTATTTAATTTGGAATACAGCATTCTAGTTAAATAAGTTTAAAGATGGAGAAACTAAAGTAAAGAGTGTATTTACTCCTTATGAAGATTTAGATACTGCTACTAATAAATTCATAGCTAAACCTACCCATGAAAAGAAAGGTTACTACAATATGCCCCCTTATAGTGGTTAGTATGATTCTTCTGAAAAAGATTTAAAAGTAACTAAACTCGTAGGTAAGGTTAATTTTGCCTCTTCTATGTAGTCTCATAAAGAGGGTGCTTGTAAACTTTATAATGATGCATATAAATCGGACTCTGACTAGAAAGGTTTACTTAATGGAGGTCGTAAGGCCGTACATGAAGAAGCCTTCTTATACTTCTATTTAATTACAGATTTAGAATCTGTGGCTAACTATGAATTAGCAGACTTACTTAAGAATCCTAATGTCTAGTTTATGGGATTCTAGACATTTGGTTCAGCTAAAGGAGATAAGGCTACTTTCGGTTATGACGATAATAAAACTCCTGAATATATTTTAATAGAAGGTGGTGAGAACTCTGACCCTCATGTTAACTTTAGAAGACCTTGGGCTGCTTTACAACGTGTGGGATTAAATGCAGCAGATTCTAGAACATTAACTAATTTCCCAACTGTTACAGTAACAGAATAGAAATCATCTAATAGAGATTATTCAAAGAATCTTTGGATTTAGGATGAATCTATTGTTTACTAGAATCGTGGTTCTTGGGATGTGGACTTTGGATTAAATGAGGATGCTACTGATTTCACAGAACCTGCTCGTAAATCATTAAATAAGTTTGGAGAGTTTGTAGACTTTGTTTATAAATACAACTTTAATTTAGTTAAGACTGGTGAAACAGATACTACTAAATGGAATACATTAAATAGATATATAGCCACTAAAGCCATTCCTGCATTTACTGGTTCTAGAGAAGGTGATATTTATCGTTATGATGAGTTTGCCGGAAGTACAAGTGCTACTGGAGAAGCTATTGGAGGCTGGGTAAGAGGAGGTACTATATACGATCCTACTACTGGTTGGTCAAGACTTAATATCTATGAAGACTTTGATATGGATTCTAGTATTAATCAGCTTGATATAGCTATTGATGAACTCAAATCTTTATTTAAGAAGGGCATAACTAAGTATATAGACGTAAATGATGTAGCTATGCATCAAGCAGTAATTAGATTCTTATCAGGTACTGATAATAGAGCTAAAAACACTTACTTCTAGATATTTGGTAAAATCTATGAAAATAAAGCATAGACTGACGAAGCTGATAATTGGTAGCCATCAGATAAAGGTGATTACTTAATTAGATTATACGGTGATGATTTGGATACTGTTATTGCAACTGATAATAATGGTTTACAGTCTAAACCTTATAATTTACTTGAACCATCTTATGTCCCAGAGACTGCTTCTCAATGGGGTGATAGTGGATTAAATGCTTTCTTCTATATGTTTGATTTGTAGTTTGAAGATATTATCAAAAATAAACTTTATACAGTAATTAATCAAGCGTTTGGAACAGCTTCAGGAGAAAATACCAATTTCTATAAATACTTCTATAGTATTTAGGCAGATAAGTATCCTGCTATTGCTTATAATCACACTGCTCAAATCTACTACGAGAATGCTTAGATAATTAAGAATGCAGGAGCTATTGAACATTACGATAATAACCAAATTGAACCTATTGAATAGAGTCATGGTTCATGCCTAGAAGGCGAACAGCAGTTTATGGAAAAGAGAAAGAATTTCTTAGCTTCATATACTAAATAGAGTATTACTCCTGATTATCCAACAGGTTCCTCTGCCGGAGGTAATAAAAGACCTCTGTAGTTAAGATTAGAATTTACTCCTTTCCAGGATTTCTATCCTACGTATTACTATGATGGTACTAAGTATTTAATGCCTAATGATAACGCTGATTATAGACCTGATATAATTAAGTATTTAGCTAAAGCGGATTAGAATTATGCAGTTAATCTGAAAGAAACGGGACCGGCTATTAATGAGGGTTTAATTTCTACAGTGTTATATAAGAAACTTAATATAACTGGTTTAGTTAACTACAGTATTAAACCTAAAGATTCTTATACCAGATTAACTAACTTTACTATTGATAATAATAACTTAAAGACATATAAAGATTTCTTTGGAACTAATTATCCTAAATATAGATTAGATGAGTTTGCAATGAGGGGTCCGGTGCTTGAGAGTTTAATTCTTAATAATATGACTACACTTGAAACTCTTAATCTTACAGATTTTAATAAGTTAAAAGAGGTTAATTTAAGTGGAACTACATTTAAGAGAGTTATATTACCAAGTAAAGCTGAAACTGTGATTCTTCCTGAGACTATTGAGACATTGGAATTATATAATCCAGTTAAGGAACTTAGACTAGAGGGAATTAGTAATTTAAAGACAGTAGATTTATCTAATGTCGGACAGTTTAATGTAGATTCTTTCTTAGAATAGTTAGTTGATTGTAACAGTCTCGAATCTGTTTCTTTACGTAACTTAACTATTAATGTAACTGAGCAAACACTTTCTAAGTTACTCTCTGTTAAAAACAATATTACTGGAACAATTAATATTGTAGATAGTACAGGGGATTTGGTAGAAATTAGTTATGACACTAAGAAGAGTTTAGTAGAATAGTTTGGAAATATTGATAGTACGACTAATAATCCAAAAGTTAATTATAAAGCATCTAGTTCAGCTTTCTCTGCTACTTGTGATTCTGAAATAACTATATTTGGATTAGGTGACAAGGGAACCGGTAAATTTAATCTTTAGATTAATAGTAACTAGGTAGAAATAGTAAGTGACCCAACTCCTAGATTACATATTGACTATTAGTTAGCTAGTTCTACTTATGATTAGTACTTAAAGGTAGATTCAAAGACAGGTAATATCACTTTAATTAGAGAAAGTACTACTATATAGCCAGTAATTAATATCTTAGTATATAGAATTGGCAATTCTACTCCTACTAAGCTTACATGTAAAGTTAAAATCTAGTGGACCGCTCCTCAAATTGGAGATTTTGTTTATTATGATGGTTCATACTCTAATAACTATAATATTAATAAGACTTGTGTGGGTATGGTATATGCTGTAGAGAATACTAGTGATACTAGTGGAACAGCCTATGTTATAGGTAAGGAGAATATGACTGATAATGCTTCATTCTATCTTGGATTTAGTCCAGAGGGTGTTAATGGAGGCGATAACTTAACTCCTTAAAGTAACTATATTATATAGGTGATTGGCTTAAAAATTAGAGATTAATAACAAATGCTAATAGTTCTGATTCTAATGATTATATAGCTATGTCAGGTGTATCTACTGATAAACCAATAGATTAGATCACATATAAATCTTATACGGATTTTACGACAAACGGATTTACAGGTAAGGAAGATACTGCTATTTATGTAAATACAGTAAATACTTCTGTTCTTAGTAAACTATATTCTAGTTTTTAGAATCAGGTTAGGAGTTACATTAATTATGATGGTACTACTTAGACTTATAGTATAAAAAGTATGGATAAGTTAGTAGCTTTATGTAAGGGATTAAAAATTACCAATGTAACATCTGATGAGTTATCTAGTTGTGTAATTTACCCTTATTATTATGCTGCTACTTTATATCAACCTACATTAAAGTCTACTGAAAGTACTATTTACAATTAGTTTGCCTAGGGTAATTGGTATGTTCCATCTGCTAAATAGTTAGCAAGAATTATGTACTATAGAGGTTATAGTGCTAAAGGTACTAACTTTATTGATAGCACTTCTGTTGCAGAAACTATTACTAAACAAAGTTCTGGTACTGAAGCTAAAAATAAAGCAATATTCTCTAATGCCAAATCGGTTATGGGAACTAACTTCCCTTCTGTGTGGGCTAATATAGCTAGTAATTAGAATACAACTACTACTATAAATACTTCTTCTAATTATAATAGTTATTCTTATTAGAATATGTGTACAGATTATAGTTGTACTGCACATAGATACGAGTGGATTCCAGGTAGGACCTTTAGCAATAATGCATATGATGCTAATATGTATTAGTATATAGCTGCTTGGAGAGTAACTAAACATTAGGGAGTTCCATTTACACAATTTACTTATAATAAAGGTGCTTAAAATGATTGATAAGAATTTATCTTTAAATAATCTGTTGGAGAGGGAGGACTTGTTAGCCCTTCCTCTCTCTAAATGGAAAGAATTATTAATAGAAAAAGATGGAGCTTGTTTTGACTTTTAGTTAAAAGATATTTTGCAAGCCAAATTAATATCTTATGATAAGTCTATTGATGTAAATTCTTTCTATTATAAAGAAGATAAGAAGTGGTTGGACAAAAATACCAGAATTGGATTATAGAATTTAATTAATTGCGGGGCTTAGACTATAACTGTTTAGTTAGGTTCTGAATTATTAGATATTTCTGCTGACAAATTAAAAGAATTCTTAAATAAGTTAGAAGTTTATGCTGGAGAATGCTTTGCAGTAACTGTTAAACATAGAGTAGCTATTAACTAGTTAAAATCTACAGAAGAATTACTTAATTATGATTTTACAGCAAATTATCCTAAGAAAATAAGATTACAATGAATGACATAAAGATTGGACTGGGAGATAATTCCTCCTGGTCCATTTTTGTTCCACCACAACCTGAAAAACCTCCTTCTATTCCTATTGAAATTCCTGATAAAGTAGAATTTAAAAAGACAACTATAGATAGTGGATTTAGTTGTGATGATAAATTAACTACAAATTGTCCTAAACCTGAGCTACATACTCATCTTTGTAAAGAAAATTATTTAGGAGAATTTAAAGAGGAATCTGAGAAAGCATTAGCTAGGAATAATTTAGGAGTTTATAGTAAAGATGAAGTAAGTAAAGTTTTAGCAGATGCAGTTGCAAATCTAGACACATCTATTTTTATTACCAAAAAAGAAGTATATAATTTGGTTGAGAATTTAGATTTTGTTAACTCTTCTATTAAAGCAAACATAGATTATGAAATTCCAGAACAATTATTTAGTTTATGACAGAAATTAGAAGATTATTTCAAAAGGGTAAGGAATTTGTTCCTATTTCTTTAGCAGAAGCAATTGTAGTTAATACTAATAATCTTCCGGGATTTAATTCCTTAAAGATAACGACTCTAGATCGGGTCTTATATAGTTTAACAGGAGTAGTTGGTACTAATACTATAAATATTAAAAATTTATAGAATACTAAATAGGATAAATTAACAGCCGGTAATGGTATAGTTATTAAAGACGGAGTAATTAGTACTACTGCTAACATTGGAGATATTTATAAGATTGTTTCCACATTACCACAGGCATCTGCAGAAGTGACTAATACTTTATACTTAGTTCCGAGCACTTCAGGTAATACTGAAGAAGGAATGAATATATTTGTAGAATGGCTATGTATTAAAGTAGGTGAAACTTATAAGTGGGAAAAATTAGGGGAGTCTAAAACTACTATTGATTTATCAGATTACATAACTAGTATTCCAGTAACTAATAGTAGTGGCACTATAATTAAGGTTAACTACGAAATTCCTAAAGATTTATATGATAACTTAATGGATGGAAGTAATGTCACAACAGATTGAACAACTTAAACATGGTACTACACTTATATTTCCAAGAACTTCTTAGGAGGCTGTATTGGTTAATTACAAAAATAAAGTATAGACTTTAGGGGATTATATAGAAAGAACAGTAATTACCCCTAATACATCTCTATAGAATCTAAAGATTCAATATAATAAATAGGGAGAAATAATTAATACAGAGCCTGTTGAAAAATTAAATATATTTGTAAATGGAGTGCAGTGTGTTAAATACGATGGTAATACAGAGACTAATCTAAATTTTGGAGATGATTTCATTAATGAAAATAATAATATTAAATTAATTTGGGGAAATGGCACTACTTAATTTTATAACACAATATAAAGATGTAATTAAATATAAGGATTTAACAGCAAGTTCTCCCAGCCTTGAAGGTTCTTAGGAAAATGATTATGTTAAATTGATTTTTACTAAGGATGGGCATATTATCACCCATGGAACTGATTATATTCCTTGGGGAAATGGTACAATCCCTATTGACAGATTACCTATAACAGATAGTAAAAATCCAGATAATAAGCATTTGTGGGATTCTGCAACTATTAACTAGAAAATTAATGATAGTTATGTACTTAATTCAGCAATGCGATTTAAGGGTACTATCGGATTAAATCCTACATATAATGGTACCTCAGATACAAATAAATACTTAGTTAATGATGTAAAATCAGGAATACCATCGGCATAGGTTGGTGATACTTATCGAATTACTAAATCAGGTAATTATGAAGGATTTCAATGCGAAGCAGGAGACTTGTTAATGTGTATTACTGCCAGTGGTACTAATAAAGCTGCAGAATGGACAGTAGCTTAGACTAATATTAATGGTACTGTTGACTTCGTAATTAACGGTAAGGTACATAAAATATATTCTAATGATACCTCTGGTTTAACTATGTTCGCTCCAGTAAATGCAGGTACTCTTGGAAATGTTTTGGTTTCAGGTGGAACTAGTAGTGCACCTACTTGGGCAAATCCTGCTAATTTAACTGTTGGGACAGCTAATAAAGTATCTAATTCTTTATCTAACGGAGCAGGTATTATAGCATTCTCCTATAATGGTTCGAGTGCAAAAAAGATTGCCCTTGCTCCAGCAACTGCTACTACTATCGGTGGTGTTATTGTAGATGCAGCAGGAGATAAAGCTACTATATCAGTTGATGCAAATGGTAAAAATATCTTTAACTGCAACTAATGTTAAGAAATGCATTAGGATATGATCCAGTAGGAGTAAATAATTGGCGTCCAGTGCACATAGATGGAGAAGAATTTCAAGGAGGTGCTACTAATACAGGAAATCTTAGTATTAAACATGGATTAGGTATTACTATAACTAAAGATACTAAAACTCATGATATTACTTTTAGAGCTAACACCAATTATACAACTAGCGGTAAGAATTATAAAGTAGAAGCGGATTCTTCTACAGGAGGTTTATATGTAAATGTGCCATGGTCTAATACTACTTATGGAATTGTAGATAGTAAGAATAATGGTTTGGCACCTAAGGTAATTAATACTAACACAGCATTAATTAATAATGCCTTCTATTTATTAGCTTCTCCAAATGGAACTGCAGCTCCTAGTTGGTATAAATTACCTGCTAACGCACTTTCTAATACTTGGAGAGACATTAAGATTGGTAACAATTCTATAGGCAATAAAACTTTAAATATAGATGCTTCAGGGGATATATATGTTGCCAAAGCTGAAACTAATGATACAGTAACAATAGATTTTGGAATTTCATGGTATAATTTAGATACAAATGAATATGAACATGTTTAATAAATAATGAAAATAGCATTTAATCCCTCTACAGTGGCGGCTTTAACAGCTCCACCAAATAACAAAGATATTACATTTGACCTCAGAGGGCGAAATATATTTGCACGAGGGGTTAAATTTTATGGTACAGATACAAATACTTGGAGAGATATAAAAATAAATAATGTAAGTATAGGTTCTCATACTTTAGACTTACGAAATGGTAGTAATACTACATTAACTAATACTAATGGTATAGTAACTATCAATTCTACTTGGAGACCAGTGGTGGATAACTTAACTAGTGATTCCACTACTAGTTCTCTTTCTGCTAAACAAGGTAAAGTTTTAAAAGCTTTAATTGATGGTAAGTCCAATTCAGATCATAATCATGATGGTAGATATGTAAGAAAGTCTGGAGATACTATGTCTGGTGTTTTAATTATTGACACTACAAATTTTGGAGCATTAGCTATAAAAAGAAGTGATGATGTTAATGGTGCTTCTATTCAATTTAGGGGTAAATCAAATATATATGGATATATAGGATTCAATGCTGCTAATAGAAATAAGTAGTTATTAAGATGGAATGGCACAGGTTCTCAAGTCTACACTATTCTTGATACATCTTCTACTTACATCTCTAGTGGTAAAGGAATCATTAATGGAACTACTATAACACAAGTAGATAATGCTACAAATGCAACAAATTCCACAAATGCAAGAAAATTAGTTAATTGGTATTCTGCTAGACCAACTTCACTTAACGCACAATTTGGTGATGGTAGTTTAAGGATATTCCATGCTACTTCATCTACTACTGAAGGTAAACCGGCTGAAGATTCTCATATACTACACTTAGCTTGGGACAATACCGGTGGATGGGATGCTCAATTAGCTGTACACCTACGTTCAGGCAAAGTTAGCACTCGTGCTCAAAATGGTGGCACTTGGCAACCTTGGAAAACTTTAGCTTTTACTACAGACATTCCATCATCTTTAAAGAATCCACACTCATTTAATGTATTCGGAGTAACATATGATGGTTCTGCTGCTAAAACAGTTACTACTTCTACTTTTATCAGTTAGGTTAATGAAGGTATTTCTACCATAACAGATGGTACTATGCTTATCACTTCTTATGCATCTAATAGTGGATTTGCAGATACTAATGCTGTTAATGTCCCATATAAGAGAAGGGCTATTCATTTATGGGAATATATAAAGACAAAAACTGATTCTCTCTATACAGTAATTGGACATACTCACGACGACCGTTACTTGAGACTGATAGGAGGAACTATGACTGGCACTATTAACAGACGTAGTGGAGGATCTACTATTAGTGGTAGAGACCATGCTATAATTAGATAGACCTATGCTCCAGGAGGTTCTAGTTGGAATCCTATAGCTTGTGTTGATACAGAAACTGGTACTTGGACTTTAGGACATCTCAGCCATGGAGATAGTGATACTAATTTCCATTTTTGTTTTAGCACAAATGCAGATTATAATGCAGGAAATAATAATGGAAATTATGTAACTCTTAGGAATAGAGTAGGAACTATTGCTCTTACTTCAGAAATTCCTAGTAAAGGTAGTTGGAACTATGACGATAGATACTACACTAAAGCTGAGTCTAATGCGAAATATATAACTGATATAACTACTTCAGTAAACAAATTAACATTTACTAGAAATGGATCTAACATAGATAGGACTATTACAGTAAATAATGTTTAGAGTTTAGGTAAAAGAAGCCCTTTAACTGAAAGAAATGCAATTTCAGGTATTTATACATATGGAACATATTCTGCTACTGATAATCTAGCTCCTACTAACTATTTTGAAACACTCGGATTTGGGGAAGGAACTGCAGGAGCTATTGAGATTGGAGGTTCTTGGATTTCGAGTGGGTAGTTGTACTGGCGAGCTTTAAGAGACGTATAGAACAATTGGTTCTCTTGGAAAACTATACTTGATTCATCTAACTATTCAGATATCCTAGATTCTCGTTATTATACAGAATCAGAGGTAAATAGTCTCTTATCTAAGAAGTTAGATAGAGTTAATTTATCCGTAGGTACTTGGAATCCTAGAGGTTATAACTTAGCAGCTGATTATTGTTATAATGGAGGAGATTTATCTATTTCTGAGAATGGTGGTAAAATGTATGTATCTATTGATGGTTATTTTTGGTAGAATGAAGGTCAATATAGAGTTTTAGATATTTCTGATGTTGCAGGATTAAAAAGTGATTTGACAATACATTAGTATTTATCAGCTACAGACGCTACTTGGTGGCCTCTAATATGGGGAGGAGATGCTCATAATAATACCAGTGACTCTACTGGAGCTGTTTATAAATCACATGATAAATTATCTTGGTAGACTAGTAGTTAGACATTATATGCTACTAACATTTAGACAGAGAATATTAAACGTCTATCTATAGGGGGTGGTATTTATTGGAATCCTTGTGTAGAATCTACTACAGATGATACTGATGCAGCTTCTATTACTTTAGTTAAATCAGGTGTAGCAGGAGGAACTACATTAGTACTTAGTTAGCTAAATGATGCTAATGATACTATATAGTTTCAAACTAATGGTGCTGCTAAATTATATCATAACAGTTATCCAATATTAACTACTTAGAATACTTATGTAAATAATCGTAAGGGTTATATATATGGTACTGAGATTACTTAGGTAAATAATTCTGATACTGTTGATGGTCGTCACTATAATTCTTTTGCACCGTTTAATGGAGTTAAGTTTAGTCATGGTCCTGATGCTAATATTTGGCATCGGATTCTTCAATTTACTACTAATTGGGTTGGTTAGGTAACATTTATGTACTCTCCTGAAGAATGCTAGAGAAGTTATTGGGGAATATTTAATATAAATATAAGAAGTAAAGATATTGAGTTTAGAGGATTCTCTTTCGCAGATGTACCTTAGATTAAATGTATTGGAGATGATAATAATAATTGGAGTGTTTGGATTAAAGGTGGTGCAAATGATTGGAATCCGTATGGAGTCATATAGGTTTTAAATTAGTCTAATGCTTCTATAGTTAGTGTGGGTTTAGATAAGAGTTAGACTACTGAACCATCGGGTACTTATAATAAGGCACCGAGTCTTTTTTATGCAGGATTCACTGATTGGAATAATATTACAAATAAACCATCCACGTTTAACCCGGCGGCACATACTCATACAGTATTTAGGAATAATTTAATGATTAAAAGGTACTAAATGGAATATCTGATAGTGCTTCTATTCATTTAGGTATAGGTGATTCTGATACTGGATTTAAATGGGTTTCTGATGGAGTATGTCAAATATATGCTGATAATGCAGCTATAGGTTAGTGGACTGGAGGAGGAATGAATTGGTTTAGAAATCCTACAGTCAATGGTAATAAAGTATGGAATGCAGGAAACGATGGTTTTGGTTCAGGTCTTGATGCGGATTTGTTAGACGGTTAGCATGCTGATAAGTACATAATGGTTCCTACTACTATAGACGCCTCGACTTTAGATATTAACACTTATTATCCCGTAACAATTTGGTTACCTACTAAAAATACTAGGATAGAAGTAGAAGTTTCTTTGGATTCAGGTACAAAACCATCTTGGTCTACACATAATAGTGGATTTACAACAAGAAAAGTTTGGGAAAGTAATGGTTCAGGTTGGGGAACTACATCAATAGAGAGAAATATTTTCGTATCAGTATATTCGTTTGCTTTGGAAGATCCTGTTAGAGGTATAGGTCAATTAACAAATAGCAGTATAGAATATGTATATGTAAGAGGTGGTGGTAAATATTTCTTTAAAGTTTCAGTTGGAAGTGGCACACCAACTCTGCAAAAAGCTACATATACGACTAATAATCAGAGTATAGCTCCTACTAAAACAGCTCCAGCCTTAATTACTCCTTGTATTAATACTCCTCATAAAAATGTAACTTTATGGGGTCAGAATTTTAATGGAACTAATAATGTTAGTGGTTCATTAATTAACACTGGAACTATAACTCCTGCTGCTGCAAATGTCTATAATATAGGAACTTCTGGAAATTTTTATAATACAATATATTCTAGAGTTTTATGTGGAGAAACCTCTAATACAAGTGTATATCATTAGATAGCTATAGGATACCCTGGACATGATAGAATGGATTTTGATGAATATGGAGGTGCGTTTTATTTTAATAAAACTAGTTCCGCTTCAAGATATACAGTAGCAACTATAACTTCAGGGGGACTATATACTACTAATGCTGTTACTTATGGACTTAATGGATTATAGTATTTTAATCAAGTTACAGGAACTACTTCAGGCGCCACTAATAATGCTAATCCTTATAATGATTGGTTCCATATTATACGAATGAATCACGGTAATGGGAGTGGTTATTTTGTAGATTTAGCTACTGCATTTCATTAGGATGCTATGTATTTCAGAAGAATTGTTAGTGGGCAAGATAAGGGTTGGAGAAAAATATTACATGATGGTAATTCTTCAATCTCAGGAGACACTATAACTATTAATGGAAGTTCTTTAACTGTTTCTAAATCAGACCATAACCATGATGGTCGTTATGCTATTAGTGAAAATTATGGAGGATTTACTCGTACAGGCAGACTTCCTATAAGTGGATTTTATCAATCTTATGAAAGTACTTCTGGCGGTAATGCTCCTTGGACATCTTGGATGCACTTAATTAATTGTCAGCATAGTAATATTAATAATAATTATGCTTTATAGATAGCTGCAAGTTTTTATGACAACAACACATTTAAAATTAGGGTTACTAATGACAATGTTAATAATGCTTGGAAAAATATAATTCATTCTGGAAACATAGGTGCTTAGTCCGTAAATTATGCAAATTCAGCAGGAAACGCTGATAAAGTGGACGGATATCACGCTACTGATGGTAGAACTTTTAACGGTGATATAAATTGGGGTTCTTGGAATGATACTTGGAGTGACGGTACTAATAAACATCCTTGGTATGGATTTGATCATAGGTATCCAAATACTGGAGCTTATAGTACTACTATTACTGATTACTTTGGTATGACTATAAAAACTGCTAACACTTTAAGATTAGATTTTAGAACATTACTTCTTAATGGAACTAGCATATATGATATAAATGTGGCTTCTGCAACCAATGCTTACCATTTACGTATTAATTCTGCTAATTCATGGTCTACTTGGTATTGGGCAGGATAGGGTGGTCAACCTACGTGGCTTTGGGGTTCTAATGATGGAACTAATATGTATGTTTGGAATCCTAGTAACTTTAATGTAAATACAGCTTAGTATTTAAGAAGTTTAGGTAATTAGAATTGCCAGACAGGAAGAACATAGAATTATGGTAATATATACTCATATAATACTAGAGATTATAATACAGGTGCCCCTGAAAGTTATACGTCTGTAATAGGATTTGGTAGAGGTGCGGAAGGAACTGTAGAGATAGCAGGAGGTTGGTGTAATTCTAATTTACACTGGCGTTCTCTTAGAGATGTTTCTGACAATTGGTATAGTTGGAGAACTGTGTTAGATTCTAGTAATTATACTAATTTTATAAATAACTACTATTGGGCTAATATTAAAATTTCTACTTCTGCTAATACCCAAACTACACCATCAGTTAATACTATTTATGCCAATAATTGGTTCAGAAGTCAAGGAGCCTCTGGATGGTATAGTGAATCCTATGGAGGAGGTATCAATATGTCTGATACAACATGGATTAGAACCTACGGAAATAAATCATTCTATTGTGATAGATAGATTTATTCTAGTAGTTCTATTAGAATGAGTGATATTTTATTAGAACGTACTAATGAAATTAATAATATTACTAATGGTCCTTTGCATTTAAATTATCGAAATACTGGTAATGTTACTTTGTGTAATGGTGGTGGTGCTGTGACTATAGGGACAACATCTACTGATATAGGTGGTAATAAATTATTTGTAAATGGTTCTGAGTTTATAGAATGGTGCTTCTAATGTAAGATAGCATGTATTTGCCAAGGGGTTTAGACATAGAGATCATAACTCAAATGATGCAGTATTATTAGCTGGTGGAGGTTATTCTCAAGGAGTTCCTGTAAAGTATTGGGCTATATATTCGATATATATAGGAGGTAGTTCTACTGATAATAGTTATTATAAACTTAGTGGTAATTATAATTTTATATCCAATATGACTTGGGAATAGTTAGGCTCAGCAATATTAAATATTAACTTTCCTTCTGGTTATAATAAAGGAAATACTTTAATATTTGGTAATGGAGACCATATGATGAATACTAATTGGAGCACTCCTGTATATGTAACAATTACTACCCATAGAAGATTTGGTTAGGCATCAAATATAAGAGTTATGATTTCTGACGATTCGAGTTTTAATACTGGTTTTGCTAGTATATACTTTATGTGTATGGGTTAATTAATATAAATTAACTTTTGAAATTTTACAAAATAATATACAATTATATATGTTTAATAAAAATAAATGATTTATGACTTTAAATGATGTTTTGACAAAGCAGAATCTTATTACAAAGATTTTATTAGCCAATAATGGCAAAGAACTCCCTAAGGAGTTGAAAGTAAAGATTATGAGAATTAGAATGTCTTATAATAAGATTAAGAAACAGTTCGATGAAGATACTCAAGAGTTTAGTAAGCAAATTGTTTCAGATGAATTGAGAGATTTAGCTAATAAGACAGAACGTACTCCTGAAGAGGAAACTAAGTTTAATGAACTTAATAATAAAGCTAACTCTGAATATCAGGAATATCTTATGCAAAAGGGTAATGAAGACATTAAAGATGCACCTGAAGACACATTTACAGAGGACGAGTATAGTGATATTCTTGACGTAAATTCTGATGGTGAGTATGAGATTAATGGTCAGAAAGTAAAAGCTGCTGACCTTATGGAAGCTTTTTATGAATTATTTATTAAGTAATGGAAATAACAAAACAGAATCAAACATTTAATCTTAAAGATACGACTTCTAATGGTTGGACTGTTTCAGGTTCAGCTACTCAAGAAGTTAATGGCAGCACTTCTATTAATTTTAGTGTAAGTAAAGATGGAGAGTTGAATAATCAAGTTGGTTATTATAATTATAATGTTCCAACTGACGGTATGGTTAATATTAATATTACAGCACTTCCTGCGAATTTGGATGCAGTGATTGATTATACTCAGACCGCAACTCAATTAATTAAAGATTATCTCACTAACCACACAATTTCTAAGTAATATGGGAAGAAAAAAGCCTAATTCAGCCCCATCTGGTTTGTCAGAAGGCGGCAAAACCGGCAAGGGAAAGGGAAAAAAGTGTAAGTAAAATAACTTATAAGTTGCTAATAATTTCTCTTAAATATCTACCTTATTTATTAGCTTTAGTAGATATTATCTTTAATATTTATATATTTAGCTTCATTTGCATTTAAATTTTGTGAATTACATAGACTCCCAATATACTATGTGTTTCTAAGTAATTTAATAGCAACTTATGATACTTACATAGGTATCCCATGTACAGATAAGCAATTACTCTGTACTTATTTAATAATAACTGGTATATTTATTATAGGATATGTTATAGCTTATAAAAAGGTTACTAAATTAGATTATAGATGATATTGATGCAGGCAATTCTAATGTATCATATGAAGAGTAGTGCAAAATTCTCCACTTTATCTAGAACATGACAGATAAGGATTAGAGAATGAGCAAAATACAAGCATGTGATTATTTGGGTGTTAGTCGTGCTACTTTTGACAATTATGTTAAGAACGGATGGATTCCAAAAGGATATAAATAGGATTGGTTTAAGGAATTGTCTTGGATGAAATCTGATCTTGACTTTTATTTAGATACTTATTCAAATAATAAGTAATGTTATGATGCTCGAGGAGACGTAGTTAGAGGTTATTATCAATTGATAATGCCATTAACTATATCTCCTCTTTTTATTTTTAGTAATGTCCAAAATTTAAGAATTTAAAATATATAGTTGTTTAGTTCTAGAACATAAACAGATAATTATTAAGTATTTTAAATTTTAAAGCAATGAGCGAAACAAAAACTTTTGTTGTTCCTGATAACTTAACAGGAAACAACGATAATCTTGCTACTATGGCAATGATGAATGGAGGTTTTGGAGGAGGTATGTGGAATAACCCTTTTATGTATCTCGTATGGATGTACATCATGCGTTGGATGAATAATGGTTATGGAGACCAAGGTGGAGATCCTGCAGTACAAAGACAGCTTCAAACTCTCTAGGATTAGATGCAAGATAATCACAATTCAGATTTAGTTATGTAGGCTATTAAGGGTAATAGTTAGGCACTGCAAGATTTATCTACTAGATTAAGTTGTGATGCTAATGCTATTTAGAGTGCAATTCAGAGTGTACAATCTAGTATAGCTAATGTAGGTAGCTAGGTAGGATTCTCTTCTGAAAGAATAATTAATGCAGTAAATAGTGGAGATAGTGGTATTATCCAGGCTCTTAATAACTGTTGCTGCTCTACTCAGAAAGAAATTCTTAAAATGGGTTATGAGAATCAGATTAACAACTAGAATCAGACTTATTAGTTAACTAGTTAGTTAAATGGTGTAAATAATGTAATTCAGAATGGATTTCGAGACACTAATTATGCTACTCAGCAATAGACTTGCTCTTTATAGAATACAATTAAAGATACATCTACTATTAATACTAACGCTATTTTAGCTAGGTTAGATGCTCTTAATACTACGGCTTTACAGGATAAGATTTAGTCTTTACGTGAAAAGAATAGTGAGTAGGCTACAGCTATTAATAACTCTCAACAAAGCGCATTATTTGCTCAGATGTTAAATGCTGCAACAACTCCTATTAATGCTGCTGTAAGTAATTTGACTCAAGAGATAGCTAGTATTTAGTGTAAACTTCCAAATACAGTAACTTTGCCATATTCTTGTGCTACTGCAGTTCCTACTTCTTTAGCATATAATTTGTATGGAGCTAATACAGGTTTTTGGGCATAAGAAAGGAGGTATCTATGATATTACTTAATCCTTATGTTTACGCAAATAGAAATGGTATTCCTAGATTAGAAGCTAATTCAGTAAATGTTGGAACTACTAATGTAACATTTACCTTTACTCCACATAGTTTCTTAAATAAAGCTTATTCAGGATTAATTTTATTTAAATTGCCTGGATTTACAGCTCCTACTACAGCAGTTCCTATTGTATTTAGTACAAATGGAAAAGATTAGGATTTAACTACATTAGGTGGAGCAGCTGTTACCTCTGCAACCTTAAATTAGGCTGGTATATATTTAGCTTATTACGAAAATAATACATTACAATTATTATCTTAATATTATGGCATTTTCTAATTTACGTAACGGTAATCAACTATTTATATTACATAAAGATAATGTACCATCGTTGGAATTAGGTAAGGTGTCTAACATAACACCTCCTGTTCCTAAGTATGGTAATACTGGGATGTATAATCCGGAGATGATTTTAGATATTACTGCTGACGTAAATGGAACTATGACTAATTTCTAGAAATTGCCAGCAAATAGTGAGATAGCAGATTTTGGTAATAATATAGTTATATCTTGTAATAAAGAAGCTATGAGTAGTGAAATTAATTCTATGAAATAGCGAAGTACAGATATAGTTAATAGCATTTAGTTACATAAAGACATTATTAAAGGATGTGATGAAATACTTATGCAATTGAATCCTGAAATCTAGGAAAGACAAAGATAGGAAGCAGAGAATAAAGCTTTAAGAGAGGAAGTTAATTCTCTGAAAGAAATGTTTAAAGAATTTATGAAATCATGGCAACAATAATTGAAGTACAAGATACAAAGTTGGATAATCTTTCTGAGTATGTAGAGAAAATGATCAATTATGGCGGAAAAGTAATGCGCTGTATTGAAGAGATGTAGTCTAAAGATTACAATGAGAAGTATGGAAGACGCAGATACCCTAGAGAAGAGTATCGTGACCCTGACTATAATAGATATTTCTAATTATGAGACAAGCTTTAGATACTTATGATGATATGCCTAAATATATGAAGTAGTATTTACGTAATTATGGATGGCATTTCAATAAAGCTCTATGTAATTATGCAGTATCTCTGATGGAAAAAGGAGGTCAAAAACTTGAACCAGTATCTAAAGAATATGTAGATAAGACTTTAGAACAATACAATGTTCAATTAGAAAAGAATGTAGGTTGTGACTATGTATTCGTAGCTAATATGTGTAAAGCAGATTACTATGGCAGTAGTATAACCGATGAAAAACACTTTGCTCTTTACATTAAAGACACAATAGATGATGAAGATGCAGGTGACGGTACTACTATGAGAAGATGGTATGCAACTATGGTAGCTAATGGAACAATGGTAGATTGGGAAGAGTTTATATGATACATTACAAAGCTTGTTTAGAAAAATATAATTGGTCAGTTGATATTTATGTAATACAACATAAACGCGATTTGGAATATTTAGACTGTATAGCTAGTAAATATAATTTACCTAATAAAATTTATGATAAATTAACAAATAGACTGACTAATTATATTAATTCTGGATTTATTTATAATTGTGACAAAACTAATCACAGTATTATATTTGTAGGAGAATCAGATTCTATCTATGAAGCTGCAAATACATTAGCACATGAAAAGAATCATCTAGAGATATATCTGTGTAAGTTATTAAATATAAATCCAGAATCAGAAGATGCTGCTATTCTAAGTGGGGATATTACAGAATAGTTAATAAATCCATATATGGTATAGCTAATTAAATAATTAAAAAGTAGTAATAGAGGAATTTCTTAATTTTGAGGAGTTCCTCTATTTTTGTTTTGTGACAATATTTCTATTAAATATATATAGACCATAAAGTAATAAATATACAAATACTATGGGAAAATATTTCAGTATTGCAGAGTTAACTAAGAGTGAAACTGCAAATAAAAGAAAAATTGACAATAAACCTACTAAAGAAGTAGAAAATTGTCTTAATTAGTTAATAGATAATATTTTAGATCCATTGAGAGAAGCTTATGGATAGCCAATTATTGTGTCAAGTGGATATAGATGTCCTGAATTAAATAAAGCAGTTGGAGGTGTCAGAACCAGCTAGCACACACTCGGACAGGCTGCAGATATTCATACTAAATCTAATTCTAAAGAAAGTAATAAACAATTGTTTGAACTTATTAAATAGTTAAAGCTTCCTTTTGATTAGTTAATTAATGAGTATAATTATTCTTGGGTACATGTTAGTTATTCTCATAGAAATAGAAGACAAATCCTTAATATTAAATAATGGCACAACTTTTTGGTAAAAATTATTAGGAAGCAGGTTCCTCTTCCTCCCCACTATTACTAAGAAGTAATGGAGAAATCAAATTATAGTGGGGAAACAAATTTATAGATTTAATTAAAAACGGGAAAATAAATTCTGAAGCTAAGTAGTTTATCTATGTTGTAGATAGTAAGGATGACATGAATAATAATGGTATTTATTTAGTCAATTCAGATTAGACCGTCTGGGTTAATATAGAGGGAGTTACTGTTTAGTTAGCCGATACCGTAAATAGTTATGTTTCCTTTTTAACGAAATAGGATATTTCTGCAGAGTAGAAAGAAATAGCTTTAACTAATATAGGATTATTTTATGACACATTAGAAGATGCTACTAATTCAAAAATATAGTATGGTTTAATTTATGTAAAAGATACTAATAAACTTTATTTAGTTAAAGACAGAAATATAAATGAATATTAGGTAGTATCTAATTTACCATCATCCGGAAAATTTGATGATTTAACAATAGGAAATATTAGTATAAAAGAAAATACTATAAATTCAACTCAATTAAATCTATCTATTAATAATATTTCTTATATCTAGTTATATAATAATTCTATTATATGTAATTTAGATCTAATTGTAAATACTATTAAATCTTCTAATTATAACCGCAACTCTTCAGGATATTCTATTTATTAGGAGTAGAATAAGTCAATACTAGATATTGATAGTATTAATTGGAGAAATATAGAATCAGAACTACCAAAAAACCAAAAGGACTATACTAAATATACAACTTTAGGAGAATACAATATTGTAACTTAGGTATCTGAAAAAGAAAGAAATGAAGAAACAGGAGAGACTTCTTATGAACTTACATTAAAGTATCCTAATACTTTTGTTGAAGGATATTTAGACGCTGATTTAGAAACTACTTATAATATTTATCTTCTTACCCCAGATTTATAGGATGAAGAATCTAAATATTTTATTTTAGATAAAGCCTTTCCAAATGGAAGTCAATTAACTATTAATTTTGAAGAGGGAGGAAGTCAAATTTATTCTAATTAGGAGACAGGTAATTATACATATCCTTCTAATAAATCTATTAAATCAGCCTATTTTAGTATAGATGGTTATTACATAGATATAGGCACTAAAATTAAACATTCTGTTAACCCTGAAGAATTAAAAATAGTTAGTTTAAGTAATAACAGTATCACAGTAATTCCAGTACACTAGGATTTAGGGACAGATTTAGTAAAAGCTACGTAGTTTAAAATATATTAGGCAAGGGTTCCTCAATTTATTTAGGGTGAGGGATTTTTAGCATTACGTAAATGGGACTCTGTAAATAATAAATATGTTTATCACACTATTATGGGCACTTATAAGGAATCTGAATTTGGAATATCTGATGATACTAGTAATAAATTTGGATTTTATAGTGATGATGTTAAAGTCACGGGAATTTCATTAAGTGGGGCCTAGTTTTCTGGACAATTACCTAGTTTTACAGATATAAAACCAGAGACAATAGCAGATAATTAGTTTCCGACTATGGAAATAGTTAATGAAAAAATAAAGAAAGCAGGTGACACTAATTTAGCTTTATTTAATAAAAACTCTTTACCTAAGGGTTCTATTATAATGTTTAATAGTGCTGAAAATATACCTGATAAATGGTAGATTTGTGATGGTACTAATGGAACCCCTAACTTAATTGATAAATTTATAAAGGCAGGAACAGCCCTTAAAGAAGAATCTGTGGAATTAACTAAATATGTAGGTTCTACAGAAACTCCTGGAGAAACAACCTCAGGACAAACAGAAGACAATAAATATAAGCTTGATGCTTATTCCTTAATATTTATAATGAAAATGAAATAATGAGTATGGAAAGTAATTTTGATGACACAATGTTTGAAGTAGATGAGTTTGATGAAACTCCTACTCAAGAAAAGCAAGAACCAGATCCAAAACCAGAAAAAACAGGTAATTAGGAAACGGATTCTACTCCTCCAAGTGAAGGAGATTAGGAAGATGATTTAACTACTGAGGTACTAAAACTTAGAGGTATTAGTAACCCAGACAAGATTAAATTTGAAGATGAGAGTGGTGCTGTTACAGAACGCTCCTGGGATTCTCTAACTAAAGAGGAGTAGATAAATATCTTAGCAGACTAGAGAGAGCATTAGGAAACTAATAATGACTTAGCAGAAGATGAAATTGACCTTATTAATGCTATTAGAAATAGTGGAATGAGTGTTCAAGATTATATGCAAACTATTACTCCATAGATTAATTAGCCATAGGATACAAATTAGTTTGATGCTATGTCTGATGAGGATTTATATGCTTTCGATATTTTAAATAAAGTTGGTAACGATAACATTACAGATGAAGAACTGGATGCTGCATTAGAAGCTGCTAAGGCTAATGAAACTTTATTTAAAAAAACAGTAGACGGATTAAGACAACAATATAATAGATTATAGGAAGAACAAAAACAAAACATTGCAAATCAACAATAGGCTGCTGCTCAGCAGAGATATTAGGCATTTGCTAATGTAGTTAACAATTAGATTGATAACTTTAATAGTTTTGCAGGACAACCTATTCAATTATCTAATCAAGATAAGGATAATTTGTCTGAATTTATGTTAGCTTTAGATGAGGATGGCTCTAGTGCCTTAGGTAAGGCATTGCAAGATCCTAAGCTTTTAACTAAAGCTGCATTTTGGTTACTTAATGAATAGGATTTAATTGCAGAATTATAGAAGTAGCAACAAGATGCATATACTCGTGGATATAATGCAGGTAAAGGAGATATTCTTAACAAATCTAAGTTCGTATTTAAACCTACAAAGCCAACTACGAGTAAAAAGGATGAATCTATTTGGGATTCAGACGATTGGGATTAATTCTTAAATTTAATTTTTATTTATGTTAGTAGCAAATTTTGTAACAAACCATGCAACCATGGGAGATACAAGAACTTACGAAGACTTTAGTAAGTTTTTAGGTGAAAGACCTCACCGACTTGGAGTAGTTTCAAGACTCTATCCAGAATTGACAGCTACATTCTTGACAGAGGCATTGCGAAACGTTTATTATGGTGATTCTAAACCAAGTAAGTATCAGAGTATTGATTCTACTTACTTTGAATGGGAGGTTAGAGTGTTTTTACACTTTTAATTGGTTTTGACCTCCTTTAATAAATTCTTTAAATTGCTGGGAAACTTTTTAAAGCTATCAGCAGCGTGATTGTGATAACAATAGCGTTCAACGACTAGGAGAGATCCTTAAATTATTAGTTAATAATTGAAAAACTGAATTACTTATGAAATATATTGTATATCTGACGATAAATTTAAAATCACAAATTAATGGTATAAACAGAATATATGTAGGGGTGCATAAAACAGAAGATCCATCCATTTTTGATGGTTATTTAGGATGCGGTTGTTATATCAATTAGCCCTCTACTTATATGTATCCAAAAACACCTTTTTAGTATGCAGTTAAAAAATATGGAGTACAGTCTTTCCGAAGAGAAATATTGTTCATATTTGATAATAAGTAGGATGCTTATAATAAAGAAGCTGAGATAGTTAACATAGATTTTTTAAAATAGGCACATACTTATAATGCATGTTTAGGAGGTATTAGTTATAACAATTATAAACCTTTATATTAGTTTACTTTAGACGGAGTTTTAATAAAAAAGTGGGATTATTCTATAGAAGCTTATGAATTTTATAATGTTCCAATGGAGAAATTTGAGTATGCTATACATGATAAGCATCCGTTATTTGACAGTCTGTGGGCAACTTAGAATAGTATAAATTTAACTGAATATAGTACTAAAACTTGGGGAGAGCCAAAAGTGACTCATTTGTATAGTAAAGAAGGAAAATGGCTAAAAGAATTTCTTTCAAGAAAAGAATGTGCTGAATATATAGGCACTAAAGAAGAAGTTATAGTAAAAGCCATTAAACAAGATAGTTTGGTATTGAAATAGTATTATGTATCAGATTCTTTGGTAGATGAAATAAAACCAAAGGCAAGAAAATAGTACGCTAAGTCTAAGATTTATGTTTATGATGAAAACTCCTGCTTAATTGGGTCCGGAATAGGTAAAGAAGTTATGCCTCTTATACGAGAGCATTCTTGGCAAGTTATTAGAGATGCTTTTAGATACAAAAAAGGTTGGTATAAAAATTTCTATTTATCTATGTAGGAAATTGATAAAGTGCCTGAAAGGCAGTCAGGAAATGGTATAAAAATTGATGTTTATACTAAATACGGTGATTTTATAGAAACTTTAAATACGGTAAAAGAAGTTAGAGAAAAATATAATGTTCCCTCTTCCAAAATAAAAAATATTGAATAGGGAAACCGTTATTTTAAGGATTGGATATTTAAATATCATACGAGTAAATGATATAGTCTATCGGAAACCAATTATATTAAACGTGTTCCATTTGCAGCTGAACCAGTTGGTGATGGAGCAAATGGCTCTGAGATTGAAATGATCTTCCCAGAGAATTATTATCGTTTGCATGAAATCTTTAAGATTGAGAGTACTGGTCAATAGTGTTTTGTTGTTTCTGACAGTGTTAGAAAGGCAGATAATATGTGGTCAGTAATGGTTCGCTTGCTTGATGATGATTACTCTTCTGTATTAGATACTGACGGTACTCATATTGGTGATTATACTTATTTTATTGGTAATGCTAAACCAGAATTGCATGAGACTGGTTGGGTTAAGTATCAGAGTAATGTAGAGAAGATGCGTAATTATATGAGTACTATTCGTGTATAGGATACATATAGTGCTAAGTATGCATTGATGGAAGATACATTTATCAAGATTGGCAAGGGAGAAAATCAAGGATGTCTTACTGAGAAAATCTATAAGCTGGATCCTATGAAGAAGAATCTTATTGAGAACTTCTTGTATGCAAGAGAGAATATGATTTTGCTTGCTAAGGGTACTGTAGGTGTTGATGGTAAGACTACATTGGCTGATAAAGCTACAGGAAGACCTATCTTCATTGGTGATGGTGCTATCCCTCAAATTGAGAGATTTGCAAGTAAGTATTCTGCAAACAGAATTACAATTGGCACATTCCATACAATAATTTCTGATATGGTATCAAAAGCAGATAAGCCAACAGGTAATCATTTCTGCTTTATGTGTAATGAAAAAGCTTGGGCTATTGTACAGAGAGTACTTGGTGAGTATCTTTCTACTAGAAAGACAGATGGAGCTTATCTCTGGTCTAAGCAAGGTGAAGGAAAATATATTAAAGTAGGTGCTACATTCGATGCATATGAGTGGGGTGGTAATACTATTAGCTTCAAGGTTGATAGAACATTGTCTAGAGAATATCAAGACCCATACTTCTTGTGTATTGATTTGACAACAGGTAAGACATCTACACAACCTCCTATTCAAATGTTCTCATTAAAAGGTAAGGATTATATCTTTAATGAAGTTCTTGGTGTAGGTGGTCGCTCAGGAGGCGAAAGTGGTGTTGTAAGTTCACCTGTAGCTGGTGGTCTTATGACAATTTGGGGATATGCAGGTATCGCTGTATTCAACCCTTATAAGTCATTTATTCTTAAAGCTAAGGAATATTGATTTAATTAATAGATTTAAAAAGATTATCTAATAATATTAAGATACGGTAGGAGACGAGGCGCTCTCCTACCTATTCATAGAAATTTATAATGAATTATGGCAAAAAAAGTTAATGATGTAAAAGACGGCGACTTAAAGAGTAATGTTGTTGTTCTTAGAAGTGTTTATGGTAAAGTTGGATAGAAATATTTTATTCAGCCACAAAGAGACCCTAAAACTGGACGTTTTCCGGAGTGTGTGAAGTAGGTAAATTCATATGGAGATATTATTCTTACAGAGGATGAAAGAAATAGAGAAGCACAAGGTTTAGTACACTTTATTCCAGTAACTGAAGTGTTTACTATTACTGATGGTAAATCCTTTAATTTGGATGACATTTATCAAGCTGCTGAATGGGAAGCAATTAAAAACTGTGACCTTATCGCAGTAGATAGATATGCTAAGAATGATAAGGGGGATTATTTAATTGATGGTACTGTAGATAAGCATTCTACAAGACCTCGTTATGGCGCTGCTGAGTTATATGTTGATAGACCTGGTCTTGATGCATCTCGTAGAGTTACTAGAAAGAAACTTATTCATCAGGCTATTAACTTCATTCTTGATGATGAAAGAGGTTATGATGGTAGATTGCTTGTAGCTAGAGTATTAGGTAGAAATATGAAGAATCAACCTAATGCAGATGTTGAAGATTATTTAATTTCTATTGCAGAAAAGACCCCAGAGAAGATTATTAATTGCTACACTGGTGGAGATATGCAATTCCGTATGTTATTTATTGAAGCTCGTGAACATGGAGTAATTAGAAAGAAACAAGGTCTCTATGTTTTCGGTGACGATGGAAAATGTATTTTGGGAGCAACAGATGACGCTGCTATTGAATGGATGTAGAGTCCAAAGAATAGTAAAGTCATGGCTATGATTCGTAAAGATACTTATCCTGAAATGTTCGTAGATGAAGAACTCTCAGATAAGAAATAATAAACAAAATTAATCGTTTTAAATGACAGCTAGGTAGAATTAAAATTAATACTGCCCACTTATCTAGTAATAGGTAAGCAGTAGGGAGCAAAAACGGTGGAGGCTGTGATGCTAATACCGTGGTAAATTATTTAATAATATAAATAATCACCGTAACGCATAGGAATTGAACCTAAATATTAGAATATAATATTCCCACGAGTGTTCCCCTTCCTAAGAAATTAGGAGGAATATGTATGCTGGACTAAAACAAATAAGAAGTTTTAGAGCTATAGGATAAAAAGCCTATAGGGTAACAACACGAGATATTTGAAGCAACTTTAATAGAATTGAGTAAGATTCAAGCTCCAGCTCTTAAATTGTATGAATTTAATTACCTTTTTAATAAGGCAGTTAATTAGTATATTAATAAAGTATATAATGTATATGATATTAATCAGCAAACTACTGATGATTTAAGAGTGTTAAAATCTACGGCATTTTTAAAACCTCATAAATTTGGAAATAATAATCCTTATAGTAGTTATTCTTCTGATAACACAGAATCTCCTACTTATAATGGAAATAGTCCTAGTGCCGATTCTAAATATGCCAAGGCTAGTTCCTATTTAAGCGCAGCACATTCTCAGATTCAATCCTTGAATGGTGCTACTTATGAGGTTTATATGCCTATTGATTATTTACATATGCTTAATTGTGTATGTATCTATTACGTTGCAAAATAGAAAGACTGTTGGGATGCAGGTTCATATATTCAGATTCCTGCAACTCGACTTACAGCGGACTCTTGGAGTTAGATTGTAACAGATATTTATAATAGACCTTCTCCAATGCGTCCATATTATTATGTACATAATCAATCTTCTAATATAACTATTCCAACTTCACCAGTGTCAGGTTCGGGAGATCCTACAGATACTAATCCTGCGGGATATACTGGAACAGATATGCCTGTAGGTGGTTATGAAGTAACTGGTGACAACGGAACTGTAGCAACAGATAAAAAAGCTGGTTCTAACTTCTAGAGAACATTTAAACTTAAATAGGGAGAATCTACAAAAGATATTTCTTTAGTAGAAAAGCCAACAGCAGTGAGACTTGCAAATCCAAGTAATGTTCGTTGTGAAATCCGTTATGGTAAAGATGATTCTCTCTTCTAGTTAGTAGAAGTACAAATTGATTATGTAAAGAGTCCTCAATTTATTCGTTTAACACAAGAATAGATTGATTTAACTGAAGATTACTTCTCAAATTATGGAGTTCCCAGATTATGTAAACCAAGAGATTATAAATGAGTTGGTACACTTAGTTATGGAGCATTCAAATGATCCAAGACTGGCAAATAATATTTAGATGACTAATACTATTGCCCGACCAACTGGACAGTAGTAGGCTGCACCTCAATAGTAGGCAGCTCAACAGTAGTAATTTTAATTAAATTATAACTAATTATGGCAGGTTTAAATTTTTAGACACAAACTATTATTAATAGTAATCTGGATCCAGATTCAGGTAAGGGAGTAGTTCTCTTTGAAGGTAAGAAAGAGAAAGTTGATGGAGTTGAGAAAGATGTTCTCAAGATTAAGAGAGATTTTCTCTTTGTAAAAGATAATGTTGATTGTATTCGCAGACGTAAAGGTTATGCAGCAGAGTTGTGTGAAGCAACAATTGACTTTACTAAGTTAACTTCTGTTGTACCTACAGACCATGCAGTTAATTATTTGAGACTTGATATTTATTTAGGAGTAGAAGGTGCTGAACCTTATATTTATTCAACTCCTTGGTATCATAAGGGCAAACCTTTCTGGGTAGAATTTATTGCTAAGAAAGGTGATAGTGCTAAGGCTCTTGCAGACAGACTTGAGAAGACAATTAAGTCTAATCATATGTTCCAAGTAGATAAAGATCTTATTAAGGTAGCTAATAATGGTGCAGGTAAGATTACTCTTACTGGTGCTACAGAGTATTAGAGATTTAGAAAGGTAACTATCAATATCTTTGAGGAAGCAGCCGATTATGATGAGGAAGTAGCAACAATGAATCCTAATAAGGTACAAGCTACTGACCCTATCGCATTAGTTAAATTTGGTAAGAATGCATTTGGTACTTATTCTCAGATTATCAAAGATTTGAGACTTCCTACTGCTGCAAACTATCAGTGGTCTGCTATTCGTCAAGTAGAAACTCCTATTGTAGGTGCTACATACAATTAGTATATCATTGAATATCACGCTCCTGCTAACAGTCATCCATTGAGTGTTGTTGGCGGACGCCTTAACTCTTATACAACTCATGTATTCTGGGTTAAGAATGATATAGACTTAGTAACTGCGTGGGAAACTGCTTTGAAGAAAGTTGGCACTATTGTAGATTCCGATACTGGTGCGGTTACAGAAGATTCTGTAGCAAGCTAGTCTGAATTAACTAAAGGAGTAAAAACTGTTAGAGGTTAATGGAACAAGTGTTGCTTGAATGGATTTTACCAATAATAGGTAGTGGCGGTCTAGGCGCCGCCATTACTTATATTTTTACTTTTAATAGTAAAAAGAAACAAGCAGATGCTGAAGCCGAACAAAGTTTAGTAGAAGTAGAACATAAAAAGGAAGATTTAAAACAGGATTAGTATGATTTCCTATAGAAGACTTGTGACAAGTATATCAAAGATTATCATGAATTAGAGAGTGATTTTAGAAAACAGCTACAAGGATTAAGAGGAGAAATTGATAAAGTTTCCTTTGAAAAATCTAAAGCCATTGCAGATAAATGTACAGAAATTGCAGAACTAAAATCGAAAGTTACTTATTTAAAGGGTATACGTTGTTATAATTTTACATGTTAGCATAGAATTAAATAGAATCCTGAAGAAAATAAATCTAAATAGTAAGTATAAATGTACATAGAGAAATTAGCTAGTTAGATACGAAATGATGTAGTATCAGGTTTAAGAGGTTATCACTAGAATTTATCTATGAATATAGACTAGCTCTAGGATGAAATAGTAGCTTGTCGATTATCAATAATAAATGAATTATATTCTAAAGGAATTGCTCCTATAGACGATTTATTAATGGCTATTAATTGTGTAGATGTTGATTGTGAATCTTTAGAGAGATGCTCTTGTGGTAAAAAGAGTGATGGCGACACCATTACAGCACATTTTCAGATACCACAACTTGTCACAACATACGGAACTTAGGCTATTAAGTATTTAGGAGCCACTGATAGATAGAATAAATTTACTATTATCACATCATTATCTGAATTACAAACTAGAAAATATAGAAGAAGAGGTTTAACTAAACCTTATGTGTGGATTGATTTTGCTCCTAATGCAGATGGAATGTTAGATTGTTTTTTATTTAATGCTCCTTTTGTAAGACAAGTGTCTATAGTTGCAGTATTTAAAGATCCAAGACAATTAAATAAATATAAGTGTTGTAATTTAGATGACTTAAATGGACCTGATGTAAATAATAGTTTTATTGATTAGTTAATTAAAGATAAATTAACTAAAGAGAAACTCTATTATTATAGACAAGCAGCTGCTCCTAAATTACCTAATGACTAGCAATATACTTCTGGTAACTAATTAAATACAATATGAATTTTAACTATGCAATAAGTCAAGCTAAAACAGAATATGATGTAACAGGCGATTTAGAAGATTTACAAGAGATTGGTTTAATTGCTTATGATAAAATAGGAAATAAAAATACTATACTTAAATAGGTACAGTTAAAAGTAGATTGCTCTAATGGGTCTATTCAGTTACCATGTGATGTTTCTATAATAGAAGCAGTTACTTATTGTGGTGAAGATTATAATTATACTAGTAATGTAAAGTAGGATGGAGATCCTTACTCTGCAAATGTAGAGAATTATATAGAATCCAGAAAAGCATTTACCAATCCTTATTATATAAGTGGTAAGTTTGTTAAATATAAAAGAGTAGGTAATACTTTATATGTAAATAAAGGTTTAGATACAGTAAATTTATTATATCATGCCAATATTTTAGATGAAGATGGATTACCTGATATAAATGATAAAGAAGCAAGTGCTATAGCAGTTTATATAGCTTTTACTATTAAATAGAAAGAAGCCTTTAAGACTCATAACCAAGTAATTATGTAGGAAGCTCAATATTTACGTAAAAGATGGTTAGGTTTATTAGATGCTGCTAGAGTACCTGACTATATTTCACAAAATGAAATGAATGATATACTAGATGCCAAATATTCTTGGGACAGAAAGGTATATAATAAATCATATAAACCAATGTAATGAATAGGGAGGCAATTTTGCTTCCCTATTTTTGTTTCTAATAACTAAACAAATATAAATGGGTAACTTTGCAATGGGGCATTCTTTTACATGCCACGACATATTTATGAACTTTCCGGTTAGAAAGCTTAAAATGACTCCTGAATAGTGTAAAGAAGTCTATTCTGATGGGAGTAAAAGAGATTTAGCGGCTTCTATTTGGATGAGTAGTGTAAGATTAATTCTCGATGACATTATTGAGAATAATACATAGTTTAAATTACCTGGAATGGGTAGAACACAGTCTTACATATAGATGAAAAGAACAGAAGGAGATGATTTTAAGAAAGCTTTTAGACGAGGTAAATGGCGTGATGTTGATTTCATTACATCTAATTTCTGTGGTTATTAGTTATAGTTTGTAATGGAAAGTAAGAAAAGAACAAGAAGAGAGAAACCCATTTATTTAGCTACTAGAGATAAAGATAAAATAACTGAATACACTAATTAGGGTAAATAGTATTGAAATAGAAAACAATTTAGGACTATTATGAATAGATATTTGAAATGTATCCAACTATAGCACAATCTGATATAAAAAGAATACTCTAGTATGGTTGGAAAGCTTTTTATCTACATAATAGTTATGGTGGTGATGTGCTTGTTAATTAGGGTAAGTTATGGTTCTATTCAGGATATTTGATGAAAGATTCATTACGTTGGTTTGAATATTATTAGCATAAAATGAGAACTAAGTTAAGAGTAATGTATAAGCGTAAGAAAATCAAATGGGATGGGTATTACTATTTTGCTCTAACTAAACCACAATATGAAGCTTATTTAGCTTAGAAACATATTGGTAGAGGAAGACCTAAAAAGAATTTTATATTTGAAAAAGTTATGTTCTTCAAAGTATATGATGAATGTAACATTATGTAGAATGGACATGTAGCTATATTTAGATTCCCATATTCTTGGGATAGAGGTTTTTCCTTTTATCAAGCAAAATTAAAAACAGATAAAGCTGAATTAATATTACTTAGAGAACCTTTAAAGTTCAAAGATATATTATTATCAGAATATAATTATGAATTTATAATAGATGAACAACGTAAATATAAAAAGAAATAATTTATGGCAGGTAATACTATAATGACTGCAAAATCGACTTTTGGAGACGGACTTCTCATGGATTTCGCACCTGATAATACCCAGGCTACTTGTCTTACTCATGCTCTTAATGCAACTTTATTAACTATGAATGGTAATGAGTTATCATTATAGAATGATATGGGTAATGGAAGAGTAGAAACAGCTTATTTACCGGAGGGTTATATTCCAGTAGGCACTTGTGAATTTGGAGATATTATTTACATTGTATCGTACAATCCAATAACTAATAAGTCTCAAATAGGTTGTTTTCCATCTCCTGAAAGAAATATTAGTAGTAAGGAATTAAGTGGTATTGAAACTACATTTGAACTAGAAGAGGAGTTTCTTAAGCAGAATGAATTTGATTTTAAAGAAACTATAAGCAATTCAGTTAAGAAGGTTATTTACGATAATAAGCTAAATCCTGGAGATAAATTTATTGTTCACTCTGGGGATATACATAATAATATGCCAAGAATATCTGATTATGGAAATAAATCACATATTGTAGGAGCTTTCCCTAAACAATTTAAAATAAATGTGGTAGCCATTGAAGATTCTGGCAAAATTAACTATTTAAATAATGATTTAAAATGGTATAATGATTTTTATATAAACCAGGAATCTACTAACAATTCTAGTAAACCAGATATAGATAGTTATAGAAATTTGTTAAGTTCTGGATATTCTGTATTCCAATCTAAGGTTTCAGGTAAATTAGCTATTTTAATAGAATTAGAGAGAATATAGAATTTTAATAGTACTTATGAAGTACTAAAGAGTGAAGAAACTGCAGAGAGCAAAGAAACTACTTAGACTGCACCTGATTCTACTAATTAGGAAACTACTAATATTGTGAATTATTAGCCATATGATATTTACATTAATTTCAATTGGAAAACTAATAATCCTGATGTAAATCCGAAAAGTATAGTTATATATGATTTCAAATGGGTTAGTAATTCAGGAAATGATAGCAAAGCTGGATAGTATTATGTTACTGGGGACAAAGAAGCTAACGTTGCTCCACTTCCTGAAATTTCTAAAACGGATAAAACTAAAAAATATATAGAATTAGAAATAAAAGGACAAGCTAGTACTGATGATTATGATCGTTTCTTGAGTAGTAACTATTAGACAGAATCTGATAGATATAAAGGACATACTAAGATTACACAATCAGTTTAGAATGGTATTCCTGAAGAAGGTAAATATTATTTAGATTTACATCATATTGTAGATGGAAAGTATTATAATAATAAAGGAGACTCAATAGGTCCTGAAGAAGTATATGATTGTATAGTAAATAATTATTTTAAATCCTCTATAACCAAAAAGGGATTTACAATAAACATTCCAGATACAGATAGTAAAGGAAATAAGATAGATAAACGAGATTTAATACTATCTTTTAAAGTAGCTCCTATGATGAAATATGGAGTTCTCTCTGATTTAGTACAAACACACTATATAGATTTTAGTAAAATAGGAAGTGGTGAAATTAACTTAGAAGGATATAAATATTATATAGGAGAAAATTTATGTACTCTACAAATAGATAGTTCTATCTACCCAGAGGATAATAAAGGAGTAGCTGAAATAGAAGTATAGTTTTATGATAACCAAGGCTTATGTGCCAAATACTTTATCAATAATTTAGTTTCTTATTCTGGTATTATAACAGAATATATACCATTAAATGGTAATTCCTCAAATTATAAATTATCTAAATAGGATGGTAAAAAATTAATACCTCATGCAGGTCAAATGTTTACAGATAAAGAAAAACCTGAAAATGTTGATACTACTTTATCTTATGTTTATTTAAATATAAAAACAGAAAGTGGTAAGTTAGAACCTGTAGAAGTTACTTATAATAAAGAAGATAAGACATTTTATAAGGATAATGAAGAATCAGTGACTATTAGTCCTACTTCTCCAATATTCTATAATGATGCAGGTACTTTGTATAGTAATATGTTATATGCTGTTAAGATAATATATAAATATACAAGTAAAAATGTCTTAGGAGAATATAATACCGAAGATGGTAAGGGGTTTAAGTTTGAATGGAGATGGTTATGGACTAATACTATGTTTAATTAGTACTATTATAATGTAAAAGACTTTAAAGACAATTAGTTTGAACTATAGTTAGACTTAAATGTTGATTACGAGGCTGATTTCTCTCCAAACACAAGAAAATAGTATCAAAGTTCAGAGAAAAGTACAGAAATAAGTGCATCTAATTTAGGTGCAAATATTTAGAACTTAAATGGAAAAATAAATTACAGAATTAATTTAGGCTTATAGAATAGTTGGAATACCTTTAATCTATATGGAGATACTGATAAAGGAGTTTATAAAGGAGATGTTCTTTATGTTAAAGTATATAAAGGTGACTCTAATATAGTATATTCAAATTTGCCCTCAGCGTTTGATTATGAATATTTGAAACCTATAAACCACAGAACATTAGGTGTAGATTATCCAGATTATTCTTAGCTGTTGAAAAAAAATACTATAGGAGATTCTAAGGATTTATGGGATAATTATAAATTATTTACAGATACTTTTAGTATTGACTTAAGTAATACATCAGGAAACGAAGAATTAGATTATGTAGATTATAATTAGAATTTAATTACTAGTAACTTACCTTATTATTCTTTAACCGGTAGTGCTATTATATCTAAAAATTCTTTATCTTTAGATTTATGGAATTTTTCTAAATACTTAAATATTTATAAGAAAGACTGGCAACAAGTGAATATTGTAAGTCCATTGTTAACTCCAGATAATGCTTCAGAATTGGGTTTTACCTATGATGAGACTAATAAAAATTTTACGATAGATAATATATATACTTTATGTGTAACTAGGGATACTCGTTATGCACCTAATGGTAAAAGAGATGGAACTGGTGATAAAATATAGGTAATAATTTAGTGGAAAAATCTAAATAGTGTACCTAGTAATCTAGATGTATATTCATTTGGAAATGACGGTTATCACCATATGGAAAATAAAAATACAGGAGTTGTTGATTACAAAGCAGTAGGTAGTGGAGGTGAGACATCCTATTCTTAGTATGTAAATGGAAGTATACGTTATTTTGGAAACGGCTCAGGTTCTCCAAAATCTGATTTTGGAGAGTCTTCCTTTAAACTTCCGTTAAACTAGTTTTTTATTAATACTCTAAAGATATCAGATAGATGGAAATTTAGTAAATCAAACAATGAGAGTAATACGCATTAGGAGTTATACAATGATAATTAGAAAGTTACTTCTAATGATGTATTTTATTAGATAGGTTATACAGATATTAATGGTATTCATTTGTTTAATGATTACTCAAACATTAAGAGCACCAATACTATTAATCAACTCATTAGTTGTCTTACATAGACATACAAAATGGGGGACACTATTACTAAAAATACAGATATGCTTGCAGATATAATACAATATGATTATTCTACTACTTATATTTAGAATATGATTTATAAAATAATTTGTAAAGCCGATGACATTAGTGCAATATTATTAATAAATAATTCAGAGAAACTTTCTAATTATATAAATACTTTATTACGTGGTTTAGATAAGTCTAACTTAACTAAAAAAGATTTCAATGTAAACGCTCAAATTACTTCTATAACTAAAAATATACCTATACAATTGGATATAAATAGTATTCATCAGGAATTGAAAAATTAGTTATCAAATATAGAATTTATTTCTTATAATAATATACAAAATGTATAGTATACTTAGATTTCTCCAAATACCTTATATTATTTAGATAGTAATAATTTATTGTTAGGTAATTCACAATAGAAAGTATAGTAGTTGCAGAGTGTAGAAAAGGAAAATAATAACTATACTGCAAGTTTTGGGACTGAATCTTATATTACCCCGATTGCAAGTGTTATGTAGCTAAAAGATGACCAGTTAATTTGTAAGCGAACATCTCCTACTGGTGCAGCTTATTCAATAGTTTTTACTGGATGGGAAGGCTCAGGTTCTATAAGAGACTTACAATATACTGATAGAATCTTAAGTGATTACTAGTTTAAATAATGAATAGCATAATAAATTTTAATGTACAAACTAAGGTATTACCTACTAAAGGTAATTTAGTATATGAGTACAATCCATTTAGAAATTATAGACTAACCTAGATTAAATATGAATATTAGGAATAGTTATATACAGAATAGGAATTAGAAGATAATTTTAATATAATTATAGATAAGACATATGAAGTAGTACCAAATGCAATGTTGGAGGGTGATAAAAAAGTAGAACTTGAAAATAGTCCAGCAATAAATATATCTATCACCACATTTAAAGATGGTTCTTATAGATAGCATTTCAAAACTGAGGGTAGAGATTCTTTCAATCATCCTGTAACTGACGAGTATGGTAACTACTTGCCTAATGGAACTCCTGCAGTTGCTTGGATAGTACAATATAACAATAACCTATACTGGGAAGATGATTTTCTTAGTAATATAAATTCATTATTTACTTATACTATAGGTACTTAGTGGCTTAAAAAGACTGTCGTTGAGGGTAAAGAAATTTATGAACCTCTCACTGAAAATTTACCTATACTACACGAAAAAGGAGAATTAGTAGATTTTGTAACAGATGAATTAAAATTTGACTTAAAACATCCAGTAAATATTGTTCCTCAGTATAGTTATGATGGCTCTGTCAACTTAATTATTAATGATGGTATAAATACCCCTAAATTAATTAATAGTAGGTTTAGTGCCATAGGTAAAAATACTTATGAGATAATAGATAGAAAGGGTAATAATGATACTAATATTTATGATTAGGGAGACTAGTTTGAGATTGACACCTCATTATATAAGAGAGTAATTAGTATTCCTACAGTTAAATTTATAGGAGTAAGTTCTTCAGGAGGTAATCTTAAGGTTGGTAATTATCATTTTTATATTAAATTATCTGATGCAGATGGTAATGAAACAGACTTTGTTGCAGAATCAGGATTAGTTAGTGTATTTATAGGATTTGGTAATCCAGATAGCTTAACTACTGGAGTTAAAAACTAGAATAGTTTTAAGACAGTAAATTTATATCTATCTAACATAGACCCAGCCTATGATTATTTATATGTTTATTATTCTAGATATACTGCAGAATAGGATGAAAACTTTAATACTGAATATATAAAGATAGACAAGAAGTTTGTAGTATCTAACTAGGGTACTTGTAATATAAGTATTAATGGATATGAACCTACCATACCTATAACAGCTACTGACATTAATGACACCTTTGAGATTGTAGATGCTGCTAAGGCGTAGGTTTCTTGTTAGAATATGCTATTTCTAGGTAATGTACATAAACCCGAAATACCTTATAAAGAATTGTCTGATTTGTCTTTGCATTTTTTTACCTTATTTAAAAAATAAAGACTATGAGTGCAAATTTGATCAGAATTATAACATAAATACTTCATCTTTAGGTTATTGGGATTCCTAGTATATTTATAATTATGTAGGATATTGGAACAACGAGTTTTATAGACTTGGAATAGTTTATATACTGCCTAATGGTGAATTAACTCCAGTATTTAATATTAGGGGATGTAGCAATATAGTTGAATATGATTCGAATCTCAATTTGTATTCAGACATACCATTATATCTTAATAATGAACGTAATTATGTTAATTATAATGAAACAGATTACTAGTTAATAACTACTAATACTAGAAATAAAGAATTAAAATCTACAGCTCTTAATGAAAATGTTAAAGGAGTGATTAGATTTCAATCTAGTAAAGATGCTGATACTATACATAGTTTAGACATTAGAATTAATAATGAAGCTATGTAGGAATTAAAGAAATATGTTAAGGGATTTTTCTTTGTTCGTCAATCTAGAATCCCTACGATATTGGCTCAAGGTATTACACTAGGATTGGACTAGAACTCTTATACTCCAACTATACCTACAGCAGGAGGTTTGTTAGAACAATTATCCGATTCTTTGGATAAAACTTATGTAACTACAGAAGATATTAATGATGTAAATTACATTTCTGAAGGATTCTTATCTAGATATTAGTTTAAGTTTAAAAAGAAATCTTCTAGTTTATGGAGTAAGATAGGTAAGATAGCTGCTATTACTGCTGGAGTTGTGGCTTTGGGTGCTGCCACTATAATTACTGGAGGTGCTGTAGGAGCTTTGGCTGCAGGATCGACACTAGCTGGTGCTGTAACTACAGGTGTAACCACATTAGGCGGTGTTCTAGTCGCAGGGGGAGCGTATTGCAACAGGAGCAACTGCTTCAACTATATTTAGGTACTACAGGATTGGTAATAGCAGGCGCGGGAGCTGCTGCAGGATTATTAACAACAGTAGCTGCAACAGGTTAGGAAATTAAATATGGTATTTAGACCTGGTAGCATAAAAAACTAGATGGAAGAAATACTAAATGCCCTAAGGGATATAAAATAGCTGAATTAGATGAGTCTAGAAAAGTAGGAGGTGACTTCGAGAATAGAATTATAATTAAGGATAATTCTAAGAATAAAACATAGGTTATTTTATGTCCAGATTTTGAAGTAAATCAATCTTATTTTAATTAGTTATTTACTGGTAATGAACATTTAATAGAATCTACAAAAGCTTAGGGAAATAACTTATTATTAGGACACAGTTCTAATTATTTCTCAGAAGATGTCATTAATAACTATAGACATTATTATATGCCTGATTACTATGATACCAATTCTAGTATATCAGGAACTTATAAATTGATTAGTGTTCCAGAAGATGTTAAATGTGTAGGATTAGATAATTTAAAGTTCAGAAGTAGGGCTGGTTATGCAGAGGAAGCTTGGCGATATGAATCTGTGGGTGATGAGTATAAAACACAAAATGATAGAAATAATAAGTCGGAAACGGATGAAGAAACAATAAGTAATAAGTAGACTAATTCTGATATAGTTAGAGGTATCTATGGAGCTTATTTAGGAGTGGCTAATACTTCAGATAAATTAACCCCTGCGACTACCGTGAATATTTATATACCTAAATATGATAGTAGTAATACACTTAAGTATATTTAGATAAGAATGGATGATAATTCTACATATTCTGCTATTACCGATAGAATTGACATATCAGAATCTGATAATTACTTAGTAACTAAGAAATCTTAGCTAGTTAATGATTCTACTGACTTTTATAAAGAGGGATATTAGTTTTCTGCATTTAGAGGCGATTGTTATATATGTCAATTTACTCATAGAGTTATAAGAAACTTCAATTCTCCTTCTGCTCCTTATAATGATGAGATTGTTGATGAAAATACTTGGAAGGACAATTATAATCCATCTAAAACAGAGAGTTATGAGAACATAAACTTAGGAGACGTTAATGCTGTTTAGTTAGGTATGTGGGTAACTTTTAGAGTACGTTCATCCTATAATTTAAATATACGTACTTTAGATAGTTCCAATGTTGATGAGAAGCAAATGACTGGGCATGCCAGAGGTTACTATCCATATACTCCTATGAATGTAGAGGGCACTTATAAAATTCCAGAATCTCACATTTATAATAAAGGATTTAGTAAATCTTTAAGTGATAGATGGAATAACTTATTGCCTGATGTTCCTTATATTAAGAATTGGTTTGGAACACGTATTATGTATTCAGATATTCATATTAATGATGCATATAAGAATGGTTATAGAGTATTTAGAAAGACTAATAGTGTTGATTACACTAGAGAATATGGAGAAATAACTAAGTTAATCTCGTTAAACTCTAATTTATTAATTATATTTGAACATGGAATTGCTATTGCTCCAGTTAATTAGACAGCAGTTCAATAGACATCAGGATAGCTTGTAGCCACTTCTAGAGTGCTCCCAGAGGCTCCAACTATTATCTCAGATATGTTTGGTAGTCAATGGGCAGATAGTATTCTGAAGACTCCAGGAAAAAGAGGAGATAGCACTTAGTATGTATATGGTGTAGATACTGTAGCTAAGAAGATTTGGAAGACTGATGGTAACTCTTTAACTTGTATTTCAGACGTTAAAGTACAAGAATTTTTAAACAATAACATTACTCTTGGAGAAAGAGAGATTACACCTACATTAGGAGTTCGTAATGTAAAAACTTGTTATAATTCCTATAAAGGAGATGTAATGTTTACTTTCTATGATAATACTACTGGCTTCTAGGAGAAGGTCTGGAATTTATGCTATAATGAATTGTTAGATAAGTTTATTACATTCTATAGTTGGGTTCCTAGTTTTATGGAGAATATAAATAATATACCATTCTCATTTAATAGGGAAACATCTAAGTGGATAGCTAAACTAGGTACAAGTCATTCTACAAGCTCTTTTGCAGATGGTATTACTTTGACTAATGTAGTATTTGACCCCACTTTAGATGAAAGAGTAGTATAGAATATATCAGTACCTATTAGTTATTTAACTAAGAATGGGACCTATAAAACTACTTATGGGACAGTAATGACAACAAGTTATTTTGTAGGTATATTACAATTATCTAATAGAGTGATTCCTAATTATAATGTGCCATATGATATTAGTTACGAATTATGTAGAGACATTTATGGTAATTATAAGAACTTTACTTTACAGAAGCTAAAATTCACTAATTCTGAAGGAAAAATGTAGGAGTCATTCCCTTTAAGTAACGTAGGAGATGCCTTATTCCCAACTCACGATGTCTCTGTATATGGCTTATATATAAATTCTAAATCACCATTATATACAAGAGATTTAATGGATGAGACTGGAGTTCAAAAGGTTTATTTAACTACTAAAGACGAAGAGAAGAATAAAATAAGTAGTGTATTCATACATAAAGATATGAGGTCTATGCTGCTCTCTGAACTCTATTATAGAAATAAAAGGAACCATGCTTATGCTGATATAGATGTAAATAAGTGGGAGCCTAATACTAAAGAAAGCATAGATATTGCAGAGTATCAATTAACTGCAGACATTGTATAGGAAGTAACTTCTGATAACTATTTGGAAAAGTTTAAAGAAACAGAAGCATACAAAATTATTAATGATTTATATAGCTAGTATGGTAAGTTATCAGCTTAGATAGAAGTATCTAATGATGTTTAGTTATCTAAATCTACTAATATTATGTCTATGTACTTTAAATGGAAGGAATTAGTTACTTACTCTGATAATACATTTAAGTATAATGGTAGTCCTATACAAGCTTACATAGTTCATACACAAACTATTACTTATTCAGAGTTAATTCATACTAATGCTCCTATATTTAAGAATTTGCAAGGTAAAAGAGAAATGTTACCTAAAGATAAATAGATAAATCCTGATACTATAGTTAAATTATTAAATATCAGAGCTACTATAAATGCTACTATACCTAATTCTACTGAAACTTTAGAAGATTATTATTATAATAAAACAGCTAGTTATAATGTAGCTACTTATGAATCTACCGTTGCAATTATTCCTAAATGGAATATGTAGTTTTTAAGTACTGATTTCTGGAAACATGGTTAGGCAGGTTCATTTGATATAGCAGATGACATATATCCATGTTATTGGTATGGTAAATAGCATCCATTTGAATTTGAATTTATTGTAGTTAATGACCCTAGTGTTCATAAGATATTTACTAATCTGGAATTAATAGCTAATAAAGCAAAACCTGAATCTTTTCATTATGAAGTAATAGGAGAGGCTTATGATTTTGCAAAAGATAAACCAAATATGTATTTTAGACAAGAAGCTATGAAGGCTCTTTGGCAGTATAATGGTTGTGATATTGAGTATAATAATGACTTCCTGAAGATTTAGACTAGACAATAGAATAAGTCAGCAGATTTACCACATAATTATTTTGCAAGAGCTAAGTATATTAATGAAGTAGAAGATAGTTATATAATGGCTTAGGTAGGAACACATGATTATAGACACTTATCTGGGGGTGAAATTGTATATTACCCGAATAGATAGGAGTTTAGAGTTTGGAATCACGTTCCTGCTATTGATGTTGATGACTAGCCTGATACTTCGGCTTCTTCTTTTGGGGGAAGAGGCTTAATGGCTTCTAATATGCGTTATCTTGAAGATAGATGGAAGGTATAGATAAATCCTTTATTAATTACTTATAAAAATGAGTATGAAAGAAAAGGATTCTACTAAGGCTTTGTGTACTCCAGAAAATTCTACTTGGAAAGACGGAGCTGGTACTAGGGCAGGGGATAAATTACCCCCATTACCTTTATATAATTCTCCTATTCCGGATGCGGTAAAAGAAAGAGGTGAAATAGCCATTCCAGGATATTCTTCTTCTGCATTGACTGGATATTCAGAAACCACTGAGGGTAGGGATAATGCAATGTATAATTTATATAAAGTAGATTTTGAGAATGGAATACATCCATTTGATACATCTTCTTGGTTAGATGATGTGAATATTTACAAGTATAATTTTGGAAGTGCTCAAAATAGAAAGGAAACTGATATGAGAGATAAATTCATAAAAATTAGAATTAGATATTCAGGTAAAGAACTAGCAATAATTGATTTTATAAATACTATATATCAAGTTAGTTATGCATAAAAAAATAAGACTAATATAGAAAGGTTAGGCAGGATTTCAGTTTGTATAGTAGGGATTAGTTGGAGGACTAGTCCCTATTACAGCTGGTTCTGTATTAGATTAGAACACCATGAATGCTATTAATTAGCAATAGACTAATATATGGAAAGCTCAACAAGATGAGTAGGCTAAGATAAGACAATAGTAGATAAGTTAGGGTTATTAGACTGCTTCTAATGCTTTAAATTTTGCTTCTTAGGGATTAACTAACTTTGGTATAATGTCAGGTAATTATACAATGGCTAATCTAGGTTAGTTAGGAACTTCACTAGGTAGTGGTCTTTAGTTAATGTCTAATTGGAAAAATTTATCTAATTAGGACAGAACAGCGGAAGCAGCTGGAATTGGTGGTCAAGCAGCAGATACTTTAGATAATATGTTCTTTGGTAAATAGCATGCTAATGATTCAGCCTTAACTAAAGGATTAAATAGTGCCTATGACTCCGTATCTAATGCTGCTATGATGTTTTCTCCTGTAGGAACTATTGTAGGAGGTGCTATGAAAGCCGGAAAATTTATAGGCGATGGATTATCTGCATTGGGGGTTGGGACTGACTAGATGACTACTACAGATAAGATATTAGATAGTAGTTTTATGAAGCTTACTCCTGCCGGATTAATTAATGGATTAGGAGCAAAAAGAGCTAAATAGTTCTCAGCTAATAATGATACCCTTGAAAAAGTAGGAGGAGATTATGCTGATTCAGTAAATACTATAGAGGATGCAGTTTCTAAAGCTGGTAAAAAATATGGTTTATTTAGTAACGGTGCTCGAAAACGAGCTAATAGACTTATTGATACTGCTAGGACTCAATAGAATATTATGACAGATATATCTAATACTTATCAAGATTAGTTAGCTAATAAATCATATTTAGCTTACACTAGATATGGATAGGATATTAATGGTGGAATATAGCAATAGTATTTAAGAGCCGCTAAGCATGGTGCTATTCTATAGAGAATTAATTTAAGAAAACATAGAAAAGGTGGTTAGCTTAAAGATAAAATAGACATAGAAGTTAAATAGGAATAGTGGTAGCCTATAATTAATCTCGAATATCCAGAAGTATCTAAATTAAAAGAAGGTGGATAGCTAGAAGAACCTCAAGAATGGACTCCTATAATTAGTTTAGATATTCAAAAGTTAGAGGAAGGTGGTAAAACTGATAAACCTAAACAAGAACCTGAAGGGGTTGAGGAAACTAATTAGAAAAATGTTATTCCTGAAGGTGCATTACATGCTCATAAGCATCATATGGAAAATGCTGAAGACTTAACTAAGAAAGGTATACCAGTAGTTGATAATAAAGGTGAACAACAGGCTGAGATAGAGCGTAACGAAATTATCTTCTCTTTAGAAGTAACTAAGTAGTTAGAAGACTTACATAAAAGATATTAGGGATATACTAATACTCAAAAAGAGAAAGATGCATTAGCCATTGAAGCCGGAAAGTTACTTGTTTATGAGATTCTTCACAACACTGAGGATAGAACTGGTTTAATTAAAGAATGTAAGAAAGGAGGCACATTAGATGGGAATAAGTGATTTATTTGTATCATATAATTAGGTATAGGCTCCTTCTTATTTAGAGTCTCCTTAGATAGAATATACACCAATAGGAGAAGAATTAACTAATTAGGAAAATTTGGATAGAATATAGTCTCGTAACTAGAAAAAAGAGGGATTTGCAGGATGGAATGCTATAGAACAAAATACTTTAGAAGATAATTCTGCAACTACTTCTCATACTCCAGCAAAAGGTTCTAAGTCTTTCAACTTGGCTATGACTTCTTATTTAGCTAAACATCCTGAAGATGCTAAATATAGATAGACTCTTACAGAAATAGCTGCAAAAGAATCTAATTTCAATCCAACTGTTAAAAACTCTAAGTCTTCTGCTAGTGGATATTTCTAGTTTATAAATAGTACGAGAAAACAGTATGCTCCGCACTTAACTAAAGAATAGTTCTTAAATAATCCAGAAGAATAGATTTCTGCTGCTGTTAAATTACTTAAAGCTAATAGAAATATATCTAGTAAATTCTCTAATTTAAGAGGGCTTAGTTAGTTACAAGTAGACTATGGAATGTGGTTTAGTCCAGCAGCATTAAGTAACTATCTTAAAACTGGTAAATCTGGTTTTAAAGATCCACAAGGAACTAGTTTAATGACAGTATTAAATAAAATGGCTTAATGGATAAGAAAAGAATAATTATAGGAGACAAACAATACACTGTAGAAATAGCTAAGACAGAAGAAGATAGAAGAAAAGGACTTCAAGACAGAGAATAGTTAGCTCCTGATGAAGGAATGTTGTTTATCTGGTCTGAATAGTAGCCAGTTATAGAGATGTGGATGAAAAATACTAAAAATTCCACTTGACTAGATAGCTATTAATGACGATGATGAAGTAACTGCAGTATATAAAGCTTAGCCTGAAGATGAAACATTACATCCATTTCCTAATGCTAAGTATATACTTGAAGTAAATTAGGATTCAGGTATAGAAGAAGGAGATGATTTTGAGTTTGATGAGTCTGACGACCCAAATAAATATGTAATGAAGGTACTTGCTCCTGATGGTTCTACTCAAATGAATTTATAGGGAGGAGAGCGTATATTCAGTAGAATTTCTACTAGATAGATGATTACTTGGGCAAAGAAAGCTGAAGCTAATAAAGATAATAAGGAGTTATTTAATAAATACTGTAAAAGACTTGGTAAGAGAATGTTTAAAGAATTATATGCTCAAGACCACAGAGAACCAGAATATGTAGATGCTCCTGAATCTAAGGAAGATAAGGACGATAAAAATTAAATAATTATATAAGTCATCAAAATTATTTGCATTTTAGATAATTGATATGTACTATTGAAATACATAATATTATTAGATAATTAACTAGTTAATTAACAAATTAAATTTAAACACATGCAATTTATTAAGAAGTTTCAAGAAGGCGGAGCTGCTCCAGCACCAGAGGCTGCTGCTCCACAGTAGGGTGGTGAAGACCCAACAGCTATGTTGATGCAAGGTGCTCAGCAAGCAGTACAAAATCAAGATTGTCAAATCGCTATTCAGGTATGCCAAATGGTACTTGAAATGCTTGGCGGAGGCGGTGCTCCAGCAGAAGCAGGTGGACCTGAAGCAGGTGGTGCTCCACAATCAGAACCTGTTTATCGTAGAGGTGGACGTCTTAGTAAGAAGAATTTAGAAGTAAATTAAATTAAAACGTAGGGATATATCTAGATACTCATTTAGGTATATCCCTAATTTTATAATATGGCAGAATAGACTAAAAAATACAAAATATAATTTTGGAGGTCATGAATTAGATGCTAAATTATATCTCTAGAATATAAGAGATAATGCAGAAACATTTCTTAATTCTAAAACAGATTGGACTCCAGAACAAAAAGAAGAATGGAAGCATGCGTATACTAATTTTACTAATGCTTTATAGGAAGATATAAATAATGGAGGTGGAAGATTCAGTACTGATGAATTTGGAACTATAACAGATACTAAAGGAGAATTTTCTAATACAGATTCTGACAATTATTATTACAATGATAAAGGCTAGCAAATTAGTTAGGAAGACTATGATGCTTTAAAAAAGAGAAAGCAAGGTAAATATCAAGCTTTTGAAGCTAATAGACAATTTGCTTCTTATGCTAGTTAGATAGGTAAAGGATTGAGAGAGGCTTTAGCTGCTAAAGGTAAAACATCTGACGATACAAATGGCTTTGATTATGCTAAGAATGGATTTGACGCATATTGGTAGAAGAAATACAATCCAGCAGGAACAGCTAATGACCTTCAACCTTATTGGAATAAAGACAAAGAAGGAGAATATACTAATAGAGTAGCTGAAACAATGGCAGACTTAGATGACTATATGTCTAAGTAGGAAATGAATGATGATGTTAAAGCTGCCTATACTAACTACAGAAATATCTTAGGACAGTATAATCCAAGTGATAAGAATTTTAATTTAGATACTTGGAAAAACAATATGATACTTGCTGCAAGTAGAGCAGGTATTAGTGGATGGAACAATGGATATTTCAATATTGGTTCTCAGAGTTCTGCTTCTTCTACAGAAAAGAAAGAGTCAGAACCTTTCGATATAAATAATGACTAGGCAGTTATTGATAAATATAAATTAGCTGACCAAATTGCGGCACATCCTGAATAGAGAGAACATCTTCTTGATTTAGCTAGGAGACAATATAATCAGGAATCTTAGAATATGACTGATGAATATAATACTGCAATTAAATAGGAACAAGCTGCCAAGAATAATAAGATATGGGAACAATGGTTAGCTAATAATTAGAGTTATGCTAATGTAAGTAAGAGAAACTTTGGTACTGAAGTTTTCGGTAATGGTTGGTAGAACGGGAACACTGATTTTGAATACACTAGTGGAACTAGTCAAGAAGCAATGAGACGTCTGTAGAATGCTTTTAAAACTGGAAATAGAAAAGGAGATTTTCTTAGAACAGCTATTAACATGACAGTTAATGGTGGCAAATAGAAGATTTCTAATCTGGGTGAAGCACTTGCCTACTATAAACCATTACTTGATAAAACACAAGGTGGCTGGGATTAGTTCGAAAAAGTATAGGATGCTGCTGGTAATGAAATATATAAATTAAAAGGTTCTGAAAATGCAAAGGGACAACCTCTTTATATATGGTTTAAAAATGGAAAAGCACATGCTTATAGAGATGACCCTTATTCTGTAAGAAAAGCTTAGGTTATATCTAGGGCTTAGTTAGGTATGAAATTACAAACTAAAGCTGAAAAAGAAGCAGCGAAAGAAAAAGAGAACAAAAAGGCTATTAATAATCCAAATACACCAGAAGATAAGAAGAGATAGTTAGCTGGACAGAGGAAACCTGGAGATACAGAATTTACTGCAACTGATATAGCCAGAATATCTGCAGCCGGAATGGATGTAGCATCTGCTTTATCTGCATTTGTTCCTGTTTATGGTACTGCAGCAAGTGCCGGTACTGGCTTAGTTTCTTCTTTAACTAATTTTGGTGCAGATATGTTTGATAAGTCAGTATCTGCAGGAGATATGTGGAAAAATCTTGGAGCTAACATTGCTATGGATGCAGTTGGACTGGTTCCAGGTTTTGGTGCTGCGGGAAAAGCAGGTAAAATAACTAAAACTCTAGTTAAATATGTGCCTAAAATAGTAACTGCTTTATCGGCAGCCAATGCTCTATCTCCTGAATCTAGAGCATCTTGGGCTAAATTAGCTAGTAAAGAATCTCTTACAGTTAGAGATTGGCAAAATATTGCAGCTGGATGTTCTGCTTTAGCCGGAGTTTCTAGAGGCGCTGTTGGGCACTTTAATGCCCATACCATGGCTAAGGGAACTAAGACTAAAGATTTTAATATAACAGCTTCTGATGGTAAATAGTATAAAGTAACTGCTGAGTAGTTAGAAACTTTAAAGAAATAGAAGTCCTTAGAAGATATAAATAAAGAGTTTAAGAAAATACACCCTGATGCTGAGTTAAATAGTTTCTTTAGAAATGGTAAATGGCAATAGTTAAGACATTTACATTTTAATAATCCACAAGTTAAATCGGTCTATGATTTTGACAGATTAAATAACTAGGGCACATTTAGTAATTCTAATATATGGAGAGTGGCTAGAGAAAACAATTTACGTGGCATTAGTTTGGATGTAAAAAATCCATATAAGAATTCTCTACTTAAGCAACCTACATCTAATAAACCTTCTAAAAAGAAATATGAAGTTCCTAGAATGGCTTCAAAGTCTAAATAGTAGGTAACTAATTCACCACTAAATAATAGTCCTGAACGATATAATTATGCTCGTAGAAGTGTTCAATCTAATACTGGTGATGAAGTAAAAACGTGGAGAGACATATTTACTAAAAATCACTTCTATTTTAAAGAGGGTGGTTCTGTTTAGAAATTAGCTAATGGTAATAATATAAATGGTAGTCCTGCTAAATAGAATAGTGTAGGATATGCTAATGATTATAATTGGAATACCGACGTATTTTCTAAAAATCTAGACCATATATTAGGTAGTCTTAAATAGTATAAAGATGGTTATGCTAATTGGTTAAATACTATGTAGGACTTACATTATAATGATTATACTAATGCTTCTAAATAGGATTATTTAAATACTAATGCATATAATAATGCAACTGTTGGTTAGTATTAGGATAAGTATAAAGCTGGATATGAAGACGAATGGAACGTAAGTCCTGAAGGAAATGATCCAGATGGTTTAGGATACAATACTCTTGGAATTAAATCAGCTCAAGATTCTGGAAAATTTGGTATAGTGTCTGGAAAGGCTAATTCAGGTGATTGGTTAGGTAATGGTAATATGTATAAAACTGATAATTCATTTGGAGGAATTACTGATGCTAGAAGACTCTTGGGTCGTGAGGGTGACTTTAACAATGAATAGCTGAAACAATATTAGCAAAAATTCAAAGAATAGGGATATGATTTTTATCTAGACCCAAATACTAAATATTATAAATTGAAACCTTATACTGATCCTTCAAAAACAACTGTAGTAGATGAGAATAATAAACCTAAATAGCCTAATAACTTTAGTCTAAAAGATGTTATAAATAAGATGGATGTTACTGATAAATGGGGCATTCCTAGAGCTATGTATGCTGACATAACTAATAGAAAGGTTACAGATATGTTAAAAAAGTAGCCTATATTATATGACCCACAAGAAGACCATCGTTATGTTCAATCCGATTTGGATGCAGAAATGAATGGTCAATAGACTGCAGCTTAGCTAGCTAGAACAGCTAGTCATCCTATTACATCTGATGGAAATTTACAATCTATGCTTTAGTTAGAAGCAACTTCTAAAGGTAATGATGCTATTATTGCAGGACGTCAATAGAGTAATTAGAGAGCAAGAGAAATGTAGGAATAGGCTTGGTAGCAGGGATTAGTTAATCATACGAGTAGACATGATGTTGCTATGAAAAATAGGGAATCCCTTTATAATACTGCTAATGAAAATAAAGCCTTAGAAGCAGCATATCTTAATTAGAAATTTACTGTATGGGATGCTTTGGCTTAGGAGAAAGAATTTAAAGAGAAATCAGATTATGAACAAACGAGGGCTAGAATGGACAGATTTGTCCAAAACAATATAGATAACTCTATCAAATATGGTCTTTCTAATTATGCCCATAGATATGGTTTAACTCCTGAAGATGTATCTTTATGGAATAAAGTATATACTGATGGTACAGTTAAATTAGATGATATTTAGAAAGATCCCATTAAATTAAGATAGTGGAATAAAGTATTATCAGCTACTAGACAAATTTAGCAAGATTTATTGGGAGAGTATTGGGGTATTCCTAAATCTAAATATTGGACTATCAGACAATCTACTCCTTCATATAGTTACAGTGATAAAGTTAAAGAAGCTAAAAAGGGCGCTAAGCTGAATTTACATAAGGTAAGAGAGGCAGCAAAAGGAGAAAAACTTGCAGCAGCATAGTTAAAAGCTTAGACTGCAGATGCTGATAGATTCTATAAAACTACTAAAGACCATATAGATAGAATGTATGATGCTATAAATAGACTAACTAATTATAGCAGTACTAAGAAAAAACGTAAAAAGAAGAAAAATTATGATATTTAAGTTTGACTAGGGAGGGGCTACTCCTCCCTATGTTGCTTATTAGCCAGTAATAGTGTCTGATAAGCGAACTTCAGCTATTCCAGAAGAAGCTGCAGCTGCTAAAGTAGCTAGTGATGCTGATAAGGGTAAATTAACTAGTAAAGATTTATATACTATGCTTAAAGAAAAGCTTAAAGGTTTACCTAGTGACGTAGATGTAGCTATGTGGAAACTTCAGTCTGTTGAAGAATCCCTCAATTTAGATTTTTTTCATGATTTCACATCTAATGTAGAAAATAGATATTTAAATGCTTTACAGACTATGAATCAACTCTCATTTAGTAGAGAATAGTACGATAAAGCTTTAGATAATGTAAAATCTAATGGAGGACTTAATGAAGCTGCTATAGATTAGTATGGTCAAGTATATATGACCAATGGTAAAGACTATAAATTAATGTCTCCTGAAGAAGCTAAGTAGTCTGGATGGAAATAGATGACTAATTAGGATTTACTTTATTTAAGAGCTAATGACCCTAGTTTGTCAGGTAAAGATGAGATTTTAAATGTGGTTAATAATGGTATAGGAATTAGTCAGGTAACTAAAATGATACAAGACAGTATTGGAAATCTAGGTACTAATAGTAGTTCTGAAACTGCTTATGCCACAACTTAGCAAGGATAGCTTATACAAGGACTTAACGATTTTATTAAAGCAGCTTAGGAAACTGGACAATATGATGCTTCTATAGAAGATTTATATAAAGCTCAAATAATTAATAAAACACAAGCTTAGTAGGCTTAGTAGGCTATTGCTTATATATATAAAACACTGCCACAAAATGCTAAATCATTATTAAAGACCAGAACTGAAGGGGGAACTGATAAAGAAGCTTTAAGTTTAGTTAGTACATTAGTATTATCTAAAACTAGTGAAGAAAAATCTTTTACTGCAGATTTAGAAGGTGGTCCTACTAAAAAATCTATGTCTAAAGATACAAATGCTGGAAGTAAAAATGATACAGATTTAAAAACCTCTCTTCCATTGCAAGTTATGCAAGATATGGGAGGATCTGATTTAGCGCCAGTAACTATAGATAAGGGAGACGGAGTATAGATGTCTGTATATGGCTCATTTTTCTCTGCAGTTAATGATAAAAAGGGTGACCCTATTGTTAATACTTCTTTATAGAATATGTTAGCCCAATCAGGTTTATAGGATATAGTTAAAAATGCTAGAAGTATAACTTTTGGAGATTAGAAACTTACTCCTGAGTAGTTGTCTAAAATTACTTATAATAACACCGGAATTGTTAGGGCTGATTTACCAGTAAATGAGGATGGAACTGTAAAATTAAGTGTTCTAGATGATTTTAATGCGGCTATGAATGAAATTAAAGGACTAGGAAATGCATCTAAAGAACAAGTAGAAGCTATTAAAGCTAAATATAATCTTGACTAGTATCTTAAGGATGATGGTACTCCTAATCCTAAACACACTGCTCCATTTATTCTTACAGAAGGCTATACTACAGAAAAGAACGGTATTGAAGATACTGCATTTGTTAAGCATATTAAAAATCCTACAGATGATTAGATACAATTAATTAAGGATTCTCTTACTGTTGGTACTGGTAAGGATGCCAAAGTCCCAGATATAGATACTTTTGATTGGTATAATCCATTTGATTATTTCGGTACTGAAAATATCTATAAAGCAACTGTATATATTCCAATATCTACTAATGTAGGTGCTGCTGTTAGAGGAGGTAATTAGAACTTAGATTATAATGAAGCTCTTAAATATGAAATGAAATATAGGAACTTCCAAAGAATGAATGATGACAAAAACTACAAGCGCTGACGTATTATGAATGATTGGTTAGTGGCAAATATAAATAATCCCGTATTTTACAGTTTCTGACTTTAAAAATATCGCGGATATGAGTATAGATAATACACAATTTTTAAAGAAAGATTAGTACTTAAAGTCAGATTTTATTAAAAATAATCCTGCTTTTAAAGGAAATAATGGAGACTTTGATTAGAAGAAATTTGATAAGTATTATGATTAGAGACTTCAGGACTTCTAGTAGTTTAAGAATGATAAAACTCCAGCAGGATTTGAACTTGATGTTTTTGATACATTAAGAACTCCTAATGATAAAGTTAGGAATATTGGTCTTAAAATAGGTAGAGGTTATAATCCTGATAGATAGAAAATTGGTATTGAAGGAGTAAATGTTTGGAGTAAACCTGAACATAGTAGGTCAGAATTAGCTCAAACATAGAAAATATTTAATTCTGAAACTGGTAAATTTGAAAATTGGACACCAAATGATAACGCATTATTTAATGGTAAGTCTGATTTTGGTTTGAGTTGGTTAAAATCTTTATTTTCAGACCCATTAGTATTGGCTCAATACGAAGAGGACACTGTAGATAAAGATGGTACTAAACATAAGAAAGGAGACTATAAATTAAATGAAGAAGGTACATATTATTATGAGACTTTAGGAGGTAGAAGTCCTATTGGTAAACAAGTATTATCTTCTTTAGATACTCTTACTGTAGATGGCACTAAATTAAATAAATATGATTTCTTTGATTCCGATGATGTCGAAAAATCCGTAGGAGGAGTAATTGCTAAGAATGTAGCTACTCTTATACCTATGTTTGTAGGAGGTCCAATTGGAACTGTTTATTCTACAGCCCTCATAGCTAGAGAAATGGCTAAATCCCTACCTATGTTATATGGAATGACTACTGCTTTATTTAGTGATTCAGAAACTCCTAAATGGATGAATACTATAGCTGCTATGGGTGATAAATTTACTTCAGGTACTTCTGATTATGCTAAAGAACATACCTTTAGTGTTGAGAACTTTGGTAATCTTATCTCTGATGTAGCTTTATAGTGGGGTCAGCAAAAAGGTATTGCTTAGGCTATTAATAAACTAAAAGGTAGTAAAAATTATGTAGAAGAAGCCATGGAAGATGCTGCTAAATTATATAAGGCTAAAGCTTCTTCTATGCCTATGCAAGCATTATCTTAGACTGGTAATTGGCAAGATAGTGCTTTAGGAGCCGCTTGTATTAAAAAGTACTTACCAGCAGCTGAAAAAGCTATGAAAGAGTCTACTCAGCTAGGACGTGATGCTTCATTAGCTTATATGGCTATTGTATCTAATTCTGATGTATATGGAGATGCTTTACAACATGGAGCTTCTAAGTAGGATGCAGCAGCTATAGCTTTAGGTAGTACTTTAGGTATGTATGCTGTAGATAAATATGCTCATCTCGGAGAATTATTCTTCGATGATGCTACAGAAGATAGTGTTAAAGCTGCTAGAAATGCTATTAAAAATGAATTATTAGGAGAAGCAGACGAAAAGGGAGTTAGAAAAGGAGGTTTAAAAGCAATATTTGATCAAATAAGTGCTTCAAATGATACTCCAGCTAATAAAGCAGTACAGAAAATACATGCAGCTTTAAATAAAACTAAATCTTTTCTAGGTAATTATGCAGATGATTTAAAGTATCATACTACTGGATTCTTTGGAAAAGCTGCTGGTGAAGGTTTAGAAGAAGTAGGTGAAGAATTAGTAACAGATACTGCTAAGTCTATATATTAGTTAGCAGGATTTTTAGGAGCAGATACATCAACTACTGATGTGGGAGCTTGGGATAATGCATTAGAAAGATACTCTATGTCATTTTTAGGGGGTGCTCTTGGTGGGGGTATTTTTTATGCAAAGGAAGCATTTGATGGAGCTTCTTACAAAAGAGATAAATCTAATGAAGAATTAGCTACATTGATTAGAAATGGTCATATAGGAGAATTACGTGATGAAGTAGAAAAGTTACGTAAGAAGGGTAAATTAGGAAGCACTAGATTATCTGCCAGTGATTATGAGACTACTTCTAAAGGGGAGAATGTTTGGTTAACTACTAATAATGAAAATGATTCTTAGAACTAGAAAATAGCGGATTTAATTAATGATAAAATTACTGCTTTAGATACTGTAATAAATAATAATCAAGCAGGATTAACTGATGATTAGTTATTTAACACAATGGTTTTAGGAGAATAGAGATATTAGATGTATAAGGATATTGCTCCTATAACTAATTATTACGAAGATTTTAATGAAGTCTTATCTAATTTAATTAAAGCTGAATTAGATTATAGAACCGCTTCTAAAACACTAGATGGTTCTACAGAACTTACTGATTCTAATAAAATTACTGACTAGAAACTTAGAGCTTTAACTCCTGAGTAGCAACAAAATAGAAATAATGCTCTTGCTGTATTACAAGAAAAAGTTGACAAAGCTAGACAAGCTAAAAATGAATTTTTATCAGGAGATACTTCCCTTGATTATACTCGTAAATTAAATTTTGCCCTAGATCCTAATTTACACAATCCATTTTTAGACATAGATTATGAAGGAGAATGGAAAAAGAAATTTGGAAACAAATAGGTAAGTGAATTAACTCCAGAAGAGAAACTTGAATGGCAATAGTTAATTTTAGATAAGTAGAAATTTAAGGATAAAGAAGCAATAACTAAGTCTTGGGATAGATTTAAATAGATTGAGAAAATTATCAATCCTGAGTTACACAATTTAACAGATAATGCTCCTCAATTTAAATAGTGGCATTAGAAATTTTAGCAAATAGTTAGCTAGTTAGATTCTAAAGATTTAGTATCTAGTTATGCTAATTATGATACTAAATTAGATACAGAATCAGATGATGAATATAATGCTAGAAATAGTAAATTAGTAGACCCTGTTAGTGGTTAGGAAATAGAAACTGATGAAGATTTTATTAATCGCAAGAATAACAGAATACGTCAAATTGAAGCCCTTAATGATTAGAAAGATGCTGAATGGGCTAATAATATAATGCAACAATTAGCTGTAGTAGGTAATTAGTTAGATCCTATATCAGCAGGAACATTAAAGAAACTTATTCCTAAGAGAATTAAAGATGTATTAGCTAGAAAAATATAGTTAGCACCATTAAGTAATGAAGTTAAGAGTATTTTAAGTAATCTTAACACAGATTTGAGCAATACTAAAGAAGTATTAGATACTATCAAAAATAGTGCTTCAGCTAAGACTAAAAGCTTAGTTAAATAGAAAGCAGCAAGTATTCCTAAAGTTTATACAAATTTTAAGGGAGAAGAACTAAATCCTGAAGATTTGTTTATGATTGATGGAGAATTTGATATGACTATTTAGGAGTTATTAGATAATCCTACTTAGTTATATGATATCGATGATGTTCAAAAATAGGATATTATCAGTCAATTACAAACTATTACTGACCCAGAATTACAGGACTAGATATAGAATACTATAGCTAATATCAATGATCCTCAAGCTACTATATAGAATCTTAATCAAATATGGAAGTTAGCTCCTAAACATAAGAATATAATAGAAGATTTATTATCTTTGTATGAATTTAAAATATCTAAAGAGTAGTCTGACAAGATAATCAGTAATCTTACTGACTTAGCGAGTGTAATTAATCCTGATACTAGTATATCTCAACTAATAAATGACGATATTGGAGTTTAGGATTAGATAGATTCAGATGTTGAATCCTATGTTTAGAAATTAACTCAAAGTGTAAATAATGAAGTAAACTCTTTAGTTGCAGATGTGGGCAATAATGCTATAGTTAAGTTACATAATTCCATACAAAGTACGGTCAAGAATCCGGTAATTGAATTAGTTAAATCCCTTGCCGGAAAGGTTCTTGATAAAACTCAAATGCCTGATGTTATTGATGCTTTAACTAAATTAGATACTAATTTTGATGAAGTTGAGAATATTGGAGAATTAGTACTTGATGGTGAGCAAATGAAAACTCTCTAGAATACTAGAGATGCTTTAGCTATGGTAGCTACATATTTATATGCTGCTTCTAGTACTCCAACAGGTAATAATGTCATAGGACATAATAAAGTAATGAATGAGTATGCTAAAAAACATAGTGATACTGTTCAAAACTGGGAAGAGCTTCCTGAAATTGATGACGATTATGCAACTATATATTAGGAACAACTTAATCAGTTTATAAAAACTCTTGATGCATGGATTGATTTATCTAATAATAACGATATAAATAAGAGAAGACAATTTGAAGAAACTGATAAAGCTTTAACTAGAAGTTTTAATGGTTTATGGCAAGCTAATAAACAACATTTTGTTATTGACGTAAAAGATAAACATTATAACTTATTAGAAGGTAGTATTGAAGATAATAATCCAGATGTTTCTCTATTTAATTATGAGAAAGCTTTTTATGGTAATTTCTAGAAAGCATTATAGGAGTCAGGAATGCCTGTTTCTGAGTTCCTGAAGGAATCTAATATCCTTGATAAGTTAATTAGCTTTAATTAGTTAGAAGATTAGAGAAATACTCGATTAAGTCCTAAAATGCAATATGGTAATTTATCGGAATTTGATAAGTTATAGTATATAGCTACTATGTTATCTTTAAATCCTGTAGATTACTATAATTATTTAAAATCTTCAGTAGGTGAAAATACTGATAAAGCTCCAATAGCCAGTTAGGAATACGCTTCAAAAGTAGCTATTGCTTAGACTACTTAGACTTATAGAGATATAATGAAATATGCTTTTGACAAGTCTGGAAGTAATTTATACAATGCTAATAATACAGTGATTATTACTGGCGATGCTGGTAGCGGTAAAACTTCTGTAGTAGGTAAATCTGTAATTGATTTCTTAGGACCTGAAACTAAAATATTATGTGTTGGACCTACTTCTACATAGGCTTAGGGATTAGTTAGTTCATTTGGAAGAGGTAAATCAATGGATATTGAATCCTTAATGAGAAAACTTTTGGGAGATACTGTTTGGGCTGACTTGAAATCTGACTTAGACATTGATTATAATCCGAACACTAATTAGTTAGTTAAAAGTTCAGAGTATTTTGACTACAAAGCAGGTGATTTTGCTCAAACTAAATTAAAGAAAGAATTATCATTTAACTAGTTGAATGAAGTACCTAATATACTAGCCATAGACGAAGCTACTCATATTCCGGCACCTGTAATTCAAGCTCTTGATTAGTATATGAAAAGTGTAGGAGGTACCCTAATATTATTAGGGGATGAGAAATAGAAAGGTTATTTTAACTAGCATAGTTTAATCGGCAATATGCGTGCTGTTGATTTGTTTGCATCTAGAACTCCAGAATTAAGTGTGTCATTACGAGATAACAATATTTAGAAATAGGCTAACTTAAATAATGTAAAAACTTTATTGGCTCAGGTTCTTACAAACCTTCAGGAAATGTCAGAATCTGACTCGTCAGCATATTGGAAACAGGTTGCTTAGTTAATTCCCAAGTTAGGATTTAGAGTTTATAATGGTAATAGTCTAGCAGGAGATTTGATTACCCCAACATTATCTAACGATGCTATTAATAAATTAAAAACTTCTTCTGATATTGGTTTTATTGGAGATACCTCTAGTGCAGCGTACTAGGCATTGAAATAGGCTGGTGTAAATCCTACTGTATTATCTAAAGATTAGATGTAGGGTTAGGAATTTGAATATGTGGTAATCGATTAGCCGTTTACAAAACCTGATGAAGATATTGATATAAGAAATTTCTTATAGGATTTATATACTTTAATGAGCCGTGGTAAAACTGCTTCCATATTTATTGATAATGGATTAAGTAGTATTATAGGTAAAAATATATAGGATGATTATACTGCCAAAGCTCCTAGTCTTAAAGATAAGATTAATGGAAAGAGCACAATAGAATAGCTTAAAGAAAGAAAACTTGATATTCTTAATTAGTTGGATTTATCTCCTATTGAAGGGGTTCCTTCTTAGTAGGCAAATAACAGTTAGAATAATTAGACTTCTCAACAAGCAGTAAATCCTACAGATTTCAAAGCACCTGAATCTTTAAATATAGATAAAGATACTGAAGAAGCTGTTAATTAGTTAATTGACTCTGAAGAAGAAACCAATGATTCCCATGAAATTGAAGATTCAGTGAAAAGTGAGTTCACAGTAATGTCTTGGGGTGATTGTACTTTAGTTGGAGCTAAAGCTATAGAAGAAACTCATAAAGGTAAAAATGGTAAGGAGTATAAAGGAAATGCATGGCATTTTGGACCTGACTAGAATGGAGAATTGCGTAATATGTCAGCTCTAACTGATTAGGAATCTGTTTTCTGGTATAAGGATAAATAGACTTTAGAAAAATAGTTATATTAGGTAAAATCTGCTTTGATTTTTAATCACAGTTATGATGAAACTATCTTGGGTACAAGAACTAAAGTGATGCCAACTTGTATAACTAGTAACTTTAGTAAAGCTGACTGGGATGCAGGTACTTATGAATTAGAAATTCGTTCTGTTGAGGGTGAAATTTAGCCTTCCTTTAAGCCTATGCCTGAAGTAGGTATGACTTATAAAGGAAATAAATATGTAGCTAATATTGTATTTAAAGTTAAAAATAAAAAAGGTCAAATATGTAAATTCGATTTAGCAGGTATTAATAATCCTGAAACTTTAATCAGTAATTTAAGTAAAATAAAGGATAGAATTAATCAAGAGCTTTCTGATTCAACTATTTCTGATGAAAGAAAATCCAAATTATAGAATATTCTAAATACTATTGAAAATAGAGCTTAGAAATGGGCTAATTTATTTGATTCTTGGATAAATAAGTACAATAAAGAAGGTAGTTTCTCTATTGATATAAGTAAAGCAATAGTTAGATAGAAACATACTTGGTTTACTAAGAGAACTGGACCTGAAATAAGACTAGGAGGTAGAATTAATCCTAATGCAGTTGATGATACTAAGGATTTTAATAATATGAAAGATAGAAATCCTGGATTTGTATTTTCAGAAGTGTATACTTACGCAGCTAAAGATCCTACTTTATTGAATATTGACCCTTCTTTAAAAGGAAAAGCAGTGGTATTTGTTTCTTCTGATACTCTATTAAAACCGGAAGATTTAGTTAAATAGTACATAAATCAAATTAAAGATCCTGAACATAATTAGCCTATAGTTAGAATGATTAGACTGCATAACTACGGTATGACATTTAGTCAAATGACAAGTAATGAATTCTGTAATAAAATTTAGGGAGGTGATGATACCCGTCTTCCTTATAGGGCTAATTATCATGGAATCTAGATGTTTGTTTCTTTATGGAACTGGAGAGCTGCTTTAAGTAAATTTAATGAGGCTTTAGATAATTGGATGTAGGAAAATTAGTATGATGCTAAGAAACTAGATACATTAATTAAAGCTCAAAATTATTTATTTAATAATAAATAGGTAGATGTAGATACTTATTTAGCAGGTAAAAAATTAACTAGAGAAGATTTAGCTAATTTAGAAAAGTTTAACTAGGAAGTTTGTAAAGATATACCTACCTTTAGATTAGGTTATTCAAGTAAACATGATTTTCATATTTAGAGATTCAATGTTGCTGGTAGTTAGGCTTATAGAAATAAATCTGAAGCTAATTTAATAGTCATAACACCTGATAAAGCTAAGTAGTTCTATTAGTTAAGTAATAGGATATTAGGTGCTATTTGTCCTTCACCTTATGTTGACACTTTAGGTCTTTAGTTATTACATCCAGGTACTTAGAATCCTGATGGAACTAGAGAACCAGATACTCCTTGGGGAGAAAATGAATTTATTGATATAAATAATGCAGAACATTAGAGAACTCTTTCAGGTTTATTTACATCTGATTTACGTATTGTTGAAAAAAGAGACGATAATACAGTAATAGATATAGCCTATAAACAAGGTGAGCAATGGTCAGCTATTCCAAGATATTTAAGTAATATTCTTAGAACTACTACATTCTTCTAGTATAATCCTGATTAGCTTTCTGGTACATATACAGAATCTGCTAAAGTATCTTGGAATGATAATGGAGAAAAGAAAACAGTAAGCACTTAGATAGGTGATTTATTTGGTGATGGAGGATTGCTGAAAACAAGACTCAATACTAAAGCTAAACCAGAAGAGCATCCTGATAGAAGTCTTGCAGATATGTTTGATTTAATGTTCCATGGCACTACTGATGATATTCATAGAAAGTATGATAAGAATAATCCATTAATGAGAGCCGATGATGCTAGATTCCCTTATGGTTTCTTTATTAATCCTGATATATCTAGAACTAAGGAAAGTGCCAGTTCTACAGATATAATTAGTATTAAAACAGGAAAAGAAACTGTATTTTACCCCATTAAAACATCTGATGAGTTATTTACTTCTGATAATGATTTAAGAGCAGCAGGAATCGATTTATCTATTGATGAATTATTAAATAATACAGTAAGTCCAACTAACTCTACAAATACTTAGACTAGTACAGCTCCAGCAACTACTCAATCTAAAGTAATTCCACTAGAATAGAGACTACCAGTAGCTGCAGAAGTTCTTAATTAGGTTAATGGTTAGGGATTTAATTTTGATGAAGATACTCTAGAAGAAGCTGTTGATAAATTAAATGAATTTACTAGGAACTCGATAATAGATATATTTAAAGCAGTTGGTTAGGATTAGGCTTTGAAGTTACCTGTAAACTATACTTATTAGAAGACTGGGGATGTTAAGGGATAGACTTTAAAGGATGTAATTAGCTCTTAGATTCAAGGAGATTTTACCTTAAAGACTAAAAGTGTTGATGGAGAATCTAAATTAATAGTAGAAAATAACGGAACTGAGTATGAATTAGATACAGAAACGTGGACTCTTAAAGGCGATTAGATACAAGAAGCTGCTAATAGATTTGATTAGTTAGTTAACTTTGGTGGAAAAGAAGTAAAACAATCAGTAGCTCTTAATTAGTTATTAAATAATTAGGAATTTATAACCAAAATAGAGGATAAAGACACTCTTAAAACTTTTATAATAAAACTAAATCAGATTATAAGTAATGCTAAAACCCTTACTGATGATTAGATCTCTAATGCATTACATGATTTAGCAGAAGATTGGGATTATGTAGAGATAACTGGATTAATACAAGATAATTATCCAGAATTATATAAAATATTTGAATGTTAATGGCAATATGTAACTTGCTAAATGCCTATAGTACAGCAGATATAGGTAGAGCCTTAATGGCTTATTCACGTGATGAAAATGCTGATAAATTTATTGATAGATTTATAAATAAATAGGGAATACCTAAAACAACAAGATATAAGTTAGATTCATTGGATTCTGAAGATGCTATTTAGAAATCTATTCGGGGATTTAATAAATCTATGGATGATGCAATAGCTTAGATAACTTCTAGAAAACCTGATTTACTTTCTAAATTTAATAATTTAAAAAGTAAAGTACTAGAAACCCTTCATGTAGACTTAGACGAACACTCGTCTGGGTCTACTCCAGAGGGAGATAGCTCTATTGAAGCTAAAACTACCTTTGTAAGTGTTAGATAATAACTAGTTAAGTTTAGATGAACATCTTAAAGAAATATATGGTACCGGAGCATATAATATTATTAGTACAGTTAAAAGAAGGGTTTAAGTGATAATCTTTTTGCAGCATCTTATTATAATATAGCTAGTGGAGTATTAGTTGTACAAGTTGATAAAGTATTAAATTAGAATCTTATTAATTTAAAAAATAAATACTTTAAATAGATAGTTGAGTATTTAAAATCATTAGATTCTAAATATGAGAAATTACCTAGTGAATTTGTAAATGAAGAAGGATTTATAGGAAGTAAGTATTTTTATGTAATGCAAGCTTTCTATGACCATATGAAACATATCCCTAATTTACAACAAACTCTTGATAGTTTATCTTCTAAAAGACTCAATAACTATGATAAAATATCTAATACAGAACTATATACCCGGATAATGAATATTTTATTATAGGACTCCGACTTTAAAAATACTTTATTTAATATTTATAGGTCAGGAAAATAGCAAGATAATGTGAGAACTGTATTATACACAGCTGATCATTTATCTTCTTACTATTATGAAGTTAAAAGATTATTAAATACTAAAAAATATAAACATTTACTTGATACTGACTTAGGTGCAGGTTCATTTAGAGAACTATTAGATAGTTTTGAGTTAGAAAATAATGATTTACTGAGTGCAGCAAACGCCTATACTTCTCTTATTCACTTTGATGAAATGTTAATGGATTCTTTAGGAGATTCTATTGACATTAAACAGGGATAGAAAGGAATGGAGTTTGGAGACTCCACTAAATATTCCTATAAATAGGATACAACAAACTAGAAAAAAGGTTGGCAAACAGGGGAAGATGTAAAATCTGAAAAATATGTGGCAAAAATAACTGATGCGTTTCTTAATTAGATTAGAGTTTTGAGTTATAAAACTGATTAGTTCTAGAATAGAAGATTAAATAGTACTTCAGTTATTGTCGCAGCTCGTAATCTTATTGATGATGTTTTATATAGCAAGCTAGATTTAAAGCAATGGGCTGGTAGTAGTGATAATAGAAAACAGGCTATTAATGAATTTGCTTTAGCTTTAGCAGATTTCCATGATAATCCATAGAATTAGTTATATAAAGCTTTAAGTTTGCTATTTGAACCAGTAAAAGGAAGCAGTTAGAGATTAATTGATACAATTCCATTAAATAATACTACTGCAACTACTGAGTATGACTTAAATATATTGTATTCATTATATGAAGCAGCTTTAAATGAAGGTAATCCAAATTCTTTGAGATCTTAGGAACTAAAAAATGTTAAGCAAATAAATGGTCCAGTTGCTTAGCTATCTGCTGAAATATCAGGTATTATAGCTAGAAATACTACTATGCATTATCTTGAAACATCTTTTGATGGCGAAACTGGAATAGTTGAAATTAAAGTAAAGAAAAGATATTTTAATAATGCAGATACTTACAAAACTAGAGTAAGAATTAATAGAAATATTAATAATGCTTCTGCTTCAGAACGTGAAGCCAGACGTAAAAAATGGCAATTTGATACTATTAATGATATAGATGGTAAAAAGTAGTATTCTGTAGTAATAGGAGATGAGAGAGTTACTTATATATCGGATTAGATATTAAACTCTGACGGTAAATATTAGGATAAGGAATTATTTGACGATTTAAATAAAGTTGATTTGACTGTTTTCAGACAAAAGTTACTTAGAAATGAAGAACTTACTGAACGTGAAAGAAAATTAAGAGATGTATTGTCCTTTATTGATGATCATTTAAATTTAAAGATTCTAGAAAATCCTTCCTAGAAAATTTAGTAGCTTGAAATATTCTAGTAGTTAAATAAAGATAACTTAAAAGACTTAACTACTTTAGCTATTAAAGCAGCCTATGTTAATTATCTCTATGATAAAGCTGGAGATTAGAACTTTGCAGAGTATTTATCTAATACAGGTAAAGATGGAATTTATCGAATTTATGAGAATAATAAAAAGAGCAAACTGTTTACTAACATGTTTAATAACTTAAAAATTACAGTTGCTTCTTTTAAAGATAGTGTACTTGAAGCCTGGAGCGATGCTTACTCTATGTAGTCAGGAGAAGCTTCTAAAGCTACTACTAAAAATAAAGCGGGTGATAATATTCCAAATAATAGTGTAAATAAGTTAGGTACTAATATTCATCATTATCTATTTAAATAGTAGGATACTAATGCAGGTAGTTTATTCTTTGTACAAGATTCTACTAAGATTAAAGGCATACAACATGACCTAGAGGCTATTTCACAATGGTAGGAATCTAAATAGCTTAAAGGCTTTTCACAAGGGGAGTTGTTTTTCCATTCAGTATTTAATAAGTTCTGGGGCAGTTATTTAAAATATGGAACATTTATAATATAGCCTACAGCTTATTCTGATAAAACAACTTTTATTAATTATGAAATTACTAAGAATTTATTTGGGGATGATATTATAAATGATGAAAATCTGGGAGACACTATAGTTAAATAGACTGTTGATACTATAGGTATTTTCTATAAGAATGTATGGAATACTACTAAAAGCAAATTATAGAGAATAACTGATGAATACAATAGACTTGAAACTATTAAAAATAATGGTTTTCCAGTTAATTATACATACCAACAGATGTTGTCTAGACTAACAGAACCTGAATTAATTAAGTTAGCTAATTCTATAGGAGAAAATGTTACATTGGACGCAGATTATCGAAAATCTAATGGACACTTGGTAGTAAATGAACTTCTATAGTATTATGCAGAAGAATTATATGCTAATCCAAATACTTTAAAGACTTTCTTAGAACAATAGAAACATTTATTTGTACAAAACTTTCTTGATAATAATTGTACATATCAAGTAGTTGATTTAAATGATTCAGTAGATAATTATTATGGTGAGAAGTTACCAGAATCTATTTCTAATAATCCTATTATGTAGACTATTTTAGGACTATATAAAAATGATTCTAAAGGTAGAAGTGCTTTCTTTAAGAACTGGGTAGATGCCAAGACAGGTAAGTTGATTTTAGCTAAATAGAATGGTTTAAACATTATATCTAATACTAAGGTAGACCCAGTTAAAAATGTTGTATTAAATCCATTACTTGATAAATTCTTTTATGTTGAAGGTTTTTTAAGTAACAACTTACGTATGAGTTTAACTGGTTCTGAGATTAATCATCCAGATAAAGCTAAACAAACTACTTACAATTTAGTAAAATCTTGTAATGATGCAGATGACTTCTTTGAAAAAACTAAAATAAAAGTAAGTGAAGATACCTTCTAGTAGGCTAAAGCGTTTTTAAATACAACTAATTCTGTAGCAGATTTAAAATATACTACAATACCTGCTAATATATCAAGCTTTATAAATAGTATTTATCATAAGTCTATGACTATGATAGCTAATGTAGCTTAGGGTACTTAGTTTAAACGTAATGTAATTATACCTGCTACTTTACAGTACTGCCTACCTAAAGTGATAAATGGTATTTCTGCTAAGACCAAATGTGCAGTGATTAGAGATGAAAGTGCTTCAGTATATAATTATAGAGGAGACCATGAGGATGATATTGATTCTGCAGATGGTTCAGCTCAAATTAATCCATTCTAGTCTATTTTGGAAAATAAGGCATTAGGTTCTCAGGCTGTAGGATTTATTAAAAAACCTATTTGGCATGCTTATGACCCAGTAACAGGTACTGCATTTTTAGCTAAGTTTGCTACTGATACTATCACTAATGAAACTATGAGAGCTTCTTTAAATTCTCATACAAGTCTTTTTAGAATGTTTAAAAAGATGACTAATTTACAATGGAAGGGTGATGTAGACTTAATGCAATCTATAGCTTTAGGTAATCTTGATGAATCAAAGGTTCTTGCTACAGCTAGATGGTTTAATAATGTTATTCTTGGAAATGCTGATGGAGTTAAAAGTAATTAGTTATATTATAAAGATAAATATGGAGACCAAATTCAAATTACTGGTTTTAATAAGACTGTAACTAAAGAAGGCAATACTATATATTATACCACAGAAGCACCTGTAATTAAGGGTATAGAAGCCCCTTCTCATAGAGTATATCATATATTTTACGACTCTCCTAACTAGAAAAGTAATCATGCTACTTTTGATACTTGGCAATAGGCATAGACATTTTTAATGGATTAGTCAAATCCAGATATAACTAATAAACATCCTATTAATTCTTTATTTGAGTTACATACTGCTTTAGGAGGAATTAATTGTGTTGATAGTAAAGGAAACTATTCAGAATTTAGTAATGAGGTAGTTGTTAATTTTATGAACGCCGTTGGTCATAAAGTTGATGGAAGTTCTGATAATGTCCCTCTTGATTAGGATAATTATGTACAACCTCTTAAATAGTATCATATTGGTTACGCTTTAAATAACACAGCTGTAAAAAATGGAGCATAGAATATTAATTAGTCTAGTGCCTGGTATGATGATGAAGATCTCAGTTACTTTGAAGTAGACTCAGATGGTCTTGGAATGTAGATGAATGCTGACCATGACATTATAGATTCTGAACTTACAGAGTTCTCTCAGGTTATTACTGCTACATCTGCATATGGATTTACCTATGATAATACTGATGAGATATTTTAGGGTCTTGGAAGAGCTTCATTAGCTACTACTAAGAAAATGAGTGAAGCTGTAGATACTTTTATTCAGAATTTTGATGATCCAAAACAAGCTTAGTCTGATTTGTATGATGCTATTGGTAGGATTGTAATGAAGTCTTCTTCTATTAAAGATAGGGAAAGTTTATAGCATGTAATTATGCAAGCAGTAGAATCCGTATTCTATAAAAGTAAGAATCATCAATAGGATAGTTCAAAAATACCATTTAGTGATCCTAATGTATATTCTGATTTTATTGCAACATTAGCTAGTACTATTAATAAAGAGGCTATTAAACGTAAACATCCAGGTTCTGGATGTGTTATGGTTCCCGCTTATCACATGATTCAGTATTTTGAATTTGGTGGAGAAAAATTAATGGCTACCGATATATTAAATAGAGCTTAGGAAGATTATAAATAGTCTCTAATTGCCCTATTATAGAGTCATTAGGATTATACTCCAGAAACTAATTCAATAGGAGAGTTCTTTATAAATGGACAATCTGTCAAATAGCTAGAAAATTAGGTACAAAAATTAGGCATAGATAATCCTAATAAAATTGACACACAGGATATAACTAGTTATAACCATTAGCTTATTTAGAGATATTTAAATAGTCGACAATAGGAAGTAGAAGTAAGACCTGATAAAAGCTGGTTTATGCCTTCTGATAATGTAAATATTATTGATACAGAAGGAAAGGTGCATACTGTAGAATTAAATTCTATGGATGATTACTATAAATTTAAGGATGGAATCAGTGATATAGAAATAGCTAATAATGTATCTATAAAAGTTGATTATAAGAAAGGTACTTATAAAATAACTTCTCCTACAGCAGAATTAAACTTAACTAAAATTGATGGTAAATGGGTAGCAGATTCTACAGAGTTATCAGCTGTAGCTACTTAGTTAGTTGGTGAAGTTATATTGCCTGATGGTTCAGTAGTAACCGGTGAAAGACCATAGTATAATTTCAAATATTAGGAAAATATAGTTAGACCACATGATTTAAGACCCTCTTTACTTAGATGGCAAGATTCTGAAACAGGAGAATATATGAATATATTTGATTCTCCAGTTATTAGAAATGCTTATACTAATCCTAAAGGTAGAAAAGCTAACCATCAATCATTGGTTTAGGCTGAATTAAATAATATTCATAACGGAACTTATACTGATAGATTTGGTAATGAGAAAATTATTATGCAAGGGAGTTTACAGAATTATGCTGCTGAACTTGTGATGTCTAATATCTATAAAGATAAGTTCGGAATAGAAAACGAATCTCTTGCTGAAGTTCTTAAATAGGGAGAGAACTATTTTTATAAGAAGTTTAATAAAATAAATGCTCCTGCTAATACTAGTTATGATTTTGCTTTTGTAAAAGATACAGGTAATACTACTTTAATTACCTTAACACCAGTTAAAAATAATGATTATATTTAGTATAAGGGATTTGATGCTAGTTAGTTAAGTACTAATGATAAGGAGGAAATCCAGTTAACTAGGGGTAATAGAGACCTATTTGAAGTTGGTAAATGGATTAATGCCCCAGAGGTTACATATAGAGACGGAGAATTTATTAATACAGATGGTATAGTATTAGATCCTAATTAGTATAGACTAAGAGATTTAGATGACCCTACTTCTGTTCAAAGACGTGTTGATTATGTAAAGCAATATGTTGAAACTATTAAATAGATAGTAAAAGGAAGAGTTATTTATAAAACTAACACTCTTTATGAAATAGCTCCATTATCCGACTTTAAGATAGCTTTAGGTAATGAAGACGATGCTGCTAAGTAGAGAGCTTCTATTATCTCTAAGATATATAGAGCAGATAATTATAAATTAGCTTAGATAAATAACAATAAAGTATATAGTGAAGGTGCTTTTAATCACATTAAGTCTGCAAGTAGTTTCTTCTTAGGAAATTAGCTAATTAGTTAGGATGTAAAGGACTTATTAAAAGCTTAGTTAGATAGCATTACAACTACTAATCAATAGAAATCTAAAGATGAACTTATAACTTTGTCTAAAGAAAATGAGGCTAAGTATAAAGAATTATTAGAAGCTTTCTTACGAAAAGAGGCGCATAAACGATACATTAGTTTCTTAGATTCTTAGAACTTTATAGCTGCTCGTATTCCTGCCCAATCTTTGTAGTCTTTTATGACTATGAAAAATATAGCATGGACAGAAAACTCTAAAAATATATCCTATGTAAGTCACTTCTAGACTTATTTGTAGGGTTCTGACTATGATATTGATAAAGCTTATATAATGGGACAATCCTATGACGAAAACGCTGCTTATATAGGATGGAGTCCTTTATTTAATTATAATAGTGTAGAAACCTTACAAGCTAGTAAAACTTTACCTATTCCTAAGCGTGTTGTTGTATATAAAGGAGATTACGATATATCTAGTGAAATAAATACTTTAATTAATTTAGCCGAAAACTAGGATGTAAATGAAGTATTATAGAATGTACATAAATTAGGTAATGCAGCTTTCATTAAACAACTATCTAAAATAATTAGAATTGCTGAACAACATAATGGTATCAATTATTCAGGTGATGCTAAGGTATTAAATACTTTAATAGAAACTATTAATAAGCATGAAAATTACCTTATTTCTGATAATGTAGCAGAATCAGCATTTAAAAATGTGGCTTCTGCAAATATCTATTAGGTATCACATGATATTAGAAATCGTGATTAGGCATATACAGCTATTGCTATGGGTATCATGCGTAAAGCCGCTGATAATTCTCCAAAAGGTAACTAGGCAGCTACTTTAAATATGCTTAATCCTATGACTAAGTATATTATGTAGTACCAAAACCTTGTTGGTAAGAATGTGATTAGTGTGGCAGCTAATGGTGAAAAAGTGTGGTTTAATACTTTCTATTATTGGACAAAGGTATTAAAATCTGGTAATTAGGAAGCTATAAATAAATTAAAGTTTTAGCATACTTATAAAAGAATAAATGGAAGAGCTAATGGTACTCCAGTAGCATAGACTATTAATCATATTCCTGATTTAAATAAGTATGATGAACAAATAAAATCTACATTATAGAGTCAATTTGGAGTTCTTGATGATGAAGATTACAAATATGTTGACCAATTAATTTCTTAGCTCCTATCTGCTGCAACTGATAATGCTAAAGAGCTTATTCTTGCTAAGATAAACGCAGGAACTAACTTTGCTAGAATGTATGTGTATGGAATGATGATGGGCTTAAATATAAATGATTTAGTTGCATTTATGACTAGTCCAGTATCAGAACTTATAGATTAGTTAGCTAATCCTAATATGTTCTAGAACGAAAGTGGTAATGCTGCTATGGCTATTAATCTAGCTTAGGGTATTGTTGGAGTTAATAAATTCTTGCATGGACAAATAAGAACAGTCTAGGAAGATATTAATACTGGAGAATAGCAGAATGTTTGGATAAATAAAAATAGGTATGTAACAAATTATTTAAAGAATTCTGATATTTATAGCTTAGTTAAACAGAATGCTGGTTTATCCGAGGAAGAAGATATTAAGGGATTAGGAAGTATTATGCAAGCATATATTAATTATGCTATAGTTAATCAAGATGTTGATTTAACTGAATTAATTGATACCAATGATGTCGAAGTTAATTCTTATCTTAGATACTGCCAGGATTTAACAGATAAATTAAGATAGGTTAGAGCACAATATAAAAATGATTCTGATTTTAAGGGTGATATAGAAGAGTTTCGAAATCTGTATAATGATGCATCGGAGGTTTCCACAATATCATCAGCCTGGTTAGGACTTAATTAGGGATTACCTACTTCTGAATTAGACTTACTTTCTAGAATGAATCGTATGTCTAAAATAGTTAGAGATAGAGAAAAAGCCTTAAATATGAATGTATCTAAAATATATCCTAAAGAAGGAGCCAAAGAAAAAGAAATTCAAGAAGCGGAATAGGCTAAGGAATAGTTAATTAGTAGACTGCATGAAAATAATCCTACCTTAGATATTGACTATATAGCAAGTTAGTTAGATATTGCTCACGAGCAAGATTTAATTAATAACTTTGATATATACAAATATTTAATAGATGAGGAATACAGAAAACAAGCATCTGATTACTACAATATAATTAAAAGTACTATAAATGTATTTGAAATGATGGAATAGATCCCGCATTATAAATAGATTTTATAGTTATTTAAGTCTCTTGTAGTAGCAAATAATACCTTTGCATCTAAGAGTCGATTAGTTAATAAGTTATTAGCTAATTCTGAAAGTGTTAATGATAAATAGTTAAATGGAGTAATTAAGTATGTTGATAAATTGAATACATTAGCTTTTATGAGAACACTTACTCCGATAGCTGTTAATTAGGTAGATGGGTTTGATCCTTATTTTTAGAGCATCAAGGTTAATAAAATTGACCCAAGTACTATAAATGGTATAGCCACTTTAAAACATTGGGTTGAACACGAGTTTCTTAGTTACTTAAAAGAAAATTATCCTAATAATTCTTTAGTTAAACATCTTACACTGGTTCCTTACAATAATACAGAAGTACTAGCAACTGATATAGATTTACTTAATCCAGATATAACTATACAATCTAGAGAAGCTTACGATGATATATTAAGAGGAATGGCTGATTTTGAAGCTAGATAGTTCTAGGGAGATTATACTATTGCAGATATTTTACAAATGTATAATATAGCAGTAAATAATAACTAGTATGGTGGAGAACGTCTTACTACTTCTTTTAAAGTTTGTACTAATCCTAAAAATATTTTAAATCAATATTTAAAATTTATATCTGATTAGGATTGGGATATTGAAACTGATTAGGAATATAACTATACTGATTATTAGATCGCTGCTGCTCCTATAATCAGTACTTATGCAGAAAGCTATCATTAGGAACGATTCGTTAAAGTAAATGATGCTGTTCAAGGATATATTCTTAAAGAATTACATTAGGATAACTCTTACGGTGAATATCCTATGATTCCACCACCTGTACCTGACGAAGATTATCAAAGTAAGATGAATAGATATCAAAACTTTAGTGAGAATAGTCCTTTAGAAATGCCTAAAATGCATGAGACCTTATTCTTAACTAAAATAGTAGACTTCGATGGTAAATTTGAGAATTTAGATGCAGATGAACAAAAATAGACTATAGATGGTATTAGAAACTTGTTAACTTCGTATATAACTTCTAATAAAGCTTCACTTATAAAAGACTAGTTAATTAAGTGGGATGTGATATAAAAGTATTAGTTAATAATTATGTAGATGGTAAATTATAGACTGTTGAACAAACCTTATTAAAAAATACTGATGAAGATGTAAGTATAAGTAGGGCAGTTGAATTAATCACTCAATTGCCTAAAGCTGAACGTACTAAACTAGCTGCTCTTTTTAGAGCAGCTAAAGTACAAGCTTTAAAAGAATCAGATGTAAAGAAACATGAATTTATTAGTAACACTACTATCGGATAGCTCTAGGATAAATTTCCTGATTTAAAAGAAGCTTTTCCTGATTTAGAGATTAATGAAAATCATACCATAGTAGCTTGTAATCAAATTTAGTTAAATGGTACTAAATATTTTGGCAGAGTTGTAAGTCCAAGTGGTTCAGATATTTTCTTTGTAAATGGATTTTATGGTGCATAGGATTTATTTAATTATCTAGATTAGAGATAGAAAATAAAAAAAGCTATAGATGATAATACACTTAGAGAAGATTTAAAAGAATACTAGGAAGAATTAAACTCTATAATAAATAAGTATAATACTACTGGAGAAAAGCTTTTATTAGATTATTTAGATAATAAATCTAAGTATAAGCCTTTTAAAGATTCTAATGGTAATAATGTAATACCTTCTAAAACTCTTAATAATATATTGTGTAAGATATAGGATGTATATAATTCTGATGTAGGTAAATCAGATTTAGAATTAGCTATAAAGAGTATGAGCAATGCTAAGCATAAAAATAGATTTGAATATAAAATTACTATTAAGAATTTGTATTCAGTATTATCGGATTATATACAAGATATGCCATCTTTTGAAGAATTTAATAATCTTAGTCAAGAAGATTTATAGTAGTTTTTACATAATATATTCTTATTTGACCCTAATTTAATGAAAGCTAAAGTTTCTAAAATAATAGGGGGAGAAACTAAAGAAGTAGTTAAAGAGCCTATAGATAAGAAGATTCCACAAACTGAAATTAAAAAGAAGTGGAAGGAGTTACAAGAATAGTATAATAAATAGGGTATTAAGTTAGAATCCTTAGATAAAACTATTAAAAATAGTCCAGAATAGGCAATTGGATTATTAAAAACAGCATTAGCTAATTTAAACCCTGATATATCTATTTAGGATGATAAAATATAGATTAAATATAAAACTAAAGAAGAAGTATAGTAGAAAGAATCTGCTAAATAGTTAATTTTATCTTTTCCATATTCGTCCTTAGGTGAAGTATATAATTTTGGATATGATTCTAAATATTTATTTAGTCCAGTAAAAGCAGAAGAGGGAGTTGATACTGATGGGCTGTACCATGGAGTTTATATTTATAAATATTATAATCCGAGTACAAGAATTACTCATTATGCTATATCTAGAAGTATAATATCTCCTAATTCATATTCTCAAACATTTAATTCTCTAGAAGCTGCAAAAGCTAAGATAGATAGTTGGAATGAAACACAAACTCTTAGAGAAGCCGGATTATATTCAATTAAAATGCATCCAACTACACCACGTACCTCTAAAATAGAATTAAAAGGAGTTAAAGAAGGGTAGATTATTACTACTTTAGATATTTAGTTACCCAGTATACAAAAGCTTCCAGAAATATTTAAACAAGTATTAAACAGTACTTTAGCAAATTTTAGAAAAGTGTTTTCTAATGTAGAAGATATTGAGACTCTAGATACTCCTGAGAAGGCTGCTGCTTTTGTTTATTTATTTACCAAAGGATTAAAAACAGCTGAAAATAAAAACACCGATATTAACTAGTTGATTAAAAGTAATTCGAAGTTAGGCAAAGAAATAGTAGATTAGATAAATAAAGCTGAAACTAAGAGTTATCTAGTAGAAGAAATGCGAGGTAATATAGCTACTCTTAAATATCTGGAAAATAATGGTAATAAAATAGATATTACTGGTAAATTTGGAGATGAAGCAGCTACAAAACCTACTACAGCTTCAATGGAATAGGCTGTTAAATATTTTAATGAAAAGTTTGGTATAGCTATAAATACTATGTCTTAGACTGAATTAAATGACTTTGGAAAGTAGAATAATATTGATGTAAAAAATGCCAGAGCTTTTATATATAACGGACAAATCTATATAAATAGTAGTAATGCTAATGTATCTGATGTATTTCACGAGATGTCTCATATATTCTTAGGAGTTTTTAAAAGCTAAGTATCCTAAGAGTTATTAGGAAGTTATATCTAAGTATTAGCAAAAACCTAAGTTTAGAACCAATTTAGATTACATTAATGAAGCTTACACTAATTTTGCAATGTAGGATAGATTAGAAGAATGTGTTGCAGATATGATAGCTGATTAGATGTTTCAAAAATAGAGTTTAATTAAAGAATTTAAAGGATAGGATTTCTTAGAGGATTTCAAATTTATATTTGATAATTTTCCTAAAAATGTAGTAAATCCTATAGCTGAATCGGGGTTGGCTTTTGATACATTTATGAAGGAAGGAATTTCTGAAAATTATGAGGAAATGAAAAGAAATATGAAAATCTCTAATTTAATTAAAGACAATATAGAATTAGGTAAAATAAAAGAATTTGGTTGTTAATGAGTTGTAAATATATATTTAATGGTAAAGTATATAATTCATATCAATCTCTAGTTGAAGGATTGAGTGAAGGAGATATTTAGAGTGCTCTAGCTATTTTATATAGTCTAGAGCATGATAAATAGACTCTATTATACGATAAACTAGATAAACTTAAAAAAGAATATAAATTTTCTGCAAATAAGGAATCTCCTATAGATGATGTAGATATAAATGCAGGAAGGGATTTTACTACACAAACATTTATTGATTCTACTTATTTTACAGTAGACGGTCAATCTCCTATGTTTAGACTTAATTTTGATACTGAATACTATCCAATAATGAAGGAGTAGTTAGTCCGAGAGGGATATTCAGAATAGTAGGCAGATGAGGCTATTAAAACTCGTAAGCAAAATTGGGAAACAATTTCTAAAGATGCTGCAGATGTTCATAGAATTATAGTATCCTCTACTAGTTAGGATGATGATAGACATTACGCTGGTGCAACTTTAAATACTTCTCTACAACCTGTATTTGATAAAATGGGAAAAGTGGTTAGAGACGTAGAAAAAGAGGTATTAAAAAAGAATAGGGGAAATAGTCCTTATTTGTTAAAGAATTTAAATGTTTCTGCTAAATTACGTAATCAAATAGAAAACATTATAGGACACATTGATTATTTGTGTGTAAAACCAGATGGAACCTTAGATATTTATAATCTTGCTGTATCTATAGATAATGAATCTGACTGGGCATCAGTTAAAAAAGAGAAATATAAGTATAAATTAGCTTTCCTAAAAAGAATATTAGCTAATAATGGTGTAAATGCTACCGATATTAGAGTTAATTTAATTCCCATCAGAGTTAAATATGATAGTTAGTTTTAGAATATAACAGATATTGTTGCATCTAAAGCTATTAGTTACGATATGAATAATAATGGTAGTTATACTATGCAAAAGTATGATAATATTGTGGCTAATTTTATAGATTCTAATGCGGATGCTATAGATATAAACGATGAGGATCTTTTAGCATGTAATTCTCAATTTAATAGAATATTTCCTAATTAGACTGTCGAAGTTACTGCATAGGGTATCAAAGAATCTGCTCAAGGTTGGATTAAACAAAACTGGAAAACTATAGCCAAACCTTCTAAAGATAAGGGGTGGGATATAACTATGCCGGGAGATGCTGAACCAATACATATAAAAGATACAAGAATAGGTGCTGATAATAAAGAATTGGTAGATTTAGTTATATCTAGAGAAGAAGAGCTAATTAATTCTGCACCTGCATAGAAAGCCACTTATCGTGTAGTATCAGATATCTAGGCAGCTTATTAGTAGGGATTAAAGTCTTTTTATTGTTCTTTAAAGAATAGCGCTTTTATATAGAATTAGTTAAATAAATATTTTGAGCATGATAGCTTAGATTAGGATGGAAAGCCAGATTATAAATGGGAGCTAATTAATAATTCGACTTTAACTAATGCCAATATCCTTCTGTTTAGAAACAAAAGAACTAATTAGACTGATATAGTTACTATCACGCCCTTTGATGTAAGTACTAATGTTAAATATAAAGGAAGGGAGAATCTATTAGGTTCATATTTAATGGACTTAAATAGTAAGAATTTTACTATGAAAGCTAATTATGGAAATATAGAGGCTATTAAAACTCTTACTGTTCTTAACTAGATTTTACCTAAATTACCTTTTAAACCTAAATTAGGAACTCTTAAAGTAGTGGGCATATCTAGTTATCATGCTAAAAAGGGTTGTGAAATGGATATATCTATGTTGTTACCATAGTTTAAAACCATTCTTGATGTGGTTAATGAGAATAACTAGGATAAAATAGAAAATAATTTTAAGAATAATAGTGTAGAAACTATAGACCCTGCAGAGTTAATGATACAAACCTGGAGAGAGGCTATGAATAGTGCTCCTGAAGTATCAGAATTAAAAGAACTTGAAGACCAAATTACTTCTAAAACTAATTTAGATGGAACTGTTGTAGATGGTCTTGAAACTACTAAAACAGTAGAGGGTAGAATAAATAAACTACAAACTATTATTGATAAAATAGAGTCTTTAGATAGACTCCCAAAAGATCCTAGAAGAATTAAAGACTTAATTTATTCTGCTGATAAAACTCTGTCTACTTTAGCTAAGGTTTATGTATCTGCACTTAGAGCTTTAAATATATACAATGGAGACTTATCTATAGATAATGAATAGTTTGGACAACTTCCTGAGTATATATTTAAGCCATAGAGTATTCCTAATGCTAATGTCCGTGTTACTGGATTTATGTTTTAGTAGGCTGTAAATAAGGTTGCTGATAGAATGCTTAAAGAATATGCTCCTATGCGTAAAATCATGAATAAATTCTTTGAAGCTAAGGGATATACTGCAGCACGAAATAGTACTATAGGTGATGAGGTAAGAATATTTAAAAATTTATTTGATCCCATCAGTAAATAGAATGGTGAATTGCGATTTAAAAACCCATACACTGACGAGTCTTTAAACAGTTCTGAAAAAGAATTTTTAAAAAGTGTCCTATTTGAAATTAATAAGATAAGATATGAGATGAGGGGTTAGAAATGGGAGTTTACTGGAATTAATGATTCTCATTTAATCGATTCTATAGGTAATTCTAATTATTTAGATGTTCCTCTAGAAAGAGCTTCTGTAGCCACCCGTAGAACTAATGTAAAATAGGGTTTCAAGGAATTTGGTTAGAGATGGATGAAGAGAATTATGCATCCTATTGATGCTTATAATGAATTTATGGATGACACTCTTAACGAAGAAGAGCGAGAGTAGCGAAAGTAGGATATTGAGAATTTACAAGCATATAACCCATTTAAACGATCTGAGGATTCTAATAGACGAGCTAACTGGTTAAATGAGAAGGGTATTGACTTTTTTGAAACTAATGTGGAGAACATACTTATAGATTTTCTAGAGAAACATATTTAGTCTGTTGAATATTAGAAAATGTTAACTAGAACTAAGGGTATTCTACTTGATTTATATATAAAAGGAGACACTGAAGATGACTATAAAAATGTAGAACATACTAGTAAAAACTATAAATGATTTTTTATCGGTATCAGTATTTAATTAGTCTATAATGGAGCCTTAGACTAAGGCTTTAGAATCTTTTATTGATCCTATTAGACGTGCAGTTAGTAAATGTTATATTGCTGGAAATGTAGCAGGTACTGTACGTGATACTATTCAAGGTTTATTTGAAAATCTGGCTAGAAGTATTAATAAATATTAGACTGATATAACTCCTTCTGAAGTATTAAGTGGTTATAAAGAAGTAATTGAAGAGGGTCCTTAGAATATTATGACAATTAGTAAACTTAATTAGCTAAATCTTAAATATAGATTATCTAATATGGATATTGCTAAAATTTCTGAAGGATAGAAGACTTGTAGAGGAGGTATCTTGAATTGGGAAAATTGGGCTTATTCAACTCTTTACGGACCTGACTATTTAAATAGAATGGTACTTTTTGTAGCTTAGATGAAACATGACGGAGTGTTTGATGCTTATACCATAAAAGATGGAGAGCTTACTTATGATTGGAGAAAAGATAAGAGATTTGAAAAATATGCTAAAGGAGACAGGAGTGATGAAAAGGAGTATTAGAGATAGAGATCTCTATATTTAAGTATGCTGAGAATGATTAATCAGGAATAGGGAACTAGTTTAGTTGAAGGAGATAATTTACCTGATGCATATACTCAATAGCAAATAACTACATTCAAGAATTTAGCAGATACTATTTATGGAGCTTACAATTAGAGTTCTAAAGCTAAGTATGAAAATATTGCTATTGGTAGAAACTTTGCAGTATTCTCTACCTGGATGAATGGATTAATTGATAATTATGGTAAATCTAGATAGATATCTAATACATCTGTTCATGTAGAACAAGAAACTAGAAATGGGCAACCTTTGTATTGGAATAATCAAGGAGAAGCAGTAACTCTTGAAGAAGGCGGCAATAAAGATTGCCCTGTAGTTAAATATGTTCCTGATATGGTTCAGGGAATTATTTATAGTTTGAGAGATTCTTTGGTAGAATTACATTATAATGGAATTGACGGATTTAAAGAGAATGTATGGGCAAATGAATAGCAAAGAGCTAATTTGAAGAAAGCTTTATCTGATTTATTAGCTAGCTTAATAGTTGCAGGTTTATTTGGATTAGTATTTACTCCTATGTATAAAGATCATAAAAAGAATGCAGAAGGATAGAATATTTTAGGTAATGCCGTAACAGAATTATTATATAAGGGAAGCAGCAATGCATTTGATGGATTTAAAGGACCCTTAGCAGTATTAGACTATGTAGGTAATTCTACAAATCCTGCTACCTATAAGCTTTAGTCTAAGATTATTAATGATACTTGGAATTTAGTTACAGGAAATAAATCTTTGGGTGAAACAGTAATGAATTCACAAGCATTATTTAGAAGTTTTCAAGATACTTATAAACTATGGGCTAAAAATCAATAATGAAACCTAGAGACAATTTATTTACTAAATATCCTAGATGTCATTATAATAAATTAGGTAAAACTAAAATGACATTTGATACTACAGATTTAGCTGAGAAATATCTCAAAAAGATGCGTTTAGATACTTATACTATTTATCAATGTACTTATTGTAATAAGTATCATATATCGCACATAAATTAAAAAAATAGGGGCAAGCTAGCATTTGCTAACTCACCCCTATAAAGTAAAAAAAATAGGGCAAGCCAATGGATTTTACTCCACTGACCTGCCCTTAATTATTATTTATTAAACCATACTACATGTGTATATTCCATATTAATTGTTTTGTAATTGTCTTATTCTCTCTTGACATATATGAATAATCTTTTCGTAATCTTCTATTCTAGCTTCGCTCTCAGTCTTTCCTTGTAATACCTTAGTTCTATATATACGCTTAACTATATCAGCATCCCAAGGATTTAATTTCCAATCTTGCCATACAGACCAAGGCTGAATTATTGATTTAGAATAGTTACTTTCTCCAATATTTTTATCTCTTACATTAGAATCATCTGGAAGTATTCCAATCTTTTGTAAATATTTAAAAAGATCGAGATTATTATTTATATATTCAGGAGTTATTAATTGCATTATTTGATATGTACTTTGTAATGAATTTTATCTAACAATTCTGCCAGATTTACTGGTGTGAAGTTATTATTATCTACACCTACATCATACTGATTATCGAAATAATTCCATGGCTTATCTGGTGTACTATGCACATGACCATGTAACTGGATTATAGGACGATTAGTGGCTGGATCTGGTAAAGAACCAAAAGGGAAGTGATTAAGAATTATAGTTTTCTTCTCCACCTTAATTACCTCTTCCCAAGATACTGTTTCACATCTAAAAGGAGTTTCAAAGCTTTTCATAATATTCAAATTGTCATGGTTTCCCATAATAAAGCTTATATGTCCATTTAGACGTCTTATAAAATCAGGGATGAGTGATTTATCACCTAAAGCAAAATCACCCAAGTGATAGACTATATCACTCTCAGAAACCACTTTATTCCAATTTGCTATTATAGTTTCATTCATTTCCTCTACTGAAGAAAATGGACGATTACAATACTTAATTATATTAGCATGATTAAAATGGGTATCTGAAGTTACCCAAATATGTTTTGCTTCTTCTATTGTATATTTAACCACTTTAAAATTGTATCAATAAATACTTTTATAAGTATACCTATATTTATTCCTATAAGAAGATCCAAAACTCTGAAGAATTATTTTGATTCATATTTAGTTAGGGTTACTTTCTTTGGAAATACTTCTGTTAAATCCTTATCTGCATCTACTTTATCTTCAAAATACCAATGACGGGTTTCCCAATAACCAAAAGAGTAATATTTATCTTCAATTTTTATAATGGCTATATATCTAACTCTGGAAGCATCTAACTCCAAGTCATCTATTTCATATTCAGTGTCTATAACTTCTATATATGAATATAAATCTTCTAAATACTCAAAAATTTCGTCTTGGGTATGGGATTCACGAAATTTTTCAAATTCCTCCGCCATATCTTCGGGCATATAGCTTTCAATATCGCCCCACTCTTCATTAATTATATAATGATATTCGTCTAGTCTTAATTTCATAATTCCAAAAAGTCTCTAACATCAATATAATCTATACCAAAATTCTCGGCACACTTCTTATCTGAATCTGAAAAATCTCCTGGTTTACCGGAAGCATCTCCTATCATAATACATTCGTCTTTAGACTCTACTTTATATTGATAGTATAATTGTTCTAACATTCCAGTATTAGGTTTTCGATAAGCATCATTCTTATCCATAGAACAACAATACAAATTATCACTATATGAAAAATTATTAAGTTTATTAATAAAATAGCCATGACATATACCTTCTACAGCCCATATCTTATAATTAAAAATACGTTTATCTGTAAGAGTCTTTAAACCTCCTTGATTACTTACTATAAAAAACATACTAAGATTAGGCATCTTCTCTATTATTTTATCTAGTACAGGAAGCTGTACTCTAAAATCAGTAATATCTTCAGGAAATGTTTTACCTGATATAGTCTTAATTAAAGTACTGTCCAAATCAATGAACAGTACTTTTTTATTTTCAAAATCAATCATTCACAATATTGCTTAATTAATACTTCATCAGTTATAGCATCCTTTTGATAACCAGTATTAAGTTCTTTCATAGCTAGGCTATAACCTTCCCAGTTATCAACTCCTTCAGCTTCTAAAGCAGCTAATTTTTCAGAGTTCTTAATTAATTTTAAAAGAGTATCTACATCTATAGATATGGCATTATTTATAACTTCAATAACACTGTCACCCCAAGGAATAGACCTTTCTTCACCACCTACAGGAATTTTACTTCCATCCCAACAAGGACAAGGCATATCAGTATCCATTTCTAAGGCATCATGTACTGAACAGAAGTCATTGCAATCATCTACAAGATATTCAAAAGTTTCTTTAACCTTATACATTATACTAAGATGCTTTTAAGATTACCTACGAATTTATTTGCCTGAGCCTTAATATTCTCGATGTCCTTAATTTCAGACTGAATCTTCTTTACTTCCTCTTCTTTTTCAGAAATCTTATCATTCATTTTAGAAATTAAAACAACTGCTTTATCATGAGCAGTACTGAAAAGAAGACTGAATATTATTCAACTTAGAATTAAAAGAAAGACCAAACAAATCCTGTAATGAGTTCATATAACAATATATTTAAAAATAAATAATTAATCTAATTAATACTAATCTAAATATTTAATTACTCATAAGTTACTTTTATTGTATCCAGTACATAATTATGGTAATACTCCTCTAACTTAGGTATAATTTCATTTAAAAGAGTTGACTTATGATTAAATGCCCAGTTATAATTAGGAATCTCCTCTATAGGCAACCATTTAATTCCATCAACTTCATCTTTCTCTCCACCTTCTTGAAGTTTACCAATATGTTTTCTAAGACTTAAAATACATAAATGTCTTAAAGTAACATTACCTTTATTACACTTTTTAGGGTCAGTCTCCACGTTAATTAATGCAAAAGCTTCTGAAGGAATACTAACTCCACATTCTTCGGCAACTTCTCTAGAACATGCTTCTGTAGCAGATTCTCCACCATCTAAATATCCACATGGCATATTCCATTTACCTTGGTCATCAGGTGTTCCTTTACCTCTTTTATTAATTAATACGTACCACTTGCCATCTTTTTCTTTAGCTAATACTACACAGCTAACTGCACAATATCTACCACTCCAAAGAGTCTCTCCCTTATGAGGACCCTCTGGAATAGTATAAGAATAAGATTTTTCTATTTTACCTATTTGATTCATTTGCTCATAATTAATGAAATTTTTTCTAAACATGTGTTACATATATATTTACGCCTGTTAAGTGTCCAACTTTCATCTGCAGCATTTTCAACACTACAATAGTTCAAGACTCCTACTTGCTTGTCTAGGTCTATAGCAGACCCACAGCAATCACAAATATAAAGAATTCTTCTTCCCATTTAATTCATTTTAACAAGTTTCTATATAATAATTCATGTTTCCCCAACCTCCACTACAGTTAGCATTTCGTATATATTTACTTCGAATTTCATCAGGTACGTTCATAATAACATATTTACCTAAATAAAACCTTTTACCATTAATTACGAAATTGCCCCATTCATTATTTTCTGTAGCATGGTCTATAATATCACCAACAGTATCCAAAGGGGAGTGAACTATTTCATAATCGGAAGTACAATCCCCGTACATATTTGATATTGATACTAATTCTATCATTTATAATATTTATATAATGAAGTTACATTAGGGTCTTTACCACCATCATAAATACACACAGTCTGGATAATTTTACAACCTTGACGTCTCCTTTTTCAAGGCTTTCTCTATTTTGTCTCTAGTAGTACCTGAATAAAAAGAGTCATCAAATAAGATAAAATCATCTATATCTATTTTATCCACTAGTATCTGTGCCTCAGTGTCTTCTTGTCGTAATCCTCCATTAACTAGTATTATTTGTTCAAAGGTTCTACGTAACTCACCTGGCATATAGTTATATACAGCTCTTCCGAAAGCGCCAGTAAGAATTAAACCATTCCAACCAAATGTAGGAATACCCCTATTTATCCACAAGTGTTCGTCATAACACCATTGAACTAACTTATCCCAGGCAGCATCAATAATACTTCTGTGCCCTCGAATCATATCATCTAAGTGATTAAAGAAGTCTTCACCACTAGGATGATTTTTAAGAATCTCTTCTACTTTTTTATCTAAGAAGTTCATTTTCTTTTATAGAATTTATAAGTAATCAAATTATACAATTTTTTATTAAGATATGATAATTAAGATAACTACGATGCTTCAGTTAATTCATTGAACTTTTCATGCATTGGCAAAGCAATATCTCTAGCCATTGGATGAGCATCAGCAGCACATCTTCTATCAAAGAAATTCTTCCATGCGTCTTCAAATCCACAAGAGATAAGTTCAGACTTAATACCTAGAGGAAGTACAGAACGAGCTTGTTGTGGTGTCCAACCATTCTTTAACATTCTAAAATAGCCCCACTCAGCGTTTTGTAAAAAATCAATGTAGTTACTACCTCTAATATCCCAACAAGGTTGGATAAAAGTTAACTCATTACCAAACTTGTCTTTGGAATAATTACAATAGCGAGTACTTTCAGCTAAGTGAGATAATCCTATATGAGTTCTGAACTCGTCCATAACTCCGCGGTCAAGAACCATATGGACTGTGTATCTCTTATAATGATACTCTGTGGGCTCACAAAGATACTGTAAATCATCTTCCCAATGATTCTCTTTAATTACTCTATAATTAGTAGTTACATAAATAGTATTCATGAGTTTTCCGTCTATTCTAGTACTACCATTCCCAAAACTAAATTTACTCCAAGGACTATAAGTATATTTATCAAGCCACGCCATATTATCTTCTTTTTGGGCAGTTCTGGATAAGTATACAGTACCAAATTCTAAAGGTCTATCATGTCCTCTAGATTCTAGCATATTTACAAACTTCTCATAGGAGATGTCTGTAATTTTATCTTCGCTTTTATAACTTACTCGTGCACATCTTTCAATATGCTTCTTGATTCCTACTAAAGAGAAATCCGTTTGATTAATAAATTCAAATGACTGTTTAATTAATTTCATATTAAGATTGATTATTTAATTTATATACTAGTTCAGAAACAGAAGTCTTTAGACTTGTATTTTGCTTAGTCAAAGTTTCTACCTCTTTCTGTAATTCAAGTATTTTAACTTTGGCTTTAGCTAAATCAAAGTCTTCTGGAACTTCAAGTTTAGATGCCTTAATTAAGGCACTTAAGTTAGTTATAGTTTGCTTTTGAGATTGTATTTTGCTCCTTAGCTTAAACTCCGGATCAGACTCGTCTATCCAGGATTCTAGTTCACCAAGACGCTGCATAGCTTTACTATAATAGACTTTTCGATTAGCATCATACTTCTTAAAGTTATCAACTTTATGTTCTAAACTTTGAATTGTACTTTTTAATTTACCAACGTATACTCTAACTGGATCCAGCAGTAGAGGATTCATTGATTTTACCATAATCCTATCGTCTTTCCTACTTCATTATCTATTAAACAATACTGAGAACCATCAGACAATGTTTGAATAAACTTCTTACAATGTTCAACAATTTCAGCTTCTTTTTTGACACCAACAATTTGTCCCGTTCTATAAGGGTCAGTTTTAGTAGATTTAGAAGCATCTATACCTACAAAAAACACAGCTTTATCCTTATAGGCAGCACACTCTTTACAAGCATGGTCAGCATATCCAATAGCTTTATTGTGTAACTTCTCTACTTCTTTAGCATTTTCCTCCGTAAGCAGAGAATTCATAATAATTCCATTGTCAGCTTCCTTACCGCAAATTGGGCACAAATATTTAACTATTGAGACCCCTAATTTATCAGGCATTTCCTATAATTTTATAATTCATAAAATGTTCATCTTTATATTTAATTAAATTATCTAATTGCCAACAAGTACAAGGTTCTATTTCAGGATACATATAGCTAGGAACTATAGCTATTTCTCTAGCACATCCCCAACAGTATCTCCTAGAACAACCCCAATACTTTGTTGGATTATCTTCTTTAAGCTCTAATTCTGGAGTATCATAAAATATATGTAACTTACCCTTATGTTTCTGACCGTAATCATCATTAGGGTAATCATACGTTATATAATCAGAATCTCGAGCTATCCATAATTTTTTACTCATTTGAATAATAGAGAATTGTTGGATTATCTTTATGTATATCTATATTATCTAAATTAGCTATAGCTAGTTTCTGTTTGAACTGTTCTAAATCAAATCCTTTAGTTAAGGCATGAACTCCATTCACAGTTGGAATAAGATCGAAAATTAATCTGCTTCCAGAATGTCTGCATTCCATAGCTATACTTAAGTATTTGTTAATTAGTTCTGTATTCTTAGTGTCAAAATCCAAAATCCAGATGGATTTATAATTAGAACTTCTTTTTCGACCTATTGACTTAGAAACACATTTAAATAGCTTATGAGTTCCTAGTTCTATAGCTTCTAGAGTCTCTCTAATTATTTCATATTGTACTTCTTTACAATTTCTAGGGTTTATCCAAAAATAAGCTCTAGCATTGAAAGCTTTACACAAAGTAGCAATTTCTTCTTTCTTAGATAAGAAGGTTTCTTTATCAAAGAAATGATAATCTTTAATAACATAACCACTACTACTTACATTATTTTTTTCTTTATTTCTTTGCTTTACTTGTACAAAGAAGAAATCTCCCTGGTCTGAGAGATTGTCAAACCAGGGAGTAAATATATTAAAATTATCTATTGTCATTTAATTACCATTTAAAGGATATTTATCTTTGTAATTATTATAAAAACCTCTAATAACTTTTTCTGTAACTTGTAACTCTCTATTTTTATCACGCTCAATACATACAGATAAAGGAGTATCAAAGAAGTCTTTAAGTTCTATAGCATGATTTCCATGAGCTATAACTAAGGCACGATAGTTGTGTAATACTTTTTCATTTAAATTAGTATTATCAATAACTATATCGTAACCTCTAAGCAAGGCTTCAATTATAGCTTCTTCTTGTATATGTTGTACAAGCTTTTCTCTACTAGGAACCCAATACTTACCTAACATAAGACGAATATCATCTTGATTAACTCTAATTCTGTGTTCAGGGTCTTCAAGAACCCATTGCTTAGCCCATGTAGACTTCCCACTTGCTGGAAGTCCTCTACAAATAATAAATTTATTCATCCTCTTCTACATCAATACTTTCTGGTTCACCTTCTAATTGAACATCATCAAAATATTCATCTGTACTAATTACTGCCCCAACTCGAGCCAATTCAATAGCCTCATCCTTTGACTCTGCCTCTACCCCATATGTAAGATAACTCTTGCCCTTACATTTATATACCATATTTACTAAATATCTCATATAATGCTAGCAAAGATTAAAAATAGTATCATTAATATAATTATAAACATACTCACAATTATACCTTTCTCATAGAAATATGCATCTTTCCAGTTTTTATTCCATTCAATATTATTAGCTGATTTAATCATTAAACACTCTTTAGAATTTCAGTTATAAGTTTCTTTGTATCTTCTACTGCTTGTGCAACAGTTTCTTCATCTAAAGTAATATCTGATTCAAAATCTTCTAGTAATCTCTCTGTTATACGGTTCTTAAACAATTCCGGAGTTCGAACATCTTCGTCTAAATAATCTAGAAATGCTAATTCTAAACTTTTTTTATAAAAAGATTCTTCAAGTTCAATTGTTCCTTTTAATTCCATAATTATTTTTTTATTAGTGAACCCAATGGTCATTTATATCTATATCTGCTCCTAAAAATACATTAGGACAGAATGGCTTACCTCCTGCTATCATACAGTCAATAAGTACCTTACCTATCTGTTCTTTAATTGCTATTGGACACTCCAAGTTAAATTCGTCATGAGCTGGTACACACATTTTTACCTTATCTATTAACTTATGATCCACAATCCAATTAAACAGCTTAATAGAAGATAATTTAAAGCACATTGCTCCTCTATTTTGTATTCTATAATTAATGGATTGTTTCTCAGAAGCCGCTTTACGCTGCATATAATGTCTTACTTCCTGTACAATCTCATCTTGAGGATTACGTCTTCTTGCATTTTGATAATATTCCCAAAATCCAGGTTCTTGCATTTTGTTACGAGTCTCCTTTAATTCCTCAGCATCATAAATATGTGCTCTATGTCCAGTAAGAGGATTAAGTAATATATAGCCATCTCTCATAACAGCTGCTCTACAATAATCTTGGTATCTTTTTATTCCTGGAAAACCCTCCATAAAATTATCATAGATTTCTTTGGCTTCTTCTACAGGAATGCCATCATTTTTAGAGATAGTATTGTAGTCACCTCCGTAATTAATAGCGAACTCGATGGATTTAGCTTTTTGTCTCCAATTATGATAGAGTTTCTTTATATCCTCAATCTTAGTATCTCTTGGAATTATATTAGGATAACTCATGTAGGCTACCAAAGAATGAACATCACCACAACCATGTTCAAATAGGTCTATCATCTTCTCATCTTTAGAAACAGACGCAATAATACGAGACTCCTGACTTTGATAATCAGCAGATAGCCAAGCATTGCCTTCCTCAGAGGTAAAACACGCTCTAGTTTCTGGATCGTGAGGTAGATTTTGCATATTCAGTTTCCAAACACCTCCACCAGAACTAACTCTTGCAGTATCAGTACCTATAGAATGAAAATCGGCATGTATTCTGCCTGTTTTAGGATTAATTGCATTTAACCAGTTTTGTCCATAAGTAGATACAACTTTAGCAGCTTCTTGATACTCCAAAAATATAGGAATAATTGGAAAATCGTTCTTTTGAGGTTTTAAAACATTTGCTTCAATAGACTTCTTTTTCTGTTTAGTCTTTTTATCAAATGTCTCCACATTAATTCCAAGTAACTCAAATAAAGGTATTACTTGTTTTTGACTACTCCAATTTATCACACACTTAGGTTCAGTATCAAATCCTGTAAATAGATCACCCTGAGTATCAATTTGTGTAAACTGATTCTTGATTACCTTTTTATAAGCATCAACTTTACCATCAGGAGTTTGTAAGTCCTCTTGAGGAAACCTTTTATATCCATCTTTAATTAATCGCTTTACTTCATTAGGATAATCAGCTGAATACCTCGGATATTTAAGTTCAGGATATTGAATATCATAGCCATTATGAGGATTTTCTTTATCCCAAGCTACTACCCAAGCATTTAATTTTGAAATAGCTTTATCAAGTTTAGCTTGATCTTTAGCCATCTTAGCTTTCCATTTAGTAATATCAAGGTGAACTCCACAATATTTAAAGTAAGCAAGAGACTTAACAAATTCACATTCTAGCTCTACTGCAAGCTTCATGCCTTGTTTTTCTACCTCAATATCCTGTTTTTCCTTTATATCCTCTATGTATGTGACATCTCCTGCTGCATAAATAACAACCTCAGTAGTTAGACCATCATTAATAATTTTACCTCGAACAGTTTTATCAATGTTAATATTTAAATAATTCCACGCAGCTGCCTTTAAACTCTTTTCTCGCATTTGAGCTGGATATCCTAAATATAAGAGCTGTTCTACTATCATACCATCCCAAATATGCTTAGGATAGATACCCTGAACATATAAAAAGGTTAAATCAAACATTAAATTCCATCCTAGAAACAATCTATCCGATTCTAGGTAGTTTTTAACCATTTGCTTTTCCTTTAGAGTTAAGGTAGTCCAATCAATAACTACTTGATTATTTTTATTACCTAACTGTATAGTCAGTAAAGCTTTAGTATGACAGTCTACGGTTTTGTTATCCTATATGTGATTTAACATATAGTTCTTATGTTTCTTGTTCACATAAGCCCAGACTATATCATCTTCCGCAAATAAATGCTAGGAAGGTGGGCGCTCGTGTCTCTATTATATTCTTCTTACGAAGTTTCAAGAGTTAGTCGTTGAACCTTCCAACTTTGTTAAAGGTTGGCTTGGCTGCGAATTTGGAATCTCACCATTCTCGCAATTCACCCACTTTGCTATCCCCATTTCTGAAGATAGGGACTCTTCTTTCTTTTTAAAATAAAGACCTTTATACTTGTTACCAGTTCTTATGGATAAATATATTTTATCCCTCCGCAATATACCTCCTTTTTTATTACATCCAGTAATTACTAAATGAGGCATAATATTGGTTTCCGACCATTCGCATAAGTCAGTCACAGATCTAAAAGTGACTATAAGATTCATATTCTTATCATATACTTCAACAGAACCAAACATATTCCGTCTAGTTTCCCCTATTTTCGGACATTTGAGTCCTTTGTTCCATCCAGCAATTTCACAACCTTTTTTCTTTTGAATTTCCCCACTAGCATATTTACTTTTTAAAGTATTAGATATTTTGTGTCTAGTTTCCTCAGACACTACGGAGTTATCTACTTTAGAAGCAATATTATATCCTTATAGCTCTATCACAACAATTCTTTTCATTAATGTATTCTTGTTCTTTATCTAAAATAGAACTATCTTCTTTCAATATCTCTAGTATAGAAAATATAAAAGAATCTTCCCCATATAAATTATATGCATTTTGTAGGTTGCTCATTTGGATGAGTATTAGATCTTAATTTTCTAATATGATTATACCATCTATTTTTAAAAGTATCTGTGGTACTACCAATATAAATCTTCTTATTTTGAGTATTTGTTATACAATATACTCCTTTCTTACATAAATCGTCGAAATTTTTAATTCTTATATCCATAAGTAATAAATTTATTAATTTACTTACGATTATAAGAATTATTTGTGGATACCCAAGTTAAAGTATCTAAATTTTAAAATCCGTTAAAATCCTTTAGTTTCTGAATCTAACTGACATAATTTAAGCGGCAATAGAACGGACATTGCCTGCTCTATTGTCGCTTCTATATATTTATCAGTTTGAAATAAGCTTTTATTATGACTAACTAAATAAATCATTGATAATCACAAATAGTTAAATTATTTAGGACTATATCTTTATTATCAATATTTAACTTGTCTTTTATGGCTTTTTCTACAACTTCTTTTAACTCCTCTTCATTAATAATCAAATATCTACCTTCTTTATACTGAGGAATCGTAATATCTACAAAAGTACCCAATTCAACATTTACTTCTACAGTAACATTTCTATCATTAGGTTCATTCCAAGGTGCACTTGGATCATTAGAAGCCCCTGCTGGATAATTTTCTGTCATGCTAAATAGTCATTTAACCACTCTACTCCATATTCATCTATTACCTTTTCATCTATCTTTGTAGCCTCAAGTTCTATATCTTCAAGCTGCTGTTCGTACCATTCTTCAAATTGATCCTCATCATCCTCGTCTATATCGGGACTATCTAAGTAGCCAAATGAGTTAACACACTCATCTCTTAATTCATTTGCATAACTCAGTTCTAATGTAGGGTCTTCATCACTTTCAATTACTTCTTTTATTGAAGCATCACAAGCAACAGGATACTTAGCAATAACTAACCACCAATTTCCCTTGAGAAATTCTTCTTTAGATATCATTATATTAATTTAGATAATTGTAGATTACATCTTTTTCTTATTTTATCTAAAGCCTTTTCTTTTATCTGTCTCACTCTTTCAACACCAATACCAAACATATCGCCTACTTCTTGTTTAGACATAGGATTCATTCCTATGCCAAATAACATAATAATAATATCATGTTCTCTAACAGGAAGTATATCTAGGCATTTACATAATTCCTTATTAATAAAGCTTTTATTAACTTGTTCATCAAGAGAAGGTTCTCCATCTGGTATTACATCACATACTTGACTATTTTCTTCGTCCCCGCCAATAAAATCATCAACACTAACTAATCTATTAGAAAATTGTGCTAAATAATCTATTTGCTTTTCAGGAATATTAGTTAAAGTATGTAATTCATTTGTAGTTGGATTCCTACCATTCTTTTTAATAAACTCATTAGTAGCTCTTAATATTTGAATCACTTTTAAGTGTTGAGTTACCGGTAATCTAATCTCACGACCATACCAATATATAGTAGTATAAATACATTGTTTTATCCACCAAGCAGAATAATTAAGAAATTTAACACCTCTAGTTGGGTCAAACTTATTTACTGACTTACATAAGCCCTCCAATCCTGAAGATATTAAATCCATAAGAGGAATACCTCTATTCTGAAACTGCTTAGCTATAGTTACTACAAATCTTAAATTAGAAGTAATTACTTTTTCTCTAGCCTTTTCATCTCCATTTTGAGCTTCAACAATTAGCTTGTTTATTTCTTCATTATCTAATATTTTGTATTTAGATATATCTCGAAAATAACTCTGAAGTAGAGAGTCAGACTTGTCAGAAAAAATAACTCTTTTATTCATTAATCGTAGACTTGGCTAGTTCTTTAGCTTCATCTAATTGCTTTTCTTCTTGGGTTGGTTGATTAAGACCTATACGTATACTAAGAATAGTAAGATAAGCTTCCATTGCTTTGAGTTGAGCTATTAACAAATCTTTATTAAGATTATCTATGGAAGTTTTATCTACTTTATGAATTAAGAAATCTCTAAGTTTTGTAGTTTTAATTTCTAATTCTTTATACTCTGTAAGTAGTCTATCAAACACGCTCTTTTCCATGTTAATTTATATTTAGTTAAAGTAGAATCTAGAACAGTAAATATCTAATATATCATCCTCTTCTTTATTAGTCAATTTCCAAATATGTAGGTTCATAACTAATATGATAATCATTATCAAGAATAGAAACATTATATATTTCTGTATTATCCAGTTTTAAATACTTATCTTTGCAAGTATGCAGATGCCCACAAAATACATATTTAGGTTTAACTCTCTGAATAGCTTTAGCTAAACTTTGACCTCCTGCATGAATGGATTCTTGACTCCATTGACTCGGAGGTAATAAATCTAAATCTCCTAAAGCAGGAGTATCATGGGTCAACCATATATCTATATCATCTGGAACTTGACTATATAGACCTTCTAGAAACTCCTCGCTATGCATAAATGCCCAATGTCCAAATATATGACATTGTGGAGATCCATACACCTTATAATTTTTACAATTAGGAGCTCTATAATTAGTGCAATCATTAAGTAAATAAGTAAACTTAAAATCAGAAAGATATTCTAAGGCTTTCATTACTGGATATTCAGAAGCACATATAAAATCGTGATTACCCGCTACCATATATACTTCTTCACAAGGTAATTCCTTAATCCAGGGTAAAAAATCTTGGAAAAACCATACAATAGATTCTACTCTATTTTTCTGTATATTCAAGGGTACAACATCTCCAGCTATCAAACATAAATCACACTTCTGTATATGGATAAGATTACCATGTAAATCAGACATTGCACATATTTTCATATTCTATTAAATATTCAAAAAATCCATCATAAGATAAGTTATCTTTTATTGTAATAACTTCCTTTCTATCATCTACAGACTTACACCATTGATGCCTATTAACTACTTGACAAAGAGATTTGTTATTGTATACTATATCCAACATAGCTTCCCAAGTAGCTATATTTCTAGTACTAGAATCTTCATTGTCTTTAGTTGTATAGTTAAAAATAAATATTAATTGCCACTTTCTAAATAAAGTAATAGCAATATAAGGATCCCATTCATGTTCGATTCTCTCATATTTCCATTTCCAACCAACAGCACTAAATCTAATATCTAATATCTTATTATAATATCTATCTGTTATAGGTAATCCAAAGAACCATATTTTCTTACCACAATAAATATGGCAATAAGGTCTATGAAACCAATCTTTACACTTCCACCAAACATAGAATGGATTACGATATTCATTCCAATGCTTAATGAAAGTGTGTATTTTATTAGCCAAGTTCATCTTCTTTATCCATTTCAGGGTCAGACTGTGCCTTATCTACAAACTTGAAACATTTCAATTTCCAAGCGTGACTAAGCATATCTTCCTTCTTAATAACGATACCTTCGTGTGGGACCTTATTGTCACAAGAAGGAGATGCACATTCCATATAGAAACGTCTGTCATTAGATAGTTTATCTAAGAATAGTTTTGACCAATTCTCATCTTTAGTATCTAATTCAGGATATAAATCTTTAGCATATCCATAGTAGTATTCAGTTACTGGAGTTAAACCAACAGATTCACAATACTGTTGTACTTCTCTTGCACTAAATTCATGTACCTCACCATCTACATTAGTTAATGTGATTCTATAAGGTCTTACCTTAAAATGTTTTTCAGGTTTATATGCCAAATCATCTACAGCAACATTAGGCTGTTCACAACCATAATCGTATCCCTTTTGAATATATGTACCAGTTGGATTATATCCCACAATTTCAGCATAAATAGTCATACCCTTCTGAAGATATGGACGTAAATAATCATCAGCATATTTCCAAGTATCGCAACCATAGAAACCTGAAGTTACATTAGGATTATAATACTGATTTTTAATCACATTCTTCGAAGCATATAGATGGTCATAAATATCAAAGATATTACCTGTGAGCCATTTAGCTAATTTCTCTTTCCAAGTAAGTTCTTTATGACACATTACATAGGCTGAGATATGAGAAGTACCATGTATTTTCTCAGTAATACTAATTAAATCTTCAGGCTGAATTACATTAGGACATTTCTTGATAATAACTGTATCATAATGGAATCTGAACTGAGAAGGGATGACCTTATCGAGTTCCTTTTTAATTTTACGTGTCTTTTTTGAGCCTCCACCTGGAGTTCCTTGTGTTCTTTTAACGACGAATTTCTTATTAACCCAAAATGTCTTGCCTTCATGTTCTACTGTATCAAATTCTGTTCCATCAATTAATTCAATATCTCTATTAGTTATAGATGTAATCCAATTGGTAAATTCTACAGCAGGAAGAATAAAACCCTCCGATAATTCACCTCTCAGTTTAACTGCTTTAACCTTACCATTATCTTCAAATAGACCAGTTTTATTTGGATTGCTGTTTTTCTCTGACTTTCTAAATAAATTATTATAAGATAGTAAATCTGGATTAATACAACAAGCTGTTGGGAAATATATATAAAGCCCTGGTTCAGCATCTATTGAAGTAATAATATTAAATCCGTCAATAGTACAACATTTAAGTTTAGTTACTTCTGGATTTGAATGCTTTCTAAAAACCTTAATATCAACTACTTTAGCTAAGTAATTAATGTTACAATTTTTACTCTTGATTAGTCTCATTATTAATTAATTCTTGAGAGAACTTAATATTATCTAATGAAATAATCTCAGATACCCAAGGATACTTATCCGAGATTGCTAATCTAATTCAAACTTTTTAGACGAATTCATTGCCTGGAGCAACAGACTTGAAATATTCACACATAAAGTTAGCATAAACTTGTGACTGTGCTTCACTATAGCTATTATCAAAATAGAACTGGAAACAATGAATAAGCTCGTGCCAAAATGTATTAGTCATTTGATCTTCTGTTAACTTTATTGTAGTTTTATCCTCTAATTCTACAGTCTTAGCTATAGTTATAGTATTAGTGGCATCACACCAATTTCCATAATTGTTATTATCTTCTCTTTCTACCAATTTTACTTTAATAGTATTTCCAGCACACTTAAATTCACTTGGCAATTGCATCAATAACTTTCATTACTTGTTCAGGAGTCATCTCATATACATTTTTATTGTCTTCTAATGATGTATTCACTTCTATATATTCCAATAAATCATCATATATATCTAATGCACCTACTGGCATATGACTTTCAATTACGGAATATTCAATATCAGAGAGCTCCTTAGGTTCAAATTGTAATAAATCTAAACCATATTCTTGACCCTGGTGTACCTCATATTCCCAAGCCTCATTACTACCAAACCCTTTTGTAGTAAATGCACTACCTAATTTAAGTTTAGCATACATATAGATGCGATACATATCTTCATCTAATAGTTCATAGAAAGGCATATCAAATTCATCATACCAATCTACACTAGTGTTAATTAAATAATGTTTCATACTCCAGTTTGTGCTGTATAAAAGTTAATACTTCCAGTCCCTACTATGTGGGCTTCTCTATCTACTTTATCTATATAATATTCTACTTCCCCTTCAAAATCATCAATTATAGTAGCGCACCAAGAATGCTCTTCTATCCAAGATTTCCAATCAGGATTATATGCAAGTATCTCATCAAGTAGGAATACTCCTACAAGACCCGCATCTGCACAGAATCCTCCTATAGCCTTACCTTCATCTGGAATAGGGAGTTCATCATCTCCATATTCCTCATTTTCAAGGTTATCATTTAAAACCCGTAGAATACTTTCTAGAAGCTCTTTTGGTTCCTCCTCTGTTTGATAAGTAGTACAACCCCAATCTCCATAAATAGTAGATTCAGAAATATAATTATGGATACCTAATACTCCCATATTTTCTCCATAATTACATTTATCCCAATCATCATACTTCCGAGATTCCTCGAAGTATCTATCTAAAGCTGCTTTATAAGCTAGCTCTTCTGGAGTAGAGTAATCTTTAAATGGTTTACTATTTATAGACGCAGGAAGTCCAAAATTCTCTTCATTAGGACATTTAATAGGGTTCTTCTTAATTATATAACATGGGTCTGTAATTACAATAGTTCCTTTAAAGTGCATTAGTCTACAAAATTTAGAGTTGCTCCTACTTGAGCATTATTTAATGTATCTAAATCATATTTATCAAATCTACCTATAACTTTATTTTTATGAATTACTTCATAATGTCCCTTACCTATCAGTTTTATTTTCATATATGTAAAATCACTAGTAAAATTTACTCTAAATCAAAGCGGAAGATTCTCAACTTAGGTTGAGTAGGTATACCATCATCTGAATAGTTAAAGAAAGTACACTCAGCTTTATGTCCTTTGTACTTAGTTTCAAAGTTTTCAACATATTCGGCTTTAATTTCCCTATTACCTACTGGCATAGCTTCAAAAGTACGTCCATCTTCTAATTCACAAGTAAAGGTCATATCTTCAGAACCTCTAAGTCCCAATTTATATCCAATTACTTTGAAATCTTCAGACTTATATTGTTTAATCTTTATGAGATTATTACAACGAGAACCTACTTTATAAGGTTTAGAAGGATCTGTAATTACAGCACCTTCAAATCCTGCAGAAACCCATTCATCGTGAAGTTTCTTCATATTGTCCCAACCAGATACATATTCATGTCCCAAGAGTCTGATTGGTGCCTCTGATTCATCCTCACTACTTCTATAAATAGGGAAATTATGAGTTTCTGCAAATTTATCTTCCAAGAACTTATAACGTTCTGAAGCTATCATGTCAATATCTGCAGAGTTATAACAATCATATACCCAATACTGCAACCAATCACAATCATAGGCATTCTTCTCCATTCTAGCTGCTCCTGAAAGTTGTTGGAGAGTCTTACCTCTTACGAACAATTCACCATCAAGAATAATAGTAGGATTCTCTTTAAAGAAAGCTACTAGAGAAGGATTAGTACGTAAATGAGTGGTAGAATAGTCATAGTGCTGACCTCCGCGGCTAGCTGTATGGATTTCTTTACCATCCCAGTAGAATAATGCCTTTACACCATCAAGTTTTCTACTAATTAGCCATTCTTTATTAAATATCTTAGGATTTGTAACCTTATCAGCTTGTTTAGCTAATTGGGGTTTAATCACACCATATTGATTGGTCTTAACATCTCCAAATATACTAAGAAGTTCATCATCAGTATATTCATTAGGATGTTTGTCAATTTCCTTATAGCCTTTATCTAAATATTTCTTAACTTCGGAGTTAAATTGTAAGGTATATTGTTCCTGCCAATTTCTCTTCTGTTTAGTCCTATCTACAAGAATTTGAGGTGAGAGGGTTGTTTTTCCTCTCACCTGACCATAACTACGTTGAATTATATAACCAGCTGGTTCACAATCTGAATGCCATTCTTCATCGCATTCTACAACTGCAAAACGAAATTTACCAGTACTAGCACGTCCTAAAAGATATTTAATCATTCGAGTGACTAATTATTAGTGTATATTCTGTATCTCTATGTGATTTAGCCATAACATCTACAAAATTATCGAGTTCTTTAGGAATAACCAAAGATAAAATATATCCAGATTTGTTATAATCACAATCCGGATCAAAAGATAGGGTAGCCTTTATATCCCTTTCAATCATTACTTACGAAACTTTTCTACAATATTCCAAAGGTCATCTACAGTTTCTGTTGGAATCTCTGAACCATCTTCATTGTAGGCTTTATTTACTACATCACCTTCAAACAAAACGGGTCTTTCATATATCCACCAGTTAATCCAATCTACTCCATCCTCATCGAATACAATATTCCAAATTGATTCTGCAAGACTAGCGACAGTATCTCCAATAGGAAGCTCCCACAGATTAATGCCAAAATCGATCCCATCTATCGTATTCTTTATTTAATTTCAATGTGTCTTCAATAACCTTTGTGAATTGTTCCTTAGTAATCATATATAATTAATATTAAATATTAAGTATTTATCTAATTAATCTAATAAATCTAATATCAATTACGAACTCCAGTATGTCCGTATCCGCCTTCTCCACGTTCCGTTTCGTCGAGTTCATCAACTAATGTAAATTCAGCTTGCTCACATTTATAAATAATACCTTGTCCAATTTTATCTCCCTGTTGTACTGTAAATGGCTCAAATCCATTATTCTGCACAATAAGACCAATATCACCGCGATAATCGGCGTCTATAACTCCGAAAGAATTAGCCATAGTTACTCCATTTTTAAGACCAAGACCACTTCTAGTTACAATAGCCAGCATATATCCTTCTGGAATAGCCATATGCAAACCAGTTGGAATTAAAGCACGACCTCCCGGATAAATTGTAACCTCAACAATTTTTCCATTTATGTTTCGTGAAAGAGAACAATTCCAAGTAAGCTTTTCTTTTACTTCAGTTACATCGGCACAAAAATCAAATCCAGCAGAACCAGATGTTGCATATTTAGGAAGGTCATTATTAGACTTATTAATTACAGGTACTTTGAACATTACAATAACGATTTAAAATTTCAGAAATATTATCTAAAGCACATTCATTTGATTCACTATAAAAAGGAATCTCATGATTATTATCTTTAAATAAAGCAAATGGAGTTAATCTAGCACTATAACCACCTTTTAATCGATATGCTTTCTTTTTCTCTAAATAATGAGACTCATTATAAGCTCTTATAGTGACACTATAAATAGCAGCTAAGTCCTCCAATTGTTTTTTAAAATCTAAAGTATCATTATTATAAGCTAATTCTAAAGTCACTAATTGCTTTTACGCCAAAAATAACTAGTTATATCTTTAGTTATTGGTCTTCCGCAAGTATTATCAATCTCCAGCATTACCTGATTTGTATTAGGATTATCTAGTCCTCCTCTTTCTTCTACATAAGGACCTAGCTTTACATAATCAAAATACTGTAAATCAATTTCTGGAGATAATTGACTTCTACCACTATACCAACCAACTTTCAAATCATATTCTTTTTTAATATATTGTGCAAGAGCATTAACACTTTTTGGCTCTATGTCTCCACCCATAAATCCAACACAGGTAATACCTTTATTTTCTGTAATTAACTTATGTAAAGTTAATTCTGATAAAGGTTCTCCTATGTCCTCAGCAAGATAAGATGAATGGCAACCAGTGCAATGGCAAGGACATTGGCTAATATTGATGCACAGACTAATTTCGTTAGGAAACTCTGAGAAAGTAACCATCGAATTGACATATTTAATCATTTAAATAATCAAAACATTCATCATAAAGAGCATCTAATCCACCATCCCAGTTAATATCTCCAAACAGTAATCCTAAAGAGCTTAAATAAGCTTCTATAAGACTATGAATATGGTCATCTATATAACTCATTAAATCCTCGTTAGAGAGTGAACTACACTGAGGATAATAGGACTTTATATAATCTATAAAATCCTTTACTTCTACCTTTTCATAAAGGTCAAGATCTATATATGCCATTCTTTAGAGCAAATTTAAATATTCCCAAATACTTTCACATAGTAAATCTAGTAATTCTTCATTAATATCTTCATCGTATTTTATATCTTTATTTCTAAAGTATCCTTCTAGATAATAATAAATATTATCCCCTATGTCGTCATGCCAACTATCTCTAGGAACCTTTTCCTTTAATAGATCATTTTGTATAAACTCTGAAAGATCCTTTACAGTTAACCTCAAGATAAGAAGTATATGGAAGTTTTATAATATCCATGGTACAATTTGTTTAGTTTCTGTATTTAACACAAATGGTTTACAACAATCTAACATAGCATATTTATCTGTAATTAAAGGCTCAGTTCTTCCTCCCCAGGAGTGTCCAAATATTTGATAATAATCTTTGTATGGAGTTTGTACTTTAAAATCCTCTAAATCATTCCTAAACACAAGAGCCATATTTATTATATTCCCCTCTAGAGTAAGGAATTTGGTCTAAAGGACTAAGATTAGTTATATCTATATTATCTAAATCTTTTAATTCTAAATTATTGCAATCTAACCAGTCTCTAGTAATACCTGCATGGGAGAATAAATACTTATGGGGCTCTTTAGAAGTTAAATCTTCATATATATAATATAGCTGAGGACTTAAACTACTAATTAACTCCTTTACTTCTTTTTGTTGCCAATAATCAAATCTACATTTACCATTCCCATTGAAATAACTTAAATCGTGATTACCTAATAGGCATATAGTACTAGAAGTATGACGTCTATTCTCTACAAAGGCAGCTAATTCTCTAAGATTAGTTAAGGACTCTGCTTTATCAGGTTCTCCATCTACATATTCCCCATAAGGGTCATGGTAATCTCCTAAAAATATAATTCTATCTTCCCAATTGTCGCACGGTTCTTTCCAAAAACTACGACCATGTACATCCGGAATTACTAGTATTTTAGTCATTCAAATACCATTCTTTAAATTTTTCTAGGAACTCATCTTTGGTAACTAAGTCTGTAATATCTTCAGCATCTATATCGCCAACGGAATAATTATAAGGAGAAGCTTCTTCAATTAATTCTTCTATGTAATTTTCTATATGGTTTTGTATTCCGTTAATAATCTCATCTATACTATCGTCTTCAGCTCCTATATAAGTACGATATACATAAAAGTAAAGCTGAGTAAAGTGTATCCTCATCAACAATCACTTCTCGAATTTCACTCCATATTAAACTTATCATTCTGCTGATTTTAATTCTTCTAAATATTTAGTATAAAAATCTAATAACTTATCTTCTGCTACTTCTTTTATTTGATCAGCTAAATCATTAACAGTCATATTATCTGTTACTTCTTCTTCTAATTCAAAATGTTGTATGAACTCATCATACCAACACTCAGGATTATAAAAAATATCATCTACTATGTCTGATGCAGTAACATCTTCTCCATAGTTTTCTTTAATATCATCTTGGTCTATAAGTACTTGAAACCATTCTACTATAGAATCTACATCATAACTATATTTACTAGCTACATTTATTTGTTTCTGATATACAAAATACATATTAATATGGTTTAAACTGTTGCTTCACTAACTTACCCCTTTATATATGGCAGTTCTAGTTCCCACCATTGATTCTTCGGGCATATAATCATAGTAATATCTACCATTTTTATAATATATATCTTCTTCAGTTATAGTGCAATTATAGGGAAGCCAATCAGCGTCTGTATTATCTTCAAATAATCTATAGAAATCAAAAGGATCATTTAGAGGATTATCTGTATAATACACATTATCCATAGGTTTAAAATCCTCTATATTCGCAGAAATATTATCTATAATGTATTCTCCAATAAACTCATCATTTAATATCCCGTATAACCTCATTATAAAAAAGATTTAAATATTCTTACAATAGTACTCTTCTGAGCAGTGGGAAATTTACGTTGAACATGTGTAATAACCATTTTAGTATCTTTAATAGTCAGAGTCATTATTTTCATTAACTCTGCAATAAGTTCATCAATCTCCTGTTCTGAAGGTTCTACGGGCATTATTCCTCGAATGTAGCCAATTTCTTTAACCTCCTTAAGTGCTAAATCTTTACGACCAGCTTTCTCATAAATAGCCATAGCCTTTTCACGCTCTTTAACCATCTTATGCAAAACATCTAGTTCAGAAACTGGTTTTTCTGAATGTTGATTATTAATCAACGCAGCTTTAATTAATTTAGCTGTTTCTAACATAAAGGTATTAGAAGTTTTTCTAGCACCTTCAATCAAGACATCGACTGTCTGTTCTATTGTCTTTCTATTTTCTTTCATCATTAATTGTAATATTTGGGTTAACCATCCATTCTATATCATCTAAATTAAATCCCATAGAATCTAACCAATCATGTATAGCAGCATCGTCCATATTTAACCATGGTAATTTATAAATCCAGACTGAGCCATCACCATAATCTAATACAACTATTTCTTCCATAATTATGCTAAATGAGATTCGTAGTCATAATCTATCATAGCAGTTAAATAATTGATAGCTGCTAATTCACCACTGTGTAAACTAATCTGTTTATCGTTAATTGTTATATCCCAACCATCTCCATTGACCCATTCTGTTACTACTATATAATCAGAATCTTTGCCGTGTGTAAAATGTTGTAGAGAACAATTAACTGATTTAAGTTGTTTTCTTTCTACACTCATACATAGAAAAAGGAGACCTAGTTACCTAAGTCCCCCTTAACCGTTTATAAATTATTTTCTAAATAATCTAAAATATTTTGATAGGTAGAATCATCTATTTGCATACCAACCTCACCTACCAAATTACATACACAAGATTCTAGATATTCAAGTCCTCTGTCGGTTTCTAAATAGTCTAAAATCTCATCTATGTTTTTATTTCGAAATTCTTGATTAATAAAGTCTCTTAGAGCTTCTTCATCAAGTGTTTTTTCTTTAACTAATGTTATTTCCATTATTTACTAAGTAATTCCTTTATCTTATTAGCTGGAACAACTCCAGACAATCTACCTACTTCCACTCCATCTACTAAATAGATAAGAGTAGGTATATTTCTAATTTGATACTTTAGTGTTTTCTGTTCTTCAATCTCACAATCTACCATTGTTAATTTAACATCAGGAAAATCCTTGAGTACATTATCCAATGTAGGTTTAAGAGCTTTACACTGACCACACCATTCTGCTTCAAACTTTAATAATTCTTTCATTAAAAATCAATTTCTGTCATATTAATAATCTATTTCAGTAATACTACCTCTATCTTCAATTCTATAACTGTCTATTTCTAGACATCCTTCGTCTTCAAGCCATTCTTTTTGTTCTTTTAAAGACAAAGATTTAAATTTCTCAAAATCTTCGTCATTTAATTCCATTTCAAAATGACCATCTCTTAAAACCCCTGAACATACTCAAGTTCTCCACAGATTGTATGCATATTAAAGATTTGGTTTATATGTAAAGCTTCTATCTCCACTCTTGTACTTACGTACTGCAAATTCTAACTGTCTAGGATTACTCCAATTATCTACACACACTAAATATCCGATAATTCTAGTATAATACTTTATATGTCTACAATGGCAAATAGGGCACTCGTCAATAGGAGCATTTACTACATGTCCACATTCTCTACATTGAGACATTGGGATATTAAATGTGAAATAACTAGTACCTTCATCTTTAGCCACATCCAACAGGTGTAAATACTGATACTTACTTAAATGGGCATCGAGATTTGCATGCAAAGCCTGACCTCCATCACAATACTGAGCTACCCCTCTACCATGAAGCTTAAATTTATCAAGAATAGAGGTCTCATCCCATGGATTATAGAAATAACAATTATACAGATTCTGATTTTCAGGCACTGCATAACCATCTTTCTTATCCCAATTATAGAGTTTTACACCCAATCCTTCTCCTGGAATAGCTTCACTATTAAATAGGAATGGTCTCTTATTATCGTGGATAGAATTTTTCTTATTTTCTTCTTTAATAGTACCAAATACTAGTTTAAGGAAATCTTTATATGCATCATTATTAGATACAGATAGTCCTAAGAATTGTGCAGCTTCACAGTAACCTATCAATCCGATAGTAGAATACAATTTACGCATATAAATATATCCTGCATTACAATCAGAGAACATTTTAGCATCCTCCATTTCATAAAGCATTGTCTTATATGCAATATGATACTTATATACTCTTTTAAGAATTGGAATTAAGTATTGTTTAAATTTATTTGCCCATTCCTCACCAGAATCCAACTCATCAGGAGTTAAAGGTGATTTTATCCAATCCTGAACAATTCTATTAATATTAAGAGTAATTACATTACAAGAACCAGTCATAACTCCAGTCATACCTGTAGTAGAACTAAAGGTATTGTCAGACATTTCATTTAAGACTCTGCAGCAACTAGCTAAAGATGTAGGATTGTCACTAGTATAGCAGAAGAAACTTCCACCCTTAGCCCATTCTTCAGCACATAACTCTTTATACTCAGGGTCAAGATATTCTTTACCATTATGTACAAGAGCCATAGTAGTTACTGGGAATGTGAGAGGTTTAATTAATCTAATCTCTCTTAAAAGCTGCATAAAGATTCTCTGCAACTTATCTATAGCATTCCATTCAGGTTGTGTTCCATCCGGATAATAAAATTCTCCAAAGAGTGATTTAAAATATATTTTATCGTAAAAAGAAACATTAGAGAAAGGTGAATTATAGCTTCTATTGCCAGCAGGTTGATTTACACCATAAATAAACTGTTTCATACCCTTTCGGATATAATGTCCAACAGTATACTGATGTAAGAAATGAGAATTAGTTACAACCTCATCTACTTTATCATACCATACAGGTCCAAACTCTTGAATTACATAATAATTAAGAGCTATAAAATAATCACCAAGAGCAACAGCTCCTTTACATTGAGAACTAAACAAAAATACAGCATTAGTTACCTGACCACTAAAAGACTGAATATCATTTGGAGCACTAGGAGTAACTCCGTCAATATTACCTACACCTTCAAGCATTAATGGATATAATGTGACTGCTTTACAATAAGGCTTAAGTACAGGAGTACTTGCCTCATCATGGGTATAAATAATATGATTCTCCAAATCCTTAATATATTGTCTTCCAAGTTCTTGACCTGGATACAATTTATTAAGTTTATCTTTCATTCGTTGTCTTTGAATAATTCTATTGGTTACTTTATATACTTCACCCTCAAGATTAGCTACATTTTTAGAAGCAACATTAGCATTAGCATCAGTCTCTGAAGAAGTAGATGCATTTACACTGGAATCTTTATAAGTATCCATATAATTAAGTCTACTTCTAATAAATCTAGCTTTCTTGTGTTCTTCTCTATAAATAGAATAAGCTCTAGCTACATCAAAATATTCGTAATTATATAAAGTTTCTTCTACTTCGTCTTGAATTTCTTCTACAGTAATATTATCCCAGAAACTCATCTCTGAAATCATATCTCGAATAACATTTTCAACAGAAGTATAACCACAAGCTTCAAATGCTTTAGCTAAAGCATTAAATATTTTATCTGCATTAAATTCTTCCTTTGTCCCGTCTCTTTTTATAATGACCATATATTCTTTTTATTCATTAATTTTTTAGTATCTGAAGATGATTTATCTGGATTATAGTTATCTAAATCTATTGTGAAATTAATGAGTTTAAAACTATCAGCAACTTTATCCTTTACAAGTCTGTTAACTAAATCAGTTAGGGATTCTTCAGCGTAATCATCCCTTTGAATATTTTTAACCATTATAGTATTATCTATAGTATTGAAGAACGCCCAAGGGGAAGCTTCCCCACATGTATAAGCTATGTAACCAACAGCATCATTACCTTTATAAGATATAACTATACCTCCGGTATTATCATCAATAGCACCTAAATCAATAGCATCTGAGGTTTCACTTGGCAATATAATATCTTTCATACTATTTATTTTAAAGACTCTAAAAATTCATCTACAGTAGGATACTCATCATCATAGATAATATCGTCAATCTTGAAATCTTTAATGACAAAATCAGGTCTTCCATGAGATTGCCAATACTTTGTTACATACTCAGCATTAGAATTAGGACTTCCTACCATTAAAGCCATAGTTATATCAAACTGATTTACTTCTCTAGAATGTCCACAATAGAAATTCTGACATTTCTTAATATGTTCCAGACACTTATCAGTAGCTTCCTTACCAATTAATGTATCTAACGCAGGAACCTTTTTATAATCTCTATAAGCAGGTCTATCTTCAGTAGCCGGTTTATAGTCGTCTTCCATACCTCCCTTAACTAAATAGTCTATTAGTAATTCAAAAGTATCATTCCAATTATCAGTAATTCCATAAGCATCTTTGTATACGTCTCCAAGATAGATGAAATTCTTTTCTGATAAATAGTGTTTCTTATATAAGGGATCTTCCTCAGAATCTTTATATCCATCTGCAATAAGTTTATCTAAGTCTATAGCTGGTTGAGACCATTTATACATTTCAACCAAGCATTTATGAATTGCCTCATTTAAAATATCAGTTCTTGTCAACATACAGTGTTTATTTTCCTTATTAAATGCTAATCTAGTTATTTCCTTTAACTGTTCCCATCAACATATTATATTCTGTAACTACAGAATAATTAATACTCCATTTAGTATGTCCAAAATTAGCAACAATATAATTGCTGCTTCCATACATACTACCTACTGAAATATAATCAAACTGCTTACCTGTAGTATAAGCATAATTATGTAAATCACCTTTTACTACATAGATATATTCATTACTAATATTCTGTTCTGCTATATAGTTAGCAAAATATAATTCAGTTTGAGGGTTAAGTGTAAGTGGAAATTGGCGAGACTGATTGTTATTGTCTTTGCCGTGCATGAAAATCCATGAGTGCTTACCAATAGTGAAATGGTCAATGGGAAAGTTGCTAATAAAACTCTTAACCCCTTCATTAGCTAAATATGCAGCTAATAACTTATTATTTAACCATCCCCAATTGCCATCATGATTACTCTCACCGATACAGAGATAATTAAACCCATCACTTTTCACATTAGCTTTAAGAGACTTAAAGAACTCCATCATACACTCTATATAAGTCTCACTAATTTCTTTATCATCCATTACCTCAGGAAGTTGATGTCCTCCTCTAGTAGTTTCCTTGTTATAGCCATCGATGGAGTCACCAAGATTAACTACATAAACTGCTCCATAAGACTGTCCTGCAAATGTTCGTACAATCTTAGTTAATCTAGCCTTAATCTCTTCTTTATCATAATTAGGAAGAGTTACGAAACTACTATACTTAGCATTATAAGCTCCAATATGTAAATCAGACAACCATATAATCAATACTGGATATGTTGGATTACCACTATTAATGTTAACTGGAAGCTCTTTATAGTCTTTATTAGTTTCTTTAATTAATTGAATTAGTTTCTCCTCACTAATAGAACTTTTCATTTGTTCCTTAGTAAGTTTAATAACTAGTTGTCTGAGGTCTCTCACCTCATTCTTTTCCACAGCTTTTAAGAAATCATTCTCCTTCTCTCTAAGTTGCATTTCCTGAAGCTCTTCCGGTGTATGCTCTTCAATTATATGAGGAGCAAAGGGACTAGAGGCTTTAGTTATATTAAAAGCACGTAAGATTCTCTTAAAATCAACTAAAGAATAATCAGGAAAATGTCTACTTACTTGTCGCTGTGTGAGACTAGAACCATAATAAGAATAAAGTCTATAGATAAGATTCATTTCATCTCTAGTTAAGGCTCCTATCACAGGAGTCTTATCACGACGAAATACCTTAAATCTGTAACTAACTATTGTACCATCCTCATTACGAATCTGTTCAGTCTCAGCTCTTTCATCAGTATCAATATGCTCTACAGAATTACCTGTAGGCTTCTTTACAGAATCATATAGAGAAATAATGTCCTCATCTTTGCCAATATTACGAGTATATTTAATAGTATTCATTAAAGTACTATAATTATAGTTCTTTGCAGTACAAGCTGCCTTTATACTACAATTATTCTCCTTGGCATAGTTCAATACTTTCTCAATACGATTTCTGGTTTCCTTTTTCATTGTTAAATGTTTAAATAAGCTATTAAGCCGTTAAAAGTGTAATCTTTTTATAAACATCTAATTATTACTGAATCTATACTATATTTTATTATTTAGCTAATTCCAAATATTTCTTTATTTAATACCTAGAATGTCTTTAACTAAATAAATCTTCTCAAATTTATTAACTATATCTCTACCCTTATCATGAGTAATGATGTCTGTAAATGCCTGATAGGCATCGAACATACAAATATCCTCATTATTAGGTACAAAATAGTCAGACTTCTCGTCAATTACTAATTTCTTATAAGCATCAATAGCTGTAGATTCTGCCAACTTTACAGTACCAAATCCCGAATTAAATTTGCTACTAATACAATTATCTACCCAATGTCCTAAATTATCATAGAGTTCATTTCTCTTAATATATGTATTAGCTAGATTCTCCAACATCACCTTTGTGTTATCAGTCATTTCCATAACTTGATTTACAAAGGTATATTCCATAGCTGTCTCAGGTTCTAGTTCTCTAACTTGCAGCATATTTGGAGAGAATACACACATATTTAAACAAGCACTACGCACTGCATTTTGAAATATCTTATACACTGGTTTACGGGTATCCAAAGCATACAGAAGACTAACGGACTGAGTATGACCTTCATAA
>CYGL01000001.1_pt1 | contig 228572 bp, 256 predicted proteins | sample 485531 | NCBI WGS metagenome assembly CYGL01 (sample SAMEA3497897, study PRJEB9818) | human gut metagenome | reverse complement strand
CGGTATGTTAGCAATGTCTTTTTGAAATAACCATTTGTTAGTAAATTGTGATGGTGGGTGTATTTTTAGTTTTGTATAAGGTTTTTTAGTGTAATTGTTTTGTTTGCATCTTATGATTCTGTGGTTTTGTGTTAGGAGTCGGAGAATTCTCCGCTTGAATTCTCGCTGCTGTTGGTACTGCTGTTTGATGAGCTGCTGTAATGTCTCTTTTTCTTTTTCCTCCTCTGTTTCTGTCTCCGTCGGTGAGTTTGTTTCGGTTCCGAGGACTTGCAGTCCTGTAGGTTGAGAAAAAGTTTTTTCAGATAAGCAGTATTCCTGGATTCTTTGTAAAGCTGTTTCTGTAATTGTGTCCCTTCTTCAGTCGAAGTTGTACAGGTAGTTTTCGACTGGGGTTTCTGGATTCTGTAACGAAGTTGATCGTAGGATGTTATTGGGAGTGGGAAATTTGTTCTGGTCTTCTGGGTTTTTAATTTCTTTAATAGGTTTTGTGCAGCCTCCAATCTTAAAATAAAATTTGTATAATAAGTGTGCTTCAACTGATTGGTTAGATCTTAATTTTGCTATTCCTGGTCCACAGGCAACCATTTCATTTATTGTTTGCATTTGCATTACTGTTTTTGGGTGCCAATGCTGTGCATCATAGTCTTTCATTTCATGTAAAGTTTGGTATGGAGAAGTTTCATTTAAAAAGTCTTTGTCTATTGGTATTACATATGGTAAGTTTTTTGGAAACATATATTTTGTATGTAGTACAACCATGTAGTTTGTGTCTACTTTTGTAGCTATATTTTGTCTTTTTTGAAAGTCTATGAATCCCATTAATGCTAGCCATAATGGTAAGTTTTCTGTTTTCAGGTTTGGATCTGTGGGTATTTCTATAGGTGTGTTGTCTCTTAGTATGCTAGTAATGAAAACTTCATTTTGGTCCCCTCTGTCTGCTAGTGGATTGTATCTGCAGTCTATTAAGTTAGGTATTGTTCTTAATGTAAAGTTGGTGTTTCCAATTGGGTTATCTAGGTTAGTATATTTGTCTTTTAATGCTGCAGGAGAATGGTTGGATGTAACTAGTCTAACTTCCATTTGTAAATATTTAGCTAGAAATATATTACCCCAGTGTGCGCTATCACTAATGTAAGTATTCCATTTTTGTTCAAAAGTGTTTCCTTGTGTAATTTGTCTACATGATATTCCTGGTTGAAAGTCTTTTGAGTTTCCTAAGTATATAATGTCTCCTATTTTTTCTTCCCACCAATTGTGTTGTCCGTTTTTAAGTGCAAATATGTATGTGTTTGTATTAACAATGTAACCTGTTGTTGGTGGTTGTTCAAAATTGTGTAGTTTGAATGTTTCTGGGTTTAGAGAAGTAAATCCTATGGTTGTACTTTCTGCGGTTGATGAAGCAAACCAACGGTCTAGAGACGTGGCACAACACTGTGTCATAACTAACGGTATGTTAGCAATGTCTTTTTGAAATAACCATTTGTTAGTAAATTGTGATGGTGGGTGTATTTTTAGTTTTGTATAAGGTTTTTAGTGTAATTGTTTTGTTTGCATCTTATGATTCTGTGGTTTTGTGTTAGTTGTAGTATAGTTGGTTGACAGGATTGGTATGTTTCCATGCTAGCTTTCATAGGGTAGCAGTTTCTATAGTTAAAAATGTAGTCTACATGTTCAGATCTAAACAGTTTAAAACTACATCCTAGGTATCTAATTAAAGGAAAGTTAACAGTACTTTGAGTCCACCAGGCTCTGCCTTTAGTAAATTGTTCATAAAGTCCAGATAAAGTATATTGTTGAACAGAAAATCCTCCTCCAGATGGTACTTTAGTAGGAGCAATAGAATCAACATATAGTTCAAGGTTATTAGATAGTCTTTCTCTAGTAGAAATGAATAGTGGCATTATGCCTACTATAGTTAGTTTTCTTATTTCTGGAGGTTGCCATTCTTTAAGTCTTAAAAAGCGTAGTTTTTTTCTTACCCTGTAGCGCCGGGGGGCGTCGTCTTCTCCAGTAGTATCTTCGGCGAATAATTTTTCTAGGTCTCCTGGTCCAAAGCCGGCGTCTTCTTCGGTAATAGGGTCTTCTCCAGTAGTAAGGCATTTTTTAATTGATGGTTCTTGAGCAAATATTTCTTTTACTGTGTGTTGTAGAGGTTCTTCACAGCCACATTGAAGGTCATGGATGTGAACAATTGTATTCATCCAATCTAGTTTTCTGTTTTTTAATGAAGTTTTAATTGGTTTAAATGACATCTGTAAAATAAAATATATTTTAAGTTTCTTGCCCGTTCCGCTAGACTGACATAGCCCGAATTGCCCCTAGACTACGGTGGTTTCACTCACCTTCGGCTCCCGCCCAATGTCAGCGAAGATCAGTAGACTGCTCTTCTCTCCGTCTAGCGGCATAAACTCAGCCATTCGGAAGTGCAATTAGTTATATAGTTTTAACTCTCCGCCCAGGAAAGGTGTAATATTACGGTGTTTAATAATTAATTTGTAGGTGGAGTTACGTGTGTTTGGAGAAGTTAATTAGCATATTCGTTTGTGGTCGGCAATGCAAATTATGTGGTTTCCGTTGTCTGTTTGTGGTTAGCCATGCTAATTATGTGGTTGTCGGGGGGGTTTGGGGGGGTGTCCCCCCCGGGGGTTATAGGGGGCGGAGCCCCCTATGGCGCCTGCGTATTAGGGAGTGTGGTGGATGTTTATATAAGTTAAACTTTAAAAACTGCCTCACAGATGGGTGACCAGTCAGTTGTTACTGTGTTGGACAAAAACACGGGTAAGGGCACGCCAGTCGAAGCTTTGGGTTTATGCCGCAGGGGGTGGTCCGGTTACAGTTTACATTAACGGTATCCAGGCAGCCACAGGCCAGTCTCCACTCGTTGCAGTGTACGAAACATCAGCAGACGTTGAAAACTACACCGTAGCGGTTAAAGCTGAGTGTAGCGACACGGCTAAATCCGCAGCGGTGCAATTCGAAATTTACGACGGTGACTACCCCGTTATTTCAGTGGCCCTGAAACGCACGTAGAGCTTCTCCAAGAGTTTGTTACAACACACGTAGGCATTCGTCATTATCTGTACGTTAACATGCTCACAGGCTCTCTGTATTCGCGTACTGAGCCAATTCAGAGTATTGCAGTTGACCCGGCCAGTTACACTTCACCGTTCCTGTCACTTTTGCAACACGGTACTGCTGTTTATCAGCACCTTGTGCAAAGCGTGGAATGAGTTTATGCCGATACCGGTTTGCGGCAGCTTTGGATGTACTCCACTCATTGTTCCAGGAGGCATGAAGTTCACCTTTCTTGGCCATCAAAGCACCACGAGAAAGCTTACGGTCAAAGAACTGCGCAGGTAACTGGCCGTCATGGGAAACAGCAACACTTCCCTGGCCGGTCGGCAGCGCAATGCTTTCGGTAACGCGGTATTTCTGACTAATCTCATAAGTCGCTGGGTCAATCACAGACTGACTAAAGTCGACGTCTTTGGTATCAGCCAAATAACCAACAGATGCGTCCAAATACGACTCAAATAACGAGCGTAAGTAATGGTACTTATCAATATCGATTTTAGTCGTGACCGGATCAATCAGTGCGTGGCTAATCGTTACACGGCATTTCGCAGACAGTTCTTTAAACGACAACCCTACACCGTCACCGGTGAAGTAATCCACTAAATCAAACGGGAATTGAATTTCCAACTGACGTTGCTTAACTGTTGTCGTTCCGAACTGTGAGAATGACAGTGCTAAACGTAATACCCGAGTGTTTACGTTGTAACGATAACGAATCATACCACGTGGCGCATGGTTTGCAGAGATTTTGTCTTTATTTGGACCCCAGCCTATCAAGTCGAGTATCGCTGCGTTGGTTTCCTCGCCGTTGAACAACACATCCTTAAACGTTGCCACCACCGCCGTTTCCCCAGATTCCTCCATCACTAACGGGATATCCGTAACAGCAGAATCTGAACGAGAACCAATCCCCAGCTTACACGCTTTGGCAGTTAGGTCAATACGTACGTAACGACGTTTAACGCTGCTACCTTGTGTTGACGTACACAGCACCAAATCCGGTGCAGCCGTGAGCGCTTGTGTTCCACCGACATCGTCAACGTCGAACGCAAACGAACCTTCGAACGTCGGCGCGTTGTTTTCTTTCGGGTTAAACGGTGTAAACCAGCAATACGGTGTAGCACCCTCAGGTATCACAACGTATTGAAGACTGGACTTCACGTTTTGGTTGTGTGCGTAGGTATAAAGACCACGACTTACCAGATGAAAAACATCACCAGTACCGGCCGTTAACGCTTTTCTAAAAATACACGTTCTCGGTTCAGCAATCGCACGATTTAATAACGGCAACCGTGGGTTATCCGTTAACGTCCAGTCTACAGAACTGAGTCCGTGTGCTTTACGAGCGTCGATGTGCTCACTAACCTCGGTACTTTTCCCGAAATCAAACGTGGTTTCAAAACTCACGGTTTTATTCGAGTAAGATTCACCGGCAACAATATCAACGTAGCCGATATAACCGCGCTCAGGGTCAACTGCAATACTCTGAATTGGCTCAGTACGCGAATACAGAGAGCCTGTGAGCATGTTAACGTACAGATAATGACGAATGCCTACGTGTGTTGTAACAAACTCTTGGAGAAGCTCTACGTGCGTTTCAGGGCCACTGAAATAAACGGGGTAGTCACCGTCGTAAATTTCGAATTGCACCGCTGCGGATTTAGCCGTGTCGCTACACTCAGCTTTAACCGCTACGGTGTAGTTTTCAACGTCTGCTGATGTTTCGTACACTGCAACGAGTGGAGACTGGCCTGTGGCTGCCTGGATACCGTTAATGTAAACTGTAACCGGACCACCCCCTGCGGCATAAACCCAAAGCTTCGACTGGCGTGCCCTTACCCGTGTTTTTGCCAACACAGTAACAACTGACTGGTCACCCATCTGTGAGGCAGTTTTACCTACAGGAACAGATTGGAAACCCATTAGTGGCGGTTCTTCAATACCTGTCCAGTTAATACCCTTACCAGCGCTCACTTTCCCCGTAGGCCACGTCGTCTCAATTTGGTTGTTCGGCGAGAACCAGTTAAACATCGGGGTAGTTTGCAGGTCAATCGCTCCAGTAACGGTGCTATCAGCTTTCGTACCGTTCAGCAAATAAAAATATTTCAAATCCTGAACGGAAATTGCCGTACCCTGACTATTAAAGCGCCAGTCTGCGCCTTTTACCGCAGCGAAATCCGTTACCGATCCTTCTTTCGCGTTTGCAATTGCCGCAGCAACCACATCTAATCGCGCCGAAAGTTCTTTTAAGATGTTCGGCACCACAGCACGGTTTTCAACCAAACCGTTCTGGTTAGTTGCGTAACGACCGATACCGTAAACGGTTTGCGAGGCTTTATAAATGCCTAGTTCCGACCAATCGTGGTGGTGACCCGCATCCGCTAAACCACTAAGCGCCGTATTTAACTCGGTAGACAACGGCTTGTCAACGTCTGCGGTGTTATCCGCTTGCCCTAACCCCAGATCAGCTTTCGTGATTGTCCTGGAGCCGTCATTCATCGGCTTACCGTTAATCATGGTCGTTTTAGCCACATACCCCGATAGGTCAGTCGAGTATGGTGCTAACGAAGCCGGTGTTGCAGCAACCCCAGTCGTTTCTGTACCTTTACCTGTTTTAAGTTTAGCGACGCCTTTTTCGGCGGTTGTCGCTTTTGTTGGGTCGATAGTCCCCACGATAGGGTCGGCGCGAGAACCTTTACCGGTAAAGCTAATCCCATTACGACCTTCAATGTACACCTTCGAGTCATCAGGGTCGCCACCGCCACCAGAACCCGCATCTGGATCTTGTTGGTATTCCATCAACGCCGTGGTAGTCAGTAACGGGTTACCGTTCAGGGTGAGTTTGTTCATCCCTAAAGCATCGCCTGTTGACTCGATGCGTAATGTGTTTTTACCGGCACGCCAGTTGATATAGCGTCCTGCACCTGTGCCTTCCAGATGCCCTACCGCTAACACCACAGAACCGTTGGATTTTAACGTAAAACCATCGTTGGCAAAAATGATTTCGGACTCACCGTTTTTCGAACGGAACTGTGCGCGGTTTCCTGACACCGTACAGTTAAACACGCCCCGCACTTCCGAAGAAATCCAGTGAGAGATATACGTATCGATAACCGACTGCGGTAAACGAAACGCTTTCAGCTCATCCGTCAGTGCTTTCAACTTTAACCCGTACGCCATAAAGGTGTCGGGTGTTTTCAAGTTAACAGGATGCGCGTTAATCTGCGCGGATGTGGTTTCGTGCGGGTTCTTCGCTGCGATATGTGCCGGGTAGTTAAATGCTTCGATTTCTTTACCCAACGCAGTCACTAACGCTTTAACTTCAGCTAATTTGTCTTTAATTAGCTGGTTAGCGTCGTCGGTTTTCAATTCAATATCGTGAACTGCCGACGCTAAATATTTTTTGTTCAGCAAATCCGCCCAGGACGTTGCTGCTGGCGTCGCTGGATATAACGATGGTCTACCGTCTAATAACAGCCAGTCAGCACTGACTGGGTTATTCAAATATTTCACCAGTTCATCGAGAATATCAACAAACGGGTCGTAGAACGTACCGCCGAGCATTTGTCCTTCAAAGGTTACGATACCCTTGATGGATGGGTTGATAAGGTGTACCCCACAATACACGTTGGCTGCTACCGAGTCATCCAGTTCCGTCAGCTGATATTGCAGTTCGTAGTCCACCCCACGACTCAGTGGGGTGGTTGAACCTGGTTGTCTGACGACCAAATCTTCAAAGAACGGGCGGTGGTCTAAAATCACCACCCGATCGTTGTTGTTCTCTGACCCGATGATACGCTCCTCTAAGAAGTGATTCTCGGCTTTCGTCCCCCGAGGATCGTAAGGATACGCTTTCATCAAAAAAATCTCCTTAATCGCGAATGATTACCGCCTGCACTTTATTGTTGGTGTCGATAAACGACATTACGCGCTCCTTGTTAAGATAAGGAGGTATCGGTAACGCAGCGTAATCCGCCAGGTTGTTATTAAATTCAGTTGCCACTAACGCATTAAGCGTTTCGGGGTCTGAACTGACACCGGTCAATTCCATAACGCGCACACGATTTAATGAGGAATAGTTGCTAATATAGTCTAACAACGTACCATAGACTTTATTCGCGGTTGCGCTATCTGCCGTAGAACGGATGTTGGCACGAACTTCATCCTCATAAAGTCCCCCTAAACCGTAGTAAATAGGGGTATACGGATCGTTAACGATAGGTGCGATATTGAACCCAGTTAAACGGTCAGTTAGAGGGATTTTCTGCGTAGCTCCCCCTGCTGCCGTGCAACTTACGTATTTATCAGTCGCAGATAAAAACACCACGATGGTATACGTAGTGCCCGCTAAGGTCAATGTTGCGTTAAACGTTATTGCGTTATTTGCAGCACGGGTGTGGGTAAACGTTACGTCAGGTTGTAACGTATTCCACGGTGCAGGCGTAACATGCTTCGTTGGTGTGAAACCTAACACTACCGATTTCCCGCTACCGAAGTTCAAACCGAACCCTGCGTAACAATATTCACCGTTGCTGTCAGTTAAACGATAACCACGAGTGATAAGTAACGACAACCGCATAAACTCGCCGTCGGTGTTTTTCCAACAACCTAAAACAGTTTCTAACACCGTGCCGGTTTTTGCGTTGCTTTCTGTTTCCCAACTGACTCGCATTCCTGCGTTCTTAAAAGCTGGGAACATGTTGTGGATAAACCCGTGAAGGTTATCGCTTACCCCTTTCGCGTCAAAAATCCACTTGGATGCGAGCTGGTCGTATTTCACCCCGTCTAAAGCTTTATACTGCCCACCGGCAACATAACGCCAATCTGCTTCACCGCGTACTACTGCCTGGAGTCCAGAAGCCCAGCAAGGCGCGCCTACCGTTAAGTTAGCTAACCCAAGCGCTGCACGTGACGCGGAGCGCTGAATGTGTGCGTTGTCATCGGCTTTATGATCTTTCAGTTCACGGAAATCACCCAACCGTGTGACATTACGCATCTCCGTAACGAACACCTCAGAAATGTCGTTAACACCAATCAACCCTACACGCGTCATGGTATCCGTTTCAGCCTGACTGTAGCTGTCGTGGACAATATACTTCGCTTTGTTGTCAACGATGTCAACAAAAATCCCTGCGTAGATTTCTGTATTCAATTTCGGAAAACGTTCACTGACGTTAATCGTCATCAACGGAACGTCGTATGTTTCACCACCGATAAAATACGTTGAAGCTGGAAGCGTGACCAGAATTTTGTCTTTGACCGTAAGGTCTATTAAGTCGTTACCAGACTCACCAAAACGTATAATGTCAAGACGTGCCTCCGAGTCAACACCGCTGACAGCGCGCTCCAATTTTTCAATCTGAGAAGTCTGCGCCATTACCACACTCCCATCGAGTGCTAAAGTCGCATCATCCACATCCAGACCAAATTTAATCAGACCACGTTGCGCTGTGGTTGCGTTCCCAGTACCAAAAGCGGTAAACGGGTGTTGGTGAACTTTAGGCGAGTATTTATCTAACTCCGCACGCTGTGCTGTAGAAATCGGTAAATCGGCATCGGGCGTATTCGCAACATTACCTAAACCAAAGGTAATCTTATCGATAGTAACCGAGCTGGTAAGTTGCATGTCGTTAATGTACGATTTAACTGCAACTAACTTACCGGTGAACTCCGCATCGAGTTTTTCAATCAGTGCTGGCGTTGCTGCAAGGTTTTCAGCGGTACCGAACTCATCGGTCAACTGCCAAGCTGCCAGAGCTGTTGTATCGGTCGCGGTAGGAAGAATAAAGGTCGCTACGAACGGCGAGGCTTTTATCCCGCTACCGGTGATCGTAACCGTTGTTGTCGAACTTGCGTAGAATAAACCTGTGCCACCTGCGGTATTGCCTGGTAGATACGGGGCCACGGTGGTGGGGTCTAAGAGTTTTTTACCACGCCACTGTAACCCACGATCATCAGGATACAACATAAGCTGGTTAGTACCTGCTTGGAACGTTACGGGGTTATTTCCTACGTTAACATCAGTTGAACCTTGGCCAATAAACTTAATGGATTTCGGATCAACGACAAACTGGGCACCTAAGCGAACCCCATCAACAACATCCGGTGCTTTCTTAATGGTAACCGTGTTACCTTTGTTTTGCGAACTAATAGTGACGGCGTCAGCAACATTATTGATCAGCGATTTAAAGTGGTGCTGATTCTCTAATGCTTCTAACGCAGCGTCCATGTTATCGAAGTTAATCCGACCGCTATACGTTTTACCGTTTACGGTAATAACGACGTTAAACACGTTCCCTGTACGCTTCAGTTGAAAACGTAGCGTAAAATCCCCATCCGGTATTGCCGGATTAGGAGCTTGAGAAATATAACGTACTGACGGTAACGGACTCCCGTAACCGTTCAATGTCAGACTGATAGTAAGGGTACCACCCCAGATTTGGCCAGTAATCTCTACGAACTTACCGGAGTTACTACCCGGGTTTTCGTAGAAACGTAAACCAACCCTACCGACCGCTTCATTACCGGATGCTGTCTTACGTCCAGTAACAATAAAGTCAATATCTTGCAGGTTGGCAGGCACCGCATTAAAGTTAGCACTGAAACCGTTTTTCGTTCCTGTGTAACGAAGCGCACCGTGATATCTGTGTCCACTACTAACATAGCTTTCGCTAAAATAAGGACTCACGTATTTCGACATCGAAACCGGATCAACTTCCGTCGTGAACGAAGTAAAACCCGGAAGTGTGGTAATCGTGCCGTTAACGTTCTTGCTCGCCGATTCACGAAGCAATTTTTTCTGTGCGGTTAACGTTGCTTGTGTTGGGTACTTAGCATTAACGTAATCCGTTAACTGTTGTTTCGTTTTCCCGTAAGCTAACGCGGCATCCGACGCAATACCATTCAGCTCTAACGCACGGATCGGACCCCACGTATCGGTGTGCGGGTTGTCCTTACGTGTAACGTGTTCGTGTGCAGGCGCGTTACGATACAGCTGCTCAACTAACTGATGATATTTAACTATTAACTGGTAAACATCGTTATCGACGTCAGGTTCTGGTGCGCCGGGTAAAGAACGAATTTGGATATAATCGTTTTCGGCCGCATACCAGTTTAAATTAATGTTCGTTTTAAACTTCAACCATTTAGCAACATCCGTTTTCGAATACCCTGCCGAGAACTCATCAGGCGGTGTATCGACGTTGAATGTGTAATCCATGGTCTGTTTATTTGTTTTTACTACGATGACGTAAACACCGTTTCCGGGTTGACGGGTTACACTAAAATCGATATCGTTTTTTAACTCATCGTCAGTTAAACCGTTGATTAACGTATAATCGTAGTTTGTTGAACCGCTACCAATAGCGACCGTTAAGACCAGTGAGATTTTGCGCTGTTTTAGCTGCAGCCGTAGAATACTTGCACCGCCGTTAGCATAACAGAGCATCCAATCGATCTGTTCGTTTGGATTCAATTTCGTCATGTCTGGCAGAATAGCAGGAATTCTGTGTTTCACTGACAGGGCGTAGTCGTTAAAGGTTGCAGTTTTATAACTCAAGCTATAACGATGACGGGCAGTGTTGTAGGTGAAGCCACCTTTATTGTCGTATACGGCATACTGCTCGGAAGTGATAACCTTGCTATTAGCACGGTATTCTAAATCCAGGGTATTGCGTGCGATGGGGTTAAGCCGACTCACGACTTCCCCTAACGAATCGCCTAATCCAGCAATAGCCTGCATTAATTCCAGTTCACCTTTCCAATTCTCCCAATCGAACTGAATATCGACCGGCGGAAAGTAAACGTCCCCGATGACGGTGTCCCACTGACACGCAGACGGGTATTTATCTTTATTGAGTTCGCGTTCTGCGGTAATCTGTTGTTGGGTAGCCTGACCACAACCAACGGCGTGGTAATCTACCGTAAAATTCGATTTGTATTTGTCATTAACAATACCAAATCATCCCGTAGAATGAGATAGGCTGTGCGCAACACTACCGGTCTCGGTACGGGTGTGTAATAACGTAATCGTCGCCTAAGGTCAGTATTTTGCCGCCGCTCTTGACCACCAGGGATGTGGTGAAAAAAGGGGCGTGGGCAGGTACCAACATTCGGTATTTCGTACCAATGACGGCGACCGCTTCACCGGTTATTTTATTCCCCGGTTTTTTGAAGTGTGGGTCTAGGACGACAGCCATTCTCTACTCCTATAGTCCGTGGGCGTCGAAGTTCATACTATGACTTGAATCTATAGAGGAAAAGAGCTGTGACTACTGCTTATCAAGTGCGGCCCGACAGCGCTTTTGGCTTCTCTCGAGAGTCCCGTACCTGGGGAGCCATCGATGTCACGCAACCCTTAAATACGTTGTGTTCAGACTACCACACCTTTGAGATCGGTTTAAGTGCACTTGGTAAAGACTATACGTTAGTCAGCCAATACCATCTTGCCGAACTACAAAACCGAACAGACACTTTACAAGATTGGTTAAATGAAAAAGCCGGAAACGTCATCCCTACTCTAAAAGCCGGATTGCCGAAACTCGAATTCAGTTGGGCACATTACCAATCGATTAATGCTGACGTACCCGTTGAAACATATCTGTGTCCGCCTGGGTACCACCACAGTCAAGATTTCAGCTTAGACGATGCTGATGACGTTGTCATCGTTTGTGAGGACAAGTGGAAGGACAAATACCGTAATAGTGTACTGTACAACATTAACGGTCAATGGGTACCGCACCAGACAGATACCGTAGGTGTCCGATTACCCGGGGCCGGTAAAATCGTACGAAGAGCCTGTACGCCAGATATCGGCTGTATGGTTTTTGGTCAGTTAGGGAATGTTAAAACTTACCCCATTGCCAACCTTACCCTAAACAAGCTCGACACTACACGCGACTATTACTCTACGTTAATGATTTCGCTGCCCGAATCTATCACGGGAAAAACGGTGGGTTTCGTCATCGGTGGACTATTACGTTGGTTGCCTCCTGGCGGTTATTTCTCCGACCGTGCGATCATGATTTCTTTACCGAATTTTGATCTTGCACGGACCGTTCTAGGAAACCCGTCGCTATTACGACTGGGACGCCATCGGTGTGGGGGATTTTATCAACACCTACTAATGTCCAACGTATTTCGCAACCCCGAAACATTAAAGGCGCTTTTACTCCACGAGTCTTCGTTTATCTTTACGGTAGATAATCCGTATTTAGAAGAAGAGGTTGTGGGTGTATCACATAACGCAGTTTGGGGACGTTGTTATCTCAAGGACCCTAGCGATCCTGATTCTGAAAAACCATTAGGGTACTTAAATAATCGCTTCGGAAAGACGGTGGGCTATTGGCCTACATGGGAGGAGGGTGAGTGGGTATTTAACACCACGGAGTTCGACAGTCAAAACTACGTCTTTCGTGAAGCCCGGTGGTATAATCAGAAGAAGATTAACGACGCGCAAGCAATCGTCGGTCCATTCGGTCCCTGGGAAAAAGTGTATTTAGAAATGCATCGCTTTAGAGCACGAAAAAAATAAAGTAACCTCCTACCCTCTAAGAGGGTAGGAGTAGCACGTTTTTTTTCGTCTTAGTCTTTTTTGTAGACAATTGCGTTACCGTGCAGTTTGTTGTTGCCGGAAATACCGATAACTTTGAATGCGTCGCCGCCAATTTTTTCAGCTTCAGCAGCCAGCTTACCCGTTACATGATCAACGGTGTCGCCGAAAGCGCTAACGTTACCGATTTTCTTAAACTCTTCTGGAATATGCTCAGCAGAAGAGAACTCTTTAATAGACATAACAGCTCTCCATTTCAAAAGGAAGGTGGTCTAAGACCGACGTGTGTTACAACCGAAGCATAAGATAGCTCCTCCCCGTAGGGAGGAGTAGAGTGCGCGAAAAAAGTGGCCTGCTTAACTAAACGATGGGTTTAAGAAAAGTGTTGATAAAAAGCTTTACCAACGTCAGGTCACAATATATAAAAACAACGTAAGAAAAAGGGGAATTACTGCGGAGGTGATGTCGGGCCATGTTTACCTTGGTGAATGTGAACGCTAAAGGTAATACCGGAAATAACGGCATCTTTAACCGTAAAGACACCCACACCCTCACCCGTACCACCGTATTTGAAGTTCTTAGCGACTTCCAAATTACCGGTGAACATCGCTTCCTTCCCTTCTTGTTTAAAGTTCGGCGTTTTAAACGTTGTCGAACTGCCCGCTTCTGTTAACCAGGTTTGTGTTTTAAACGTAACGGAATTCGCTGCTTCCGTATTGCGGACTTCGCATTTTTCATTAATCGTTTTCGTTTCCAGGTTAATAGAACGCTTTGAATAAATGAACGCATCTTCTTTGTTGATGTTCACTTTTGAAAGCATCGCATTCTCAAACCCGAGATCATCTTCAACCGAGTTAATGTAATACTTGTTTCCTTTATGGTCAACGCACTGCCACGTACCGTTTGCATTATCAAACTGAAACAACCACGCCGCTTTCTCACCGTTCACCATACTTGTTCTTAGCGTGATATGTTTGTCAATCGTCGAAACGTTCAACACATACGCATTGGACAAGTCATCCGCCATTTGGTTTTCAGGGTCAGCCGACCACGCATAAACCGCATCTTCTAATCGCTTAACGTTAGCGAAGTTCAGATCAATCCAAAAATAAATATCGGTTTTCCCCAAACGTAACAAGATAACGTAATCTTCTCGTTTAACGTCAGGGGAATTAATTCGGTTGGAGTTAAACTTCCACCACTTTGCCGTTATCGTGTTTCCCGTCTTAATGGTTAGGTTATCTGTTGCACCAGATGTTTCATGCGTCTTTTCAGTTGCTGAAGAAACAGATTGCACCACAGTAGGGTTAGCAAAGTTAGTTTCAATTGGTATCACTTTTACCCGATCTGTACCACGGGGTTTGTCTTCCGCGACGATACCAATTGAGAAAAAATCAACACTGGATTTCTCCATCGGGACGTTCCTTAGATCGGAATTGATTTCAGATATATTTTACTTAAGTGAATAGGGACTGAAGTACCAGTTCAGTCCCTACGGACACGTTACCCTTTTAGTACCTTTCGTTAAAGGTTACTAAAAAATTACATTATGACCCTTTATTCTGCTACTCGGGATACCGGTAGGGGGTAGGGGGCATTATGTATACGGATATAAATAGCGGAGGTATACGGAGTATACCGACATACTCTTCCCAGAGGAACGTAGTGACTTCCTTATACCTCTTTTACAATCCATAATAATAGCCTTCCCTTCATTGGGATTAGCGAGTAAATCATGAGAGAATTATTAGACGATATCTTTACCAATACCAGTTTAGAACTTTCTTCTACGGTGGTTAACGAACTAATAAAACAATCGCAACCTGCTAAGTTAATCGATGCTGGAACAATTAAACCTGAAGATTATCCAGACAGTGACGTTATCGACTGCTTGATTGACGAATACGTGATAGGTAGTTACGCCAACCGCGTCTTCTTTGTTTTTAATACCGAAACCAGCGTCATGTTAATCTATAAGTTGATCAGTGATGCCGAACTTGAAGTTGTGGCTGACCACATTCGTCTTCTTGCGAACACGCCTACTAGTATCGATGATGTGCTTATTGGGAACGGTTGGCCTTTACCACCACTATTCTCTTACTTCCCTCTGTTTAGAAATGGGATAGGGTTACTCCGAAATGCAGAAAACCTTCCCGATAACGTCGAGTTATCACTGCTTGGACCCGGCATCGATCTTTGTCCATTAGAAGACGAGGGCACGCTATATGGCTTGCGCATCTATGTTTCTGTGTTAAAGGGATACCGCGTTATTGAACTGATTGCATCCGACTTAGCAAAACAGATCCCAGATGTGGAAACGATTTCTAAAGCCACACACCTGGTTGAAATTAACCCGGACGATCCCTTATTGAAATATCACGAGAAAATTGATCTTCGTAAAATCGCCACGATGAGAGGGTGGAGTTGTGCTGAGATTACGAAGGACTATCTGCTGTTAATTAAAACTGCGTAATTAAGAAAACCGAAAAAAAAGGAGAATATACCATGTTTCAAACTGAACTGAAAAATGAAATTATCCAAACCCTTGAAAAAGGCGTAGGCGAACATTTCTTTGTCCGTCCTTATACCGTACTGACCAATAGCATTATTCAGCCAGGTGCGATGATAGTAGGGGTAAGTGTACAAGCTGTAGAGGAAACCCCGCTGCGTCGTAACATCACACGTAAAAACCATATCCCTTTCAGAACGGGCTTTACAGATTACCTTCAGAGCTTACTGGGGGATAGCGCTTGGAAAACAGGCAGCTTCTTCCACGAAGGAAAGTCTTCCACGCTGGTTTATAAAGAAAATACCAAGTATCTGGTCGATTTTCTCCTAGCGCGTCAGTATACTTTCTTTCCAACCCCTACTGACTGCACCCCAGACAACCCAGGTAAGTTATTAAACCAAAGCGAAGCCGAGGCACTCTTTACAAGACTTCGGAATGAGCAGTGCGATGTTGACGACTGGGAAACGTTGATCGCGGTCGCTAAAGCCCACGGTTGGTATACCGTACGTAAACTCGGCCAGCAGTTATTATTCTTAGCTTACCCTGCTTAAGTAACGAAAAAACACTAAAGGAGAGTAAAAATGCGTAATATTATTTCTAAACCAGGACATGCCAAGATCCTAAAAGAACTGATGGACAGATGCTATAATCGGGTTTGGTCACTACCAAGCTTAACCATCGAGTCTTCATTACAACGTGAGTTGTTTGGTTATAACTTGGGCTGCTGTGTACTTACTGAATACAATGAGATTATCGCACCTGTCGATGTCTGTACTTACGATGAAGAAATTGAAGGTTACAAGTTCGCGGTTTACACAAATTGTGGACTAAATTACCGTAAACTCGTTGTTAGGGAAAAGAGTAGCAGCCGGAAGATTATGTTTAAGGTCTTCCCAAGTGGTAAAGTCAGTAATTTATGTTTTCAGCTTGAGAAAGTGCCCTTTCACGGTGCGGGCATTTTAACTAAACCAGAACTCGCGTTATTAAGCGGGTTAATCGGCTTTGAAGCAAAAACCATCAAAGTTGAGCAGGAACTTACACGAAACGATTTCGGGTCAACTTGGTACGAAAGTTTCTTCCGCTACGAAATGTTAAGTGATAAAGCTATCAAACTCACTTACCGTTCTACCGACGACATCGTTTACCACATTTTAATTAGCGGCGAACCCCACCAGATTATTGAAGTCGAAGGAGAAAAATCCGTGCGTACCTTAAAAGATGAATTAACTGATTTTGTTAACAAAATTGATAACGTGGGTATCAGTGAATTATTGTTCCCGATTCAACATCCAAGGTTGCTTGACGAGAAATGTGAAAACATGATTATGGCGGTGCATTTACTTCCTGACCATCTTGCTATCTACCGTACACTTTCTAAGAACCAACTTAAAGTGTGGTGTCTGTTAAAAGACCTTTTAACAGAGGCGGGGTGGTCGTGTAGTGTAGATGTTAACTGTGAAGGAGTTGCGTTCTTCATCACAATAGGCAATCGTAGTTTTTCTGTCGATTTACCTACTCGCAGCTATTACGATTTCTTCCCGACCGCAGAAGGACGTACTGAAAAAGAACCCGCATTACTGCTCGGTGCTGAGGAGTCCAATGCGTTAGTGGCGAAACTGAAGGCGAAAGACGAGAAGCTGGATGCTTTACATCTACCTATAATCGGGAAAGACTACGGTTGGGCTGACGTGCAAAAATACGGCAGCCAACTGTTGTTTGTTGCCAACATTTAATAAGTGAAACTACACTTTCTCTAACTGCCGCGCTTTAGTCGCGGCTTTTGTTAAGAAGGAAATAGAAATGAAAGTCCATTTAGACGATATCTTTAAAACCGAACCGTATATGATCGAAGGTTCGCTAACATCACTACTATTTGCCGATAGATTAGATCGTACGCTGCAATTACAATCGGTCGAATCTGCACCCGTTGATGATGTAGAGCGTTACGAGCGCATCAACCATACGCGGGGTGAGTATCGTCGCTATAAGCCAAATTCACTAAGCATCAAGCTTTGGCAAGTGAGCACAGGTAAGGTATTAACTTATCGCGCTGTCGGTAGTTATTACATTCAACAAGCCAAAGAGTGGTTAGAAAAAGTTAAAGAACTGAACTTCGATCTACTGAGCAAAAAACTGCGCGATCATAACGCCAGTTTGCCGATACGTAATTATTTCTCCACGATTGAAAATAGTCGTTGCTTCGTTTCACGTGAAACCACGATATTACCTGGGGCTGATGTTCAGACGACACTGAAAGATGTGGTCGTGAAGAAAATCTTTCATGAATCTGAACACGTTGGGTTCCGTATCTACTTAACACACAAGAGACCATTTACCGTGATTCATGTTGTTACCGTACCCGAAGGCTCAGTGGTTATTCGAGAACTTCCTGATGCTCGAGACCGTTGCCCTAATGAGCCACTTTATTTAATGTCAGGAACAAAATCAACCGCGTTGATGTCCCGTTACAGCATGTTAGATGTTGTTGACGCTGCTATGAAACTGGGTTGGAAAGAAGTGCAGCAACATGGTAAACAATTGCTGTTTATTGCCGATGTAAAACTTAATCAATAGTGAGGTGGTACCGTGTACCGATTAATAGAAATGCGAAAAGACGTTTGGTTGGAAAACCTCGTCGATGGGGAGCTTGAGGGAATAGAGCTTTCCTTACCAGAAAGAGCGGACACGGTATTGGTCTTTCTGATAAAACAGGCAGCGAAGGAACCGGTAGGAATCTTCAGCGTGGACTATAAAGACCCACGAGGTATTCATTTACGGAACATTTGCAGTGGTTTGGAAAGCTTACCGGCTAATCCGTTCTTAAACTACGCAAAACGTAAACTCCAGCCTGGACAACATCTCTGGGTAGTTCTAGCGCCTGATACACGCATTATACGTGACGACCTGACTGCGTTTGTCCAAGCAACGAAAGTCAGTTTGTACAATCCTAATGCGGATCGTACCGATATGCCGTTTACAATCACCTTAGAAGACGATGGAACGCAAGAGGGTATTGAGGCAATTACGGAATTAGTAAACTCTTATCCGGTAGCGTCTATTGAGTTAGAAAACCCAAACCGATTACCGTTGGGCGATTTACTCGAATGGATTGAGCTGAATACCGAGTTCCTCATTAACTCCCGGCAGTACCGGTTCGATGTATAACATCGGTGGGGGTTTACCCCCACCTTTTATTTTTTGTTCGTTATTATTAAAAATAATTTCAGATATATATTACTTAGGTGAGAGTACAAAAGCTCTCAACTTAACGAAAACCATTTTAGGAGAACTAAAGATGAAAAACGAATTATTTAAAGACCCGTTTGTTGTATTAATGATCGTTACTCGCGCTGCCACTAACCCAGAAAACCTGAAACGTTTACTTACTAACGAAGCATACCTTATCGAACAGCGTGACGCGCAGTTAGCCAAACCGCACGCTGAAGGCCAGGCGAAAGACCTTATCTCTATTTTCCGTAACGAAGAATGGCGTAAAAACAACGAGCTGTCCGACAACTTGACGGTTGCAATTGCAAAACTCTTGACACTGTTCAATCTTGACAAAGACATTAACCAAAGCCTTTCTACAGAAGAGCGTCTGGAAATGATAAGAGGTATCGGAGATAGTTATACACAGATTAAAGCATTACCCAACACAGTTATTTAATTTCATAATTTGTGGGAATTTCCCCATAACCCGAAGGAGCATTTCAATGAAAACCTTTATCACTTTCTTAATAACCATTTTAACTTTCGGCCTCAATAGCGCACACGCCGCTATCAACAGCTGGGAACAAATACAAAACCCTGGCCAGGCAGTTTACGAAATTGAAGACACCGCCGGAAACGGACTGTCTATCAACTGTGACACAGAAACTGCGAATCGCAAATTTTACGGTCACATGGTTTGGTATTACGGTGAACCCGTAGGTGCAACTAACGCGGAAGATAACACGTTGGATATTGTCGTAAACGGCAAGACCTATAACATCCCTACCGTGGACGGTAGTGACAAAGCAGAACACGCTTGGGTTGCTTTCGTTAATGCTATCGGTAATGCCAAAACTTTCAGTGTGAGTATCAATGGTAACGACACCGCTAACTTTACCGTAGAAGGCGAACGTCTGTCTGAAACTTTCTTCCAGAACTGTGGACACACCCGTCCTAACAAATAACTATTAATCTTTTTTAGAGTGCGTGAAAATGAATATCAGAACTATACTTTATACCATCATTATTTTCTGTGCGGTCGGAATTACTGGCACTTATGCTTTCGGTGATTCGGATGTCCGCTATTACGAACCGGCTCCTGACTCACCGATTATCAACCCGGATGAGACGCCTACGTTAATGCGCAGTTTCGGTAAACTGCAAGTTTATCGTTTAGTGCGTGGTGAAGCGTGTACGGGGTTACTCATTGCTGACACCCGTGCGCAAGTCTACCAACGTCTGACGGATATCGCCTGCGAACAACCAAAAGTAATGTCAGTTAGTATCCATCCGCTATCCGTTGGTAACTATACCGCTGTGGACTTCTTTCACAACGCCGAATTAATCGGACGTGTTACCTTGAATCGCCCTGCTGAATAATCTAAAGGAGTAGTTACAATGAAACGTTTACATGCACTGATGTTCTTTCTGGTTTTCTTGTTTATCGGTGTCACACCAACTGTAGATGCGGCCTCCGCAGACGAATTGCTTACCTGTGATGGAAACGCTTGGGAAGGTCAGCCAAATGCGTGCCCAAACATCAACGACTTGTACGATACCGATAAGTCGTTTAAAGCCGTTGTTGATAAAACACTAGACCCTGTGGGACTGGATGGTATGTTCGGCTCTAAAGGTTACATGGATGGCCCTGGCGGTAACATGTATCCGGTAAACATCAACAACAAAATCTGGATTGAAAGCGGTGGTTGTAAAGCTAACGCTTGTGGTTGGGAATACATCGTAACGCTATACAACCCACACACCAAGAAACTCGTCGGTTATTACTACAACATCGACCCCGGTTACCTGATTTGGTTCGGTGATATCGGTGTTGCCGAATTCGCTTACCTGGTTAAGAAGTACGTAGAACAATCTAAATACTAAGGACTTTTATCATGAAAACTATCATTAATACTCTTCTCATTGCAATGGCTGTTCTGTTCTCTGTCAACGCTACAGCAAAGACAATACAGTTGCCAGACAATATTAAGTACGTCAATAGCACCGATGATTTCTATTGTACGGAAATTGACGGGTTGTACTGTCAGGCGAAGAGTCTGTTTAAATACAAAGGTAGCAGATACGTATTCATCGTTGAGCAAGGTGGTGCCTGGTGCTACGACAGCCCAATGTCTGTACTCAACCTCGAAACGTGGAAGGCCCAACGTCTCGAATACAACGACAAACGTCTATGCTCTGGTAATAACAAACCATTCTTCGAAGTCGTAGATGGTGTGCCAATGGTAGGGATATTAGACACTTCGGAAAAACCTATCGTTGTAGCTATGGATAAACTTAAAATTTAAGGAGTAACTCATGCGTCTCGTCTGCGTTTTAGCATTCTTCTTCTCCCTGAGTGTAGCAGCATCTACTCAAGTTAACGATTTACTGCTAACCCCAAACAACAATACCGATTATCAGTACAATCCTCCGGGGTTTGAAGTTTGCGAAGTCGGTGAAACAATCTGCCAAGAAGTCGGCGCAGACGGGCGCTATATTCTGGTAAAAGCTGACGGTGGCACAATGTGTCCCGCAGGTTATTACTTTCTGCTCGATTCCGTCGAAAGAGAGGTTCTTCCTATCACCACGAAAACATGCGACCCTACTGTTGTCTTAACTCTCGCTAAAAGCAAATCTCGCGACCGTTATCTGATTGTTATCGAAGAACGGGGCAAGATGGCTGGTGCTATTGAATTAGATCATTGAGTGTAGTCTTGACCCCGGTACGTCCGGGGTCCTTTTTACGACATGTTTACCTAAAGGAGTATTAAAATGCAATTATCTAACGTTTACCAAGCTGCGCAATTTCATCATGACCTGTCGGCTAAACCTGAACAAATTCGCCACAACTTAACGGTGGCCTGGAAACTGCTGCGTATCGCCGAAGCCTCGCGCCTTAACGATCAGTCGACAATTATCGAAACGGTGCGCACACTACATCCAGTCGACCTGGAAACAATCTGGACCTTTGATTTAACCCGAATTTATCACCGTCGTTTTAATGCGGCAGTTGATGCGATCCGTCCTTACTTTCATCACCTGCGAACAACACGCGAAAATGACACCGCACTTGAGTGGGTATTGGTACAAAGCGTATGGAGCGACTACATTTATCTCCTTTCTTTAGAGACGGGTGAATGTATCGTTGCTAACGAAGTTTTTTCAAGTAACGCAGAAATGTATCGTTCCTTCGCGACGATTAAAGGTGAAACACAACCTATTTTATCACTCACGCACTTAGGGCTGTAATTAGCCCGGCCCCGTTTACTCGGGGCTTCTTTTTTTGATCTAAAAGGAAAGACCAGATGAACGAAATTACATTAGTTCGTTTTCTTGAAGCGATGCAAAATGCAGAGCGCTTTTCACATACGCCTTTATTCATTGACTTAATGGAAGAAGAAGTAGAGGGCTTCCTGGCATACCCTCGCTTACGGGAATATTTTAAACGCAAAACGCCGACCGCTTACGAAAAGTTGGTTTACGCGCTTGAAAACAGTACAACGTTGTTGACGTCGCCTTTCAAGGCGCTGGAGGCTTTAGACCCGGCTGGTACCACAAGTATCCCACAACGTGTTGTGTTCTACTATATCGACCACGATCGAATTAAAGCCGATGTTGTTAACTGGATCTCTGAAAACGCAGTTCCTGAAACACGCACTTTTAATCTCTGTCCTGTAGAAGAAGGGTGGAAGGTCGGTAGCCACTATTCTTACCCGTACCAATCCATTAAATCGCCGTTTTTATATCCGGTTTATCTGGATGATGTTACACCTGGAAATTGTATCCCGGTAACAAATCTGATCTGTACATTGACAATGGAAGTCTTAGCCACAAAGGCGGGACAGGTTTGGGTAGAAAACACGAAGAACGTCGATTATTGGACTTCAATGGGTTATCACCTGTACACCAAATAACGTTTGGGAGAACCTTCGGGTTCTCCCTTTCTTTATTTTTTTCTTTTTACACCACACTCCGTCTTTATGGAGGTGGGTATGCTAAAAGTTGAACGCATTATACTCAAAGGTTTTACGGGGATGGGGTTACATGAAATTGAAACATTCGATTTCACTATCCAGTCCCCAACAACAATTATCCTGGGTGGAAACGGTTGCGGGAAAACCAGTCTACTGTCTGTATTCTTACCCTTAGCACCGGCCAAAAACCGAATTCAGGGACGGCGGTTCTTACACGAACTACTGTTTAGTTGGTGATCAACGCTATCGATTCAAAGTTGCCCGTAAAGGGAACTCACTGGTTTGTGATATTGAGAACTTGACCACGGGGGCAAAGATCGTCGAGCAAGGTAATGCGAAAGTCTACAACTCCCGTGTTGAAGAAATCACAGGCATTACAAAAGAGATTAAAGAACTACTGAACGGAGAAGTGCTTTTAACGGATGCAGGAACGGAACTGCGTCGTAAGTGGTTTTACCGTTTAAGTACCTCTGACCTCACCTACGCGTTAGGGTTTTATCAACGTTTACGTAAAAACCTTACTGCCTTAAATGGGGGTATTGAAATCACCAGCCGTAAAATCGCCGAATTGCGGACGCGTGTTATTGAGAACGAGGAAGAACGGCAGCAGTTGGCGACGAGATTAAAAGGTTTGGAATCGGATTTACGTGAACTGAACCGAGAAATCGAACAGTTGCCAGGATTAAATCGTGCCGTCACCATCGAAACAATCCAAGCGTTATTAAACAGCTTGGGCCCAACCATCGACGCAATATTACAACATCGTGGTGGACTGCCTACTGATGAACAGATACTGGCCGCGCGACAAAACGAAGCGACGGCCCGCGAAGCTGTCGTGTCTACTGAAACAGAGGTATCGATGTTGAATAAAGACTTGTCGTTATTGATGGATGAATCGACACGACAAGACTACCTGATGCGGAATCACGAAGGTCTCAAGAATACATTGGCGCGTTTACGTGAGTTACTTACCAAATGGGACACCGAGCATCTCTTTCCGGGTCTATTTAACGACAACGTCAATTTAGACCAACTTCGTGCGGCTACCGATGCGCGTGTCTGGGGGCAACGGTTAGGAACAACACTGGACGCAATTCATTCAACTGAAAAACTCAATGTTTTGGAAGAACGGCTTCTGGTGATGGATCAAAAAACCGCAGGGTTGCGGGATAGACTCCAGCGAGTGGAGAACGTTTTACAGAATTTAAATCACGAACGTAATCACTACTTAGAAACAGCGGAAGTGGATTGCCCGCAGTGTCGGTTTAAGTTTCGGCCTGGTGTTACGCGTTCTTTACCTGAACTTGAGTCTTCGATTCGCGGACAACAACAGCAGCGCACGGAACTGCAAACGCAGTTAGAGACCTTATTACGCGATCGTGTTGAATTAGAATCTGATGTAACTTATATGCGGCAGGTTCGTGAGATTGTACTGACGTATTCAAAGGACCCGGTATTGAGCATGTTCTTTAAGCGTTTGCAAGAACGTAACGTTTTCACAGAATCACGTGAACAGTTCGGGAGTCTATGCGCAGCGTTTGACAGCGAGTTGTACTCTGCTATTGAGTACCATGAAACCCGACAACGGTTAGTGAAGGCGGAAAAAGAATGGCAGGATGCCGTGGCGGCCGTTGGTAACGTCGATGGTGCTTTACAACAGAAAATCGCTTTCCAACAGTCACGATTAGGTAAAGCCACAGAAATGCTCTCAATGCGTCGTAGAGAGCACGAACTGGCTAACACGACACTTACCTATCTGGTGAATGTTAAACGTGCTGTAGATGATTTCAGTGCGTTATTCGAACGGTTAGAGAGTGATGTTAAGGTTACGTTGACAAATACGGTCGTCGAGGAACTCTTACGTGCACGAGAAGGGAAGCTGGATGCTTTTACAACCGCACGCGAACGTTATCGTCAGATGGAAAATGAATTGAATCAGCTCAACAGTTTGGAACGCGAACTTGCTGACTTACAAGCCCAGCAGTTCAATAACAAACTGATGATTCAAGCCTTCTCTCCAGAAAAGGGTGTACTTAGAAAGTATTTTTACAACGCTATCGTTAGAATCACAGAGTTAATGACGCGTTATATCGAACAGGTCTGGACGTACCCCATGCGCGTTATGCCTTGTGACCTCACTGACGGCGATTTGGATTATACTTTTCCTGTCCAGCTAAAAACGCATCCTGAGCCTGTTCCTGACGTGCGTAAAGGGTCTAAGGCGCAGCGTGCGATATTTAATCTGATGTTCAGGCTGACTGCGTACAAAGCGCTGAAGTTGCATCAGTTTCCATTGCTTTTGGATGAGCCTTCGGAAGGCATGGATGAGGAGCACCGTAACAACCTGGTCGGCTTTATTAAAACGTTAGCAAACTCGGGAGAATTTTCTCAACTGTTGGTAGTCTCCCACGAAGCCGAGGTTCATTCTAAACTTAATGAAGCATCGTACTGTGTCATCGAACCGGAAGGGGTGACATTGCCTGCGGTGTATAACGAAGGAGTAAAAATTGTTTATGCAAACTGATTGGTTCCGTCGTATTGTGGATGCGGCAGGGTTTTGGCTTCATGTCCATTCTAGCGGTTCTTTATGTCATGTTTTGTGTGGTGATGATTTTATGGGTAGTTTCATCTTATCTGATTAAACTATCGTGGGGTTCAATTTGGCGTCAACGCGAATGCGAATGGCGGAATTAGGAGAGGGAATATGGTTGTAGGGGTTCTGTTAACACTTGGCTCGTTGTGGTTAATTGGTAAAGGTTTAAACTGGCTGATTAAACGTCACCGTTGGGCATTCGAAGATTAACCACCCAGATAATCCAGAAGATACCCTCCGGTGTGAGGGTATTGACAGGAGCAGAAAATGACCACGATAAACGCTACGAATGTAGCGATATCCGCACTATACGACGCGGAACTTTCATGGGGTGGATTAATAATCACCACAGCCATATTAGCCGCTGCGGCTTTCGTCATCGCGCGTTGGTTTTAATTTTACTTTTTTTGCGTCTCTAAGGTTTGCAAATGGAAATTTATTTGTTGAACGCATCTTCTAAAGTCGGTGAGCGACAAGCTGCCGATTTACTCAAACTACACTACCGTTACTTAGACCACCAGGCCACGTTACTGAAAATCAAAACGTCGGTGCCGAAGTTAAATGCGCGACAGCTGATCGAAGGTAACTGCATAGTTCTGGTGTATCAGGATGATGTCGCGGTAGGATACTGTAGTTATCGGAATCGTAACGGTTCACTTAAGATACGTTCGGTATACGTGCTCCCAGACTATCGTCAACGGGGTGTAATGAAAGAGATTTTCAAAGCAATTGCAGCTGATGAAGTTTTCGGCGAGATTGTTACTGGCATGTATGCGAAATGTAAAGAAGCAAAAGAGTATTTCATCCGACGCGGCTATCAGGCGGTTTACTCACGCGATCGTGAGTGGGTCGATTTTAGCAAAACATTCTAAAAACAATAAAGCTCTCTTGGCGTACCTCACTATGAGTGTGAGAAATTTACGTCAGGAGAGCTAATTATGTTAAAATCGTACGGAGTGGGTGGTTTGGATACGAGTATTTGTTGGAAGGAATACGAACGTGCGAAAGCGTTCTTACAGCATCCCAATGTGGGGACAATAGGTAAGGTCTGTTTCGGCAAACCTTCACTGACGGCTTGTATCCAAGGGGCTTTAGGGACGTTGCCACCCGAAACACATTTCGAGCCTGAGGAGAATATGAATGTTCACAGAGAACCCATCAATTTACGGTATACCGTTGAATGAAATTGATATTCTACAAATTTGTTATCAGTGTGGCGACTTCGGTAAGACACAAGTAACGCCGTTAGTTAAGCTTTTAGGTTACTTGCCTGAAATCGAGTTGCCTTTTGTTAAACCTAGCTTAGTTCGTCGTGCATCGTGTCGTGAAGCTTATTTGCTCTGGAAACACAATATTTCAGTAGAGAAGGTCTGGGACCGTATGAACGATCATCGGTTCCGTGAGCAGGTCGTACACACGCTTAACTTGGCACTGACTATGCAACGCCTGGGCTTACAACACGAGGGTTTAGAAGCGGCGGTCAAGCAATGGATTACGAAAAATCGATAATGGGTAAAACATATATCGCTATACTTGTCGAGCTATCAATCGGCGGTACACGTTTTAATACTACACATCAACTCCGGGCGTTTCGTTATGTTAACGGTACGTAAAGAATCTGAAATTGATAACGATCTTTTTAATGCGCCCGAAGACTATAAAGTCGTTACCATTAACTGCGTAGGAGCGATGGGTCGCGGCATTGCACTCGCGTGTCGTGAACGCTACCCCAACCTTTACCAGAATTATCGTAAGCGGTGTCGTGAAAACGAAATTAAGATTGGAAACGTTTACGTTTACTCTGACGAAAAGTGTATCTTGCTCCCCACGAAAACCCATTGGCGCTTAAAGTCCCAGGTTTCTTATGTTACTGCGGGCATTACCGCACTGGCGGATTGTGCTGAGGATCTGGATACCAGCGTTGCTATCCCTCCACTTGGAATGGCAAACGGGTGGTTAGATTCCTGGGAAAGACAAGAAATCTTTTTGTGGCTTTACAAAAAACTTGAACCGAGGAGGCAACGCTACACGTTATACTTACCTGATAAGTTGTATCAAGAAGCAGAGTCATTAATTCCAAACTCTTTTAAATAGATATTATCATTAGGGCACACAACAAAGGAGTATTAGCTGTCCGCGCCGTCATTTCGTCTTACGGAATACGGAAATGTATAAATCCAACTGGAGAAACAAAATGTTTCGTATCTTCTTTCTTTTACTGGTAACACTTTTCGCGTTTAACGCACAGGCGTCAACGTCAACGCCACATTCTAAGCATCAGCGTGAGTTTGCACAAATCCAACATCGGTTCGAAAAAGTCAGCCCGTTAATTGTGGAAATCTCACGAAAGCAAGGCGTTGATCCTAAGCTGATGATTACGCTGATTTATCGCGAATCACGTTTTGATCCCAAGGCTTACAACAAAAAGCTCACGAGCACACAGCCTGGTACAGATGCTTCCAAGTACCAAGCGTAATCTGCTAAGGCTTTATGGAAAAGAATTAGGTCTTAGTCAGAACGCCGATTTATATAATCCGCGTAATGCTGTTTTGCTGGCTGCCGCGTATGTTAAACATCTTGAGAAGGGGTTAACCAAACGACTCAAACGCAAGCCCACCATGGCTGAAATTGCGTTAGCTTACCACTGGGGTGAAAGTGGCGCTCACACGCGAATCAAAAGCAAATCTCGAGCAGCACAACGAGAAATGGCAGGCTTTATGAAAGACGCCGCGTTCTATAGCGCGAAAATCGATGTGCCTGTTGTTGTGGGCTCGGCCCCACGTCAGCTTGCGTTTGCGAAGAAAACACCACGTCAGATTCAACTGGCGGAAGTTAGTAGAATTTGGGATACGATAAACACGAGTTTTCCAATCAATAGAGGAGTTACCCTTTGAGCATCGTAGTAACCGATTGGTATAAAGGCATTACAAAAGCCGCACAATTGACCGCGAAAGACGTTTACAGTATCGTCCGAAGCAGTATCGAAGACGAGATTAAGTCGGATGAAGAATTCGCAGAGAAACACGAATTTTACGATGCTTTACCCACAGCATTCGGTGATGACGAAGAAGAAGGTTTAGAGTTTGACTGGAACGTCAAACCTTGCCTTACTGTGGATTTGTGGTTTACGACCAACGGTAAAAGAAACCGAAGAAGGGAAAGTCTTGCTTTGGAATTTTACCGGGCAGTATAACCGTAATTTAGTCTTTAAACAGGCGTATATGGACGCTACTGTAGAACTTCAAAATCTACTGCTTGGTGAAAACACATACTGCCAGCGTAGTTTTCTAACGATTCTGGAAAAACTTGTGTCGACACACAAGGTCTGGCGTAAAGAAGACGCCCCAGAACACATGTTCATTTTAGAGTACGCTGTCATTCCAAATCAGCCGTTCTTCTAATCCCTACCCCTTACCCTTTGTGGAGTAAGGGGTACTTTATTTTTCATTCCCTAAAGGAGCAGAGTTATGATAAAGTTCATTTGGCGTTATCCAACGTCGTTTTTGGTTTGTGGTACTTGAATTGTTTATGGTCCTTGTGGCGATTACTTTTGTCGAAGCGCCCGCATCGCAGTTGGCTATTTTCTGCCTTTTCGTGACTGTCCCTGTATGGGTGATTGCGAAGGCTATTAAGTTCGTCATGGTGTGTTGGGCGAATTATACCTGTCCGTATAAACCTAAACAAATCATGAACTGGCTGATGTATATTGAAGAACGTTTACCGGCGCAGCATAAATTACTGGGCTGGTCGTCAATGTTGGATATTGCGCTAGAAACCAATGCAAAGTTTCCCGGTGCGAAAAACCCTTATTTGTTGATGGCAGTAATTGTTTGCACAACAAAAACTGGTAGGTGACCGTTGGTTGCCAGAAGAAGCGAAAGCGTATATCCGTAAACATCCAAAAGCTTTTTACTCGGTAGGACAATGGCGTAACTTGCCATTATTTTAACTTTTTACATAACCCTTAGTTGATTTGAACAAACCTAAAAGAGGACTATTAAAATGACTTTTCCATCTGAAGTAATTCACGAACTGGCTAACACGCTACGTCGTTACCATAGCAGCAAGACGATGCAAACCAATGTGGGTGCGACCGCCGACTTTTTACGTGGTTATTTCCTGGGCAGAAATCCAACGTCGATTACACAGGAAACGGTTTTCTCTATCGAACGCACCTCCTTAATCCTTCCAATTGATAATTTCACTGCGTTTCAAGAAAGGAATACGTTCAACTTCTCTATGGGAATGCTGTATTCGACCATCGCCATTAATCCCATCATGAGAGATGACCCATCTTTCGTGCCTTACCAACATACAACGGATCACGGTAATTGGTTCGTTGTGGTAGAACAAGGTGCGAATCAGTATGATGTTGTTGCAGCTCGTGACGAAGTCTTTCTTTGACTTGGGGCAGATTTCACGCCGCCTGGAAATTGCTCTCGAACTTCGCCAGGGCAATATCGGATTAAATGGGGGTGTTGTCTACTTCATCCTGAGCAATTGGTCGCATGTGAGCTACGTCCTGAGAAAAGCTGACGCAACATTCCACGCAACAGAAGTAAGTTACCTCTCCGCTGAGAATGAAGATCAAGACGAAGAAGAAACGGTACCTGGCACAGAAGTCGCCGTTTGTGAAAACTACGATGATCTGAAATCTGTGCTCGTTAAGCGTGATGTTTTCGAATCGTTAAACCTGGATTTCCCTGGTGACGAAAATGAAATATCCGTAGCTGACCTGGTAGAAGCATTGTGTCAGAAAGACCAAGCTAATGAAATCAGTGACGAAGAAGCAGAACTCTTCCAAGTTCAACAACTCGTCAGCAAGGTTATCGGTGGGCAGGGAATCGTTGACACCCTTATGGCTTTACCGCCGAAGAAACGTACTCAGAAGTACATTCGTGAACTGGTTCTTGAAAACCTGGGTCAAACCAAAAAGTAATTTAAATCCCCTACTCCTCCGGGAGTAGGGTTAATTCTTTTTCCACCTTAGGAGTATTAAAATGTTTCCATCGTCTGAATATTTAACTCATCTGGCTTACGGTATTCGTCGTGGTTCTGTTTTCCGTTCACGTTTAAAGGATATAAATTTCCTGGCTAATTTCTTATTTGATCGTTTGTGGGATGGCGATAGTGTTTACAAAAAGATCACCGTAACACAACTTTATTCCCTTATAGCAGCATCTGAAATTGTGCCTACGGATATTCGTCGATTTAAACGACAGCATAACGGGGAGGTTACAATCAGCTTTCTTGATCGTTCTCCTATTACCGTTGAAATCGACGATCGTATTGACGCTAATAGTGAAATGTCTGGTTGGAAGATTCTTTTTGATTGTGGCAATCGTTATGCGGTACTTGGTTCCTCTGATGAGCGCGACTTCCCTTTCGACAAACCCTACTACTACCTCAGCGAAGACGATTTTCCGGATAAAGAATCTAACATCTTTTTAAACGGAGACACAGTTTACTTCATTTTTCGTACCTGGAACGATGTTGCTGCTATGATTGCTCAAGGCGTCATCGATTACCGTAAACTAGAAGTTGACATTTAAAATAAAAGCTACCCTACTCCCGAAGGAGTAGGGTAATCTTTTTTAGTTAACTAACCCGTTAGCTTTAAGAATCTCTAACATTTGGTTGTTTAACTCTTTAATTTTTTGTTCTCTTCTGTCAACGCAGCAACTTTCTCACCTAATGGAATAGATTCACGAATTTTATTTTTTCGTGCCGCTTCCATCTGCAAGTGTTGTTCCTCCGTTACCTTCCCCTCATACTCGAGCGTTGTAATTTCAACTTTCGGCTCAATCCCTAGTGTATGCGTGAGAATATCTGAAACGTCTTTTGTTATAGACGACACTTTCACGTAATCCGGTACCAGTGCCAAATCTACCACTAACACATTTCGTTGATACGTGATCCCGGATAAACCTGGGTATGATTCCAGGTAGGTGTCAGGTATGTATACAACTTGACCGTCCCGAGATTTAAATGTCAGAATCGACGCACTAACATTCGCATCTGCTAAATATTCTTCACGTCCTAGCCCTACTGGCTGGTAATACGAGTTATAAACGTCAATATTCTGACGTACTAAATCTGGGAAGGTACGTGACGCTTCTACCGTATAAATGACGGTCTCGGCCAAAGTAAATGGTGTTTTTACTTTAAACAGTCCCGTGGTGTTGACTGGTACCTGGAGTGGTAAACGCGTAGCCATTCATTACTCCTCGTCTAACTCGGTGTACCATTTCGCTTTCCGAGACAGGATACGATATTCTACGTTGTCGTATTCAAACACCCAGAAGTAGTTATCAGGGTCAGCCTCATCGACCAGTTTTACAACATCTAAGCTGGTTTGATACGGGTGGTATTCTTCCGCAGCAATAAGTGCCTGGAAGAATAACGCCAACCATTCGGTCGTTGTTTTCGACATACGCGCAATATCAGGGTTAGTCGTCGCAATTAACGCATAATCCGGGATAGTTTCGTGTAAGGTCGCTTTCCGTGTATCGTTTTCCGGCCCACTGATTACAACACAGTTTAATGATTTATAAACTGTTGGTAAGTCAGTTACGTCTGTTGTAGGTTTACTGATCGTTTTAGTATTTCTTTCTGCTACCGTCTGGTCTGCCCATTCTCCAAACCGACTGATAGCTTTGACCCAGAAATCATATGGAAGGATGGGGGAATAAAGCGCCGCCACATCTTCCTCATTGGGTATCCCACGAATTTTCCATCCAGGGACAATTGTAAATTTCGTGGTAGTGAAAATTTCGGGAAATACTTTTACCCCGATAGGGACAGTAAAGCTAGAATTAGCGAGAATATGTTCTCGCAACGCTTGCTTTATTTTCGTTGGGTTTTTTCCCGCACGTCCGTAGATAATAACCGACATTGGGACAACTAGGGTAGACTCGTAGTTTTCTTGATCGTGCCAAGTATAGTAGTTGGTTTGGATGGCGGTATAAGGAAACCCTGCCATTAACTCATTGATTTTCTTATGGTGTTCGGTAAGGTTAAACCCTTCCATCGCCTTTTCAACGACTGACTTGGTCGACAAAAATGTGTCGATTGGCGAAATCGGCATCTGTACTTCGATTTCGAACCCTGTGTAATCTTGATCGAAGTCTTCATCCGAGAACCAAACAATGATCTGATTATCTACATCAGTGTCATCTTGTACTTGATCTGCCGTTACTTCATATTTCCAGCTCACCCAACGTGGGAACCAGTTACTGTTCGTCTGTATCATCGCACCAGACTGAACACCAGAAATGGTTGATTGGAATTGGCCTAATAACAGGCGCTGGAATTCGAGTTCGTCATTTCTCAGATTCCCCAAGATGGCTTGCTGGTAAATCCATTGAGAAACGGTTAGAATATGATCAGAAAATTCGGCTGGTACAACAACCGTCTGTTTTTCTCGTTTAGACGTAAAAGTCACCAATTGAACTTGCAAATTGGTTTTAGTAAACGTCTGTTTACTCTTCGCGTACGAGAGTGTCAAATCCGACAGCTCGCCCACCGGAGCGGTGACGCCGTCCTGATTGTCAAACAGTGCCGGTATCTGAATAAAACCTTGTAAGTCTAACATAATTAAAAATACTCCGAGGTGAGCAATGGGTTCATTTTTTAAAGTGCTTCCGTTCTTCCTTCAGATGTTAATGGAAGCATTTAAACCAGGAGAAGGAGAAAACGTATCAAGAGCAAGCAAGATAATGACTTTAATCATCACGATCTTGTTGTCGTATTCTGGCTTCGTCTCCTACGCCTATGTACAACAGTTTCACGCGCTCGTTGCAGTGCAGTCTCATGACACGTATATGTCGCAGTCTTACCAAGAGATGAAACAAGATCGAGATAAACTAAAAGAAGATAATGGGAAGTTATACGACAGGCTCTTCGTTTGCCTCGGCCAGAAACCGCCATATGAAAGCACGTTTAATTCATCGAAAGCGAGCGGTACGGCGAAGGATCTGTCTTCGACAAAACCAGAAACTCCTGTTAATCCAGCTTCAACACCAGAACAACGTAAAGAGGCTTCGGCGAGACCTGTTGGCAATTTAAATGCGAACAGTTTTCGACAGGAGATCATAAAGACGTTAACGTCTTCTAAGGAGTGATTGATGAAAATGCTGTTATTCATCATGATGGTGTTCGTGGGGTTGGTGAGTAATAGCTACGGCGACGAAGTTAAACGTCCAGCTTATAGGCCACTGGAACTTCCTCCTACACCACCAATAATGGTGAATTGGAAAATTGACAATAACGCAATGCGTGAGTATGTTGCGGATGTCAACACCTATGCTTACTACGTTTATGTCTACACCCGAAATTTAAACCAACAAGCCGTTAAACGTGGCTGGAGCCCACCAATGCTGGCTCCACTTTGTGAGCGTTATGAGTTACCGAAGTTACATGTTGTACCTGAACGCTTATCTCTTGACGAAAGCTCTTTAACGCCCCAGGAGATTAGCCGTGACCTATCGCGTAAACTCAATAATTTGTTGTGGAATTACCGCTCCGACCGTCAGACACTACTCGATTCGTACAACCAATACTTGACATCGTGTTTGTACTGACACCCCCTCCTGTACCCTTTCGTGGTACAGGAGGGTCTTTCTTTTTAACGTTTGCAACTATTTTAATGTAGACTAACAGGAGAATTCAACATGACCTACCCAAAAATTGTCACCCCGTACACACCGACGCTGGTTATTGGCGCTGATGCTGAAACCAAATCATTACGTCCCGATGCTTATCTGTTAAGTGCAGGTTTAGTGGCTTTTGACGTCCCTACATTGAAAATGGTCGGTTCCTCATACATCAGGATCGATCCTAACGATCCTAAAGCAAAAGCCATTTTCCACGAAGACCCACAAACCGTTGGTTGGTGGGAAGGTAAAGGCGAACCCGAATACGCACCGTCTCGTGAAGCCTATGCGGAAGCATGGGGTGGGACGACAGCATTGCCAGACGCGCTGTGGGCGATGCAAAAATGGCTCGGGGAGATCACCGCAAAACATGAGTTTGTTATTACCATGCGTGGTCCTGACTTCGATGCACCTATTTTCATGAACGCGTTCGCACAATGTGATATTCCGCCAGGGAAGTTCCGTAAATTCAGTGCACTGGATAGCGATCGTACCGCAGAACGTTTAGCCTTTGCATTTGGTTTCGAGCCTGACCTAACCGTAGAGCAAATTTACTGGACACGCGGTAAGCCCGCTTTTGAGCACCACGCTATGTGGGATGCAGCAAAAGAAGCCTACACCACGGCACGTATTTATCACCTCGCTTTGGTCACTCGCCAATACGGGTTTGAACGCGCCAAAGCCTGTCACGAAGAACTGAAAACGGGCGAGTATGTTGCGCCGCAGATTCGTGATCAATTAACCAGGGATTAAGAATGAAGAACGTTGATGTTGCAGTAATTTACACGGATGGTAGCCATTTGACCTCCCCGCTCGGTACAGGAGCGGGGATTCATGGATACTTATTTAATCGTGAAACGATTGAGGATGGTCGGGTTTACCGCCATCCCTCTATTCCCGAGGGGATTACGACGTCAGGATACCGCCAGATAAACAAGGATGAAAAACTTCCATCTTTACCAGAAGCTGTGGAGTTTATTGACGGTGTTGTGCCTGTACCAAAAATGTCACACTCCGACGTTGCAGAACTCGTGGCTTTCCTGACCGTTTTCGAACATGCACCTTTCGTTGCTAAAAACTATGTTATCTATATCGACGCATCTTACGTTGTCAACACGTATAACGATTGGATTGATGGTTGGGCTGCACGTGGTTGGCGTCGTGCAGACGGTACGCCTATTGCGAACTTGGAATTAATCCAACGGATGTGGGAGGTTAAACAGCGGTTAAAGAAAGAAGGGAAAGGTAGTTCGTGTCCTTAAAATTAAAGGGCATTCAGGACGTTATGGAAACGAGCGTGCCGACGAGTTAGCACGGAAGGGTTCAAGTATCTCGGCACGAGGCGATGGGCTAGACTATACACCGTATTGGTCAAAAGACGAGATGCCTGAGGAAGATCAGCAACCAGAAGTTGTTGGTGAAGGCGTCAATTTGTCTGCTTTTCCCGATATCTGTGTTACGAAGTTCTGTTACCCGATGGTGAACGAACCGCATCCCACTGTTACAGTTAACGGTAATAAACTTTATTACATGTTCGGTGGGAACCATGCAAAACAGAAGGACGATATCGTCTTCGTTGGTAAGTACATTCCAGACGCGCAATTCTGCGTAATGTTTACCAAAGAACCATGGAACAACGTATACGAGTTGGTAAATACCCACTCTGCGAAAGCGTGGGAAGGGGTGCCCCGTTTACGTCAGTTTGATCCCATCGCCGTTGTTTTTAACTTATTCGTAAAACGTAAGAAGTTCGCAGAAGCCGCAGGTAACGGTATTCCTGTCGATCGGATGCATTTTAGCGAAGACAAAAACCTATGGATGTTTGAAGATCTTTCGATTACACGAATTCTTCGTCCCGCGTTATTGTCTTATCGCTGCATTACGATTCGTGATGAGCTTGCAGGTTGGTTACGCGATGCCATGGAAGGGAAAAACTCAGTCGTGATGAACGACATTACTGACCTGCTTTACGATGAGAAAGGTAAGCCGAAGAAAGATTTTTATCGTAACGTAGATAAAGGTTTTGACGTAACCATCCATATCCCTGGTAGTAAAAACAAGGTTAAAACTATCCTTACTCGTGGTATCGACATACCGACGCGTACGGAAATCAACCGTATGAAAGAACCAGAAGGACGATTCTACGTGGCGGTACGGCGTCCAGAACGGCAGTATATCGAGTACGCGTTGGTTTATATTGGGGAAAAATATCATGGGTTGTGGTGCGGCTATTATTCAAACAAACGAATATTGACGGATAAGGAGCTTGAATGCTGATCGTTTATAGTGAGGTCTTGTCAAAAGCCCCTCGGTTTTTACAAACTCACTTTATGTATAACGCACGGCAGTATTGGGGCTTTAAAGCCCCTTACTCCGAAGATTGGGAAGTTGTGGAAAAGTTAGCATTTGTGTTTTCTCTTTCGTTGTTGTGGGAGATCATTGCACTATACAACGCGGGTTGTGATATCCCGGAGAACGGCTTTTTCCAACAACACCTATTCCAAAAATTCACAGCATCGGTAGAAAATCATGAAGTGCGCAAGGAGTGTATCGGCTACGCAGAGCATTCTGAAGAATTGAGAAAGATTTCCAAATTAGTTATCACGCGGACATGGGCTGAATTCGAAACTTACCCCGAAAAAATAATTTGGTTTAATCGTGAACAGTTTATTAAAGAGGCAGTCAGTCAACATCCCGTTCGATTAATCGTGTTAAAGCCGTCAGATCTTGCCTTACGCCACATCTATTCGTCTCCAGAGGAAATCGTTTTTTCCTCTGGAACAACAGATTATGGTATTTTTAAACAAGGCGATTCTTGGATTCTTCCACACGATTTAGACGGGTATTTGCTCAGTAGCGATCAGATACATTCGGGTTATGACTCACAGGTGAGGGAGTTTACAGTCGATCCTTTTTTCGCTAAAAATATTCTTAGATAGATATTATCCAGGTGTAACACCATTGGAGTTATTAAAATGCTAAAAGTTTATGTCCCTCAATTACAACGTATCAATCCCTCGTTGTTCGAGGGAATCTTTTATAAAATTTGGCCACAATACTTCAATGAACACTTGAAGGACCCGAAGTGGTCAACCGTACAAGGAGAATTCTTTTATACCGCACAGACGGCTTGCACAATCGTCTTTACTCGTCTCATCTCCGAAGTTATCGAGGCTGTCAATACCAACCGAAACTTTGACCTTCGCGGCGTAGTCGAAATAGATCTCTCAGGGATCTTCGATAACTACGATTGCGATGACGCTGTATTCGAACATTTCTCTTCTGAAGATGTCTGGGAGGCCGTTTATCAATGGCTAGAATACTACATGAATTTTCTATTCTCTCCAGAGATGTTAGAAAGTTTCAATAAAGCACTCTTCCCCATTTATAACGACTTGCTCAACGTTAAACAAACAAAGAACCTCGTTGGTTTCTGGTTTTCGATTTACGACGCCGAATGTACGTTGTGGGAAAAAGAATTGATTGCTTACGGGATAGAACGTGGAGACTATGTTGAGCTTCACTGTGGTTTCTGGCCATTCAGTGACTACGAGAACGCACGGCTTGGTATCTCACGATTGTGGTCGTTTTATCTCTGTGAAGCTACGGGCGTTATTTACCTTGAAGACAGCGGAGCACAAATCCCTAATGGTGCTGTTGTAACTTACTGCCAGATTCGAGAAGATCGGGGTCGGGCAATTTATCAGGAATATGCATAATGAAAATACTTATCGATTTCTCACTCAGCGAGTCACGGGGTAAATTAAACAAACTGTTAAGTGGGATGCGTAGCCGCGTTGCGTTTGAACTGCACGACGCGATAGCAGTACATGAGAACAAGATTTCTGAAGAACACAGTGGGGTCGAAATTACTATCCTGGATTCAGAAGCGATGGTGAATAATCTCATTGAACAGTTAGAGCGAAAAATCCATTCGGCCATGACATACCCACATTTGGTGCGGGTAACTGATCCCGATACGGATATTCACCTGATTCTTGAGAAAGCCTTTCTACATGCCGCGCATTACTTACAGAATAATGCTCCAGATACCCTCGACGAAGTGTATGTCGCCATATTGCAGCGGCAATCTTCAACGACGGATATAATAGACACAACGTGTTGGAGCGATATTCTTACCAACGAAACAATGTCCCGTATCCGGGATATTTTCCTTGAAACACTCGGGTTAGTTGAGAAAATCTGCCATGCCGAGCTCATCTACCTGTCATCAAAATACGGTCAACCTAAAGGAGTATAATCGTGGATATTTTAATTCAGCTTCGTAAGAAAACAACCATTGCCACGCCGATAGCGTTAGAGGAGAAAATCTCTGGCGCGGTTGCACGCAAGCTCTGTGGTGCTCATGGCTTTAGCGACCATCAGGAGCGGGTCGTTACTGTCGCCACATTACACAACTTACGACACACAGTACATTACTGTTTAGTTGACAACGTCACCATCACTCTTGATGATAACGTAAATGTCGACCAACTGCGACGCGAAATTGTCCACAAGATCGAGGCTTACAATAGACGTTTCGATCGGGCGTGTACGCGTTTAACTAACGATGAGGCACTACGAAAACGTTTGAAACTTGAAATTGAATATGCGGCGCAACGTTACGGGATTGACGGTACCGAACCGTGCCTGACTGAACAAGAAATCGCGTTAGCAATCGAGGTTTATACCACTCTCTGTTGCGCCATCCTAAAAGAGACCAACCACGAAATTACAAAAGCGTTGTTAAACACCGCAGACAAACTCTCCCCAATTTTAGGACAATAAAATGAACGTAAATGCAATTATCAATCTCTCTAATAGCGACATTGTCCATGAGTTTCTGAACCACTGCGATCGCATGGAACAGTCGATACGTAACTTGTTAGCTCCAAAAACAGTGGACGCTGTTTGGATAGCTTCACAGGCAGCTGGCGTTATCGTTGCGAGATATCGTGCGACATTACTAATGAATCTGGACAATTTCTTCGATCAGCCAGGGCCTATTACATGGACTTCTATCAGACGTCGGTTTTACGACATCCGTATCGAAACCCTACGTTCGATAGTTAATGGCTGGCACAACGGGTACATGCCTGACGTAATAGTACCCTACACTGCTCCTGAATGGCGACGCTTTTATAGCCAGATTTGGAGTAATGAAAGCGTTTATCTTGAAATAGTAGCTCTTATCAGTGCCGATCAAAGTCAACTTGCATATCAGTTGTGGGAGTGGTTAAAAGCCAATTATCCGAACTACGTCCAAATCGATTAATAGACACCCTAGCTTCGGCTAGGGTTACTTTATTTTTAACCATTTTAGGAGAATAAACCATGTATTTGTACAAAAGTAAAAAAGTAAAAGGTATTAAAGACTGCCTTAGACAAATGGGGTCTCAGCATCTTGAAAATGTCATGGAAGAAAACCGAATAAAGGAAAATCCTGTCTCGAAATGGATAAAAAAGAATCGTAACCATTTAACCAATGCCTTTATACCTTACGACGCTGAGTTAGGTCTCAAAGATCCCCGTTCCCTTCACGCTCAAACATTGGCAATTGGATGGCTATACGGTGGTGCTTCCTTAATATCCAACCAAGCACTTAGAGAACTTGTTTTCGAGACTGAGATGCCCAGTAAATTCCCTGAAGAATGGTTGGACTTTATACCTACTTGGACTGTAGCAATCGACGTAGGTAAAGAGGATGAGACTTTCTTTCTCGGCTATCGAAAAAACGGGAAGAGAAGGTTTATTATAATTGCTACAAATACTGATTACGGGTTAACAGAAGGCGTTACCACAATTGCCACTTGTTCGTTAGAGCTTCGTAGCGCAGGAAACGGGCTTGTGGAAATCGACTATGCCGACGGTGTGGAGAACGAACAAGAAAAGATGCTATGGTTATCTCTGGCCAAAGCCGCTACTTCGATGATATTTCTGTGTACGCTAATCCCGCCCAATTACAGGGAGTCTTTTAATGATATTAAGTTCAAAGAAATCAAAAAGAACGGTAGTATTAGCTACGACGTTAAACCTCGTGAACGCGATGTTAAGATAGATATCACGCCAGGACAAGTGAATTATCTAAAAGGGTTTAACACTGACTTGAAAACCATGCAGGGTATCAAACATGCTAAGGCTGCCCACATCCGTCGCGCTCACTGGCGCAGATATTGGGTCGGCCCTAGAAATGGTGAAAGAAAGAGAAAACTTTGTTGGATTCCACCTACATTTGTCCGTGGCTACGTACCCCACAATTAAGCTAAAAGTGTTTAGGAGTATTAAAATGACAACGAATAATAGACTTTACGGGAAAGCGCTAAGACGCATGAGCGAACAAATAGAAAAGGCACACCAAACAATTCACGGATTAGATCAGTGCCGCTTTATTCGGTTCATTAACGAGCATAAACGTCAAATACCCGTAACGTTTATGCCAGTTAAAGATCCGACCTATCGAGAGTATGGCGTTACCGAACAGATTCCCAGACTGATTAAGCAGTCCCTGGGACTAGGATGGCAATACGCTGCTGTTGAAATCATCTCGGATGAAGAACTGATGGCACTCTTAGCAAAAACTGAGAGACTAAAAAACATCCCGTACTTCTGGATAGAAACCATCCCTTCATTTACTTTCTCGGTTACTGTAAATCTCGACGAAAGTCCAATCACGTTATTTATCGGAAGACGTCTTTACGAAGGCGAAGAAGTTCTCTTTGTGATGTCATGCGAAGAACGTGAAGAATCGGTATACATGGAGTTTGAGATTTACAAAATCGATAAAAGTAAAGATGATTTCGTCGAGCTAAAGCCGCTCCTTATTTCGGTTAAGGAGAATCAACGACTACTCGACGCTGTCTATATCGGACTATACCTTTCGTCACGAATTAAACGTACTGAACGTGAGAAGAAAGAATTTCGCGGAAGGACCATTCGTTATGTTCCCGATACAGAGATTCGCCCACGTAGTGAAGCAGTCGTTTTAGATGTAAGTCCGGTACAATGGGAAGATATAGAGCAGCAACGCAAGGAAGGACACGAGGTTTGTTTGGCGATTTTATTGCGCCGCACATATCCGTCGTGCGCATTGGAAGCGTGTATGGTGTGGTAAGATGTCAGAAATGCGCTGGCGCGAATGGCGATGGATAGCGCCGAGTTACATTTCTGGATTTTATCGTGGGAAATAAATAGTTTACCCCTAGACCACACGGTCTAGGGGTAACTTTACTTTTTATTTTTTGTTTGCCTTAAGCGCTTTTAAGCGTTCGGCAGTAACGTTCAGGCATTCGATTAACTCGTTAACCTGTTTCATGAACAGACCAAACAGCTCCACCCAATCGGATGCAAAATCTAACATCATCGTCAGTTCTTTTGCTACATTCGGATGAATGTTTTGTTCGGACAAGATTTCTGACGTAGTGCGAATGGACTCGATTGACTTGTCGATATTCGTCCGTAAACGTTTCGTAATTTCAACGTTCAGGGCTTTAGCACGATTGAACGCAACGTCAATCTCAGACGCGCTGTGGTACGTCTTCTCAATTGGTCGCTGGTCAATAACGTTATTAGTGTACGATTTCGCTAATAAGTTAACCAGGTCTTTCGGGTTAACATTACGTAACGGTAAATTAACGTTTTTGTAACGGAAACCAATCGGTAATGACAGTACCCCCACATCATGTGTAAGGGCCGAAAGTTGTTTATCGACCGGTAGCAGAATACCCGTATAGATGTTTTGTAGTGAACTCCATACAGATTCTAAGCGGTTCAAGTGATCCATCACGTAGGTATTAAACCCAGGTGGAACGATAACCAACATTCCCGCAAAGTGTAGGAATTTTTCTTGTTGCATCCACTTGGAAACGTCCGACATCTCGTCATAAGTGGTTAATGCAATCTCTTGTTGAGGGCCACTAAACCCTTTCGGTAAGATTGCAGACGCTTTAGCGGCGAAGCTAGATAACGCTGCAAGTGGATTTACATTCATTCTAAAACCTCGGATTATAAGTCAGGGTTACATAGTAAAGTCTTTTTACAGTTCACCCAAACCTTATGACCGAGACTCTTCCATAAAGGTAAAGCTCGATGAAAATCAAATTACTGACTCGAAACACCACACCGCGTTTAGAACCGGAAATTTATCTGACCCCTGTTAAAAAAGGTCAGAACGGTAAACCTATTCAAGTTGGAAAAGTCTTGAGCGTAACGTCGTGCCCGAGCGGTAAACGTGTTATGGAACTGGAAATTGACGAGCGTAATAAACGCCGTTTCGAGTCTATTGAAAACCCTTATCCTGAAAATGCGGAAGAAGTTACTGAGTGGGTAGAGACCTACTTTGAATTCTGGCACAACCGCCGTCTTCTTCTTCCGACCAAGAATCGTTAATTATCGTCGCGACGATAAATGGCAGGCCCAACTAAGCAAGTTATCGGTGAAGTAATTCGTCCACGTTTTAACGTTTACACCATCATGGATCATGCCTTAGGTAACTACGAAAAAGGTGAAGATGGTTTGTACTACCTTAACGGTGGTTTTGCCCACATCATGGGTTTCGCAGGGCGCGGTAACACTTTTAAATCCACCTTGTTAGATTTCTGTATTTTCCAAATCCTGCAACGTTATAAAGCAGAGTGGGGTTCTAAGTACGATACAGAAGTGTCAGCTGCCCTCGATCGTTTAGAAACTGGGTACATCTCTGCCATGAACGCCAACGGTATCGACGACGGAACATCCGTACTGGAACTTATCCACGAAGGTCGTTATAACCTGGTCGGTTCTGACGTAATGCCTGGGGAACAGTATTACAGTGATTATATTCGTGATGAAGTTGAAAAACGCTTCAAACAGTATATGTCTGGTAAAACCCGCGTAACACCGTTCCCCGATCCGGTTCGTCGTAAGTTAAAAGAAATCCTGGACCCCTGGCTTTATTCTATCGACTCCCTGTCAGAGTGGCATTCCAGTTCGCTGGAAGACAAGCACGCAAAAACGGATATTGGGGATTCTGATCAGAACATCCTGAACGCCCACGATGCGCTGCAAAAATCGAATATGATGAGCCGCTGGCCGTCTGCGTTTGCACGTGGTGGTTTTTACATGGGCTTCGTGGCACAGATGGCCGATGACTCTGGGAAAGCGATGGCAGGTGGCCGTCAGGCACAAAAAGCAAATGCGAAAATTCTTGACGATGCCAACGACGATTTAAAATTCGCAGGTATTCCTCGCCGTCAGCTTAGCTTTTTAACAAACTCTTTTATCGTCGCGACGAAATCAGGGGAGCTGAAAAAAGACCAGAGCTATAACGCGCAGACCGGTGTTAACGAAGAACTTTATCCGACGTCACGTTCTAAAGCGATGAATGCTTCGGTAAACGACTTGAAGATTATCACCTTTACTCAGTATCGTGCGAAGGGTGGTCACACTGGTGTGAAATTCCAGATGATCTTCTCTCAGGAAATGGGTCTGTTATATCACCTGAGCCTGTGGCACTATTTAAGTGACACGCTGAAGAAGTCAGACTTTGGTTTTACGTCAAGCGGTAGTGGCGGCTCCATCAAAGAACTGGACATTCTACCTGGTGTGAAATTCCAACGCACGACAATCCGTGATATGATTTCTGATAACGCACGCTTACGTCGCGCTTTAGAGATCACGGCGGCAATTGCTTATATGCAAAACAACTACCATCGTCTTGAAATGAAGTATCATCTCAGCATGGGTGAGATTTACAAAATGATTGACGAGAAGTGGGACTGGAATGAAATTCTGGACAACACGGTAGAATACTGGATGTTTAAAGACCAGGAAACCAAAGGTGGTAAACGTACACTGACTGCACGTACCATTCTGGGTATGGCTGTCGATGGACTAGAACCGAAGTTCCTGACGAAAAAGAAATAAATAGGCTCGGGTAGGGTAAACCCTACCCGACCTAAGGAGTCATCATGCGTTATCAAACGGAGATTGTGGAACGCTTAAGTGAAGGATTGGCAAGTGTTAATTTAGAAACAGCGGCCGAATTTCGTGAAGCCTTCACTCTTCCGTTTCCCGATCTGGAATCTTTTTGTTTAAAGGTCGCTGAGTATTACTCGAATCTATTAGTACGTTACGGGTATGCGCCAGTACGTTCCGAACTTCCTGAAAACACGGAAGCTATCAGCTACTGGATTGACCTGCTTGAAGCAGAAACGTTATCCAATTTACGTAAGGCGGTAGACAATGAAACTCGAACCAGCACGGCGTAAAAAGGCGGAAGCCTACGCCTTACAAATCTTAAAGTTGGTAGACCCTTCTGGCATTAATGCTGAAGCCGCGAAGAAAGCCTTCGCACGAATGACCGACGAACAGTTTAATCGACTTCGTAACGGTTTACCTATTTACAACCCGGTGGGAAGTAAAGTCGAAATTGACCACCTGCGCAATATCGAGGTGTGCAAAATTCTCGGGGTAAACCTGGAGCAACGACTCTGGTTAACAGAACCAAAAACGGGTGTCTATCACCGTACTCGTTACCCTCACTTAGTCTTACGCTTGCCTGTCCGTCGTCAGACACAGATGCAAGAAAAGAAAATGGCGGTTGCGAAAAACGACAAAGTCCGCGATAAGCTCTCCGGTCAAGTCGTTGGTCCTTCCAAAGCATCTGGGGTGTCCTTCCCAGAAGCATACATCATGTATTCCGATGGTCACGACTGGACGCTGAAAGAGTTCTTGTGGGCGCGTGGTGGTAACGACGCATTACAACGTGCTTTCTATCAGTCGCTACGCCAAACCGGTAAAGGGCGTATTGATTTGCCTGGGGCGGAGCGAACGAGTTCTAAAGCAACGCGTACGTGGTCGGCGTACCTAAAAGCGATGCATATCGGTAACAACATAGGCCATCCGTCATGAGATTATCTCGGCGTTTCTTAATCGATATTGATACGTTATTTGATACGCGTTTAGGTTGGGTAAAAGCCGTTAAGCCTGAAAGCTTAACATTGCTAGACTACGACGTTTATCGTCGTCGCTATACAGAAGCTTGGGCTGGCGTACTTGGATTTGAAAAATGGGATGAAGTGTGGCGGAAGCGGGATAAGCGCGCGTTGATTAATGCGCAGCCTACTGAATTATTGGCAACAATGAAAAACGAATTCGAGTGTATGTTGCTTGAAATCGAAATGCATTCGCCAATTGAAAAACCCACTCTGACCATCAATACGTGGCCTTATACGGATTTAACGGGCGAAGAACTTCAAGCCTTTTTGAATCTGTTTCGGATGTACTACAATAACGTACAAGTTGAATTAGTGTCTTGGTCGTTAGAAGATCTCACACCGGGGAGATTGTCGTTGGCGTGGGATTGCTGGATAATGTACGATTGGTTCGAGTGGATTAAGCTTAATGCTACGCACTTGAAAAAACCGATTCCGAGCTTTACCATCACACACCCTGCCATGCTCACACCAGAACTGACCGGGGAATTGGTTGAACAAATCAAACAAGACGGGGTTAACCCGTTTAAGGAACATATCCGGTTTATGGCAGAGTGGGTCGGTGTCGACCCACGAGATGCCGCTTTATTTAGTCTTGCTCGCCCTGCTCAGGACGTGCAAACGCCGCCGTCATAATGGACCTAACATCGATTTGTTCGCCTACTGGTGCCAGCTCCCCTTCTGTTACTTCAACATCCGGAATAACAGGAACGGGGGGCTGGTAGCCCTGGGTTTCTTCGACTTCCTCATCGTGACGACGTATTTTGATATTACCACGTTGCATGAGGATGCTATTAAGTGCATTCGCCAAATCTTGGTTAGCTTCGCTGTTTTTCTGTGCAGCAGCGACGCGACGTTTGGAAATGATTTGTTTGTCAACGTCGTTAAGCAAAGACCCTAATCGGTCTACCGTTTTCAAGTCTTTGTGTGCTTGTGGATCGTCTAAGATGAGATTCACAATCCGTACACGGGCTTGTTGCGTTTGGCGGAGAAGCGATTCTTCGTCGTCCACATCTCCATCAAACGCCTGATATTTCACTTCTTCGTCAGCCATTCTTACTACCTCAATTTCAAAAAGAAGTCAGACAGATATTATCTACGTGAGACATTCTTTAGGAGTGAATTATGTTAACAGGAATAATAACTCGTTTTAAACAACGGTTAGAGAATAATCGTTTAAAAGCCCTCAGAGAGTCTCTGAAGCAGGAGTTCCATAAGAACACCCACAACCCCTATGTCAGAGTCTTTACCGGCTTACAATTGCTTACGTTGCCTTTAAACATAAATGAAGAACCCTTTCGTCCCAGCCTTCGCGGTTTCCTCGAATTGCGTATCAATAACATTGACCTCGTTTATCAACGTTTGGCATTTCTCATTAATGAATACCAACGAGCAATTAACAGGAGTTCAATCGAATGGCTGCCATTACCTGACGCTTTAAATAAACGAAACGACTTGGCGGAATACCGATGGCTAGACACTTATTTTGGGACGTCCAGTCCTGAGGTTGCCGCTTATAAGCTGGGTAAATTACTCGCGCTAATTCAACCCTATGAATCGGCGTTCCTTAAACCGGAGTCCGACGAAGACAAAGCGCTGGTAAATCAAACTGCGCATTTATTCCGGGAGTTGGAAACGTTGATTGAACACTACCTTTTAGAACGTCCTATTTAATAAACCAGTAACCCCTTGTAACAAGGTGATGTGATGGATAGCAAAAAAGTAAGTGTGGTCGTGGACGCTGAAGACGAACGTGCAGGCGGACCACTTCAAACACTATATTGGAATTATAAAGAATTGATCGGATGGAAGCCTTCGGATTATAAACTCGCCGTCGCCAAACATATTCTGTCTCCGGAATTTAAAACACGTTCAAAAGCAACGATGGACGATCGAATACAACGTATCTCCACGAAGCTGAGTTCAGGTAACATTCCTGCACTACCTGTCGATCTTACCTGGCGAGGTTTTACAGAAGGGTTGGTGATTACCGGAGTGGAGACACTGCGGATTTGTGTAACCACTTACCGAGGACACTTCAAAACAAAAACCGTATCTGAAATTACCACACGCGTGCGTGAAGATCTCGCTCGGGATTTGTTCGAAGATAACGACGAACGACCTAAAGAGTCTGCAACTGCGCAATTGAACCGTTATTTCCAGAACTGTGGTGAGACCGCAAAGATGATGGTGCATCCGTTATCTCGGCTAACTTGGACTATCTTCGCAAACATGAAAATGAATGCGGATTGGTGGTACCGTCTTTCCACAAACTTCGTTAACGATCCTGCTAACTGTGAGCAGACACCGTCGAAACGAAATGATTTGCGGCACAACATGCAGCACAATCTAAGGTTAAAAAAGAAGTTTTCCTGGAAATGGTTTATGAGGGTACTCAAGGCAATTGATGTTCGTAGTTTCGAAATCCTTCTGACCTTAAGGCGTCAGAAAGACAATAAAATCTACGAAGTTCAGGTCACGGTAAACCTTGACGAATACCAAATTGGAGACCAGAATGAAAATCGACCAAATAACCAGTCAGATAAATAAAGGTCAGTCAGCAATCGATAATTCCGTTAATACGGCAAAGAACGCCGCAAACCGCGTACAATCGACGGTGGAGAATGCGGAGCGTGGTATTAAAAGCACGGTCGATAGCGTCAACCGATTGTCAGAACGTGCGGGTGAAACATTCAACAAACTGATTGGCGGTGGTAACGAACTGACCAGCAAAATTGGTAACCTTTTTGGCGGTAGTGATACCGCCAGTGTTGGCGGAAGTAAGACTGCTGGGAGTTCGGCTTCCGGTGTATCTCCGGGACAAAAAGTTCCCGGGTTTGCATCTAATACCAAAGAAACACTTCCTGTCCTCGATCCACAAAAGCGTGACGTTTCTGAACCTTTTAAGAAAAAGGATGAAGATGGTCTAAAAGCGCTAGACTACCTAAGTCCGGGTGGGATGGGGAAACTGTTAAATAAAGGGTGGGACAGCATCGGCAGCTTAACCGACTCTGTTTTATCAGGTATCGGCACCGACTTTAACTCAGTGAAAAAACGTCTCGAAGGGACGATGAACATTGCTGGGCAACTGGCTAAACTCCCCTCGGAAGTTAGTCAAGAAGTCAACGGCTTTATGTCCGAAGTCAACAGTATGCGTTATCAAATCACCTCGATCGTTGATGACGTACAGCATACTTTCGACAGCTACAAAGACTTAGACGACTTCCTAGCCATCGATAACCTGATTAACAGCTTTAAAGGCAGCAACAGTTTCTCCACGTTAGACATTAATACCTCTTCAGCGCTGATTTATGGCCTGTCTACTAAACTGAACAGTTATGGTTTATCGGCTAAAATCGAACCGATGCTTCAAGCGATTACTGATGCACAAGCGAAAGAGGTACTGTACGGCGAGCTGATGATTCAGGCAGCAGCGACAGGTAATCTGGATTCAACGGAATACTATCTGGATAAACTCCAACCGGGGCAAGGGACTCAGATCGCAACCACCGTTATCCAGAACCTTATGGCTAACCTTCGGGTTGAACCCGGTGTCAGTTTCAAAACGTATGGCACTCGTCTATTAACGCTATTTAAAGGATTAGATGCAAAATGGGACAAAGCGAAAAACATCACGCCAGAAATAGACTGAACTTAAACTTTACACCTATGCAGGCGTAAATGCGATTCAGGCGCTACTAACCACCGAGAAACGTAATTAACGTGATTGCTGCAGGCAGTGTAAGTTACCAGTCTACCGATAAAATACGTGGAAGACATTTTTGTCAATTTAAGAGGCCGGTTATGTCCGAACCACAATTACTGCGTTCCGTATTAAAGAAGATCAAAAGCCAGGGCGAAGACAATCAAGCTTTGGCATTAACGCTGGGTTATCAACCTGGGCGAAATAATCCTAATGGATACGTTAACGCGTCAAACATCGTGCTTACTCCTGATGAGCGCTTTGTTTATGTCCTATACCTTCGTCGTTTAGGCTACGTTTGTGCGTTACCCGAAAAACTCCCTTTTACCGATGGTATCAACCATCTTAACCTTTACTCTAACGGTCGTACTACCGTAGGGAAAATGATCAGTAACTTCTACGCGCAACCTAACGGTGCGAAATTCGACACAATTCACGGTCAGTTTTTAACGTTAGAAGGCTACTATCATTATTTAAGGATCGTAGACTATCTGTTCTACAAAGGCTACGGAATAAACGCTTTGGGTCGTTTGGAAACTGAATATCCTGACATCCGTTTATTACGCACCCTGACTGGGGCTGAATGTATACAACACGGACGACGATTAAAGGCGAGTATCTACGGGGGCACGGATTATCGGCCTGGCGAGTTTAGCGATTACGCGAACGGTGCATTTCAAAACGCATTATTGCGTAAGCTCCGACTCTTGAAGTTTGACGGAAGCTGCTTAGGTAATGTGTTATCGTACTGCCATTCGATGGGATTACCGTTCTTGCATTACTACGTTATGAACGGCCGGGTTATTACACCACCCCATTCGGAATGGCTTCCTAATCTGGTGGTTTCTATTGTAGAAAACATCGACTTTAACGACACAACGTTCGACATTACGAGCGTCAGTGAAAGTATGGGATTAATCTAATGGGATTATTCGATACCCTTGCGCAATTGGAAAAAGCGCAGGAAGAAGAGGTTATTCGCGTTGCGGGCGAATCCATTAAACGCGAAGTGGAAAAGGAATATTGCGTCTGGGTTAAACCTACGCAAGCGGGATGGGATTGGCTACACGCACAGTCCACTAAGATGTTCATGGACATTCTCATGCCGATAGAAGGTGGGCGTCGCCGTATCCGTATTAAAGAAGACGGTACAGCACAGCTAACGCTTAAGCGTAAATTCCTGGACGGAAAGGTTGAAGAGAATTCGGATATCGGGATTAGTTCTGCACTCTCTTTTTACAAGGACGGTTATTTGGCGCACCTGGTGAAACGTATTCACTTAGAACCGGGTGAATTAGCCGATAAGGGTGCTAAGCATTGGGATATTGATATTTTCACTGTCACCACCGGACACCCAGCAATTGAGGTTTCGGGTGACTTTAACGATCTCCTCACCGAAATGCGTAGCAGTACCAGCGTCGGTGACTGGGTGAAAGTTGAACTGGAAGTCGAACGTTACGAGATTGCCGATGTTCTGTCTGTGATTCCGTTTGAGTTTGACGGTCATATCCCTGCTACACCGAAAGACCCAGAAGACCAAGAATATCTTCGTGATTACTGGGATTCAGTTACCCGTATGTAACATCTACCCTACTCCTGACTAGGAGTAGGGTATTTTCATTTTTTACCCTAAAGGAGAATTATCATGCAAGCTCAGTTTTTTAGTACACCCAAAGGTTTCGGTTTTAAATTCCCTGAATTTGTTTTACCAAAACAAGTTATTGAAGTACCCTTCCCCCGTTATGTGCAATTAGGACTGCGCACCGTTCTGGCCAACTTTTCGGGAAAGACTGTGGAAATTCGTGTGTGGGAAGGTTCGGAAAATCCTGGCGGTGTTATGTTTGTCGATTACAATTGGATTAAAAGAACGGGTTTTCCGCTTGTACGAATTGTTGAGGCTGCTCGTGGATTACCCTTCCACGCTCTACTGGAAGATATAACGTTACCTGTAACTGGCGATTATTCTTCTCCTGCGGATGACGAATACCAAATTCATCTTGTTTTGTTGAAATGATTTTTACAGTTGGGAACAAACTTATGTCTCCCAAGACTACGTTTAAGCGGAGAAACAATTATGCGTGGATATATTCTCGATCTTGCAATTTCTGTAGAAGAACTTGTGGAAAAACTCGGCGGTACCGGTCATGGGCTTCATGGGAAGACCAAAAGCATAGCTCATCTTCTCGAACCAAAATACGAACGGAAACTCCACATGATTGCTTCCGTTCGCAACAAAGCCGCTCACAGGAGAGTTCTTCCTGATCACATAGACGTCTATGAACAAGCTGTGGAAGAAACGAGACTCTATTTAGAAGAACTGATTGGGGAAGAAGAACGGAAACGTCGTTGTGAAGAGGAAATAAATCCCAGCTGTCTGGAACGCGAAGCGATGTGGAGAGAACGGGCAGAAGAGGCCAAACGACGTAACGTAGAGAAAAGATGGGACGATATGAGTGTAATAGAAAAGATAGGTTGGGGTGCCGGTATTGCAATCATGGGAGCTGCGGTTGCGTACCTTAAAATAAAGTCTCGTGACTAAATCGGGTATCGGAAATGAAACAAATACAGTTAACTGAACACGTTAATGCGTTTAAACACTTTCTGGATAACGCGGGTATAAAACCTGGCGAACAGACAGACGCATGGACTGCACGTGTTTACGGAAGTATTGGCAAAGTCTGTGAATCCACGACAACACACGACGGGCTGTTTGTTGCTAAAGCAGTAGGTATTGCCTTGTGGGATCTTGCTGCTTTGGTTTACGTGATGAATAACGGGGATTTACGTCCCCTTGAAAAATCGTTACACAGACTACTAGCCATTAAGAAATGGAAAAACGAACATCCTGAGACAATCGCGGTGACGTTGATGCCGGAAGCGGTACTTGCTATCAAAGCGGTACGTAGTTGTACCGCACGCGCACAAATGGAGCGTCGACTACACCTCACGACGCTCTTTTATCAGTTGGCTAGAATTGTAAAGATGAACGGCCTAATCTTCGACCGGGTTCTACAGAACGGACGTATAAGTTGGACAGAAGAACTAAGCAGTTCTCCGTTCTATACAAAACTAAAGCTTAAAGACATTTTGAAGGATTAACATGGAAAACTATTCGGGTTGGGCAATTTCGCAGTGCATTGGTTATTCTTTACGTTCTTTAGTGCGTACACTTTATAACAAAAACTCAGGCGAAGCTATTACACCACAGTTACTGGGCAAATTGGAAGTCGAAGTTAACCACAAATTAAAGCAGTTACTCGACAGCCACGTAAGAACAATGCGTTGGGAGTTCTTGCTACGTGGTAAGAAGCCTTCAATTACCGTTGTAGCAGAAGGCAGTGAAATCGTACTGCAGTCCAACGCAGACCTGTTTGAAATTTTAAACTTGAACTCAAAAGGGGACAAAATACTGATGGTTACGAACGACAATATAAAGAAAAAGATTGACGAGATTATAAGCGTCAGTTTAGATAGAATCGAATTAATTCCCGAAACTAAGGAAATCAAATACTACGTTCCTGCAGACGAACTATTTCCGGGTCTTCTTAGAATCTCACCAAAAAAGGTTGAAGAGGCTAAACGGCAATTCGAAGTTCGTGGCCTTAAGGTTGAGATTGTTAACAAAAAACATTTCCATGTAACGTATAGCCAGGAAAACATTATTTTTAGTCCTGAGCAAGCGCAACGTAATTTAGACATTTTAACGAAACGAATGGGGAATAATAACAAATGAAACAGTATTTAGCGTTAATGCAAGACATTCTGGATAACGGTGTTGTCAAGAAAGACCGCACAGGTGTAGGGACACTTTCTGTATTTGGTCGTCAACTACGTTTTGACCTGAAAGAAGGTTTCCCATTAGTTACTACGAAAAAGGTTCACCTGAAAAGTATCATTCATGAACTATTGTGGTTCTTAAACGGTGACACTAACGTGAAGTACCTGCAAGAGAACGGGGTAAAAATCTGGGATGCTTGGGCGAATGAAGAAGGGAATTTAGGTCCTGTCTACGGACACCAGTGGCGGGAATGGCGCGACTGTAAAGTTGTGGAGTGTCATGACGTAAGACGTACACAACAACTAATGCAACGGGGTTACAAGTATATTGGGAATATGAAGGAAGATGGTACAACGTATTTGGTTTATGAAAAAGCACATGACCAGATCAGCAAAGTTATCCAACAACTTCGTGAAGACCCTGACTCCCGTCGTATTATTGTTAGCGCCTGGAATGTAGGTGACCTGGACGATATGGCGCTTAACCCATGCCATAACTACTTCCAGTTCTACACTACAGAAATGACACTCCTTGAGCGACTGGATTGGTACGAAGCAAATGAACCGGAAAAATTTGCGAACGCACCACTTATTAATCACGAAGATATCGATAACGAGGAACGACTTCATGAAACTTTAGATCGTGAAGGTATCCCACGTCGTAAACTTTCTTGTTTCTTCCTGATGCGATCAAACGATGTGTTTTTAGGTTTGCCATTTAACATCGCCTCTTACGCGTTGTTAACCCACATCGTTGCTCAACAACTGAACATGGTTCCAGACGAGTTGGTTTACAGTGGCGTAGACGTCCATTTGTACTCTAACCATCTGGAGCAAGCAAAACTTACAGCTTACCCGTGAACCTTATCCGTTGTCTAAACTAGGATATCAAACGTAAACCTGATTCCATCTTCGATTACAAATTCGAAGACTTCGAATTGGTTGGATATCAATCGCACGACACAATTAAAGCTCCCATAGCTGTCTAAGGGGTACATGATGATTAATGAGAAATCGTACGCGGAGTTAACTTCTTTCGGCATTAGTCGATTAGCTGAGCTAAAAACTATTACCGAGCGTGCTGGGATAGCATTGCAGACCAAAGGTAAGTTTGATCAAGCTGATATCGAAATCTTAGAAAAGATTTCGGCAACGTTAAAAGACTTACGTGTATTGAATATTCTTGTTGGTAAATTGGGTGGCCTAAGTAACAAGAAATTGGCCGAAATACACGGAGTGACGCCAAGCCGAATATCTCAAATCATCAGCAAGGCCAAACGAGATTTTCAATAAAGTTATTTCGCTTGTAATTAAAAGGAACAATGAAATGTCTAAAACTCATGTTAACTATAACATCGTAGTAGAAGAATTATCAAAAGGTTTAACTGATCTGGATTCTAAAGATAATCCGTTTACCGATCGTTATGGAGCCAAAGCTTTATCTGAGTTCCGTACTATCCGCTACGGTACAGGTAGACAGACAGGACTTACAGACTTTGCTGTCGAGTTAGCTAAGAACCATAAAGGGAAAGTATTGTTCGTTAATCCAAAAGGGTTCTTAGAGGACGATGTGCTATTCCGTTTGGGTCTCGAAGACTTACCGAAGAGTATCACTCAAATCATCGGTTACCAAATGGGTACAGAAAAAGAAAAATACAGTCTTGTTATTGTAGATAACGCTGGGGTTTTCTTTAGCATTTTCCGTTACATGAAGTTCTTCCGCTTACTGGCAAACTCAGTAACTAAAGACGTCGTAATACATTTAATGGGTTAGTTGTCGAAAAGGAAGTGCGATGAAGAAACCACGCTTTCACAGCCTTAGATACTTTACAGGTACTGTATATTTTATTGGCTACAACCGTGTACGTAAGGGTCCTGGTAGGTCGAAGGTGCGCGTTGTACAATATAAAGAGGCACCGCCAAGTCTACCACGGTTGGCAATGCTACTATCACCATTTGCCAATCTTAAAATCAAAACTGTTAACCCCTTTGTAAGAAATTTGGGAACTAAAATGTCTGAAGAAGTTAAAGTAGAAAACGTTAAAGAAACTGACGAATTTGCAATCCCTGGGTTAGACCCGGAAGCTACCGTAGAGAAGGGTGCTGATCCAACCACGGAAGACGATAACTGCTCAGGCGGGGCTTGCAAAATTTAACAGTTCATGGGGTGCTTATGTAGCACCCCTAATCCTTATTCTTTTTGTTTAAACTAATGGAGTTTTAAGATGGGCGAACGTTTTGACATCAACACTATTTACAACATCGTGGTTAATCCTGGTCAGCACCTGGAAGAAGTTAACGCACAACTGCGCGCTCTGAATGAGAATGCAGTACAGTTCGATGCTATTTACACAATTGGTGTAAACCCTGGTACCAACCGTATTCGTGTAGAAGGTAAACGTCACACCGGTAATCAAGAACTGGACATCGAAACAATTGTAGCGCCTATTAAGCTTACCGATGCTGTTTACAACGGCACGGTAATGCATACAGAATCTGTTCCGGTCTACTCTATTGAAAACTGTGTAGAACGTGTTAAAGGTTGGTCTAAAGAACGTGGTATTCTCGACAACGGTAAACTGGAAACTCAAATCACAAAGTTCTATGAAGAATTTGGTGAGATTGCAACAGGTATCAGCAAAAACAAACCTGAACTGATCATGGACGGCATCGGCGATGCGTTGGTGGTTCTGGTAAACATCCTGGAACTGGATAAGGACAGAGTGACTGGCGGAATGACAACCGCTGAAGTCATCGAACGCGGTTTACAATTGCAGGTAGATGATGTCGCTGACGTTGAAGAACGTTTAAACGATACCAAATATCCACACCAGTTGTATTTAGAGGCTACCGAAATCTTCGCTACTGCGTTCTTACGTACTGAACTGGGTACTGTTACGTTAGGTTGGGCTTTACATCGTCTTGCGCGACTCGCTCTCTATTATCGTCTTAACATTCGCCATTGTTTCTCTTTGGCCTGGCACGAAATCAAAGACCGTAAAGGTTATCTGAACGCCGACGGTATCTTTGTAAAAGAAGCAGATCTGGCGAAATAAATAAAAGTACCTACCTCCTTTCGGAGGTAGGTAGACTTTCTTATTTTTTTTCTTTTTTAAGCGCCTGGAACAATCCCAGAAGAGATATACGTCAAACCGTCAAGTTCAGTGACTTTAATCAACTTCGAAATATCCTTACCGTCGGACGGCAGCTCTGTTAAGTACACTTCCAGCCGCCCTGTCCATGCCAAAGATGTCCCATTCATGATAATGATGGTTTTATCTTTGCTGTCTGGTGCAGCTGTTGGGTTCTCAACTTCATCGTCGGTAATCTGTAAATTGTACTTATTGCGGAAAAGCTGTAGTACCTCAGATACCGTAGCCGCATTAACACCCGCAACAGAAACTACAAAGTCACCTAAGAGGTGCTCTAAATCCAATCGACGATAAATAACGTCGATTTTACCAAACGTTTTCTGTTCAATAATTCCCTGGACGCTAAGTTGGGTATTTAATCGTGTAAATTGGGTTTCTGGTGTTTCTACCGCAGGAATATGTGACGGTGTACCAAAATTCAACTTATCGATTGTAATACCTTTCTCTACCAAACCAGGATTCTTTTTTACTAATAACTCATAAACCAGTTGTTTTCCTGATTTACCTAATAGCGTATTAGCCATTATTTCCTCTCAAACATTAACGTGCTTGCGGCAAGAAGATGTTCGCGATCTGGCGTGCTGGAAGCACATCAAACGCAGAGTTAATAAAACTGCCCTGTGACCACGCAGATGCCCAGTTCTGCGCCCAAATGCTTCCTTGGATCTTGGCACGCTCTATACCGTTCGTACGTTCGTACAACGTCGCTGCACCCAAACACGCCATAAACTCACTGAATTTATTATCGTCGTCCCAAACACCTGTGTCTGTAACGATGGGCATATACATCACACGCGACAAATCACGGATGGTAACATTGATATCACAAGACAGTGGAACAGAATCACCTGGTCGCCAACCTAAACCACCCACACCGAATTGTAAAGACAAAGATGTTACGATAGCATTACGGAACGAGAATCGACCTTGCGAGTAACACTCCAGATAAAACGGATGAGTGAACGATTGTTTACCTGTCGCAATTGGACATACTGCGGCGATCCAAAAGGATAGTGGCACTAGAATTTCCTGGAAGATATCCAGGTCACTTCCAGACCATGCACGTAAAGGTATTGTCAAGTTAATATCATCGCCCGAGGCATCTGAACTGTCCCACACCTCTGGGAAGTCAATGACGGATGAATTATATAACGACATAATCCCCGTTAGATGCAACGTATCTGCTAACCCACGCATTACGGACTTAAAGCCCGTAATTAATGAATCGACCGCGTTGAAGCCGGTTTGCCCGCCGGACAAGTTTACTTCAAGTTGACGAGCTTTCGCTGTCATTGAGTTAACTGTGCTAGAGATCTCCGGCTCTTTTGTAGAGTTAGAGAACGAACGAGAGACGGTGTCCTTCCCATCGATTCTCCAGGTTACCCACTGAGAACCGTTGTAGATTTCGGACAGCGCCTGTGCTTTAATCCCTTCAATCTGTTCGCCAACCACTTTAACAAAGTCGCCGAAGAACGTCTCCATAGTCGATTCTTTACCTTTATCCGCCCAGGACTGTATCGTAATCTGTTGTCCCTCGGTGAGGTTACTCGCATCGGCATTTTCCAAATCCTCGTTCATTTTGTTTTGGATTTCTGCCGCCTGCGCCTCTAGGTCGCTTGCCGTTCCCCCAGTTTGTAGCCCGGAACTAAACGCATCGAGAACCCCTTTTTCCAGTTCATCAACACTATTAATATCTTTGCCCGACGCGTCTTTCGCCGCATAGCCACCGCGCTCGGATGCAGCTAACCGCTCCATGTCTTGCAAAGAAACTTCGTAATTTCTCACATCGTCAGAATACGAAGCCGCACCATATGTGCTGTCCAAATAGAAATTTCGTATCCGCTCGGCGAGATCGTCGTCACTTGAGGACTGCTTACGAACGTTCTTTTAAACGTTGATTCTGATAGTTCGCCAGGGTTTGATAACGGTTGATCATCTTAAAGACATCGAATTCACCGTCTTTTTTCCAAACCTCCGGCAACGCCTTCAAACGCATCATCACGTGCTTTTTTGTTCCCTTTTCCATCGCCGTCTTGACTAACCTGGAAGGTACCTAAGATACCCGTGGGAACCAAACGACGATAAACAAGCTGCGTATTCAAGATGTTCTGTACAGCACGCAAATACAGATGCATCGTCGGTTTAACGTAATAGTAACGCGACGTTTGTTTATTCAACGCTGCTGCGAGAATGCGAGGAGTAATTAAAATTACCGCAAAAGCGACAGTGCCTACAGTGGCCCATATCGCTGCCGCACCGATATAACTTGCTATCGTGCGGATCATTCCCGGATAATCGCCCGTACGCGCTAAATACGCTAAGTTGGAATCGTACATATTCGCAAAGAATGCGGCCATTCCCAGATATTTCGGCTTGCCGAAGCGACAATGTACGTAAAACGAATTTTGGTTAATGCTTTCGTAATAATACGTCCCTAAGCGATAAGAAGAGGTTGGCATACCGTTAGCCAACGCCTTTTTCTCCGCTTCACGATTACCGGGTCGTGCAAATGCCCCTGTTGATGGGGGGTCTGCAAACCACGTAAACTGTGGAGGGCTATTAATCGCTTTGCTACCGCCCATGGTCGTATCTTCAAAAGACATCATACCGTTAGAGTAGCGTCGCAAGGCCAGAAAACGTTCATCTCGGCCTTCCAACTCTCCCTTAAATAGATTTCTGACCCAGCTTGAGTCGTTAGCTGATCTAGCGTCCACGTTATACCTCTAAAAAACGGGGGTAGTTTCCTACCCCCCTGTTGTTATTACGCTGATTTACGACTAACGTCGAGTTGCGGCGCGGGTTGAGTTATTGACACGTTACGTGACGCCGAACCCGGAGCGGTTGACGCCGGGTTAGCCGGACCGTTTTGCATAGCCTGTGGCCGCTGGCGAAGAATTGTTACAATCTCTTTCAGATAGCCTGCAGACTCTTTTGCAACCGCCAGCTGTTGTACACTGATCGGATCACCACTGTTCACTGTAGAACCGCTCTGAGCATCGGAAGTTACCGTTGGTGCAGGACGGGCCGATTTCTCCATCTGCTGTCTAGCACCTTCTTTTACTTTAGCAACCTCTTCTTCGGCCAGGCCATCAGCACGTGCATTTTGACCCACCGTCTCTACAACAACTGACGCATCGCTCGGCGTGACATCGCCGCCAGGACTCGGCACAGCCGGACCACCACCAGTTGCAGCTTTAATATCTTCAGCACCCATCGCGCCTTTGTCTGCTAAAGCGGAGTCGCGATTCGCCTCGTTCGCGGCTGGCAGGTTATCTGCCGGGCCTGTGATAGACGGATCGTTAGCAGCGCCTGCAGCGATAGCCGGGGAAGACGGCATTGGTGTTACGCCTGTCGTCAAGTCTTTCAGCGATGCCTGGTTAGCCGCGATCGCGTTTGTTCCTACAGCACCAATCTTACCACCCATGATGTTGAGCACTTCATCCAAACTACGCAATTTTCCATTCTTGTAGAAAATTGTGCTGTTTGCCGCGATTTGATCGGCCGACGCACCACGCGACGATGGCCCGTTCGGATCACGCTTCCATTCTTGCAGGAATTTCTTACCGCCACCTTGTCCTAAGAAGTGGTAGAGGTAAACAGCTGCACCTGGAGGATCGATACCACCTAAATCCTTTCTGGCTTTCTCGATATTATCACGAATATGACGGACGCCAAGCAGAGCATTCGCCCACGGGTCATACTGGTTGGTTTGCGGGATACCATAACGTCTCGCATAAGCTTTCATCTGCGCACCCCAGGTATCGTTGATGAACTGGAACAAGCCAGCCGCAGAACTTCCTTTAGCTTTGATACCGTATCTAAGCCCAGATTCTGCTTGTGCCATTCCCAGTGCTAACGCTGGAGGAACACCCATCATCTTCGCTACGTCTGTAATCAGTGCTGCAACCGCATTCAAGTTAGGCTTCAATCCGTCACCCAACGTTGAAATTGGATACTTAGCCGCTAACGTTTTATAGTCACCGTCTTGCATATCGCCAAGTTTCACGCCGAAGTTACCGGTAGTAAATGCAGCGTAATTCTTAGCTCCCATCTGACCGTAAGCACCGGCCAAATCGTTTGGTGTGCCGTAATTCCCACCGTCGTTTGCCGCTGGTTGCAATAGGTCACGATAAGAGGAGGAGGTGTTCATCTGTGGTCGAGACGGTTGCTCCTTCTCATCGTCGGTCAAGAACATCTGAGTCGCGCGATCTTTTCGCTGCCAGTTCACACGGAAACCCGCAGAAGGCGTAGCACGCAGCGTTTTACGTACTGCCAAATCAGCTTCCTTAGACAGTTCTTTCAGGTTCTCTAACTCCGTTGCAACTGAACCGGCGTCGGTGTTAGCGTCTCCCCCTAACGGGTTAAACGGTACCTCCCACACTGACTGACGAATACCCCCTTTCAGGTTGTATGCACCACGCATCATCAGTGCGATTTCATACAAGAACCCACCCGTAACGCGTAGGTCCATCGGATCGGCAGCAGGGACATAACGTTTCACCCCAACCACGTACGTCATGAAGACAGGTAAGAAGCGGTTATAGAACCAGTTCTTGTACCGATCTTCTTTTGGCCCACCAATGGCGTCAGGCGCAATCACCGCAATCGCACGTTTCCAGTCGCCTTTATACGTACAGCTTTTCACATCGGTGTCTTGCAACACTTGACGTTCCAAGAGCGTATAGAGGTTACGGGTTGTTTGAGTAATACTCACCGCACCATAAGCTTTCAACCTTACGGACTCCAAATCACGGAGATCGGTTTCTTTAGGTAAGCTTCTCCAGTCGACTTGAACCTGAACTTGTTCGGTGCCGTCTTCCCAACCTTCGACTTTCGCAACTTCTTTGTTGCGTTCCGCATCCGCTTGAGCCAACGCTTGGGTCGATTCTGCCACAGAAGCAACTTTGTGTCCTTCGGTCCACACCGCCTGTAGCATTTACATCCTTACGTTTTTCATCACGACGCATGTTAATCGAACGAAGCACGCGTTCTTGCGCTTCAACGACTTCTTCGCCTGACAAAAACTCGGCCGGGGTAAACGTTACGAAATCCCACGCTTTAGAGAACCAACCTTGGTTAACCTTGCGGGGATCTTCTAATGCACGGAATGCAGGCGCATCTTTCGACATCTTCATTTTGTTGAAGATATTCAACATGTCTGCCTTCGACACTTTCGCAGGATTACCGACATCTGCTAACGCGATATCATTATCCATGGATTTCAGTGCCGTAATCCAACGTAAATAGATCGGCACAAAACGTTGTAGCATAAACGCACTAAACGCCAGCATTTCGCCTTTGTCTTCTACGTTAGTACCAAACCCTTCGGCCAGTTTCTTCACGTCGTCACCGGACAAACCACGCAACTGTGCTTGGCCATTCTCTGTATAAGAGATGTACGGTTTCAAGTTGTCTTCTAAATAACGTGCTTTTGCGCCATCGTCGGAAGACCACTCATCGTGATCTCTAAATCCGTACTGTGCCAATCGCATGTTATCCAAATACTGAGCATTCACACGGGTTGCAGTTTTATATGCAAACCAAGATAGCGCAGCGCCTGCAGCGACCAAACCGATAATCGGCCAGCCAACCGCAGTTACCACTGCAGATGCTGCCGTCGCGACAGCACTCACCGCAGGGACAGCCAAACGAGTCACAGCAAACTTACCAACGTTCCACAACGCTTTGCCTGCAAACCCAACCGGCTTAAAGATTCCCCATTTCGCGACTTTACCTAAGATTGAACCTACTGTGCCTAAAATACTCACAATCGGTCCTACCAACGGCAGTCCTTTAAGGAAATCCATCACCCCGCGCTTACCACCTTTCTTCTCGGCTTCTTTCTTAGCCTTTTCCTCTTCCTTAGAACGACGACGGCGTCGGAAGAACTGGAAGTAATCACGTTTTTCATCACTGGCAGGCGGTTTATTGCGTTGGCCGAACTTACTGAACATAGTTCTTAACAAACCATCCGAAGCACCTGCTTTTTCCGCAGAATCACGCATGGTGTTAAACCATGACATTTCCTGAAGATTAACCATTCGGTTCAGGCGTTCCAGTAAAGCTGACCCAACGCTACGGGCTTTCTGTTTCCCTTTATTAATCACACGTCCAGCGCTATCCGTTACGGTGTCTAAGTCTTCTTTTGCCGCATCGATGATACGTGTTTTAGACACCTTACCTCTTGCGTAGATGTGTTGACGATAAAACTCAGCAACATCGTCATCGCGTCCTGCTAAACGACTCTCCATTCGATAACGTGTGCCGATATCGTAACGCGGATCGCGGAAAGTATCGACCATATCGCTTGCACGGCCACGGAAACGATCAAACCAACCACGTGCGGTACCGCCCCAACGAGAAAGACGATCGCCTACCGCACCGCGATAACGGGACATTCTGTCACGCATCCGACCGCGCCAATCCCGGAACCCCTGAAAATGTTCACGGAACCCATCGCGTATGTCTTTAGCACGTTGGAATAATCCTTTAACTGAACTGGCTCCCGTATTCCGCTCCATCTGTTCTGTCCAGGTATCATCTTCTGGTTCACCTGGCAATCTCCGGTTAAGGAGTTTGTAGATACGGATTAAGATGTGGTTAGTTTTACGGCCGTTCGACCATGAGAACACACTAAACCCACCACCAGAACCCCCTTCCTTACGGTTCTGCCACCAACGTGTCAGAGGGTTATCAGAAGCCAACTCTTTGAGCTTCTCAAACCCGCGTTTTGCATTGTTCCACAAACGCGCTGGCATTCCCGTTACACGGGAAATCATGCTTTGTAAACGGGTTTTCTCTGCGCCCTCTGGAACCTCATTTAGCCACTCACGTGCTTTCTCGAACAACGAAGCCGCTTTAGGTGAAATGAAGCCTAAAAGTTTCTTCGGTAAAGTCACAGCTTTGTTTACCGCCGTTCCTGCTTTCCCAGAAATGTACTGGAAAAGCGCTTGAACTTTACCACCTTTGTAGAAACGCAGTTTACCTGCGGCAGCCAAATCAGCAGCAGCTAAGATTAAATTACCCGCTTCATCGACAATATCACGTCCCAGTTTAATATCGTCGAGGGTTTTAAGTTGAATCAGCTTCTCAGTTTTCGGGTCAGCCTGGTAATATTCCCCAGCTTCTAAACGACTTCCTTGTAATACGACGTTGCCACGTTCATCGTAAATATCACGAACACCTAAAACGCCTTTACCGAAAGCTACAGCAGAATTCCAACCTGTCGATAGAGTACCTGTTACTAACCCTTTCAGTCGGCTAAATACACCGGGTCCTTCGGAGGAGCCGCCTGAGAATTTCCCACGGATAAAACCACCTAAAGCCTGCAGACGATCTTTCCCACGTAGGAACAGATTCTTACCAAACCGCCCTACACCTGAACCGGTATCCCAAAGCACCCCAGCCCAACGGCGTAACAAGCCTGTCTCGCCTAGCACAATACGTTTGCGTTTACGACGACGTTTACGACCCGAGTCACTCGAACTTTCAGATTCGTCACCGTCATCACGACTACCGCCTAAACTGGCTAGGAGAATACCTTCCTCATCCATGTTCTTAACGTGTTTGAGGATATCTTGCACTGTGCTAGATTCGGGCTGTTTACGTACAGCATCAATCAAACGGTCGAATTGCTGTTCCAACCCGGCGTTCGTGTCTGGACGACTGCTTAACAGTTCAACAAAGTTAGTGGATTTCTCTCCATAAAGTACCGCAGCGAGTTGGCGTGCGCTTAAACCGCGACCACGACCTCCTTTTCCACCGCCACGTACATTGGACAGTTCTTTGTCTTCAAAGCTCGGCTCTGCGCCTGCACCCATCCGTCGCAAGTAATCACCCAGCGCAGAACCGTTTTGCAATTTACGCTGAATCTCTTGCTCACGGGTTAACGAACGTCCAGAGCGGGTCTTACCCATCGACAGGTCATTAAATAACGTATAGGGATCGTTAATGTCCTTATCGACCTCGAAAATGTCTTTCTTCGCATCGTATTTAAAAATACCGGAATCACGAAGTGCGTTCTCGCCGTAAATCACAGACGCAGCATCAACCGTGTCTTGACGTGCACGAATCGTTGACTGGATAGCGGCGATTTTGTTTGAAATCGCATTACTCAGTTCATGGTGTCCGCCAACCAGTTCCGCAGAACGGGCTTCTAAAACACCCTGAATCGCTTCCACAGCGTTTGCGTTCATGTATCGATACATGTGCATCGGGTCTTTCAATAAAGACCCTACATCGAACGCTTTCCCTTCCGAGGCACGAGACTCGATGTAGTCCGCTAACGCTTGACGTGTTTTCCTATCGAGCGTTTTATCTTTATCGATAAAGTCGACAGTGTCGTTGATGTACGTCTGTAAACGTTTGCGCTGATCGTCATTAGCAACGGCCTTACGTACACGATTACCAATAACTTTGCGATCCACCATACCGCGCGTGGTCAGGTCATAAACCTGATCGTGGTGTTCGCCATACCCACGACGAATAGATTTGTTAATCTCGGACAGTAACGTCGGAATAACTTCTGTGATACTAAGGTAAGCTTTACGATCGAACTTCGCCGCCGCAGAAAGAGATTCCGCAGAACGATCGTCTAATGCTAAGGTTTCGCGACGTAGCGGGTTAACTAGTCCCAAATCGTGCATTAGTCGAAACAGATCAGCTAACGGACCGCTTGTTTCTCCCGCTATTGCCGAGTTAGAAATAGACGACAAATTTCCAAAGCCATACTTCGCCAACTGTAGGCGTTTCATGACTTCTGGGTTTTTCTCTAGCTCGCCACGCGTCCAGTTCTGAAGTCGTTCGATCTGGGGTTGTAAGAGACGTTTTGCTAACCAACCACCTGCAAAACCTGCCGCTTTATTACGCGAGTTTGTGTTACGACGGTCAGGAGACAACGATGAGCTGTCCGACATGTCAAAGTCATCTTCCTGAGCCATCCCTAGAACTTGTTCTAGAATCCCACGACCATCACTAAAGATGTTCGAGATTTTCTTCTTCGCGTTTTCGCGAATCTGGCCAATGAAATTATCTGCGTAGTGTAAGGGGTTCATCCACTCCGCAGCTTTACGTTTTACATTAGCCCAACGAATTTCAGAAAACTCTTCCTTCGCGTAGTCGGGTAGTGCCGTGTTCTTAACGATGGCTTCTAATGCCGGGGTGTTGCGTGCAAACTCGTCTTGTTTGAGTTTCGCAATATCCTGCAAAGCAAACAGCGTCCGATATTGCAGCTCTAACTGCTTACGCTGAACATTCAACAACACGCCACGACTTAGGCTAGTCGTTAAGTTGACGTCTTTTGCAATACCGATTACGGTCTGGAACAGTGCGTCGGACTTCATGTCCTTAATCGTGTCGCGCAAGCGGTCTTCAACCATCCCCTCTTGCGCCTCACGTTGCTGGTCCGCTGTTTGCGGTGCGCCTGAGAACACGCTGTCCAGCTCACGATCCATCATCGCTTGTTTAGGATCGTAATTCCCATAGTCGATTTGATCGTTACGTGCCCACTTGTCGATTTTCCGTGTTACGGATTCCGGTAAATACCGTTTCAGTGTTGGACCTAACTGTCTCGCTTGCATCTTGACGACGCGAGACGTCTTTTCAATCTCGTCTTTCGTATGGGCCAGAATGTCTTGACCTGCAGCTTTAACGTTTTGATAGCCTTCGTAGGCTTCTGCCGCAGGTTTAGGCATCCCTTTTAAAATAACCTGATCACGTTTGTTTTCGGGCCAGATAGTCGACAACGCCGACTTACGGGCAGCACGAAATGTGTCCATGACCGGGTTACGCGATTGGTCTTGTTGACGAGGGGGCTCATCAAAATCGTCCCAGTCGTCCATGTTATCAAGATCGATTTCATCGAAATCATCTTTACCTTTTTAGCCATAACGTTTAATCCGTATCAGGAGATTTAGCGTGAATAAACTTAATTGGGTTGACTTTTATCTGCTCAATGTAAACAAGTCTCTTGTGTCGCGATTACGACCCGTCACGACCACGGATACTTTCCAGGGGTTAACAAAAAACTTTCACCCCGAAGGTCTTTACTCTACAGAGATATTTGGACTCACGGGGAGTGAAGCGCGAGACTCTACTTTCTCTTATATCGATATTAAACTCGATATCATTTCGCCGACAGTGTGTTTGGCGTTATTCCAACTCAAACAACTCTACGAAGAAATTTGTTCTGGAAAACGCTACGCAACGTGGAGCGAAAAAGAAAAAGATTTCGAACCGGCCTTGCCGGGAGACCCAGGCGCAGATACCGGTTTTAACTTCTTCCTCAATCACTATAACGATTTAAAACCTAAGCGTAACGAGTCCCTACAACGTGACGAAACCGTGGATTTCTTTTTGAAATTCCGTCCCGTTAGTCTTAGTCGATACGTTCTCGTGTTACCCGCGGGTTTACGCGATTTAGTAATTCGACAAGATGGTAGAGAACAGGAAGAAGAAATCGGCGGGATGTATCGTCGGTTGGTATCTCTCGCCAGGGCGATCCCTGACCGGGCAACCCGTGTTGAATTAACTAACCCCGTACGCTGGAAGCTGCAACAAACCTTCAACGATATCTGGATGTATTTCTTTAACATCCAAGACGGTAAAGGGGGTTTCCAACGTCGTAAAGTGACGTCTCGTAAATTAATGAACGGGACACGTAACGTACTGTCCTCGTTCTCGACGGGGTCTAAGTGCATGGGTCGTGAAGACGCTATTCGTCCTACCGACACCAAAATTGGTTTATACCAGGGTTTAAAAGCATTACTCCCTGTCGCCCAATACCAGATACGTGAACGTTACCTCGGTAACATCCGTGCCGGTGATGGCAACCTTTACGGCGTAAACACCAAAACCCTTAAACGTGAATTCTTGGAAGTAGGTGGTCGTGTATACGACACCTTCACCACCGACGATGGGATTGAATCCTTAATCAACCGAATGGAAGCTCGCGGGCTTCGCCATCAGCCGATTATGTTGGACGACACCCACTACGTTGCGTTGGTTTACCAAGACACCAAACATTTTAAGGTGTTCTACGATATTGAAGAACTTCCTAAAACGTTTGACCGAAAATTCGTCCACGGTATGACACTCGTCGAATTGCTTTATTTGTCGGGCTACGAACTTTGGAACGATTATTTCGGTTTCGTTACACGTTATCCCGTTACAGGCCGAGGCTCGACGTATTCATCGACCATAAGATTGGAGACCACCACGTCATCTTTATATTTAAAAGAACTGGAAGATGACTGGGAAACTGAAAAACCCCGAGGGGCTATCAGCTACCCTGACCGGTCGGTTCCTACCTTCGTTGAGTCGATGGCACCACACCCTTCACGTCTAGGTGGCTTAGGGGGTGACTACGATGGCGATACCGGGTCGTTTAACGCGCCTATGTCCCAGGAAGCGCTCGAGGAAAACCGGAACTGGATACACTCGAAAAACTACTGGTTCGATTCTGATGGGAACTTTAAAATCAATCCTATCAACAACGTGATTAAACGTGCAACGCAAGCGTTATTAAAGAACCCATAAGGCTAAGCAATGCTGCTCATTAAACAGTTTAACCAACGCTTCTCGGTGCGTAAAACTGACGAGTTTGGTAATCCGAGGATTATCCCGCTCGAGAAGCTACAGATACCACGTGGTTCTGTACTCCATGTCATTGATCTCGACCAGGTGGTGTTAGCGCCACCTGCAACACTCGAGATTATTCAACCGTTAGAAAAACCTGCACAGGTTCGTCACCACTTTAAATTACCGGAAGACGGTATTAGCGGTCATCCGCGCAACAAACCTGTTCAGGGGCAAGAACGTGCTATCTTTGCTTACCACCGTGCAAACCGACCGATGCGTCGTCTTACCTCAGACGATCTGGTTCGCAAAGACTTAAAAGTTCTCCTGGTCGAGAACTACACACCGATGCTATCGCACTATTACTATCCTGATACCCAGTTAGCCTGGTACGATAGACTGCGTAACATCCAACTGTTGATGATTAACCAGTTCAAATACGACACGCAAGAATACATGCGTCAGAACTATTTCGTTATTGAACTAGGTTCGACTCTACCTTCGTTCCAGAAGTTTCAAACAACCTATAACGATCGCGTTAAGAGTAAGATTGAGAAGTTCCAGGACTTCAACTTGCTGTGGTTATTGGAGTTGTTTGCTTGGGCTTATGGAAAACAATCCGATTCCTTATTCGCGGGAATGGATTTAACTCAGCTGTCACGAATGAACTTTATCTTCACCCACAACACGGGCTTTACGTCCATGAACATGGGTGTTGTAGAGAAAATGCGTAAGTCATCCGGCGGTCGTTTAAGTGACGACCAAATGGCCAGGATGTTCTACCGTACGCTGGTGCGTGTAATGACACAAGCACCGTCTAACGCGTACGAAGCGGAATTCCTAACGCCTGAAGGCGACGAGCGTGTTTTCCTTAAAGACGTCGAAGAAGAAACCGTTGATGTTGTCGATGATGACGACGTTGTTAATGACGCTGTGGTCGAATCCGATAACACCTTCGATGAAAAAGAAGACGTTGTTATTGAAGAACCGAAGGAAGACGTCAAACCGACGACTATCGTCGTCGAGAAAGTCATTCCGCATGACGAGATTATTAAACAGGAAGCACAACGCTTAGCTGAAGCGGGCCGCTTAAGTTCTAAAGCATATCAGTTCCTGTCAGAATCGTCTAAACGTTTCGTTCAGTTACCTAACCCGTATAACCCGAAAGAAACCTACGGGGAAGCACTGACTGTTCACGAGAAAGATATTGTCGTTAAAGCCGAACCGAAAAAAGTTCAGCGACTTGTTACTGATGAAGGGTGGGCAGAGAACGTCACCGACCAGATGGTGAAACAGTACAACCAGACCATGATGACGAAGGACGTACTGGCGGCGGTCGCCAGCTCACAACGTTTGGGTCTGGCAGTTCACAACCACACGGTGGAAAAAGAGGTTTCTGTTACAGGGACTATCGAGCACCACACTTTACGTGTTCAGCCAGTCGGTGGTGAACCAACAACCGTTCGCTTCTCCATCCCAGGCTTGACCGAAGACGGTACCTGGGTCGCTAATGGTGTCGAATACACCATGCGTCGGCAACGTGTGGACTTACCGATCCGTAAGGTTGCACCGGATACTGTCGCACTGACTACCGCTTACGGTAAAAACTTTGTCCGTCGTAGTGATAAGGTCGCAAACGACTACGGTCGTTGGTTAACCAATGCGATCATCACACGCGCCGTTGACCCGACAAACACCGAAGTCACCGACGCACGTTTAGCAAATGTGTTCGATCCTACGCAACATCTGCCGCGTCAGTATACGGAGATTGCGCGTCGTATTGCCAGCTTTAATGCGAACGGCTATATGTGGAACTTCGACTACAAAGAAGCCGTTAACTTCTTTAACGACGAGCAACTCAGAGACGCCGATGCTGCCAAACTTTTGCCGGTGGCGAAACGTCCGCGTAGTGAAACAATCCTGGCAATGGATGACAAATCCATGCTTTACGGTGTGAACGGAAACAAAGTTGAACCGGTGGGAACTATCGCAGAGGTACTGGGCTTTAATAACCAGAAAGTGCCTCGCGAAATGACCGAGCTGTCTTTGATGGGTAAATCTTTGTCGCTTGGTTTTATCTTCTCGTTCTATCTTGGACTCCAGGGAATGTTGAAACATTTCGGTATCCAATACGAGTTGGTTCCCGCAGGGCAACGTGTTGATAAGAATGCCTACGACAGCATTATTCGACTACAAGACTGTAAACTTTTAGTTACTTGCGATAACGATCAACAGAAGATGATTCTGCATGGTTTGGATCGTTATCTCAAACACCTGGTTGCTTATACCGAATCAGAAGCAGACCGTGAAGACATTTACCTGAACTTATTACGTGATGCAGATGGCCTAACACCACGGTACATCAACGAGCTGAAACAGATGCGGTCCGCGTTTGTTGACGACATGCACGCACGTATCCTCAGGAAAATGGGTGAGCCGGAAACCTTTATTGGCTTGCTGGAACGTTCTAACGAACTGTTACAAACTGACCACTCTTTACCAGAGATTAACGGCGATGAAATGATGTTCTTAGGAAATCAGAGGATTGCCTACCACATCTATACCGCGATGGTCAGAGCGATGCGTAACTACAATAACGCACCGGGCAGTAACCGTAAGTTCGAACTGACGCAAGACATGGTTTGGGGTGCAATTAACTCCGACCCGTCGGTACTTTTGGCACCAGGTGCTAACCCTATCCAGTCAATTAAAGAAAAAGACGTTATTACGATGGGGGGTACAGGTGGTCGTAATCGTAAAACGATGGTCTACCACACACGTGAGTTCCAACCCAGCGATATCGGGATAGTCTCGGGTAACACCGTAGATAACGGCGACGTAGGTATTACTGCTTTCGTCACCAATAACCCACGTTTTGACACCGTTGACGGTACTACGTTTAAACGTGAAGAGAAAACCCCGAAACCAAGCGATACCCTTTCGTTTATTGACGGGTTAGTACCCGATACGTTAATGGACGACGCAAAGCGTCAAAACTTCGTTGGGATTCAGTTAGGTTCTGCCACCAGTTGTAATGGGGCAACCACAACCCCGTACCGTACTGAACAGGAGAAATTCGTCGCACACCGTACGTCGGTGAAACATGCACGCGTTATTGATAAAGCAGGTAAGATTACTGGTCTGTCGAAAGACCACATTGAAATTACGTACGAAGATGGAAGTAAAGAAGCCTTTCCTCTAGGGCGCTGGTTCGGCCCCCACGAAGGTACCTTCTATCCGCACACCTTGGTAACACGCTGGAAAGCCGGTGACAAGCTCCCGGCCGGAGCAGTGATTACGTATAACGAGCAACACTTTGAACCTGATATTTACGATCCTACTCAGGTTTCCTGGAAAAACGGGGTGCTGGCTACCGTTGCTTTATTAGAAGCTGAAGAAGTTATCGAAGACTCCAACGCAATTTCTGAACGGTTCGCGAAGAAAATGGTGGGGCAGGTAACAAAGCTGAAAGAAGTAACGATTAACAGCAACCAAATGCTTTTGGAAATCGTGAATGAGGGCGACCACGTAGACGTCGACACAATCCTATGCACGTTTACTGACGACTTGACAGGCGATATGAGTGCCTTTAGTCAGGAAGCAGCCGCAACGTTGCAAAGTTTAAGTTCGTACGCACCTCGTGCAGGGGTACGTGGTATCGTGGATAAAATCGAAGTGGTGTATCACGGTGAAACCGAAGACATGACACCAAGTCTTGCTGAACTGGTGCGTAAATACGACAGAATTCGTCGTAAGGCCGCACTGGCAGTCGGACGCGGTGATCCGGTTTCAGGCAGTGTAAACGGCGACTACCGTGTTGAAGGTGTACCCTTGGCCTTTAACTCACTTTGTGTTCGATTCTTTATTACACACGACGTTGAGATGGCCGCTGCGGATAAGATGGTTATTGCTAACCAGCTAAAAACCACCGTACAAGAAGTCATGTACGGCGACAACAAAACAGAGGATGGTGATGACCTGGACGTGTTGTTCGGTCGTGATTCCGTCGATGCGCGTATCGTAGGTTCAATCCAACGTATCGGTACCGCGAATGCTGTAGGTGAACAAGCCGGGATTCTCATCGGGCGTATACTCGATGGGGAGGCTGTGCCTGATTTACCCGCGACACTTAAATAATCTCGAGGGGTGGGTCGCTCCCACCCTTGTAAACTCCGGAGAAGAGAATGTCTATTCTAGATAAAATCAAACAGCGACACGGTATTCCGACTGGGAAAAATATTACCCAGCAAAACGTGGAGGGATACAGTCCCATTCAACGTACCAACTACGTGTCTTTAGGTAATACTGTCGAATTAGCAACGGAGATTGTGCATGGTCTGATTCGCGGTAACTCAGGAATGTCTGACCGTATCGGTGATCAGAAACTGCTGAAACGTGATATCGCAGATCTGGTGGGCGCGCGTTTGTACGCGATGCTTCAGGCGAACATCAGCACGAATAAAGAGGTTAAACAATGATCAGTTTATACTCGCTGAATGCGGTTACTAACGCCATGAAACTGTGCAAACAGCATAATGTTCAGCTTGGCACAGACGTTGACTCTCCGGTTGATTTGCTCAACCGTGCGGTCGACCCTACCCGCGTTTTCGATACCACAATCACCGACGAACAGTTCTTCCAGGAACTGCCCGCGATTACGCAGCTTAAACGTCCAGTAGACGGTACAGCGGAAGCTTCGATTATTCGTGACGGTGCTGTTGAAGTTGAAGCGCTGCGTGTTGACGATCATGAAACCACGCTATTCGAACTGAAAAACATGGCCATTCAGCGTTGCAACGGGATGCTGGACTTTGCCCGTAACGTTGTTCAACCGTTTGTGCAGCTGGTTATCCAGAATAACACGATTGAAGATGTCAAACCGTTGGTCGAAGACTGGAACCTGATTCCGGTAGGTATCGATCCGTGTGTAGATTCCCCGGTTGTCCAGGCGCTGATTCAAGAAATCGCCAACCCGATGGGTAATGGCACAACTTACGACCCAATCAAGTTCGATGTACCGACCGACATCGAGATTCCGGAAACAGGTGTAAAAGCGTACGATGAACTGGTACGTAAATTACTGAACGACCTGAACCTCAGCATGTACGATGCAGCAAAACTGCTGCTGGCAGGTAACTACACCGTACCTGTTGCAGATAAAGCGCCGGAGATGGTAAAAGAACGTGTTCTGGTACTGCTGTTGTCTTCGTTCTTCATTGAACGTCCATGGCCTGACTCAGGTGTTGACGCCCTGAAATGGAAAGCGGAAATGGGTCGTGCGTATTACACATCTATCGGTTGGGTATACGGTTTCGAAAAAGCGGTGGCTAACCGTGTCGCCACAGGTAACATCGTTTACTCTTACGATACCAACGAGAAAAACGTCTATATCTGTCAGGAAACGATGGACGACTACCTGGAAAAAGGCGGCATCGTTGAAGCCCTGTTGGGTGCCATTTACCTGATGGACGAAGGTGACTATAACGTTTCCGCACGTGTCGCATCTCTGCTGGAAAACCAGAAAGCCTACGTTGAAGCTTACAATCGTCGTGCGATTATCGTTCAGAAACGAAATGAACTCGACTGGGTAAGTCGTAACCGTCAGGCGCTGAAAACAGCGTTCTCGATTGCAATCGACCAACTCGACCAGGGCTACCTGACTGTTGGCGAACTGACGCGTACTCGCGAAGAAGTCAAGCAGGTTGTTATGGGTATTTGTGATGATTTCTTTGTCAACGCAGACGAAGACATTACGTTGTTTATCATCCGGACTGCATGTAACTCCGTATTCTGCGCCTACGAAATTGATCCGCTGATGCGTACGATTCATACCGCGATGATTGAGAACACCGACCCGGCAGAAGCCGCAACCAGTTGGATGATTGACTATGTACTGAACTGGATCGCAGGCTCAGTATTTGTCGATAAACTTTAACGCGCTTAGGAGGTGATCGTGAGTGCGATTGAAACAGCCCGTCGTGACCCTACTAAGGTTCATGCGGACTTGGTAAATAACGGCACGGTCACCACTACCAAAGGGGGGTGTTACATTTACATCCCCGTTGGGTTTGTGGCGAAGGAGTTGGCGGTTATTTCTTCTACGGTAACAATTGTAGGGATCTTTGCGATTTCTACCGACCGTAAAACATATGGGGTGTCCAGCGTGACAACGCTTATGGAAATTACCCCAACGGCGTTTGAAGAGATCGACGTCTTTGGCGTTCCTTATTACGAATTTCGTTTTGATCCCGGTACAGTGGTTTTCCCCAACCGCAATTTACAGGTGTTGTCTCACCCTATTTACAACATTGCGTCGTATATTTACGACTTTGGTAATCGTCCTTTCTGGTTTACTGCAGCGGATGATGCTGAACTCTTGGCACCTGATAAAGTCAAGAAATGGAACGGTTTTACTGTATTTGCCGATCAGATTACCGCTGACGTTTACGCAGCACACACGCAGCGTAAAGTAGGTGATCCGAGAACGTTCTTCCGTTACACGCTGAAGAAAGATAGCGATCTTAACAACCCTGTGCAGTTTATTCCGTTGCGCAGTGGTTCACTTAACAAAACGTCGAGACTGGCGAAACTTGCAGACGTAGAACTTAAACGTGGTATTCGTTCCGCGTTACAGGTTGACCCGGTGCGTGCCGAACCGCTCGAAGTATTTGTTTATGAGGTAATCTTACCTTTTACTTTTACTCGGGGAAAACAATGGACAATTTAACACTGCGTTACAACTGCGTAGCGTTAGCCGGTGTTAACGCTCCAGCCACACTGGAGAAAGACGCGGATGGTTATTACCGCGTACTATTGGGTGCTTTGAATATCTTTAACTCGGAAGGGATTTTTTACGCCTATAACGAGTCTAAGCACGTATTCGAACGCTCGAATATCTTTATGCGTAAAGTGAAGGCAGGGAATCTGTTCGGGGAAGAAGATCACCCAGCACCAGAACCTGGTATGACCGAAGCGCAATGGATTGATCGCAACGAATGGATTGAGACGAAAAACGTCTGTATGCACATTCGTGAAGTTGAAGTGATTCCAACCGACCAAACCTGTAACGGGTTGCCGGTTATGGAAATCTGGGGCTGGATTAAGCCGAACCGTGAACGTGGTCCGTACTTAGCAGAAGCGCTCGAAAACCCACACCAGAATGTGTGTTTCTCTCTGCGTGCAATCGTGCGTGAAGGTTATGTAGGTGGTGTGAAAACGCGTCGCCTGGATCGCCTGGTAACGTTTGACTGGGTTATCGAGGACGGGTTGCAGATTTGTAACAAATACTCTGCGATTCAACGCGGTAGTAAAGTGGCTCAAGAATCCACACGCGTTCTGCTGGACCGTCGCGTCTCCCTCCAGGCGCTGGAGGACATTCTGCGAAATCCTAACACTACGTCTACTATCGCGACAGAATCTCGTCGTGGTGAAGTTCGTGCGTTAGCGCAGGAGTACCTGGCCATCGCTAATAAGAAAACTAACCTGCGTGTTATGGGTTTAGGTAACGGGAAGTGGTAAATGGCTGATACTATTGAACCTTCGTTGGTGAAGTGGTTAGAGCAACAACTGCCGCGCACCGCAAAGAAAGTTTCTTTGAAAAAGTTAGATAGCGCCCCGTTGCATATCAGCGATCGAAAGATTTCGGTTTTCACACCTCGGATTCCTTATAGCGTTTACAGAGACGAAGACAAAACGGTACCCCGTATTTGCTGCTCTGTCGATTTAGAACGTTGCCTGCGTGGTGTCCGTCGCTACTTTACACCTGCGGAAACCGCAACCGCGGTGCCACGTTTTTATCTGTATGGGTTCGACGAACGTGATGTTGTCCAGCCCTCGATAGAACTGTCGGCTGAGCCTTACCGCGCTAATGAAGTGTGGATTGTTCCTCACCGCTTATCGAACTGGGAAATTAAACCCAGTTTAGTCGGTGAACTGCGTTTAGTTCGACTGGCAAACAACGGATACACTCACACGTTAGCAGTAGCGCTTAACCAAGACGTTCGTTTGAATGCTAACCAGCTATTAAAGGGTGGTTCATTCTACGAGCTTACTGTAGCGTGTAGTGAACGGGAACCTCAGATTACGATTTCTGATGCAAAGGAAATCTCTCGGGGTATTTTTGACGCTGCGTTAAACGAATACACTGTAACTCCATAATCGCCCAGTTCATGGTCTGCAACCCGAATTTGTCGATTGTGAGGGAAGCATGAAAGTGGTTAACATTGCCATACCTCCGACTTTGCAAACTTTAACGCCTGAGGAATTGAAAGCACTAACAATCTATGCCGTTCAAGAGCGTGCTGGAAAGGAAGTGCTTTCTTCGATACTCGCTGAACGTTTTGACACCAAACGTAAAGTCAACAACATTGTCGCAGGTATTTCACAACAAGATATCGCGAAATTTTATTGCGATGTGCGTCAAGCCGGTACCGAAATCGACTTTACACGTACTTACCTCTTGTTAACTGAACCGTTTCGGTTCATTCTTTCGATTAAGCAGTCTTAATTTTTTTATTTTACGATTTCTACCGTTATTGTGTCGGAGGAACTTCTACAAAAAGGATAATCAAAAATGTTCAATTTAGATAGTGACGGCGTATTCGCAAGTTGGCGCAAATACGTGCTGACCCACCACTTTCAAGGAATGTCCATACAAGAATTTCATGGAATGCCGGAATTGCACCGCCGTGCACTGGTCCGGGAAATGTATTTAAAGGACCCGGATCTTTTCTATAAACTAGACCCTATACCCGAGGCCGCAAAAATCCTCGAAACGGTAGAAAGTCTGGGGGAATGCTGGGCGATATTAACGTCGGGTTCGGAAGACCATTTCGATCACGACCGTGTTGTTGAGTGTAAAAAATTATTCTTCGAGAAACACTTTGGTGTGCCTGGTCACAAAGTTATCGTAACCACAAACTCTGCAGAAAAAGCGACTTACGCTGATAAGGGGAGATTGTTAGTGGATGACTATGGCCGGAATTGCCGTGAGTGGGTGTTAAAGAACGGGACCGCGATCTATACGCGGACGGATGAGCCTGACGTTGACGCCATTTGTCGACAACTCAGAACATTCGCAGAAAATCCCTTCGAATACTCAGGTCAGATTTTGTGCGTGCAGTAAAACCATTCGGCTAGTCTATTCATCGAATAGACTAGCCCACCTTTATTTTAACCCTATTGAAAATTATCTTAGATATATTTTACTTAGGTGAGCGTTGTAGAATTACACGCTATTCGACTGTTTAACCTAAAGGAGTATTAAAGATGAAAAACGAATTATTTAAAGACCCGTTTGTTGTAATGATGGTCGCTGTCAGAGCAGCAGGTGTTGCTGAAGATTTAAACCGTCTCCTCTCCGATGAAGCATACCTGCGCGAACAAAGCTCTGCGTATTTAGAAAAAGAAATCCTGGAATTCCCGGGCAACATGAAAGTGTTGGTTGAGACACTTAAAGACGAAAAATGGAGAAAAGCACATCCGTTATCCGAATACATTAATTTATCAATTGAAAAACTACTTCCAGAAGTGAAAGCGGATAAAAAGCTTTGGACCAAACTGGATGAATCTGACCATGAGGTCTTAGCAATTGTCTTGCGTGCGGCCATGACGAATATCGATATAGTAACAATTGAACTCGCAGGTAACACTCAGGGAGATGCAGCTCATGGTCTGGTCAGAACAATTCATTGATATTTGTCGTGACCCCTTTACCTTATGGATTCTGTGTAGCTTACGTCGCGATGACAGATTCTATACTTTCGTAACAGACCCACAAGCACTTGAGCTCCACGTAAAACGCGTTGAGGCGCATTTAGAGACGTTAAAAGAGGAAAGCAATACCATCGTACCTAAAGATGCGTTTCTGTGCCGTATGGCGTCTCCTAAGTGGCGTGAAGCGCATCGGCTAAAAGCATCTACGCTCCCGGATATGGTGCAAGAGCTTGCAAGGGTAGTAAGCACCGACCATATCCTTTATCGAAACATTATCCAAGAACCTGACGATTGGAAAAACCATCGTATTCTGTTGGCACGCTGTCAGTTCACATTCTCTTAATCGACTTGTAAGGTATTATCAATGGAAGCTACCGAAATTAATAAATTCTGGGAACGTGTACTTAGCCACTTCCGCGATTTCTATCGCTATACCGATAGCGCACATCGACTAGACCACATTCTTTCTGTGAAGTCGAACGCTGTCCGTATCGCTTACCTGTTGAACGAAACTCAACACTTAAAGAATGTTCTGGTTGCTGTAGCAGCGCACGATATTTTCTCCACACCTGCCGACCGTGCCTCCCACCACATCAAAGCATTCAATTACGTGCTTGATTCTGCGCCTATTCTCAGACGTCGTTTTAAACTTAGTTCCGACGATGTAACCGAGGTAGCGTATGCAGTATTAGAACATCGGAGTTCCCACAAAGGTGGTTATAATTCCATTGTTTCTGAAATTGTCGCTGCCGCCGATCGCGGTATCCCTACCGTCGAAGAAGTTAAAAATTACATGCACCGCTCTTACTTATACGCACGTGACCATGGAAAATCCGTTACCGATTCAAAATTCCATGCAATCAGTCACGTACAAAATAAGTTCGGTCGTAATGGTAAATCTCGTGTTCCTGATTGGTATAACGCATTGTTTGCGAAAGAAATCTTGGAACGCCAAGAGTACGTTGAAATGCTCGACTTAGCGTATTTCACCGACGAAATCATCACTGGCTTAGAAAGCCGTCTTCAACAACAGTAAACCTTAAGGAATAAATCAAATGGCACAAGTAATGTCTACTAAAGAACTGGCTGCAATGATCGATGCGCTGGAAACTCCGGCAATGACTCTGGACGAAAGCGCGGTACTTAACGCAGACCCGTTAATCAAAATCTACGAAGAATCACTTCCGGTCATCAAAGTGAACGACACCGATTATCGTCTGACGCTACAGGATGCGGATGCGGTTCGCCAACACGATGCGAACTTCCTGGAAGTCTACGGTAAGGTTGCGTCAGAACTTATCGTTGAGAAAGCGAAAGCAGACGACGAACTGGTCGCACTGGACCTTACCACGAATATTGGTAACGCGTCGTTCTCTACGGTGTTCTCACGTCCGACTGGGGAAACAGTAGGGGCGTCTGAATGGGCAGCTTCTATCGGCTTTGGTTACGGTGTACCTAAGTCAAAAGAGCTGGAAGGGAAAATGCGCAAAGTGTTTGCCGACGCGATGATGGCGGGCGATGACGAAGACGACGAATAAGATCGGCATTATTTCAGGAGCCCGACTATATCGGGCTTTTGTTCCTGAAGAGAAAATCAATCCTACGAAATGGCAACAACCTCTTTCTCGGAAGCCAGGGCCACCTAGACCGATTGATGGTCTGGTTTACCTGAGCCATCGACGGAGAAAATAAAATCTAGGGCGGTCTTATGACCGCCTTATTTTTTTTGATTTCAGGAGATAAAACAATGCAAAACTTATTCGATGGTTATCCCGTGGCTCAAGAAAAGCCGAATACAGAACGGGCCGTCGCGCTTCCTAACGTCATGAACCGTACAGAAGTCATTAGCCATCTTAACCAGATCGGTGAAATCTTTACGTTGTCTATGCAAGCCACTTTAGGTGATGCGTTTCCACACATCGCGGGATGGCCTGCTGAAACGATCCCACACACTATCAACGGCTACCAGCGTTTCTTAACCGAAATACGTAGCAGTTCAGTCGGTAATGTCGTCGCCGGTTACGTTATCCGTTTCAAACAGCTCTTACGGATTGAGTTCGGTGAAGATGTATTAGAAGCGTTGGAATCTGAATTGGTTAGCTTGCACAACAACGAAATTATACGTAACGAAAAAGGAAACGGTGACACAGAACTAACACTGTGGCGTGTTGCTTATCCCAGCGACACCACCAACACACCACCCACCACGTTCGATCTACTCTCTACGTTCCTGCTGTTAATGCAGATGAAAAACTTAATTATTCGTTCTTCTGCCCGTAAACAACTGGCGCAAGAAGAAAAATAAAAGCTACCTACCTCCTTGACGGAGGTAGGTAAACTTATTTTTTTGCTTAACGAAGCTGATTTGCCATCTGCTCGTCGGACACAGAACGATAACCGCCAGCCGTAGCATCGACGTCTGGGTTGATACCGTTGGTCTGTTGAGACGGAGTAAGCCACAGTTTGCGTTCGTAAGGACGCAGACCGTAAAGCTTCATGCGCTCCAGTTCTTTCTGAGCTGCCTGCATCGGACCCCAACCTGTCCATTGCTGGGAGGTGAAGGTGATAGACAGTTCGTTGGTCTGAGGTCCGGTGTTCGGGTCACGTTCACCGATATCCTGACCGTTAGACTCAGGAGCCATGTTCGTCAGCCACCAAGCGTTCTGCGGTTTACGCTGATACGCATCCGGTTCGAAATACAGCACTGTCATGCTGTACATATCCGGCAAGTGATCTGGCACGTTCGGGTTGATTGCCGCCAGACCAGGGTGGCCTGTGTGCGGATCACAAACACCGTAAACCAACCACGCCCAGAGCATGTTCTGATACACTTTACCCAGTTTATCCGGGGTCGTGTGCGTAACCGAAGACAGTGCTTCCGTTACCAGACCAGCTTCATACTGAACGCGGTTGTTACGTCCCTGCTGGGTCTGTACGTACTCAGCACTCAGGGATTTGTCCAGACCGGTAATCGTGGTGTGAACCTCGATGAACGATTTGATTGCCTGACGCCACAGTTGTGGGTTCGGCATGTAATCAACCCAACGAGGGAATTCCATCACACGTGCGATTACGTTACGACGCAGACGGTGGGCGTTGGTAACGAACTTACCAACCTGGCCGACCGGACCGTTTTGACCAGACGAAAAGGGGTTAACCATATCGTACTGGCCGCCATCGACGTGGAGGCCCTGGTCAGGTAAAATCATGCGTTCTTTGATAGACATCTATTAGACCTCCGTACTGTTGCGACGATAAACTTTGATCGTCGTGTTGAACTGCGACAACAGTACACCGCCTTCAGCTTTAATGTCCAGCGTGATAGAGTAGCCATTGGCTTTATCGTCCGCTGTCATATACGCACTCGGGGTAATGTCGGCAATATTATCCAGGCGACCTTCCAAACGCTCGGTGATTTTGTTTTCAATCATTTTCGCGCGTTCGTCGTCCGTCATACGGCTTTCACCGGACATATCTGCCCAAACCTGATCGCTGACACGATAAACGTAAGTCAGGATAAAGTTAAACAGTGCATTGTTCAGCACTGAACGTTCTTCGCTATAGATGGACTGGATAGCTGGGATGAACAAACGATAGTAGTCGCGGGAACGTGCGGTAACCAGGGACACATCCCAGTCGGACGCGTAAATCTCGTTACCTTTCCACGGCATACTCAAATCGTACAGATCTTCGATGATCGTCTCTTCACCACGGCTGAAACGATACGCCGGTTTTGCACGTCCTTCACCGGAACCGAGATACTTCGAGAAGAAGTTCGCAATGCTATAACACATCGGAACCGGTTTCTTGTAGCTCGAGTTACGGATGAAAGCAGACTGGCCAGTAATCATCCCACGGCACGCCGGGGTACCGTAATAGGACGACTCAGGCACGGACGTAATCATTTCGATCAGCGCTGTCTTCACGTTCTCTTCGGTTTGTAAGTCATTACGACCTTCGTTATAAACGTGAGTACAGAGTGTCAAGAACGTGTTACGAGAACGACCAATGAAATTGGTCAGCACTTTCTTGGTATCCATGCTAAAACCGGAGTCCCAGAAGCAGCCTAACGAATATTTCAGTTCGTTATCGTAACGGACTTTACCGCCGTCCGGGAACTGACTCATCTCACGACGCACGAGTTTGTCGTAAGCATCATTACCCATCGTCCCGTCACTACCGCCCTGCAGATAGTGAATGTTAGAAGCAGAAAAGACAACTTTACCCACTTCATCAGATGGGCTAACTTGCAGACCATCGTACATTTGACCGGTTAAATCCAGGCCGCCGAAGATATCGACCATATACGGATCGGTGATCGCTGGTTTCGCATTCTGAATTTTAGACTGTGCCAGTTTCAGAACAGTTTCCAGGTTTTCACGGTAAATGTAGAACTCTTCGAAAGGACCGTAGTCCGGCAGACCACCGATGTCTGGCATCGTCTGACGATAGGCATCTGGAACAACGACTTCGAAGTCCAGTTGAGTAGCCATCGGCTGATAGTATGCATCGGGCTTGAAGCTAACATTGATGCTGCTAAGACCTTTAAGGGTCTTCCAAATTACCGGCGATGTAACCCCTGCTAAGGTTTCAAACCATTGCAGTGCGTACATACGTCCACCTACGTTGGTCTGATAAGCAGACGCGATAGATGGGCTGGATTTTTCGTTCAGCGGAACCAGTTTAAAACCGAAACCGTTGACATCAGCACCCGCGTACGGGCCTTTAATGTCGAAGATCGGATAGAGCTTTGATTTCGCCTGGGTAGTTTCGTCGGTCATTGTCCCTTCAGTAACCACACCTTTTTTCAGGGTGCTTACATCTTCGACAACTTGCAGACGGAAAACCACTTTCAAGCCATCAACGTCCGCTTTCTTCTTCGGCTTACCGTTAGTTTCATACTGGATAATGCCGTTCACACGCTCGTATGAAGGAACTTTGGTTTCGAGGACGTCAGCCACCAGACGGACAGCTGCGACTTTCGCATCTTCCGGTACCAGACGCTGATACATACACTCGTTACCATTGGCATTAAACATCGCCTGGAAGGGTGTGTTGAACGTCGCGTAATCGCCACGCAGGTCGAACAAATCACGACCAAGCAGAGACAATGCATTATCCCCGGATAACGGGAACGCCTCGTCGTCTACCCCGCGTGATGCAAAGGTGAAGATCAGCGGCTTATGAATCGGATCACCCGTGGGGGTCCGGACAAGCTCAGGGACAGAGTTATCCTGCCACCCTTGCTTGTTATTCAATGGCGCGCCGTTTCGTGGAATAAAACTCATGGAACGTCTCCATATTCAGTCTTTAAGACCTTGAAAAAGGGTCATACTAAGGTATCATACTCATGGCACTCAAAAACGCTTACAACGGTACTCCGTTTAATACCATAGACCTTACCCGCTTACACGCGGATTTGGAACTGGCGCGTAAAGTCAATCAGACCGTTGCACAGTCTGACGAAGTACATTACGTTATCGAAACCGCCGATGTAAAACCGTTCCCGTTACCGATCGTCATCGGTGATGACGTGTACGTTGACGCACGAACTTTCACTACGCTCGATAAAAACGGCGTACTGAAAATCCGTAACCCCATTGAGCACCAATTACGTCTCGACGAAGCACGTTGGGAATTAGTGTGGAAACGGAACAATGATAAGCTCGGTGCATTAATGTCACGTATGTCTTATCACCATGAGATCTTCAGCAGGTGGATTAGCGATGCAATTGAACACACCTACGCACTTGCTCCATATCAAAGTGGTCAAGTCAAGGCACTCGCTGCCCTGTTCTCCGTAGGGCAGTTCTACAACAACTTCGAAGATGAAGTTAAAATGTTAAGAATGCAGCAACAGTTAGAACGTGAACTTCGCCTCGGACCACAGATTTTTGAAACTGTTACCGGAAACACAGAGTTCCTGTTCCCACGCAATATCGGTGAATTTGTCGAGATGGTAAAAGCTGCAGACATTACCGCACGCTTAAAAGATCTCAGCGTAGTAAGTTTGCAAGGTATGCTGGCAACGAGCCTGGGTAGCTTTATTAGCTACGATCGTCAACTTGTTACCAGCGCCATCGAATATCCACCGTCTCTCTTTGTTATTACCCGCACATGCTTAGAGAACGTGATATTTAACCGCTCCCGTTTAGGTGGGCTAATTAAGAAATGTGACGTGGCAAAACGTAAAGACGCTTTTATCATGGCATACGACACATTACTTAACCAAAACACCAAACCGATAAACAACCAGTAAGAGGTCCACTATGGAGAACTGGCTGGTCGCCCACGCCATCCAAAAAGCGTGGCAGCGTCCATATCTTGACGGGGTGCTCAACATCGCACCCTTCCGTCTTTCACCCAAGACCGGGGCGATCGGCTTTTTCAAACACGGTCGGATTCCGGTCGCTTTACCGAAAGAGAATTCGTGGTGGCACGCCTATGCGGTGGATAAACTTCACGTAAACTGGGGGAATCTTGCTATCCCCCTAAACCGTTGGAAGAAACTGTCCACTTGCGTAAACGGTTTTAGCACCTGGATTCAGGTCTATAACGAAAACGGAACGACAATTCCTTCCGAATACGTTTATTTCTACCGTAACAGTGCGGGAATGGTTTACATGGCTATTCCGCAATCCGATCGGTATGCCTGGTTGGACAACGACCCTTGTTACCTGCGAATTTATCCTGGTTACAACGGGGGTGAAAACGCACCGTACATCAACCCGACGACCGTCGAGTTTTATTCACCGCCGAATCGTGAACAGGTCCAAAAGGTCATCGATCGGTTTAATTACCTGAAACAACAAAACAAAGGGTACGTTGAGTTCTGGTTAAACGGAGAACTGGTTGATTCTCCAAAGCCTGCGGATATTAAAACGTGGGACGATATCGACATCCGCGTCGATGGTCGCGTTCGTCGTGTTGTAGAGTTTCGCTGCGGCGACTTACAAACGTTTATGTCCAAACTGGATAGCAAACGAAAATACTTGCTCCATATTCCGAAAAAAGATGGCATCTGGATTTTTAACAACGATGCGGAGATCCAGCTTTATTGGAAAGGCCGGGGGCGTTATTACCATCGTCACCGCCACCAGGCGCTACGTCAGCTAACATGGAACGATTTATCAATCCCGACTGAACGCATTGCAAAATATCGCAACGTTTTTAGTGGCTCAATCACCGACCTGGACGATCTGATCATCAGGCTGATTATCCGCGATGACTATCTGGATATTACGCCGTTGTTTAACTCATCGCACATACACGATTTATACCGATTATCAGATGACCTGATTATCGACGCGATGATCGGTGCGAATGCGAACGTAACAGAGTGGCAGGCTGCTAATCTGGAACAAGCTGCTTTTAACCGATTGGCAGCAGCTAAGCTTGAGAATATTACGCGCGATTTGTGTACTGATGCCTACGGTTACAACGCCGTAAGCCGTTATGCCGCCGATACCCCTCAGCGTCTTACGTTAACGGAAGGAGGGTACCGCGCTACCTTACCTGCGTTATTGGCAACCAACTCGACTGTGTACGAGTATGATGGCGATGGTTTGCTGTTAGAGGCACATCAAAACCGTGGTTACGACGTATACCAAGCACGCAACCCCAACACCAGAATTATCGAGGCGATTGAAGGCGATAAAGCCGAGACAGTAACTATCGTTGATAACGCCGCCGATTTCGAGATTCAGGAAGGCCAAAACGTTAACTTGTGGTTACGTAAGGTTATCGATGACATTCCACGAGACGAATATCTGAAGGCAGTGGAAGGGACGGATTACACCCGTGAAGGTAATAGCATTACCTGGACTGTGGACCGTACTCGTCGTCATCCTACGGTGATTTACGACGATCGTCATCTGTATTTCGAAATCGATGTGGCGGTCAGGGAAGGGGAGATTCGTATTCCTATTCTGGCCCGAAACCAAGAAGGTAAACAACGCACTCTGTGGATTCCGATGGAAACTGTTGAAGTGTGGTTAAACGGACACCCTCTGGTACACGGTATCGATTATCACGTCATTTGGCCAGAAATCGTTGTAGTCTGTAAAGCTTGGATGAGCGATACTGATGAAAACCACATCGCGGTGCGTTGTCGTGGTGTCACCGGTGAACTTCGTATTCCGAAACACGGTTTCGTCTCAAGCGGGCTGTTATCAAATAACAACCAATTCGATTGTCGTGACGACAAAGTTATTCGTGTCGTTGCTGGCGGTTCCTTGCTATTACGCGACGAGGTAGTGTTCCGCGAGGACAACACGGTAGGCGTCAAAATTGTTGATGATGGTTATCCCTACTCTGTCGACGACCCTACAATACCGTTGCGTACACTGGTAACGGGGAACACGTATGCGCTCAGAGACGTAGCGCGTGATCTGGATAGTCGAGTAGAAAATTACATGACTAACTGGTTCCCGACACCGCCTCCACAGAACCCGGTGCCTTTACCGCACCTGTATCACCTATATTCACCTACGTTGAATAAAATCCTGTGGGACTACTTACAGGGTGTTCTCACCCTCGTGGAAGACGATCCAGATTATCGTATTTCAACAACACAGTTGGATGAGATTATGGAGCGGTATAAAGACCTGCTTCCGTTCGACCCCGCGTACATCGGTTACGATAAAGCGTTTGTCAAGCTCCATCCGCATGTGAAATACCAAACCGTAGAAGTTAACGAACTCGGGTTCGCGTTTTTGGATCGCGTTAACGAGCGGTATCTGAATGGTGAAGTTCAGCTGAACCAGTATCTGAAAATCAAGGGTTAATCATGGCCTTAACAACCGACATTATTAATAAGGATCGCGGGTTCCGTGTATGGCGTCCTGAAGAACTCTATGCGCCGGAACGCCCAACCGGATACGTACCGAACCCGAAAGATCTGATCGTTAACGATATCACCTCCGGTTTCGATATCGTCATAAGCGTTAACTACGCCAAACCGTCGTGGGAAACAGAACCGTGGGGCGGTGTAGGGGTGGCTAATCAAGACGGTCGTCTGAACGGACACTACCCACTGCGTAGCGATAAATATCGCGTCTACGTGGATTCTACGAAGCTCCCGGCAACAATGGTGTTAGATAACGCACTCACCTTTGAAGGACCGGATGTGGACGGGGTGCGCATTTTCCGAGGCAGTAAAGTTGACGACAGTGCGGAAATACTCTCCGGCTACTACAAAGACGGTAAATTGAAATACACTTACTTACCGGTCCAGACGATTTCTGTCGAAGGTGCAGAGCGTGTCGTTAAACAAACGTTACCTGGTGCTTGCTTAGCTGAGGTCGAGAACGGCGAAGAATGTATGTTCGCTGTTTACTCCGACGTCGGTAACGTGGTGCAAATCGGTCACGCACACATTATCAAAACGAACCTGGTAATGCCGCAAGAAACGCCAGCGCGCACGGTGTTAGGTATTAAGTTAGTGTCACCGTTCTTGGTAGACAACGACGGCACCACACTGACGCTGCCGATCAACATGCCAATCGAGTCTATACCGCTTTGGTGTGATGTTGTTTACAGCGATGGCACAAAACGTCTACCTATCGACCAGGCTCGTGTGAAATTCAACGGCCTACGTAACGCAGGTTCACACGACACGTTCTACATCGCTTCTAACTCAGGCAACACGCTACCATGCGTACTAAGCTATAAGTTATCCAGAGGTGAAACTTACGGGGGTACCGATGTCGTAGGTGACACCATTGTGAAAAACTATACGGCGGTAACAGAGCAGGTCGACGGTGCCTACAGCATGAAACTTTTCGTTGTACCGAGATGGTTGGATGCCACACGCGGTTATCGTCTGGACTTCTTGCTGTATAACCTGACACGCGGTAAAGTCTACGATGCAACAGCACACGTTAACTACACCACGGGCACGACCTTCGATCCGTTACTGATGGGTGTTAAACAACGCCTTAACGTTCAGGTCGATATCAGTAAAGTAGACAGTAAATTCCGTGCGTTTATTCAGTCTCAGTCATTCGCTATTACGCTTGTAAATCCGGGTAACGAACTGAACTCGAACTTCATTCTGGAATACCTCCCAGACGGTATGAAGTATGGGGAAAACGTATGGGCGGAATTTAAATACTCCAACGTCAATTATTCTGAAATCGACGTCAGTAACAAAGTGGCCTCTAAGGCGGAATGGTTGAAGCTGTTGTACGAGCCGATTTATCCGTTGTACGACCGCCGTAATGAATCAGAGCCACCTGAACCAACACACTTCGAAATCCACGTCGGGGGTAAAGTTTACACCTATAGCGTAGATGAGTGGTTGGATAAAAAGGTTATCGACTACCGCGTACCACTGGACGCTCCGCTAGTGATTCGTTGGATACGTCGCACACCAACAGATACGTTAAACTTAGCCGCGTCGCCAATGTTGGCGCACCACATCGAATAAATATAACAAGCCTCCTACCCGAAAGGGTAGGAGGTGAGGAGTCTGTATGATACTACGTGAATCGGACTGGCGTTATTATCCAGGCGCTATTGTTGACGATAAAACCACAAACAAATCGTTTATCAAGTTTGCAAATATCCTAAAAAAGCTGGGTGTAAAGCACTACTATATTCATCTCGCCTTACATAACCCTTTACTGCAAGGGGTCGATCCTTTTGACGAAAACCTAACGGACGAGCAGAAAGCGTATATCGCCATCGAGTGTGCTGAAAACCCTTGGTACTGGTTTCGAGAGTGCGTCAGGGTACCTGCGGACGGTATGAAATACGGGTCGCCGTTCCGTATCGACCGTGGTAACTTTTCGATGTATTGGATTTTCTTCAACAACATCGACGCCGCCGTCGAGTTCCTCCGTCAGCATGGTAAAACCGTCGGGATGAGCGGATTACTATTGTGGTTAATTCGGTTTCTGGAAAACTCTCGTACGATTCTTATCACAAAAGGACCGGCACTGCGTGAAGAAACCATTAACAAACTTAAGCAACTACGTAACGGTCTACCGTCTTACTTGTGGCCAGCACATCCAGATGATCCAGATAACCGCGAAACTTTTGCGTGTTTAGCCCAGGGTAACAAACTGATTACGGGTATCGGCCAAAACGACCCAGAATCTGCTAACGGTATCGGTCGTGGACTCACCGCTGGTCGTCTGTTCTCGGACGAAGGCCCCTTTACCAAAAACGTACACCACATTCTACCGGCAGCCCTGGCATCCGGTACAGCGGCTCGCCGTATTAACGAAGCGGAAGGTGTTCCTTACGGTAACGTATTCGCAACAACCCCTGGTGACTTAGCGACGGAAGAAGGCAAGTACATGTACGAGCTGATGACGTCGGGGATTATGTGGGATGAGCGCTATATCGACATTCCAACCCGTAAACAGCTCATTGATATCATCCGTTCTAACTCCACGGCAGAAGTCCCACGTATCATGTTCTACGTGAAGTACAACCACCGTCAGCTCGGTACCAGCGATGAGCAGTTAGCGGCAATGATTGCGAACGCCAAAGGTACCCCTGACCAGATCCGTCGTGACTTCGGGGGTGAATGGACTACCGGTGGTCTGAACAAGCCGTTCTCAGCGGAAGATGCAGATCGTATGAATGCTTCCCGTATGCGTGCTGTGTTTAAAGATATTTCACCACAAAACTACGTTACCGACTGGTACTACACCGAAGAGGAGATGATGACGAAGCTCAAAGACCGACACGTCATCGGGTTGGATACCTCTGAGGCGGTGGGTCGAGACGCGATCGCCATGTCTATTGTTAACTCTGTGACCGCAGAGTATGCAGGTAAATTAACCGTTAACGAATCTAACGTTATCTCTTTCGCGATTCATTTAGCGGATTTTATGGTGCGATATCCTAACACGGTACTAATCCTGGAACGACGGTCTACTGGCTCGTCTGTGGCTGATGCAATTATCCTGCAGTTACAGTCTCGCGTCACGGACTTACATCGCCGTTTATTTGTGAGAATCACTCAGGACTACTCACGTACGGACGATCTCTACAAAGAGTATCACCGTGGACCTATTGGTAACGCTGAGAAGTTCTGGAATAAATTCCGTAAATATATCGGTTTCTCAACCGACCAGGAAAAACGTCGTAAACTGTACGGTGAGGTATTCACCACAGCGTTGCGCTTATCCGCGGATAAACTCCGTTGCGGAGAACTCATCGACCAGATACTTAACCTCGTGGAGAAAAATGGTCGTATTGACCACAAAGCTTCAGGTCATGACGACCTCGTGATTTCTTGGTTACTTGCGATGTGGTTATTGCTGCTTGGGAATAACCTGGGGCATTATGAAATCAACAACAGTCGATTGATGATGCGCAATCGTAATTTAGTCGAAAATCGTGAAGGGGTGGATGAGGAATTACAACTCGAGGAGGAGGCGCGACAGCAGGAACTGATGGGGGAAATTGAGCGTCTTGTGCGAACCACAAACGGGTTATTAGACCCGGTTCAAGCAATGGCTGCTCGTAACCGTCTCCAGTCCCTCATTGCTCAACTTAACACTGATACACAAAACGTGGCGTCAATGGAAAGCTTAAGAGAGCTTATCCAACGCCAGAGGATGAAGTGATGGCTCCAATTTACTATTTACTTGTGTTCTTTTCGTGGATAGCGACGTATAAAATGATCCGCGAGAGTTACCAAGCGATAAAACAATACGGACGTTCGCAAGGTTTCCCACTACGAAAAACACGGTATGTACAGGCATTTGCAGTATTTGGTCTGATGGTAGCAGGTTCGTCAGCTACCTATGCGCTAAATATGGTCTACTCTATACACCTCGTGGTAATGTCAGGGCCCCATTGAACCCAGCTAAAATAAACTAGCCAGTAACCCGTTAGGGTTACTGGCTAACTCTTTTTTTATTTCTGTAACGACCGGATTAAGAAATATAACAACAACGCATTACGCAAAGCTGCTAACGCGGATTCGTGTCGGATGTGTGTTTCCTTCGCCGCCAATTTCTCAATTCTCGACCGTAGGGATAACACATACGGGTTCGGTGATTTCGATGCTTGATACAACGCACGCATACGCTGCAACACCGTTACCGCATCATTGAAGTTGATACGGTTGGTAACAATCTCATCAAAAGCATGTGAGAGTGTATCCTCCATAATGCTATTGATTTCATCACGCTTCTTACCAATCGGCAAACTGGCGATATAAGTCAGCAGCGTTTTCAGCGCGGCGGGAGATGCTTTGGGCACCATTTCTAGCACCACACGAGCCAACTCTTCCTTGTACAGATTGTTAATGTCGTAAGACGCATCAAACAGATTCTGTTTTGCAATCTCTAGTGCACCGACTTTATCACGGATTACAGACTGGCCATCTAACTCGATACGCGCGGATTGACTAACCACGCGAGTATTCTCACGACGTACACGATCGAGCACCGCGTAGTAGTCTTTCACGGTTTGTTTCGTACGTGTATTTAAATCGGTGATATAACGCAGTACCAAGTCGGGGGTATCGAAACGTTTTACGGCGTCGTAGTTCGGGTATTCGGGCGAACAGAAATACGTTGCACGTTCTGCCATATGCAGCCCCCAGTTACCCAAACGTCGAATATCGAATTTCATTGAGAGCATCGAATACGCCGCTTCTGCTGCAGGGAGATCAACCGGTTTCGGAAAGAAGTGATAGTAAATACTCGAGTAGAATTTAAACTGGAGTATCGTCACCAGGTCGATGGCTGCAGCGAGGATTTCTTTGTCGCCAAACTTTGGAATCATCAGGTGCAACAAATACACGATGGTCAGGTTATACGTATCACCCGCGACCTGCCAATCGGTATTAATCGACTGGGACTCTTTAATCAGTTCCGACAGATAATCTTCGTCAACGTTGATAACTTCATCGAACAGACGATTACGGTCCGAATCGAAAAAACGGATGCTGTGAACACCGAGGAGGTTCGACCCTAACCACTCCACGTTACCTTCACGAGAGAGTATTCCGCTTACGTAGTGACGCAGCTTAGACGCCAATTTGCGGTCAATCACGAGTTTATTAAACACGCCGTCAAACGCTTTACGTAAACGGTCGTCGCGACGGGCTTCGTGTGCAACAGAGAATCCCATCGGTACGTAGCCACCAAAACCGTAGTCGTAGTACAAACCCGATGAGGTTTCCGCGTCATCGAAGAACGGATCACGGCCGAACGATTCCTGAGCGACGCGAGTTCCAGCTTTCTGGTAGCAGCCGGATGTAAAATCATAAACCAGTTCAGCCATTAGTGAACCTCGAAATAATTACGGATAGATATTATCCTAGTGAGAGTCTTATTCTACCTAAAGGAGTTTTAAAATGAGAAATTACTTACGTAAACCCGTTTGGCACAGAATGCTGCGCGAAGGTACCATCGACCGAAATCAAAACGTCAAAATGTGGGTTCTTCCACACGGCGTAATTTGTGATTTGGTTCGTGTCGGGGGTATGGACATCTTGCGCAACGGTACCTACGACGCGGTCAACTCGTTTCTTGCACGCGAATTGGCAGAGGCAGGTTTACATGGCGAAATTCTGTTTTACACCACGCGCGTCATTCCCCAGACGTTGTCGAAATGGCTAACGTATTGGTTGTCTGGTGATCCTGACGCATCGGACCCAGAACTCAACTCAGTAACGATTACAACGTTGGGACAATACCCAACTAAACCGCTGCCGTTTCAGGTAAACGTGGTAGAACCGTTAATCGTAAAAGCGGGTGATGTGTTCGATACGATTAAAGCTAAATCCAGAAACCAAGCGGTTTCGCAGTTCCTCGTAGAAACTGAAAATGAGGTGTTTCGCCTGGAACCCGTCCGTAAAACAGATGCCACGTTACTGGCAGTGACCGATTACGGAGTTGTGTGCCGTTCTACAGAGGGTCACACTTTCCTGTGTACAATTCTGTCCTGTCGTATACAAGCCCAGTTAGCGCACTACAAACTGAGTTTGAACGACATCATCGGTACTACGTTACGCATCGAATACACGATGTACACCGAGGGCAACAGGTTGTGTAACTACAAGTCACCTATCGCGTATCGAGCACTGGCGTTAGACAGTCTCGGTGATTGGGTTTCAACGACATACGATGGGCCTTCACCGTTTAAAACAATCCCGACACAACGGCCTGCGTTGTTGACGGTTACACGCTGTAATCGCGCTGAAATCTACGAAGAAAATGGGGTGATTTATGGCTTAGAACGTGAGACAGGATTAACGCTGTTTCGTTTCCGCCGAGGCCCAGAATACGGGCGTTACGCTGCCGTTTTCGAACGGGAAGGGGAACAAGAAACCTGGCTATTCGATTCCGATTTCTCGGTTGACGTTATCGACCCTGAAGGGTTTATTGCTTCGGTCGGAAATCAGGTGTTCTACGCCACCGGTTACAGTTTGGTCGATGTGAAACTGTACTATCCGTCAAAAGAACTGACGACTCTGTAAAAAATATTCTGGGGAGACCGAAGTCTCCCCCGTTTTATTTTTTTGCCCAAAAATCAAAAACGCGCTGAGAGCGATTCTAACGCATTTTTCTTTCCAGGCGGTACGTTCGTACCCCTTACCCACGTTTATCTCGTCAGAGAGCTTCCTACGAAGAATTTGAGGGTGTTTTTGGTTGTGGGTTTTGAATTTATTTTCACTCAACGCCATGAAACCACGATTTTGTCGTTCGAGCTGTCACGCCAACCCCTATCCCTGAGTGGGTCGAAAACCCACCCCATCGTAAAACGCTCTAGAACGCATTTTGACGCAAAAATCTCCTCAAGGGGTACACTTGGGTACCAGAACCCCGTTTAACTCGTTACAGCGCGATTGAGAGCGCCTGAGGGGCATTCCCCTCGACCAGTTCCACCCCACCCTCGGGTCGGCGGACCGGCCGCCGCGACGATCAAAAAAACATTCACGCTTCGCGTACTAGCGGATCAGCTGGATTGATCAACTTACTGAATCTTCACACACTGAAGATTCAGGTTGAGTAGTTCTCTAGCTTTGGTTTTTTGATCTTTTAAATTTTTTAATACTCTTCGAGAGACACTAAGTCTCTCGGATCGATCTTAAATTTTTAACTCTCTCAAAAATCTGATCTCAAGATCTCTTCCTTATACGCGTGCGTACGCACGCGCGTATAGTATAATATATTTATTTATAAATATATTATTCCTTTAGGATCAAAATAATAATACCTTTAGGTATTATTTAATTATTTATTTAAATAAATATATTAATATATTTATTAATATAATAATTATTATATATAATATATATTATATATAAATATATATAAAACGCGCGCGATCCTTATTATGAGATCTGATCTCGGTCTGACCCCCCTGAGGGGGTAGGGATCGGTGAGCGGTATTTTCCAGAAAAACCGAAAATCGAACCCGGGGTAATTCACCAGGGTAAAATCCCCACCTGGGGGATCGGGTAGGGGGTCTACCCTGAACACCTGACCGAGGGGGGTAAAACCCATTCCCCTTTTTCGAACGTTAAAACCCTATGGTATGTTCGGAGGATTTGCGTGGGATGATTTACAAATCCAACCACGAAGATTTTTCGGAGTTCAGGAGTTTACTGCTCACAGCTCAAACACGATTTCTGTCTGCGAAGATTCAGCAGAGCTCGAAGCCCCCTGACCGGGTGTTGGTTTGGGGTTGTTTTTTCGAGTGCATGGAATTTATTTCGCCGTGTACTGGGAAAAACAAAACGTTCAGCCTAACACTGGAGTTTGTTTTACTATGGGGTTTGAAAATCGATTTGCGAATCGTACTTACCCCGAGGGATTTTTGGAATCCCCAGAGTTCAGGTGCTCGGTACCGTTCCCCGACTTACGAGTGTTGGGGAACCCGCGCTATCAGTGACGCGTGGACCACATGAGAAAATCCGAGTGAACCGTGGCAGCCTCTGGGAGCGACGTTGGCGAAAGGTCCGTAGAACTTACCTGCGGGCAGCCGACGGTGGGATACGCTCCCAGAGGTGCGGCCAAAATGCGAATTACGACGTTGCGTCGAATGACCCTGCTCCAGGTAGCGCTGGCAGTGTGATGTCCTCTAGCTTGACGGCTCGCAAAGACGAGAGGGGTGCGTACTCCCGTTGAGAAACGCCGGTACGCAGCTGAATTATTTTTTTACAGGATTTCCTGTTGGTGTGACACAGACCACGACAGGAGATTTTAATATGGATTCCAAAAACACCACTAACGTGGAATTGGATGTTCAGTACAGGCTCGATGAGTTGGCAGTGCTGTTAAAAGCCCCGGAGGACTGGGGATGCACGGAGCCAGCGTTACTTGATTTGATCAAGAGCGTGCGGATTTACCAACCCGTCGAGATTTACATCACGGTAGTGGTGGAAGTTCACGATGGTTATTGCGTGGAACACATCCCTAGCCCTATTGCGCATTATCCGAGCTATCGAGAGTGTCTCCTGGTAGCCGTTCGTGAAGGTTTGGCTCGAGCGATTCGTGAACATGTTACGCGTTGCACGAATTCGATGGTAGCTGCTGACCAGGAGGTCGGCAATGAGTTAGGAAATCTGTCATGACCACGATTGTTTTCGACGGAAAGACGTTAGCTTGCGACGGTCAAGTCACCGTGGAAGAACGTAGTGCTGCCACGCAATACCGTAAGATTCACACGCCGCCTGAGGGTACGTCGTGGAAGCTTTTGGGTGAAGACGTGAAAGCGATCGGTTTGGCAGGTGATGTCGCCGCATTGCAATCCGTGCGCCAAGAACTCACGCTTGAACGTTTCGGCGGTATCGAACGGGGTGGAGTTAGATTCGAAACGACGTATCCCGAGCAGATTGATTTTATCGTACTTGCTGTTTTGACAGACGGACGCGTTATCGACGCCTCGAAGTGCAAAGACAACAAATACGCCAGTTACGTGTTTGTAGAGCCGCCGTATGCGATAGGCTCAGGTGCTCACTATGCCCTGGGTGCATTAGGTGCTGGCGTTGACGCCCCCACTGCGGTGGAAGTGGCGAAACGTTACGACCTGTACAGCGGTGGTCAAACGCAAACACTTAAGCTGTTTTGATGTATTAGGGGGTGTAGCACAATTGGTGGTGCAGCGGTCTCCAAAACCGAAGGTTGGGAGTTCGAAACTTCCCACCCCCGCCAGATTTTAGCCAGTAAGTTCATTCTCAACACAGAAAACGAGATGTGTTATCTGTGGGAGAAAATTATGAACTTGTATCTAGTAGAAAGAACCGACCACGTTGGTTGGGATGAATATTCCGCAATGATTGTGGCAGCCCCTACGGAAGAAGCTGCATGTGCAATTCTTCCATCCGAAATAGGTTGGACTGGTGAGTTGTTATCGGATGGTGATGTGGAAGAGGTTACCCTCGAAGCCACACTCCTCGGTACAACGCACTATCCTGAGGGGGAGGTTCTTTACACTGATTACCTATACGGCTAAAACAGTGGGCTTCGGCCCACTAACCTAATTAGAACAGACGTACGTTGGGTAGATTTTCCCGTCAGCCTTCAACTGAGTTACGCCTGCTCTGATATTTTCTGCTCTTGCTCACGGGTAGAAAGCTACCTTAAAAACGTGTAAACACCTACCGATTAAGTTCGGACTTACGTTTAGGGCCGTAGGGTCCTGGTAGCACGACTGCCGAAACGGTGGTACGGTGGGAGGGTATCCTCCCACCTACTCCCACCAAGAATTTAATTACTGGGTATTTCCCCTAAGTGCAACGTGAATACCCTGTAATGTGAATTGAGAGTTACGCGTTAACTCGACGGTACTGGTCTTTGTTTCTCATACTTTCCTTGTCGTTTTATTTGATCAGTAGCGTTTTTTATTCGCGTTGGCGTTTGTACCATTGCTGCCCTTGCTGTCATTGCTGCCACTGCCTGCTGCGCCTCATCAGACGTCAACGCGTCCCATTAACCCACACGTCGGGGTATAGCGACGTACAACAGAACGAGTAGTAGTAACAGTACGAGGTAACAGAAATGCTTACAGTAAAACGTGTTATTAACGGCGACCGTGTCATCACTGTTCACGAACGTGTACGTTTGGGTGACAAAATGTCCCGTGTTTACAAAGAAGCACTTAAAGTCGCCAATGGCGAAGATAATGAATTGTGTTTTGATAACGCGATTGATTTGCCGAGAAAACCGAAACCGGTGGGTTATACAGCTTTAACTGATATGTCCGTAGAGGAACAGAAAAGCACCTTAGCCAACCTGCATCCGTTTTTGCACAATGTGTCAAATTGGACCGTTGTCATCGGTGGTCGACCTATTCCAGAGGATGTGCCACGTGTGGTGATCGTTAACCCGCGTATGCCGTCCGTCGAAGAAAAGAATTCGCCAGTCGACGAAATTTATATTCCTGGCAATAATTTCTATTGCCGGTTTTGTGGCTTTACACAGCGTGAAATGACGTATGTGATGCCACCTCAAGAAATCCAATTAATCCGTGAGTTGATCAACGAAGATGGCGTATACCTTCTATCAGAATCAGCTCCGTAGTGGTAAGCATTCGGTTGACGAGGCGATCGGTGTTTTACACGTCGATGATGCTTACGAATTTTTCTATCCAGGGGATGTGGTTTACATCATGAACAATGAAGGTAAAACCATTGATACTCTCCGATAACCAGTTTAGCTCCGCCGAAAGCTAAAAGCCCACCCTTCGAGAACGCCCATTCTCATGCCCTGAAGGGTTTTTAATCCCTGTAGTTTCATTGCCGATGACAGGGAACGTACCTACCTCCGAAAGGGGGTAGGTATATTCTTTTTTTATCGCAAATTTTTAGAGATAGATGTTACCTGTATGAACGTTGGTACTAAGCGTTTTAATTCGACTTTTTAGGAGCAGGTAAAATGAAAATAGATGCCATTGAGGGTTTGATGTGTTTGGGGTATTCGTTTGATGAAGCAGCGGTGATTCGACCGTTTTTGTCACGCCGTTTCTCGGTGTGGCAAGCACTACCCAAAGATGGACCGACTGGTAAGTTAGTAGAACGATTTGTTGAGCGGGTGCTGAATCGTAATCGAAATGAATTTAGTTTACGGTGGGCGGATGGGAAAGAACGTAAGCACTTAAACCCGAGCCCGTGGTGTATGTTGGTGTTTCGTTGTGATGACGAAGAATTTACGTTTCCAGCTATTGAATTTGTAAGACGGTACGGGTTAGCACTTTACACAGAGTTAGGAACAAACGGCGCAGGTCGGGTATTAGTTTACGACCGAGGCGAATTACGGATTAAAACGAAACAGTTGGCGGAGCTTTACCACGAGCGTCATGCCGTAGAGCTACTATAACTATAAATCAGCTATAGAGGGTGATTAGGGGACTATACGTCCCCATTTTTTTTGATTTTTACGGTACTGGTATGTATTTATAGGAGGTGGTACCGTGAACATCGAAGAACCACATTACGATTTTTATAGTTTGTTAGAGAACAACATCTTTCCAGAACGGATTTTAGTTCGCAGTCGTTTAGACGATTTGATTCTGTATACGCTCTTACCTATACTGGCAAATCACCCCGAGTTTAAAGCATGGTTGACTGAAATGAAATCCATTGACGAACCTGCTTTGCTACTAAACGATGAGGTTCCGGTAATACGTACGAATTACCACCTTACCCGAACGGAAGTCCATGCGATTACTCCGAAACTAGTTAATTCGTTTATGAGCGAATTAGCCAACGGGGTAAAACGTCAACAGATACCGTTAGTTGAAGCTTTCTCTGTGTTATTGGATGCGGTATACAGTTTCCAGTACCAGGCAACCAATAAGCTGTCAAATATCCATTGAGTTATAGTGGGAGAGAAAAATGAATACTACACTGCGTCCACTGGACGTGATTTTGGTGCATCCGGACGCATTGAGTAAAATTAAGATTCGGAGCCAGCTTGACGAGAAGCTGCTTTCGTCTCTGGAATGGGGTTTTGTGATGCACCCCGGCGAGTATAAAAACACGCGATACAACGATATTCCAGAAGGTAGTGTGATTGATTGGTCTGTACCGGAAGGGTTTGAAGATGTCGTTCAGTATATGGCTGAAATGACGGTACCCTACACGTTACCGATTGCGGGACCTGCGGAGAATATCATTAGCCTACGCAGATTGGTGAATGCACAACCTGAAAACATCCGTAATGGGGTGGCGTGGACGACAGGAACGGCATGTCATTTGAAGAATATGTTGCAGTGAAAGAATAGTACCCACTACTCCGAAACGAGTAGTGGGTAGAATTTCTTTTTTTTGTTACGATTTGAAGCGACCACCTGACATGTAGTTGTAACGGTTGCCCGAGTCGTCGTTGTGTACCATTGCGCGTTGTAGACGTGGTAAATTGTCGTTGAACATTTCACCCGCATCGGAATAGCCCTCGATGACGTTTTTAAACGCACCGAACTCCATACCGTTTTCGAGACGACCAGAATCCATATCGAAAATCATTTTGTTGTAGATATATTGTTTTGTAGCGTAGAGTGCCATATCTGCAACAACCGGATAGAAGGCCGGTTTGATTTCGTTCAAGTCTTCAGACATCTCGAATTTAACCTGGAGTTTGGTCGCATAAACGAACATGCCAGGGTCTTTGATTTTAATCGTGTTAGGTCCAAGCTTTTTCACCTCAGGTGAAGAAATGCGTGGCATTGCAGATTGACTATCCACAACAAATTGGGTAGAGGCTAGTACACCAGACGTTGCACCATCTAAATAAGACCCGGCAGGCGGCAAGGTATAGGCTTGTCCTGCCACAGGCGTGACGGCCATATGGACATCAAGTATTGGACGTCCACCGGTTTTCATGTCGTCCAGGTAATAGATGCGTGAATAGTAATCCTGTGTGTCATTTTCAAAAGGGAGACCCTGTAAATCGATCTCTGTGTACTGACCTAAACGAGAGACTTCAGGAATTAAGTATTCTCGAAAAACCTTTTGAGTGATTTCATTGTCCAGCGAACTGGCAACACCAAAGTTGCGAAGATTTTGAGGTACAAAAGCCGCACGAAGAATCGGTTCGGGAATTTCGCGACGTATTCTCCGTAGACAGTAGTCGATGACGCTCATTGCGTGCTCCTAATAGGCTCTGTAAAACGGTTCATAGGATCGGGTAATAGTCCAACCCTGCCTTACTAAAAAATACACTCTGTGCCCTTCCTGTGCGCACTATACTCGAATATTTTTTGTATAGATATTATCTTAATGATGTTCCCTTAAAGGAGTATTAACGTTAATGACGCGCGTGCTATTTGGTTTTCTGCTAGACTCTAGCCATTCAGTTCGCTATCGTCCTGAGGAGATTTTAGAAGCGATACAAGAACTGATTTTTCCGGGTGTTCACAATTTACCTGGAGATCGGTTGAAGGTGGCAGAAAGATATTTTGGTTCGGATGCGTGGTTTATGATCAGTGCGTTGGGTCGTGACCACAGTAGTCCTTTCTCTTATAAAAATGGAGTTGTGCAAACGTGGTCAAAATACACTTCAATCCAGCTACAGTTTATCATAACTTCTGGGCAGCGATGGAAAAAAACATCCTACGCTTCCGCTTTGCGGATGACAGTAAAAGAAAAACAGGCCGTTACTGTACAACTGATACACACAGCATTAGAGGATATTTTTCACTCAATTCCCAGAATGCCGAATAGTCGGCTGCCGGATTTTTTAGACCAGTTCACGGATGCTTACACCCTAACGAATTTACTGGTTGCAGATGGTCGTGTAAAACCACCTAAAACCATGAAGTGTCGTCAGGTTCTTGTCCATCGTTCAGCGTTTGGTGAAGTTGCAACAGAACAGGAACGTGAGGTTTGTGTCCTACGTTCGAAGACATATCTCCTGGGGTTGGCGTTTGATGACTGTTACGACGGTTTGTTGTGTGAGGTCGAATCTTTAGTTAGGGAAGGGTTTGAGGCTGTCGGGGAAGTTTTCAATCCTTATTTAACGGTTGAGATTGAACCACACCTTACACCGAGAGGTCAAATTGCGATGATGGAGCTTCGTCTTGGAGAAGATATCCGATTTATCCACTACCGGAACTGTTTCCCGGATAAAAGATACGATCCGGATTACCTTACTCGATCACGTGACGTATAAGGCGTACCAGCGTATACTCGCGGACGAAAGGTTGTCATCGTATTCAGGGACAGATGCTGAACAGTTAAAATATGTCATACTGTCCCTACTGGAGTATCTCATTCCTAATTTTACGGAATCGGGAATGTGGGATGCTAACTGTGCTGCAACGATAGTACGGTCTTATCGACCTCGGTCTACAGAGGAAGATGTTCGTCTGATAACATCTTACGTCCGTGGTGCGCTATGTGAGGAAATGGGCATTCCTCCCAAAGGGTGGCGTTTTTATTATCGGATAGACGGACATTTTCTTCGTTTTATTCCAAAGAAGGTAACGGATGTTTATGACGATCTTTATTGAGTTTCCGTGGACAACTGCAGAAATTCTGAAGGTAATAAAACGCGCCGCGTATCTTCAATACCTGGATGTTTCGGATACAGTAGATTATTACGTAGAACAGCTCGTTAGGCTGGAGGTGTTACGTCGAAAGTATTGCATCGACGAACTTACAGTACGTGAGCTGTTTGCGGACATTATTCGGCGGTATCCGATTGTAGAATCGGAGAGTCCGAACAGTTACTGTATTAATCATGTTATTGAAGTTGAGCTTCTGAATTCAGTGTCGTTATGGGCGCGACTTGAAGAAGAAGTGGTCGTTTTACCGAATGAAGGTTTTCTTCTGTTCCACACAGGTTCTGGCGTTTGGCGAATGTTTACAACAGGAGGGGTAGCGTATGGTGCGTGAGAGTTATTTTATCATACCTGACTATCAATTTATTTGCGGACCGCTGACGGAGTTTGATCCGAATGCGATATTGCGCGAAGTCTGTACCGATTTAAATACGGTACTGAATTATGTCTGGGAGTACGCGTTAACGGGGTACTTCCCGCGGTTAGATCGTTACGCGTTACAAGAAACGTTTGATTTTATTGGACGGGAACTTAACAGCCATGGCGTCTTGTTGGAGGGTGAGCGTGCGTTGGAGTATGTAAAGGCGACGCAGGAAGTGGCGAAGGCTTTTGTGACAGCGGTGTCGACAGAGCCGTACTGGTTTACACGATACGGCCAGTGGATAGGTGCACGTTATTGTGCACAAAAGCCTGGCGCGGTAGAGTTCCTTGTAAGGTACGAGGAGGTGAAGTATCCTGAATACGAGGAACCCGCTTTGTTACAACAAATCACCCCAAAAATACAAACGCTTACAGAAATGTTGCTGGGTAATCTGGCTGGGAAGGTTTTATAATGCAGTATGTTTATTACGTCGCGCAAGAGGTACAAAGTTACGGTAGAACCCGTTTTTACGAAGCAGTACGTGACGTGTTGGTGGACGTTTTAGAAACGAATCGTTTAGACGTTTTCGAGCACGATATTCGGCGACTCTATGAAGACTTCGGTACCGCATACATTATCGCGGCGAAGTCCCATAATCCTGAGTTGTTAAAAGAACTGCTTACTGTCACTGCATACGACGAAAATGCTATTCCAGGCGAAACTGTAGAAAGTATCACCTTCCTTTCTACGATAGGTGATGAAGACAGTCATCTGGCGGCAATTTGTCACGCGGCGGATATTCTACAGCGTGAACTTCTGTCGCAGACAGGATTGGCTGCGTTAATTAATTCGATGTTTCCTGGTTCATTGACACGTTGGATTGGGGAAACATTCAGCGATCTGGTGTTGGTCTGCTATGAAACTGTTTATGGAAATTTCGGAAGTGTATCTCCCGGAACGCCTACATTCGCGGGTTGAGAATGCGGATATTGGTTCGGTAGCACCGTATATGGCGTACTGGTTCCTGGCGAAGTATGCAGAGGAATCTGTACGTTCGGTGGTGCGTCGTTTGGGTGAGGGTGAAACGTTTCTGACGTTCATCCCACCCAATCACCAATTTATTTTCACACAACTAGCACAACTGTTCTCAGTCGATGAAGTGCGTATATTCTCCCATTCTTTGTTGCAGTTTGAAATAGAAAAGGATGTGGACTATTTTCGTATCCGTAATCTGGTCGAAACGCTCTGGCAACAGTCTGGGTTAACGCCGGAAGAAGGATCGAAGAAAACCAAAGTATCTTTGTTTATGAATGAGATTGGGAGTGGTTTTATTTGCATAGAGGTTTGAATGTACAAAGTACGGGGTGATCATTTCATCCGTCCGAACTTAGGGTTACTGGAATACGCCACAGATGGCGATTTCTATAAAGATAAGTTAGTAAGAACCCTAATGCGCTTTCGCTGTATGCGAGTGTCTTTTCCTACAACGATAGAGACGACGGATGAAGCAACGCGATATATCAATACCGCGATTAGCGAGTTATCGAAAGCGTGTAACTTTCCTGGCAATAAAAGGGAACTGAAAGAGTTAGACAGTTACCTGAAACGGTTAAACGACGAATACCGGCAGTGGGAATTTAACTCAATGATGGAAACCAGTTATACGGAAGACATGATTGAGGATATGCGACCACTCCTGGAAATCTATGAGTTATGTAAAATACAAGGCGGGTCTTCTTGGGACGTGTTGCGTGAACACGCGATAGAAATTCTTCGCGATAATATTCTCCAGATTTACGAGAATGATTGCGAACCCGCTATCCAGCTCTTTCGTACCGCACACAAATGTGGTATTGAGAGCCTGTGTTTAAACTTATCGTTACATGATGACTTAGGTACCGTTTCAGGTGTTTACGCTACGTTCCATCTGGACATCACAATGTTGAGGAGTGATAATGTTTGATTTTAGTAACATTGAACCAGGGTCTATCGTAAATATTGTTTACGATACTCCGTTAAAAGGTAATGAAACGCGAGTGCGTGTACTCGCGTCTAAAGTCGGCTATGAGTTTGCAAAAACCGCAGGCGAAGATCTGGCTGCTATCCAGAAGAATATTTATTCGTCGTTAGTAGCACAACCTTCAAATGACCTCACTGCGTATAACTATATGCTGTTCCGCGATTCTACAGGTAAGGTAGGCGTTGCGGCTGATGCGTGGGTACGCGAAGTAAGGGTAATTACCAGTTTGACAGCACGTTTTGTTGTACAGCTCGATAACAAGCAAGAGAAAGAAGACCTGGAAGCTGCGTTGGCAGCACGCGGGTTTAATGATGTGGAAATCGAGATCATTGAAAACGCTGCGGGTTAATCGAAAATGTCCTCTCTTCGGAGAGGACATACTTCTTTCTTTTTTTTTCACGTTACCCACCCTCCTTATAGCCGAGTTAAACTGCCTTTTTAGAGGTCAGCCGTGGAATACATTTCTCCTTTTCGTTTAACGGTAGATGAATACCATCGTGATATCGATGTCAACGATGCCTACCGCGAACAAGTCGCGTTATACATTACTAACGTGACCGCACAAAAATACCCTTTAGAGTTTTGTCGTCAGGAAGTTGATGCTCTTATTGCACCTGGCGGTGAGTTAGCAACCGAATCACCCGTGTGTAAGATGTGGGTTCGCAATCAGAAAACGGGCGATCGTGAGGAAAAATACACTACCGTCGATAAGTTATTTAAAACCGTCATTGACAAACAGATTATCTCCGCACCTTCGTTAACTTTTTATTTGCCCGAACATGTCAAACGTTCTAAGTTGTCTGAATTCACAGCAGCTAACGTAGCGAAACGTGATGCGGTAAAAAAGGAAATGTTTGCAGCAGCAGCAGCGGGCAATGTAGTATTAAATATCAACAAAAAGAACGAACAGAATGCGGTCAAGACGCTGAACAACGGTATGTCGGGCGCATTTTCCTCCCCGTTCACGATCCTTTTTAATCAGTCCTCACACTCCACACTGACGTCCACTTGTCGTACTGCAACTTCGTTCGGCAATGCTGGAAATGAGCGTTTATTAGGAGGTAATAGACATTACGAAACCCCGTCACGCATTATCGATCATTTCTTATCTATCGGTACTTTAACCGATTGGAATAGCTTTAAGAAATGTATGGAGACGTATGAGCTTCATTATCCGTCGGTAGAAGAGGTGATGGAGGTTATTCATTATTCTGCCGATTTCTACTTTAAGAACGAAGAGGGGATGGAGTTCGTTGAGCATTACGTTAGTAATGTATCAGCGTTGACGCGAGCGGCGTTTGTTTACATGGGTGATTTTTTCCACCTGGCTAAATACAACGATAAATTCATGCGCGACTTTATTGGCGCATTAATTACCCCAGATGTGCGTGTTGATACCGAAGGCTGGACTGATACGGACTGGGTTGCTGCTGAGAAGACCATCGATGGTGATATGCAGATTATTATCTCGCAGTTCCGTACCGACGTAGTACCGATGGGTAAAGCGTTCAGTGACGTTAAGAAACTTGATGGTAATAAAAAACCGTTGCCGTGGGAACAGCAGGATGGGTATAAAGAATTAATTCGTTCCGCAGTGTTCTTACAGAAAACGATCGGTAAATACGCGCTACTGATTCGCAATATTCTTACCACGAAAAACTTACCAATCAATATTGCTCGAATGCCGGATGTGGTTCGTCGTGTAGGGGTAGTATCTGATACTGACTCTACAATGATGACTGCGCAATGGTGGGCAATCTGGTACACCGGTAAACATTACGGTGAGGTAGCTACCCGTGTTTCCAATGCGATGATCTATATTGCGACACAGCACTTACGGCACTTGATGGCGAGTATGTCAGCAAACATCGGTGTGGCGAAGGAGCGTTTGTTCCTGTATGCAATGAAGAATGAATTTAAGTTTGATTCGTTTGCATTAACCACTAAAGCAAAACATTACTTCTCATTGATTACTGGACAGGAAGGCCAGCTGAAAAAAGATCCCGAGCTGGAAGTAAAAGGTGTGTCTTTACGTACGTCTAACATTCCTCCGATTATCATGAAGGAGTTTAAGAACACCATCAAAGGGTTATGTGAAGTTGTTGCCCGTGGCGATCAGATCGAAATCATTCCGTTGCTGGAAAAGGTTGCCCAAATCGAACACACGATTATGGATTCTATTCGTTCTGGGAATCCAGGGTATTTGAAAACGACGAACATCAAGGAACGTAGCGCTTATAACGAGAAGGATGAGAAGAACTACCATTACCACCGAATGTATAATGCTATCTTTGGTCCGAAGTTTGGTTATTTGGAAGAACCGCCGTATGATGCAGTGAAGCTTCCGGTAACATTGGAAAACAAAACGAAGATTAAAGAGTGGATTGACAGTATCGAAGATCCGATTATCAAGAACGGTGCATCGGCGTGGTTTGAGGAGACAAACTTCCGTAAATATAAAACACTGATTCTGCCAGAACATTTGGTGGAAAACTATGGTATCCCTAAAGAACTGATCGATATTGCAGATATCCGTCGTACTGCTTTCTCTACGGTTGAACCGTACTATCACATTCTCGAATGCTTAGGTGTGTTCATGATGGATAAAAACAGGATGAGGTTGTTGTCAGATTTCTACGACAAGGCCGAGGAGAAAGACGAATTGTACAAGGAATTGGCGGAAGTACAATACGTTAAGAAATCGGAGAGGGCAGGGGATGACGAAGAAGATGAAGACGAAGAAGAGGTTTTTGACGACGAATGAGATTAATTCGATCCCGTGTAACGAACGTTGGTTCCGACTGAAGCCCGTTGTCAGTTTCGAAATCTACTATGACGATCAGTTAAACGGGTGGTTAGCTCACGTAACCGGACAGAATGTTTTTGTCATGGGATACGAATTACGGTAAAAAGAAAGTAAACGTTGCACTTTGGTGCAACGTTTTAACTCTATTATATGGGGATTCGAAAGAATCCTCAGCGGGGGAGAGTAAGTCTTAATTTTCTAATGCGTGATATAATGGTAAAATTAACTCGTGTCGATAGTAATTTCTAGCCGACCGTGTAAGTTTTTCCAATATCTTCGCATCTTCGAATCTGGCTATACGCACCATTAAATTGGATTTGTATTTGCTCATACTCGAATTGTCGAACTGTAAGCAGAACAACGCCCAATACCAGTTCACGATGTTTCGATGCCAACTACCTTGAATGGTTGAGCCTGGGTCTTTAAAAAGGATGCGGTCTACCGCAGTGGTAGGGTGTGTCGGATCATCAAAGAACTGTGGAATGTGTGCCATGACCACACCAGGTAAAGGTTTACCTGCACGAAGTGCTTTACAAACTTGCGTTGCGTGTTTAATTGAAAGTTCACGCAAAGGTGGTGTAGGGATAACACGAAGTGGCGTTTCGGGTTCGACTTCTTTACCCGTTGCGACAGCGCGATGAATATTTAAAAAAGCAATATTCATGTAGCTGGGTAACATACGGTAAATGATGTGTCGTTGCGCGTAAACTACACGGTTAATCGGTTCGGATTGCGTTCGGTAGTATTGTTCTGCAAGAACGTATTGCCATAGCAGTGCAACCAGATTAATTTCAATAATACTGATGCCACGGGGTTTGCCGTTCCCGAGACTCCAGTTAAGATTCGTGTACTCGTGATAAAGATAAACTGCAGGTGTGTAGTCACGAAAAGACAGTTCAGGATCAATAGGACGTGCGACGAGTGAAATAATCTCATCTTGCCCCTCGATAAAGATCCCGTTGAAAACTTGACCATACTCCCCCACAGAAGTTAGGTGTAGCGCATTACCGATATCGGAAAGCTTGCGTCGACATGCCCACTCGATCTCTTCGTAGCTGGGTTCACCCGCATATCCGATAGCCGCTAAGATTTTGAGTACCAGATGGCCTGAAACAACACGGGTTTGAATGGACTCTAAATAGTTGCGAATGCGCTGATTATTATTTTTTACGGCACTGACCAATTGTATAGCGGAAGGGTCTTCGAATTTACCCTTTATGGCTGCTTGGTTTAACTCGGCTTGACTGAACATGACTTACTCCTTGGGGTTACACATAGGAAACGGTCACAGTCTCACTCACATTGAAAAATATCTGAGAAAGATATTATCTATGTGATGGTTCGGTAGTTAATCATTTTAAGCTATGTGTGTTTTACGTGTATTCTAAAATATCTTAGCTAGATATTATCTACGTGAACCAACACTACAATTGTATTAAACCTTATAAGGATTAAGTAAAATGGCTAAAGAGTTTATTGACAATCAAAACGACGTTGTGACTGGTGCTGCTGGTTCCGCTGCAGATCCAATTCCGTCTTTCGGTGGCGCGGGAGCTGCTACTGTGGATAATACCAATGCGGCCAACGCTTTTGGTGGGATGTCTAAAAACATCTCTACTTTCGATAAAGCTTTCGGATACATGTCTTTCGTGTCCACTGCTTCTCAGTTCACTAGCCTGATTGAGAAGATGGCGGAGAAGAACACATACCTGCGTAACTTCCGTTGGGGTGTTATTGACGGCATCAACTCTGAAATGGGTTCTGCTGCATACGTGGCTGGTCCGTCCGGCGATAACCATAACGAATGGCTCTATGGTATCCTGTTCTTTGAACATGGCCAGTCCATCCGTTTCTACGAAATCAACGGTAAAGAAAACTACTACACCCTGGCGCAGCTGTTCAGTCAAGAAGGTGTGATGAACAACATCACTAACCAGATTGCAACTCAGCACAATCTGCCAAGCGTACAGTTCATGGTAATGAACTGCGTACCGGAACTGGGTAAAACCATGAACGAAGAATGGGCTAACCAGCTCATGGGCCAGATTGCATTGGGTATCTTCGGTCGTCATTCCGGCTACCTGGGCTACCTGAAAATGACCCGTTCTGATCGCTTCACCGCGCAAGTCAGCGTAGTTGAAGAAGGTTCTGTAACTGACGTTAACGGTTCTGCACAACGTGCTGACCTGATGGTTGTGGTTGACCACACTCGCACTGGCAACAACGATAATAACCCGACGCTGTTCTCTTCTGAACGCCTCCAGAATTATCCGAGCGTTGCAGGTGTTGGTTACATCAACCTCCGCCATAAAGGTAAACCTCAAACCCTGACTAACGGTACTCAGGACCTGCGTCAGCTGGAAGCCGAAGTGGTTGTTTCCCTGATGGATTCTCAGTCCTCTGGGGCAATGGCACCTATCGAGCGTCAGCTGATTGAACTGGCCGCGTTCGCACAAATCGCCACTATTGGTGGCTGGCGTGAACGTTTCATGCAGTCGCTGAACAAAACCGATCGCCGCTTCTCCCGCGTTCTGGAGTATGTAGAATGGGGCAGCGAAAAACCTGACCTGAGCAAAATCGACGGTAACCGTGAAGTTATCGAGAAATGCCTGGACACCTTCGCTAACCCGACTGCGGCCCTGGTGGTGAACCATCGTGCAGGTAACGGTATCGGTGGCCTGTCTACTCTCCTGAGCGAAATCGGGATGGGTAACACCAACGCACTGTACACCCTGTTCAATATCCTGGATAACATGGCCAGCAACGGCGCGACTAAGTTCAGCACTCGCTTCAAAGCACTGCTGGGCAATGTCACCAACTTCGAGTGCAAACACGTTGTTATTGCCGGTTGCCCGACCATCTCTGGTCAGTATTTCAGCAACAGCCAGAAACGCAGCTTCCAGGATATGGACTTGGTTTCCGCTCTGACTAAAGTGGGTGATAACCAACGCGATGCGATCGACTACATCAGTGCACAGTCCTACTCTCACCGCTATCTGAATGCGCGTGACCAGCGTCTGTACCTGCTGAAAATGGCTGCGTCCATGTTCGGTAGCAAACAGCCGCAGGTAACGGGTGAAGCGTCTGACCTGGCGATCAATCCGCTGTTTGGTAAAGCACTGGTGGAATACATTACTGAAAACTGCAACTTCCAGGTGAATGGTGTTACCGCAGCGAACAGCCTCACTCACTCTGTGTTTGTTAACACGGGTAATGAGAACTTCGCGCTGTCTGGTAGCGGTCCTAACGCATTTGGTAGCGATTTCGGTATGTCCTTCGCTGCAACTGACTGGCGTCCGACTTTCTAATAAGTTGGTAAGTAGTAAGCAGTAGTTGAGGGACAGGGGAAAACCCCCTGTCCCTTCCCTCTCTTTTTTTGTTGAGGATTCGGCGTGGAACATAAACTAGAATATTACGGGATTTCGGGGCGACTAATTAGTCACGACAAGATGTTACGTGACTGTATACAAGAAGCGGAGGAAAAAGGCTACAAACCACCGATTATTATCAATGACGTTGCTGCAACGATGGATACCATCGAAGCGTCGGAGATGATTAACCAAATACTCCAAAACCGAATCGTTGATGAAACACTCAACTCGGCTCCTATTTGCAGTCTGACCTGCGAATCACCTATTACCCATCGTTATAATCTTGGGCTTCGTTGCCCACATTGCGGACATGTTGTTTCTGAACATCGGATTACGTCTGATGTCTGGTTACGCGCTCCCGATGAGATGGGTAACTTTATCAATCCACGTTTTTGGTCTCTCTTTAATGCCTTCTTTGGCTCTAAGCTGAAAAAATTTAATCGTAACAAAGTGACGGTAGAACGCGGGTCTGATTTACTGCTGTGGCTAATCGATCCGTACTACCATCCAGAAAAGGACGAGGGAACACGTGCTCGCGTGGTGAAAAGAATACTCGGCGAACATGGCTTCGAACGGGGAATTCGAAACTTTATCGACCACCATCGAACCGTCTTTAATATCCTTACGTCTCCGGAAGCTTGGAAGGAGATTTATCCACCAACGAAAAATAACCGTTATGAGAGCGAGCGCGTACGCTTAGAATGGCGTGAGTTCTTTCAGGAACAATCGTTCTCATTCTTTCCAAGACACCTTCCGATTATTTCATCAAAACTGATCGTTACGGAGGAACGCCGACAAGGTATTTTTTATCGATCCGGTTTATACCAGCGCTATCGACGCAGTAAAAAATGTGGCGTTGTTGTACACGAATGCACGCCGTATCGAACCACGATTTATTATTCGTCGTGCGATCAAAGCGAATCGACAGCTTGCGTATTTCTATATTGACCATCGTCAGGAAGTGATGGAAGGTAAACCTGGGTTCTATCGGGCAAAACTCGGGTCAACACACGTACCGTGGGGCGGACGTGTGACTATCTCTCCTATCTCTGAACCTCATGATGCGTTGAAAGTTATTGCGCCTTGGCGTTGGTTGGTTCCGTTGGCGAGTGTTCACATTGAGAACAAGTTAGGTCGACGTGATTATACACCTCGACAATGTGAGCGCATCATTGCATTTGCGGCAATGCAGTATGTACCGTTGGTACATGAAATTATTAATGAGTTGATTAAAGAATCCCCCGGCGGATTCGGCTTAATGTTGGAAGTTCTGCGTAACCCAACATTGGTTCAACTTTCTATTCAGACATTGTTCATCTCAGCGGTACTGACAGATGTAACACAATGTTCTCTGCGTATTTCTGATCGCGTCATCAAAGCACCTAATGCTAAACACTGGCCCACTAGACGGGAAACCTCTAGTGCGTATCCCTCGAATTGCTGGAAACCCCTAAAGCTTACGATCCCGACAGGGTGGCGAAAGTCAGAAACAATTCGTAAGATAACCTATGCTAACCAATAATGCTAAGGGTTGTGATAATGGATAACCAGCAGCGATGAAAATCGTTCAACGACTATCGAAAGGGTAAAACCGAGTAGAGTAGCTGCTTAGTTTAGCGGCGAAGTGGGGGAGACCTACGGGTAGCAATACCTACGGTTATGATATAGTCTGTGCCCATGTGAAAGCATGGGAGGGTGTCATTGCACACCTGCTCCAAAAGGAATGGAGTGGACAAACAGGATTTCGATGGCGACCAGTTACAATGTAGATTGGCAATCGACCAGATTGAAATGGAACTGGGCATGGCTTATCGCCCAGACAACGGGTTTATGTCAAGCACGAATGTGGACGAGGTTTCGAGTTGCATGATTCTCCATAACGAGAATATCAGCAACATAAACAGTTTCTTCCAGGATACTGAAGAGGACTTGGAAGCCGGTATCGCGCTTGACTCGGAATTATTAAAATTGGCGGGGTAATGAAACATGGGCATGTGGAACTTAGGCGGAACCATCTGGACGCGACAAACTGAAAATAGCGGGATGTATCGCTATTTCAGAGACAATTTCGATATTAACGCCTTTGCTCCTGACATGATCGAAAGCGTTAAACGAAAATGTAATGAGTTAATTTCATTAGAGCGTTTCCGCGAGATGTATGCAGCCGCACGCAAAGTACAGCACAGCGATGCGACTGACGTTGTACGACAATTGGAGAAGATAGGACAATTCCAGTTTGCAAACGCAACCTTACAGCCGTTGCTAATGGCGTTGCCGGAATATCGACAATTGTACAATAACAACATGGCGACCGGTTACGAGAACGGGTATTCGAAAAATCGATAACTTCCGTGGTTCGGCGTATATGCATACGGACGATAACTTCCGCGAAGTAACGTCGGGTATGTCCAACGAGTACGATGAAGATCGTATTTGGAACTGGGTATCCAACGAAGATCGATCCAACAAACTCACGCGTGTAGAGCAAGTTGACATGCAAATCAACTGGGCACGTATGCGGAGTTTTGATTGGGAAGACGAAGATCCGTGTTCTGAACTCGGCGCTTCGTGTTAATCGAAAAGAAGGGGATTGGGCACCCCCTTCTTTTTTCTTATTTACAGCAGCAGCTATCAATGTGATAGGAGTAGAGAATGGCGATTGCAGTAGGCACGGTTTCTACACGCGGCTGGGCAAAAACTCCCCGTGAACGTATTCGTGAGATGATGAATCATTACACGGAAGCAGGGTACAGCCAATCGCAAATTTATCAAGGCAATGTCCGGTCACTTGCGAAAGCAAAGCAAATGTTTGCTCAAGATCCCGACGGTTTAGCCAATCGGGTGAAAACAGACTTAACCACGCTTTACGAACATATTTTTCCTGAGGGGGTTGAAGTAGAGACAACCTGGGAATATTTGCCGGATACCGATGTACGTTACCGTATCATCATCCAAGCTCGCGTTATGTCGGGCGGGGTGTGGTATGATGTGGAACGATACGTTGAAACTGAATCATCAGTCATTGAGGATGAGTAAGGATGGATCAAGAACCGGGAAAATTTAATGGTGTACCCATTGAAGAACTTTCTGGCCGTGCTAAGTTTGAGTTTGAGAAACTTCTTGAAATGGAAGAGATGCTTAAACAGGGCCAGGGTGTGTGCAGCGTGTTTACTGAATCGATGTTCCGTCGACAAGGTTTGCCGTTGTTGTCGGGGATGTTGGACGGTACGTTTAACGAAGATACCTGGACGGATTATGTAGGTAGTGCTTTCGTTCCGTTACAGATTGTTTCGGATTCGGATAATTCAAAACTACTCTTTACGATCCCGCCTCTGCTTAATACTGGTCGGTCACTCCAACACGTCGACGGTCAACCGTCGCTCACTGAAGAAACAGAGATGATTCGCCAACAAGCCGATATCATTTCCGAGGTCGGTGAACGGCAGATGTATCAGATGATCGACTATACGTTGGACGGTATCGAGCAGTTGTCGTACGAAGAAAATGCACTTCGTGCGAAACAGACTATCGACCTGTTAAACTGGATCTTCCGTCGTTATAACGTGTCAGGACAATTACCTTATCCTGAAGGACTTGAAGAATTGTGCAATCGTATCCAGGGACAAAAGAAATCTGTAACGGCGGCACAACCTGAACAGTCCTCCCCTGCTAAGGGAAGAAGAATCATCGATGAAGAGGATTACTAATCCGCCACCGAAACCAGTTGGCGTTAAGCGCATTTTCTCAACGGGCGATGTACATTTACTGCACCGTCGTGTACCGACGTGGCACATTGTTAACGTGCTCAAGGAAACCTTAGAACGGTTCGATAATACGATTGACGCTATTTATATAGCTGGTGATTTATTTGATGATTCCCGGCATTTGCGGCAAGAAGATTCTCAGGAAGCCATAGGGTTTTTAACTTGGTTATTGCTCTGGGCCAAACAGACGAATACTGCTATTCGTGTCTTGGAAGGAACACCCTCCCACGATCACAAACAATCGAAAATCGTCGAAGAGTTAAATCAGGCGGTGGGTGCAGATTGTTTGTATCTGGATAAGATTGGCGTGTTTTACGACGAGGCGTTAGAAGCGACAGTCGGTTGGGTCCAGGACGAGTATAAAGCCCTGGGTTCTGAATCCATTGATGCTACCGCAACAGAACAGGAAATGGCTGAATTATTAGCCACGCGTGGTATACAGCAGATGGATTTCTGCTTTATGCATGGCTGCTTTCAGTTCCAAGTTCCCGTTGAGTCTACCCGCTTTTTCCATACGGATTTTTGGGAACCGTTAGTCAAGCATTTGATTATCATCCATCACGATCATCGTAGGAAACAATTGGGTAAGATTCGTGTACCAGGCAGCCCTGATCGCCTGGCAATGGGTGAAGAAGAGGACAAAGGCTTTGCTATTGTCGATTTCACTCCTGATTTAGCCAGAGATTATTTCTTGGTTAATGAACGCGCTTGCCCGCAGATTAAAATTGCTGCGGAGGAGGACTATGAATCGCAGTACGCGAAATGTCTCTCTGCGCTTGAGTACATCGATACTCATCCGTCCTCAATGATAGGACGATTGGAAATTGAATATTACCCTGATTCTCCATTGGCGGAAGCCATCACTCGTTGGAAATCACAATATTCATTCCATATTTCAGGTACGCGTATACGTACGCCTGAAGAGGAGCAAATTCTCGCAGCCGGTTTTGCCATCGACGCAGAGGTCGAGGAAACCATCTCTGAAGAGAATGTGGAAGCGATTTTGTTAGAAGCATTAGTGCCGTTTAAATACGATGCACAAATTGTCACTGACATTATCAGGAGCATCAAATGACCCCAATCAGTGTTGATCGCACGTTTGGGTTTTATCAAATGTCAATTGCTACATCGTTGGCTTTTGAAGGGCTTCTCCATGAAGGAGAATATGCCGATTGGAAGGGTCCTGTCCCTATCCACAAGTATCAGGATATTTACCTGAATCTACGGACGTTGTTCCGTAACGCGTTTTACGCGTTTGAAACGAATCGTGAACGATTAACACCTGAAGTGTTGCTGGCATCGATTGAAGAAGATATTGCTTCTATTAACGCTACCGCGAAAGCGGTAGCGCCTTCGGTGCTATGTGTCCCCTATATCTGTACGTATAAAAGTGCGAACAGAATCTTCCCCGAAGCAGCGTTCCGTACGATTGCGGGAGGGCAGGAAAAGATGACACCTAACCAGCACCACTTTAATGCGTTAGAACACGATACGTTAAAGTTATACGGTGAAAAATACCCTGAGCAATTCAAAAGCTTCGATGTGTTTCCGAAAGGGCAGCATGACACATTGATTTTAACCCATTACCCCGCCGATCTGCTGGCCTACAAAGATTTCCCGCTGTTGAATCTGCTAGAATCACACACGGGCAAGATTAAAGGTCGGTTAGAATGGTACACGAAGCTTTACGGTAAACCCGAACAGATCCCGTTTAACAAGGCGTTTCTAACGCTATTTGGCGATGGGTATATGTTCTCCCCACTTGACAGAAAGGTTCGTAAGGTGGTGTTGAATACCGCCGAGAAATACCACTGGCGACAAGATACGACCATGGATCGTATTTACAGTTGCTTGAAGTTGGTTAACGAGCCCTTTGTCATTGAGTTCCTTCGTAGATTGTCTCGCTAATTTTACAGATCGTTTTGTTAGTTTGAGCACTCCGAAAATGTAAAAATAGGATAAGTAAATGGTCAATAAAAACTTCCTTAAAGAGAAATGGCTTTACCCGCAGACTGAGCCGGATCAACAGGGCCGTACTCGTAAACTGGGCATTGAATTGAACGAGTTCAATGGTGATGTGGAACTGATGAAATTCCACTATTCCTTTGGTAAAGGCGAAGGTCTTTATTTCACCGCAGGTTATACTGTCTGTGTTGATATCTTTGAAACCCTGCGTACGGTGATGCAGAAACCCGAAAAAGTTGTTTTCAAATGGGAAGATACAAAAGGTAAGAAGGCACCGGTTAGCTTACACGTAGGTCGTGATGAAAATCTGACACCGTTCTTTGCACTGAGCGGCGAGATCCCAGGGGTTGGTGCGCGTCAGAAGAAATTCTATTTCACTTATCCGAAAGGTTATCGTGTTTTCCGTAATGGACAACTGGTCTCCGATCTGGAACTGGCAGAGCGTCAGCTACGCGCGTTCCTGAAAAATGCGGATGTATTCCTGGAAGATTTCCGTGACAACTACAAACCGCGTGAGTTTAATAATGCGGGTGGTGGTAGTTACGGTCGCGGCGGTTACAATAACGGCGGCAACGGCGGAGGTTATAACAACCAATCTGCTGCAAAAGCCCCAACACCAACTAACGATTTTGACGATATTATCTAAATAATGTAAAACTATAACATAGCCCCAGGATATCCTGGGGCTCTTTATCGTGTATGTGTGTAGAATACAGTCGAAGTTATCTGAGATAGATTTTATCTTAGTGGACGACTATGTTATTCCTGGAGATTTTAAAATGCGCATTGAAAAGAATCGTGACCGTTTAGTGATAAAGTACGGCGAAAAAGAGGTCGCGTTTAATGGTTTCCGAAATGGACGTAAAGACGTGAATGTGCCAGACGTACGCGATAGTTTCGGACAGATCGTAACGCACGATAAAATCATGTTCATGGAAATCGAGCGTTATTGGTCAACTTTAACACCTGAAGAGAAAAGCGAACTGTTTTCAGTTTACGAAGAATTAGAGTTGTTAGCTAATGAACCCCCAGAAGTTATTCGTGAACACGTCCCCACGCTCGTCGCGAGAATTGCTAAATTTCATCACGCAGATAGATTCCGCCAGCTTTATCCACACGGTTCGGTGTGGATTCCTCAAAACGTCCACGAAACGTACGAAGAGATGTCGTCGAATTATCCAAAAGAGATGACGTATATCGTACAAGATTATTACGAATTGGTGATTTTGTCTTTGATGACAAAACCGTTTATTCCCGTATTCTTGATTTTGGACGCTTTTCCTGCAACACGTGCTTCTGTTGAGTCGAAGCGCAAAAGTGTTTATAACCTGACCTACTGCATGGAACTGTTGTCTGATACCGAGATTGCTACACTGCCAGCCATTACAAAGTTGCGTGAGTTTTTAGTGTCGGTGATTTCGAAAGTTCAGGACGGGGGGAGTAAAGGACCTAATACTGCAAACCTTACCGTCCTGGCATCTATCTGCGGCTACGGTACGGATATGGTAGAGGAATACATCATAGCGTTCGCCGTTATCCGTTTAATTGCGATGAAGTTAATCGGTGCCGAACTACCACCAGGTACGATGGTTGAAAACAACATCGTGGCGGGGATGTATTTCAATATTCGGCAAGAAATTGAAACGGGCTTCGCGGGAAAAATTTCCGGTCAAAACGTGATGCTAAAAGCGAATCCTGAGAAAATCATGTTCAACGGCGAGAAGGGGAAAACTTCGTCGATTGACCTGGTTCAAGCTCGGACTAAAGCACCAATGAAGGAATTCGTTCGTACTCAAGAATTCTTTAATGACTATCGTCGTGCGGTGCGTGCTTTGAATCTCGATATTGCTCCCGCTGATGTGAAAGTGTTGATAGATTCCATCAACATTAACCATCAATATCCTTTCTACGAACTCTACGAATGGTTGGTGGCGGCAGTGATGCACCGATTTGCAGATCGTCGTACATACAAGGAAATCGACGCAGAAGCGTTTAAGAACGCGATGGGTATATCCCAAGCCGTTTACATCTATTACGGAATGCCTGAGATTGCACAGTTGTTAAGTTGTGAAATGATCCGGGCACCGCTAAATGGCGGGTATCCTATCGAGCCAATCGATAATGAGATTAAAATAAAAACGGATAGATATTATCCACAAGCATACCGTAAGCATCGTAATACTTACGAACAATCAACATTGAAGGATTCTCTCAGCTTGTTGGTTCGTGAACATATTGCACCGTTCAACTTCAATCTCAGGGCAACACCGGAAGCAGCCAGAATGTTACGGTGTGGGACAGTGATGTTGGACTATTCACCTCATCCGCGACTTCAGAACATGTTAGCAGAATTTCTGTTAATTCAAAACAGAAAGAAATGCGAAGAAGTAGCATGGTTTAATCAATAATTTTCGGCTTGACCTAAAGGAGCATTTACAATGGCAATGAAACTTTTGAAACTACAAATGTATCCAGTGTACGAAATCCCAGAGCAGATTCGTCGTCGTATTGGGTTCTTTGAATCGCAGCACGCTTTGGATGAGTTAGTGGATGTGGTTGCAGAACACGGTGATAAAGCAACAGGTTCTCGGGCTTATCAAGAAGCCCTGGGGCAGATTGTGGGTTTCGACAATACCCCAACAGGCATTGAACGTCCATTCATTAACGTGAGTGATAACGAATCGCAACCAATCCAATTTGCGTATAATTCTCGCGATACTGGTGTGTATAACTTCGTGGCGATTATTGTTTCGAACTCGTTAAACGACACACGGACTCAGGAAACGCGTTATGTTGTTTCCGGGTATACGTCCCAGGCAGAGCGATCCATGTTTAATCACCTGCCGGACGACATGGTTCTGTATATCAACGAAATATACGGGTTACAATGTACGTATATCACTGATGCGTTCGGTGGACGTCGTATCAACCCGGATTCCTTCCGTTTGATAGACAACTATGTGTTGTCCAAGACATTAACCGCAGACAGCTATGTAGAGCACACCATTGACGTTATTTCTACCGCGAAAGCAGCTGATATGGTACGTAAAGTGGTGAAAGCTGGTGAGCAGATTGAGCTGGATAACAACACCGTTATCTCCGCTAATTGCCAGCGTGCGCCACAGTTGATGTCTAGTCAATTAACCCGACCAGAATCTTTCGTGACAGCGATCTCCAATTCCTTCATTAATACCATGGGGATTGAAACGGAGTTGAGCGCAGTAGACAGTTTCTTCGCAGGAGATCATTCTCTTGGGGTAGAATCTGAACTTAGCCAGATCGGTGTGATGCGTAATTTCAACAGTTACGAGTTGGTGAAGGCTTTTAGAACAGCCATATCCAACGCCACGTCCGATATGACTAGCGGTTGGAACGTTGCGAACCGTGCAGCATTCAAACTGTGCGACTTGCGTAATGCGGTGATTAATCCCGAAGACGTGGACGCTGCAATTGCGCACTCGCTGGCTGTCGCGGCTCGTCGTGGTTTTGGTGAAATTGAACGCACCGATGATTGGGTAGGACGTAATAACTATTCTACTCAGGGTTCGTTGGTGGCATTTGATTTAGCCATGTTACTGGGGCCTGTGGTCACTCGTAACCTTATCGGTGAAGTGACTTTCTTCTACGATAACCGTATGGCGGATATTGCAACACCTCCTCTGCTGCAAGTGTCAAAACACAACGTTGGGGCATTAACTGAAGACGGATTACCGGATGTGTTAGCGCGTCGCTTCTTAAGTGACTTACAAGGCGTATTCTTGCAAGTGACTAAACACAACCGTATTCGTTGTAAGATGACCGTAACATGTATCGTCGGGGTGGTTTCACGTATTGAAATTGAAATCGATGGTGAGCTGCCTGAGTATTATACTCATGCGTCGTTCATGAAAGCACGTCTGCATTGTGGTACAACAACTGACCTTCAGTACACGAACCAGTTAGCTGCAGAAACAGCGCAGCTGATGAATAAAGTGGAAGAAGGGTACCAAGAATTCAACCGTGGTCAGAACCGTTCGAATATCCTGTCGAATATTCCAACTGCCCCTGTGTCTGCACCTACGAGCCTGGGTAGCTTCGGTAGCTTTGGCGGCAGCGATATGTCAACTCCTGCGCCAGTGTCTGGTTTTGGTGCATTCGGCGAGTAAAAGATTAATCAAGGACTCTTAAATGAAAATTATTGAATTCTACAAATCGTTTCTTAAATCACAAGGATTCGATTTTGAAAACGATTTACTCACTCGTGACGGTGGTGAACCGGCAGAGTTTACGTATAACAAAGTGAAGCGCCGTTTGGCGCTTCCCACCCCAGCGATGATTAAGCGTGGCATGGAAGACGACGATGGTCGTGAATGTCAGGCATTTCATCCGCTGTGTGAATCGGTACTGGCAGGTGAATCAGGTACAATTCGTTTCCTGAAGAAATCCATTAATGCGAACCTGTTCTATTCGTTCCTTTGCATTAATCGACGCGATTCTGGAAACGGGGGCGAAGTGGCAAAGCAGTACGTTCTGCATCCTACAAGAAATTCTTAACAGAACAGATTTGCGAAGGGATGAAAGATCCGACGTTCGATGAACGTTTGGTAAAATCCTGGGAAGCGGTTAAGGCGTTCGTTTATGCACAATTGGAAAAAGATAAAAAGCACAAGATCACCCAGCTTTTTATTGCGTCTGATTTAGTTATCGACGGCGTGAAGTTTAACCGTGTAGCTAATTATCGGAATATGTTCGAAGAAGAATCGTTAGATGGTACTGCAATGTACTTCTCTGCGAAGCTTCAACGTAAACAAGACAAAATCATTATCCATCGTTTATTGACCACCGTGTTCGGTTGGTATCCGAGCGTAACGGGGTCTAATGATTCGCGTCCGTATTTCGGTTTGCTTAGCGCGTGGTTGGGCGCAGTACGTTGTGAACTATAACAAACGTCGTTAAGGGATTGCGGCGACCACACTTCTTTACGTCCGTTGGAAGATCGAATGGATTTCTCAGCTGGACAATATGGATATTTACGATAAACGTCTATTCAGACCTTACCGTATAACACCGGCCCACGTTCTGAACAGCCCTGAACGTGATACCACGGCGCATGATTTCCGTATTGATCGTGCACAGGCACCACAGCAGATTCCACAAAAACGTGCATCGGATGCAGATAAAGCAGATAAGTCCGATCCGATGGAATTCTTCCGCGCACGTGAACGTAACATGGCCACGCATAGTCCTTATGGGAATTTGACGCCAGCGATGCAACGTTACGCCGAGCAGCACGGAACAACTAACCCTGCCAACGGTATGGTAAGTCGAATTTCTGTTGTGGATGCGTTTGGTGGAGAGCGCAAGGTGTCACCTTTCGGTGGTCAGAGTAACTTCGGTGTAGGGAATACCGGAGGTTCTTTGGCAAGTACCTTTGGCGGAGGGAATAATTCTTTTAGCGGGAACGTAGGAGGGACTAGCGCGTTTAGCACGAGTTCAGCATTTGCAACGAATAGCAGTTTTGGCGGACAGCCGCAAAGCAGCTTCGGTGGATTTGCAACTTCGCCATTTACGCGCTAAGTGAAGTATAAAAGAAGGGACTCGGTCCCTTCTTTTTTTAATCATTACCGATGGTGCTAATAATCTCACTAACCGTTCCGACGTCGGGTACGATTAGTTGCGTGATTTCAGGGGTGAAATTCATGGGGTCTTCTAGCCCGTTTAATAGCATCATCGGATAGATAATGATATCGGCGTAACCTTTGAGTTTACAGTAGGCGTAGAAATTGTGGACCTCAGGCCAACTGTAGCGTGGGTCAACATTTTCTATTTTAGTTTTCGGGTGTTTACGCAGATAGTCTGTGTAATCGTGCATCACTTTCCACGTCGTGGTGTAAGGCGCAGGTATGAATTCTTCTAGGGTAATAAAATTGTCTAACATAATCGTTCCTAAAATAAGTGAGATAGATATTATCCTACTGATTCAACCTAAAGGAGCATTAAAATGAAAACGCCAGTAGAGCTAATGAGCAGTGTGGCTGACCGTGAGATTAATATCACCGAAGTATCAGGTGCAAGGGCATCGATGGTAGGCAACCATATGAAGTCTGCGGTCCCTATCGACAATCCTGAACCATCGCCGCATTTTACAGGGGCAGATATAAACTACCACGATTTTCTGTTCAACGACGTTGTAGAAGATCCCGGTAGCATCTGCCACTATATGACCAAAGACGGTCGTCAGCGCCGCGCGACGTTTACACGTTATGGTCGTCGTGGGGATTCTAAAGCGTTAGAACATGCTATCTTCTTCCGCCGTGCAGAAATGAAGGGCGGTAAAACCATGATAGATGTGCTAGAGATTAACTTCTATACTAACCACGACAACATCTTCTCATCTGAGAAACGTGAGTCGATGAAACTGCGTAGTATTTTACGTGGCGAAACCGATCAGTTGGAAAAGGATGAAATCCTTACAACGATGTCGTGTATGGTGGAAGGCGAGTACGCCGATAGCGTCGTGCTACCAACCGTTACGATTTCGCATTCTGATATCATCGAGGATTCTTACACCATCTCTGAGTACGCCGCCCAAAAACTCCACGGTTATGGTTTGAAAATCGTTGAAAAGACGCTACGTGAAGACGAGTTTTTACTGGATACTTACGGTTACATCGATCCGAACGGTAATCGCGTCCCACGGTATTTCCCGGATGTAGGAGAGGCTATTCGTGACGATGGGTTGGTCATTGCATCGCGTCGTTTCGATGAGCTTTACGGTGCAATTGATGCGTCGCTTGGGGAAACTCAACACGTCTCTCCGTTCTTTGATAGTTGCGAATATGTGGATGCCGATCCCGTCCATTATAAAGCACGTCTTGCAGGCGACAAAGAACTGATGGAGCGTAGCGGTACACGTATCGTCGATATCCAGGTGTGGCGTGATGAAACGTCTTGCGCGAATGGTGCTAACAATATTTCTTGTACCGAAGAGAACAAACGAGAACTGGATAAATACGCATTAGCATTGAAAGACTATTACAATGCCATCGTACGATTCTATTTCTCGATGTCCCGTGACAAAAATATTATCTGGTCGCCGAAAGCGTGTGTGTTGTTGGAAAAAGCGTTCGCTTCTGAAACGTACGAGGTCTATCACGAGTTTCGTGAAGAGATACGCGTGGTGATTGATGAAGCAATTCGTCGTGGTGAATACGGTAAAGAAAATGTCAGTCAGCAGATTCTTTCTAAGTTGACCTCGCCAGTACAACGTGGACTCAGCGATCCCATCAACACGTATACCATTCGTATTGCTGTTCGTTATCCGATCCCGGTAACGGTGTCGTCTAAGATTACCGACCGCTCGGGTACGAAAGGGATTGTTGGACGTGTATTACCCGTTGAACAGATGCCGATTAACGAATTCGGTGAACGTGTTCACGTTTTACGTTCGATGAACGCTGTAATTCGTCGCTCGACTTATGCAGCATTATTCCACATGTATTGGTCAGCTGCGTCTGAACAGTTGAAAATGCGTCTCAAACCATTGCTGGATGAAGGACGTATCAGCGAGAGCTGGGAAATCCTGATGGATTATCTATCACGCTATAATCCAGAATGGGCCAATACACTACAGGCAACGCATCCTACGGAGGATTTACAACGCGAACTTTTCAAAGAGATTTACGATTTTACAATCCGTATTTACTTACCACATGAACTTGACGACACGCCAGTCGATATCAGTGAACGGTTGGGTGAATTTAAACCGCGTAAATCCAAACTCCTGATTACTAATTTCGATGGTAAACAGGAATGGACAAAAAATGAGTTTTACGTAGGTGGTGTGGAAACATTACGTCTGGATAAAACAGGTCGTGAGTTTTCCAGTATCTCGTCAATGTATCTGAATTATCTGGGTACGATAGACGCGTCTAACCAAGGCCGCGGTTCGTATCCGATAAACTATAAAACGCTAAAATGGGCTGGTCCTTCGGAAGAACGACTGTTAGCGGGTTATGGTCCAGGTAACTACGAAGAAGTTCACGACAGGGCAAATAACCCTGCGGTGCATCGTGAGATTTTAGTAGGGCTTTATCGATCTCAAACCCCGTCTAATCCGGGTCCACTGGTAGACCGAAATAAATTCCCGTTAGGGGATTCACAGATTGACAGGATGATGAAAAAACATTCACAGCTGTGAAGGGTTTGAATTGGTGAAAATGAAAAGGGGCGATGAATAATGAAGGGCACTCCAGTTCACGTGCGTGATCTGTGTAAACTGAACTCGGATCAGGTGTGGCTATTGCGCGGCAGATATGAAGTGACGTTCGATGACGGGATAACCTTAAACATGTCAGGACGCCACATTAAAATCAGTTGGCCTTATTGGGGGCTAACACGATTTTATCCGCAGATCCCAATCAGTTCGCAAATGGCGTATAAACATGGCGACACCGCTACAGATGACGCACATCTGAAGTTTATGTCATTGGCAGCTGTGGCAGCACGTAAAGCGGGTGTGGATTTAGCAGATACCCGCTATTTATTGCAGCAGCACGTCTATGCGGATGCGTTTAACTTATCGGTGAAAAATCTGTTGTCGTATTGCGTCACGATTGACTACGATACGATGATGGAAATTTACCAACACCGAAATTTTACGCAGATTCATCAGTGGGCACAAATGTATCCTACTGGGTACGACGAAGAAGGTCGGGATATGATCGAAGAAGCGTATCTTCTTATCGAAGATATCTTCAAAGACCCACAACTTCGTTTAAACCCTGTGGTGATGTCGGTCTTGGATAAGACCATCAAAATGAACCAGGTTCTTCAGGCGTATATACGTGGGAAAACATCAGAGATTGATTCTCGCGTTTATTCCAACCAGGTATGGGAAGGTTTCTTTACGGGTCTACATTCTGTAATTAGCCGTCTGAAAGAAGCGGGAGCGACGTCACGTTCTCACCTGTATAATACCGATAAAATCGCCGATGCGGAATATGCGTCACGTAAGCTACAGTTAGCAGCCAACGTGTTAATGTATTTCGAATACGACGATTGTGGTACACATCAACGTTCATCGCCACACGTTTACAGAAAGTAAACTGGAGCGTAAGAAGTACGATGCGATGGTGGGAATGCGTTATCGTTTTGAAGGTGTGGGTGGCCCGTGGTTACGATTCGAGAAAGGGGAGTTTGAGAAAGTCTTAGGCAAACCTATTGAGTTTCGTACCGCGATGTGTTGTAAGGGGATGGCGCGTCAAAGCATTTGTGCAACCTGCATGGGTGATTTGATTTATAACCTTTCGCCGGGAACGTCACCAGGCCACTTGGCCTCAACCTCGATATCTGAAAAGGGTACACAGGGGATTCTCTCAACGAAACACCTGGACTTCTTACGCTATCTGCTGAATCTGGTGCTGACTCCAAGAATGCGGGATTATCTTGGTGAGTATAAACACAACTCCGTAAAAGGATTGAGTTTACGGGAGAAACCGCAGTACGGTAATTGGGATGAATACCAACTCGTTATTTCCGATGAAGTCTATTCTGAAATCAGCCAAATCGCGTATCACGATGATTTGGAAGTGATCGACGAAACGGCATTGCCGGAGATTAACGAACTGACCTTTTTGCGGTTGGATGAAGCTGGGAATGTGTTGGCCGAAGATCCCATTGACGTCCGTATGGGGGTTTGTGGTAACTTCTCGAAAGCCTTCTTACATTTCTTCCTGAAACAGCGCGATAACATTACCTTCCCGTCGAAGAAGCTGGTACGGATTCCCCTGAAAGGATGGAAACCGAGTTGGCCGATACTAATTTATACGAATCGGTCTGAATCTATGGCGGAGTTTGTAGCAGGGTTAGAATTGAAACTTCGTTCGGTTGCGTCTGATAAATCGGATACTTTCGAACAGTTCTCTGATGACTCAATGCGTTTGAGCAAGAAGTCAGGTAAGGTAAAACCAACGACACTGGTTCAGATGCGCGGTGCTACGGAGAAACAATGTACGCACGCGTTATTTGATGTGTTTAAATATATCCAACGTAAGCTCGGTGGTATTCCGATGACACACATCGCGATTATGCTGGCGATATCACGCGTTGAATCACCGACCAATCCTTTCCCGGCGGTTGGGTTTGATAGTGAAGATGCTGATGTGATGGATGGCAAACGTTTCGAGGATCACAACACGTTGATTGCGATGCGTTCAGCTGTACCGATGTTGTTATTCGAAGGCCAACAGAAAAACCTGGACAACGTGCGTTTCTACACGTCACGTAAACGTCCGGCGTCGTTATACGACAATACGGTGGCCGCGACTATCATTGAGTAAACGAGAGGGGCCTGCGCCCCTCTTTTTTTGTAAGAGGGGAGCATGTACGAATTCCACATGACCTTTACGAGTATGGGTGTGAGGGTCGAAGTCCCTTGTCGACCTATAGAGTCGGCAATCCTAAAGTGGGCAGAAGAGAATATGCACGCCCCGAAAATGGGTAAACAATACGGAAGAATCATCACCGAACGTGGCGATCCGTATTACGCACATATTCCTTCTATCCGTACCTTTATATTCCACCGGAATTTTTCCGAACGTTTACGAATCATTATTAACCGAACGGCCGCTGAGTTTGCAATTGACTTTAAACTCTACGAGCATCACTTAACCCAGGGAACACCTTACCGCTGTACGTTTGAAAACTACGGCTTTAACATGATAGAAGAAGATGAGTCGTCACGCTTCTTTTATCAGAATGGCGTTGTAGAAACGGCGTGCCAGCCTAACCGCTTACAAACCATCTTTGAGATTGGTACAGGGATGGGTAAGTCGAAGACGAACATGAAAGTGATGGTTCGTAAAGGGGTAAGAACGTTATTGATTCATCGACCCACGTACATCTCTAAATGGTTATTCGACTTAACGGAAGATCCTACTGGACTTCGTGAATCGAAAGAGGACGTCTTGGTTATACAGGGCGTACAAGCGGTCTACGAAGCGCTAGAAATGGGTGAAAGTGGTGAGTTGGATAAACGTGGCATCAAAGTTATTATCGTCTCTACAGTGACGTTACAGCGGTTTTTGAAAGAATATATCAACACCGCTGCGACTAACCCAGTGAACATCGATGATTTCTATAACACGCTAGGTGTTGGGTTCTTATCGATGGATGAAGTGCACGAACATTTCCACTTGGTGTACATGGCTGGAATTATGTTGAATCCGCCGCCCTCTGTTGAGATGTCGGCTACACTCCAACCGGGTGAATCGAAAGCGTTCTTGGCAGAACGGTATAAAGAACGTTTCCCACAAGAGGCACGTATCACCATTCCGATTATTCCTGCGGTACATGTGAAAGCGTTGTATTACCGAATTGAGAATAAACGGTTTGCGTGGTGGGCAACGAAGATGACCCCGTATAACCACAAACTGTTTGAAGGGAAGCTGATTAGCGAAAACCTTCATCAGTCGTACGCGGATATGGTCTGGGATGTAATAGAACGGACGTATCTGGCAGGTTATCAACCTGGTCAGAAAGTGTTGGTGTTGTTCGCAACTGTCGCAATGTGTGAGTTCTTTACGGATTACGTGCGAGAGAAGCTTGCACAATCTGATAAGTTCCATGCGTTGATGGTTGCGAAATATAACGCAGGGGATTCGTATGACGACTTTATTCAAGCGGATTTCTCTATTTCAACACCAGGGAAAGCAGGTACTGCGGTTGACAAACCGGGGCTGGTGCACATGTACATTACTACTCCTGTGGAAGACCAGCAGTTAAACCGCCAGATGGCCGGACGTCCACGTAAGATTCTCCACAACGACTGGGGTGAACTCGATCCCGTTGTGTGGTTATTCCATTCTTATTCGATACCGAAGCATTGCAATTACTTGAATGCGCGTCAAAAATCACTGAGTGATTCTGTGTTGTCGTTTAAGATAGCCACCTCACCGTATATTGTAAGGAAAGCTGATGTTACTACCGCCGCAGCCAACAGAGCCAACCGCGCCGTATGCCGGTCTGAACTTAGCAAGTTTTCTCGAAAAAGTTTTAAAGGCGTATCCCGACGTTTTAGACGTCGTAAATAGACTCTGTACCGATCCTGTAATGAGTGTCGCATTTCACTATTACATGGTGAATGAACACTATGCAGGAATGCAGATTTTCCAACGTGGTAAATGCTATTATATCACACGTAACTCCAGTATTCGTAATACTTCGTCTTATGAATTGTACAGTTGGGTTCTGTGGTCTGAAAACCCCGCAGGTAATGTAGACCAAAACCCGAAAGTGGCCTATCGGTTATACTCCGAGAAATGGCACAGTTGGGTAACCGTTCCTCATGATAACGGTTAAAAAGAACAGAACGGGTGTATATTGTGTACACCCTTTCTTTTTTTGCTTAAAGGAATATAAAAATGTCACGTCGTAAAAAGAAACCCGCTTATAATCCACGTGCTCTGGCGAAGAAAACCCTTCGTGATAGCGTGAAGAACGTGTATAAACTGGTCATTCTGTTCGAAGACCAAATGAAAATTTTGGCTGAGCGTATCGACAAAGAACGCGAGATTCTGGACGCGCTGCAAGAACCAGAATACAAAGAGTTTGCCATTAACGCGTTAGACGAAGCGAAAGCGGCTTTCGTGGGACTGATGGCAGAGGGGAAAGAAAAGCTGGGTGCTAAATTGATTGCGATCGATGAAGTGGCAACCAAAACCAAAACGATGTTGGAAAGCACAAATTGGGCCAATGTCAAAGAGCAATACGAGCTGGATACTCTGCTGGTGACTAACCTGGAAACCGATGCGATCTTCCTGGGCAAAGATATTCAGGGTGCCGCGATTGAAATCTTGTCATTGTACAATAGTCGCGCCGATTTTGTAAAACGTGCAATGCAGCAAGGTAGCACGTTCGCCGAAGCGTACGAACTTCTACAGCAGGCTGAGCAGGCTGTAAAACAACCAGACACCGTCGTTGAAGCAGAGGGTTAATTAATGTCAGATACTTTAGACCAACGCCCAGGTAATGGGCGTCGTCGGGTTCAGGAAGACACACCTCATGTCGTCGTACCTGAGGCTGACTTGTCTACGATGTCCGCCGACGATGGGATTATGGCAATCAAACGCAGTAATCCCCATTTTTCATTTGCCCAAGCAGAAGAGATGTATCACAATCTCGTAAAAGTGAAACCTGCTGAAGAACCCGTTCTACCTAAACCGGTTTATGAAGAAGAGCCTGCTCCGGTAGTAACGATTGCTGAGCCAGAACCCGTTGTCGTTGAGCCGGTTATTCAGCAACCTGATCCTGCCCCTGTCGCAGACAAACCTGCGCCGGTGGTAGAGAAGAAAGCCGAAGAACCTTACGTTCCTCAAGCGATCGAAGGTTCACAGATTGCCGCTGATCACGAACCTGAAGCATCCCCCGGCAGTGAAAGAACAACCAGCTGAGCACCATGTGAATTTTGGTACGCAAGCACCACACGAAGAGTTCAGTGAATTGCCTGAAGACGACCCAGGTCGAGTTCTGACGGAGTTCAATACACTGATTGGTTTACGTGAAGACCCGAACCTCATCGGTAGTGAACTGAAGAAATTCTTTTCCAGTGTTCCGCGCGGTAGTGACGGTCGGCTCCTGTTTAAATCGGAAGAACAGCGTGACCTGTACGAGCGTTTGTATCGCGCCCTGAACATGATGCCACCGCGTTTACAAAACCAACAGCAAGCATTCGATGGTGCATTGTCTCGTGAAGATACCGCCTGGGAACAGCGTGTACAGTTGCCGGGAATGTCTAAGCCGGTTGGCTTCATTACACCACGTAACAGTCAGCACACTGGTGCTATTGCGGCACTTCGTCGTCGTCGTAAGTCAGGTATCCCTAACTGGGTATGGTTACCCGCAACGGGTATCTTTGTAGGCTTCCGTGCACCGTTAGAACGCGAAATCTGTGATTTTGATATTCAGCTGACCCTGGAAACTGCAAAAATCGGTATGCAGACCTACGGTCTGATGTTATCCGCATCTTCGGGTATCTATTTAAGCCATATGGTTGAATTTGCGTTACGCTTCGTTACCGACTGCACGTTGGATTGCGAAGGGAACGACATGAAGACCGTGTTGCTGGATACTATCGATCTTGCGGATTATTGGCTGTTGCTGATTGGTGTGATGCAAGCGAAATATCCCGGCGGTTTGCCATGGACGTTAATCTGTGGTCATGAGGGATGTGGTTATCAAGAAGATATTCGTCTGAACCTGGCCCGTTGTATCCGCATGGGTACGTCGCTTTACACCGATATGCAGCGTAGCCTGTGGGCCCAACAGCGTGGTAAAGAAGACGTTACGATCAGTCGTTTGGAACAACGTAAGTTTGTTGAAGAACACCTGAAAGATCCGTCTGCGACATTCGTAAGCGACGGTATTACCGTTAAATTCGGTCGTTCGACGTTAGGTAAGTTCTTTGATAATACAGAACGTTGGGTGGAAGAGAACAACACCGCGTCTACATCTGCGTTGGCTGAGAAAGGCACCGAGCGGGAGCGTGAAGATCACCTTCGCCTCATTACCGAAGCACGTCGCTTAACACGTTATGCGTATATGGTGGAATCCATTACGGTAACTGAAGAAGTTATGCAGGACGATGAAATTCGTGAGGTAAGCACCACAGAAACGGATACCGATAAGATTATCCAGATTCTGGAGGAGCTGTCTTCCGATCGTCACTATGTGTACGAGTTTGAGGCGGCTGCGGCGAACTATAACGAACGTAGTCGTTTGGCGGTGTTCGGATATATGGGTCAGAAATGTCCGTCTTGCGGTAAAACCCATGAGGGCGAAAAAGAAGGAACTTACCGTGGTATCGTGACGATCTCACCGGACCGCGTTTTTTTCGAGCTATCTCGAGTGGTGTCCGAGATTCAGCGGTATCTGAGGGATCAATACGCCGTTATTGGCTAGACCCGAACGAGATTCCTTCGGATCACGTCATTAATACGCTTAAGCTTGATACCACCTCTCTGTTCAAACAACGTAGCACGCGCCCGATAACTTATCAGGAAGCTCACGATGAGCTTTTGGGTGCGTACGACTTATCGGTCGGCCTAGACACCGGGACGAGACACGTTGGCTTATCAGATTTTGAAAACCCCGAATACGGGAGTCTGTATGAAATCTGGATGGAAGTGTATCTGCGTGAGCAGATAGGCGAGCATTTCAGAATGACCTTCGACGAGTGGTTAGATCGGCCACGGTGGGAGATTATGATGATGCTCCGTGTGCTTAATCGTCGTAAAGCCGCGATTAAGAAAGTCATGAGTGACGTTACTGCCGGTGACCCAGAGCTACAAGGTTTGGAGAAAGAACTTAAGCTGAAAAATTAAATGTAAGGGAGTCTTTACGACTCCCTTAGTCTTTTTTCTTTTTTTTCGTCTTTGGTATGAACCCCTTGTATTGGAAAAGGCTATGATTGACATTTATACCGATTACGCCGCCGTTCTTACCGTCAATCGTGCGGAAGAACGTGCTGCGCCTTTCCTGGACTTAGTAACGCTGTGCATGGATTACGGTTACGATGTTGCGCTAAGCGATGTGTATTGGCAACCGTCGTCTGATCCTGCCGACGAAACCGTAAGACTGGAAGGGATTATTGTAAAATGTGCCGTGGCGTTAGGCAACCGTTTAGGCGTCGCTTTAAACCCACAAGAAGTTTTCCGTAAACCGAAAGAGACCGTGCGTATTCTGGATGGCATTACGTCTAAATTCGAAGAGTTCGAAGACACCGATACGCTATACGGTCTCGTGATGTCTGGAGAGACGCCAGAGTTTATCCTGGAAAGTATCTGCCGTTACGTATACGGCGATGACAATATCCATTTTGAAGATTTGGTCATTCGTGTTTCACCCCGTGTAATGACAGTGATGCGTAACTATCTCTCAGCTATGGTTGTGGATGAACAACTCGCAGTAGGTAACGATGCACGTCTGTCACGTATTGCAGAATACTTGCGCCTTTATCCGCAAAACCCCTCTGCGTTCGTATTCCTAAACTTACCTGAAGATCCCGATTTGACGGTTGTTCAACAATCGTTAGTGTTTGACGTCGAGGATTATAGCGAAACAGAATTGCTCGAGATGTACACGGTAGGGCTTTCGATTATCGATAACGATGACTTCGATGACGCCTATGCCGATCTTTCGACGAACTTAGAGAAACTTAATAATGATGGGTTACAACCCATTACTGTTTTACAACCTGCATTAAAAAGCCTACGGCTGATTTATCAGGTTGAGGAGGCAGAGCACGATGACGAGGTTTGAGTTCTTAGTAGCGGCATGTAAAGCAGAAGCTTGGCGTCGATTGGTTTGGCGTATTGCTATTTTTAACATGTCGGTGTTTCCAACAGGGCGCGAAGAACCCGAAGTGTTTGATATAACGTATATCGACGGCTTACCGCATTATTACGCTGTAGAAGACGGTAAGGGCAGTTGGGAACCGATTACTGACGGTGTAAAGGACCAGGAGCTGTTTGTCCCTGAAGAACAGTTCGAGCTACGCCCTGACGATTATCCCGGTTTAGACGGTCCTATTCCCACGACAGTAGGACGATACGTTTTTAACTGGATTGTTATCTGGTATGCATTTGGTACACGCTTACCTTATCTGGCGATTTCACAAAACCCGTTGGAATATCGCAAAGAGATGCATCGTCGTTGTTTAGACCATGAAACCGATGAGCCAGAAAACGAAGGTGCAATTCGACCGAGTATGATTGAGCGCTTTGTAAGCGGCTTACACGAGCTCGCACCGCTCACGTCAGGTATTGCACCAACAGGTACGTTACGAAGCCTCACGGTGCATCCTGATGCGTATAAAATCCGCGATGCGTTACTGTTGAAGCACAAAGACGAGTTAGACGATCCTGCCGTTATCGTTAAGATTGAAAAAGCGCTGGATGAGTTAGATAAAGAGTGGTTGTCGGGTGACCAATCTATTGAGTTTTATAACTCGCCGAAATCGCGGATGCGTCGACGTAAATTAATGCTGATGTACGGTATTGAATCGTCTTTTCAGGAAGGGGGCCATTACACGCTCATTCCGAACGCATTAGTTGAAGTTGATAAGGCGGGGATGGAAAACCTGGTCGCGAAATTCAACTCTATCCGTGAAGGTTCGTTCTCTCGTGGTGCGGAAACAGCGAAAGGGGGTGAGCAGGTACGTATTATCCAGATGATTTTCCAGAACCACCGAATCGTCCCTGGTGACTGTGGAACGAAACTAACGTATCCGGTTGTGATTACCGATGATAACGTAAAACGTTACGTTGGGATGAATGCGATGGTTAATGGTAAACTGACACCACTGACTGAGGAATATTTAAAACAGCAGTTAGGTAAAGTGGTGCGGTTACGCCGACCCATCTTATGTCAGTATGGCCACATCGACACCTGCACAGCGTGTTCGTCTGCGAATAAAGGGGAAGAACCTCGCGCAATCGCTGCGGATATATCCTCGGCGTTCTCTAACGTTATGTCCGTGGCAATGGCCGCGATGCACGGTAAAGAGACAGTGGTACACGAATTTAATCCATCGATCCACATTACGTAAGGATTATTAGCCAATGGCAACTAAAGATATTTCGACACAAGATGAACGCCCATCAGCGGTAAGACGCGCTGAGGAAAATGCGGTAACTTACAGTCAGGATGATGCGTACCAGGTGCGACTTATTGCTACTCAGCTCGATGAGGCTGGCGGGGCAATTAGCCAAAATAAACCGAAAGATACCCCAGAAGCTGACGACGCTTTCCGTAAGCTGCATCAATCGTTCCGTACGTTATTTGAACTGCGTGGCCAAGCATTCATTGATGCGTTCAACGTGTTCGTTGAAGCTGCAATTAAACACAAACGTGGTATCTTCTACTATCCGAATGTGAACTACCATTTAGATTGGTTTTACGATTCCGCTGAACGTGAAACATACGTCGTGTTTATCAACATGTTAGTACGTTTCGCAAATTCTCAGGATAAAGCAAACTTTGCTCAGCGTGACAACGTTGGACGTTTGGTACAACGTGTGACCGATCCAGAGCTGCAACACTTACTGGCTTACTGCTTCAACGCGGCATAAAAGTATTACCCTACTCCCGAAGGAGTAGGGTAACGTTTATTTTTTTTACTTTGCAGCTTTGATATATTCAAAAGGATCGGTAATCGTTTCTCCTTGTCTACGTAGAAAAGCTTCTAAGACGTCGTTTTTATCGGGCAACAGGAAGAAATCTGTCGCGATTTCCATTGCATTGACACGCCCCGCAGTAAGGTTAATACCGACACGACGCCGCACCTCTTCAGGAACACCGTGAATGCTCAATAGCTCGATTAACGTTGTTTCACGAGACTGGTTCATCATGTTCGTTGCAGATGGGTATGCCTGGGTTAAGTCAGCATCCGCAGTTTGCCCACGGAAAGCCGTGTAGAAATCATCAACTTCCTTGATGATGTTTCGTAGCCCATTCTCTGCGTTCATACACGCAGTCAATGTAACAATCCAACCATCCGTCCCAATGACTTCATTGTCGAAATCGTTACGCATCGCGCTACCCACACAACCGATAACCAGACCCTGTTCATAGAGGTAATACGTGTATGCAATACAGATTCGCTTCGGTAGAGAAGGGAAAATATCATACATCGAATAACCCGCCAAAACTGAAATAGCAGAAGACAGATCGTTCGTCTTTTTATCCAGCAGAACAATCATCAAGTTATCGAAGATGTTATAAACGCAGTATTCTAACGGGAAATCTTTCTGCGCCTTTAAGTGCCATTCCAACTTTTCCTCGTAGGGTAGTTCTGGTAAGTCCAACTTGTTTAAACCCAACTCGGTTTCCAGTATCGCGTTAAGTTTGTAAGAGGGGCGTTGTCCCTCGTGTACACGCAATGAACGGAATAGACACATTGCATCTACACAGTAGAATGACGCCGTACAATAAAGAATGTGCCACTGTTGCGAAGGCGCTTTTGTTAATGACTTTGATTCCGTTTTCTTCGATGCTTCGTCTTTCTTAAAGTAGACACGACGGTACTGTTTCGGCACGTCTGGATGACAGAAGACGTCTTCCGGTGGAATGCCCGCTGCTTCTAAAGCTTCTAACATACGTGAAATATCGAACTCGTGGTTCCATGCGACGAGTAAGTCAGGGAGACGAGGGTGAATTTCCTCAAACATCCGTTGAATACAACAACCCGAATTGAGACATTCGTAAACGAAGATTTTGTAACCGTCGATAACGTTTTTGTATTTAACGATAGGGTTGTCGTTCTCGTCTTTTCCACGAAAAGCGATTTTAGAAAGCAATTCTTGAGCACGTTTGACGAGTCGCGCTTCAAAGTTTTCACGTCCGCAACGGGTGACGTAGTCTTTCGTAGCAAAAGAAATGAATTTCGTCGTACTAAAAACAAAACTCATAATCCGAGGGGTCTCGAGACTTGTCTTCTTCTCGAGTTTCCACGTCGTATACACAGATGCGGTTAGGTGAAACAGCATTAGGCCATTTTACGTATGTTACTTTTTCTTTAATCCAGCTAGTAATGGGCAAATCAGCCCAGTAAACATACGGTGAAGTACAAACCTGACGGAGTGGTTTCTTTTTATCGGGAAAACGAATCCCCAGACCCATCTGTATGGTTGAGGACATCATTACGTCCGTTGTTAAATATTCCTGGCACTTACTACGTTCTTCGTATTCTTTCTTTTCCTTGTGGTTACGATGTTGTGGTAAAGTAATGTAGATGGGCCGTTTCAGATTTTCACGCATGACAATTCGTGGGATATATCTGCCATCTTTAGTATGGACGACCTCCTTTATGAGCACGAAGTCGTTTTCTTCTGCTGATCGGTTGCGTAAGAAACAAACTTGCACTCCTTGGCAATAACGTCTTCCGGTGCGTAATAGTTATTCATGATTTCACTCTCAAATCTAGCGGCTGCTATACTGATTTGTGGGTAATGTAATTTCTCAAAAGGAAACACAAATGGGATATTGGCAAAATCACATTGCATCAGTTGCGGATGCAAAGGTTGTAGCCGCAGAATCGATTAAATTCCAAGACAAAAAGAAGCTGGCAGAATTGGCTGATATTATTGCTAAGTTTCGTGGAGCAGGCGATTTCAGTCCTGCTGGCTACGAAAGTGCCGGGGTTTCGGATTGGGTATTTAAGAATATCGGCATTACGATTCACTTTAAGAACGGTAGCGAACTGGGTCTTGTTGACGTTGCTTTTGCAGGCGTAGAACCACCGAAATTGGATGCAAACAGTCCAATCATTGCATCGATGACTCGCGCACTGTACGCAGGTAACAAAGACCTGGATATGTACAGTAAGTTCATCAAAGAAAACGAACTGAACACATCAATCGATGACAGCAGCGCAAAAATCAGTGGCGATTTAAGCAAAGTGGGTTCTCCGCTTTATCTTACCCCGGTGCTGCTGGAAAAATTAAATCTGACCGATCTGGAAATCGCCTCGGTGATTCTTCATGAAGTCGGCCACATCTATTATTATTTCCGTACGCTAATGCGTACCGTGGTGACTGATTTGCTGGCAGATGCTGCGGCTAACCGCATCATGGAAACAGAAGACCAAACTGTCCGCTTGCGCATTGTTAAAGACGTAGAGAAGATGCTGAACACGAAAGTGAATCAGCCAGAAACGATTTGTACTGAGTACAAAAAAGAAAACGTCTACATGCACTTGGTCACACAGCTGTTATTAGATCGTCCGTTCATTAGCGGTAGTCAAGGCTTTGCTAACAGGACGTGGGAACGTGCTGCGGATGATTTTGCTTCCCGTTTCGGAGGCGCTCCTTATCTGGCCTCTGCACTGTATAAAATGGAAACCAGTTCGTTCTATTTGCTGCGGAACTCAGCGTATATGAACATGGGTGTCCATTTGACAGTAGAACTTTTCCGCGTGACCGCGTTAATAGTCTCTTCTACGATTCCAATTATTCCAGTGATTTCCGTGACGTTCGGAATGATCTTAAATGACCCGGATAACACCATTTACGATCCGCCGCAGCAGCGTTTTGAGGCAATGCGACGTACACTCGTTGAAGAACTCAATACGATTAAAGACAAAAATACGAAGGCGGCTAACGAGCAACGTAAACGTATTTTAGATGGTATTGCGGTTATCGACAAGTTATTAGAAACCGTAAAAGATAAAGATAACTTGTATCAGTTTATCTGGAATACTTTAACGCCGAAGGGTCGTCGCTCACGTGCTGCAGTTGATTACCAGCGTGCGATTGGGAAGTATATGTCGAACGATCTTCGTATTGCTTCAGCCATGTTTAATGTCGAATAAGTAAAGGTAAAATCATGACGCATAAAGTTTCTTTAAATTCCCTGGTTCTGGACTTTAAACGTACGAACGAGGGTAAAGGTGTACAGGCACAACGCGCGCTGACTGGCCTGGTCGCATTCGCTTTGGCTTATAATACCGATATGCCCGATAATGGCCCGTTTGGGTCGAATGAAGTGTCGCAGCTAAAGCTTCGCCCGCTGATGAAAAATGTTGTTTCGGACGTAAACGAGCTTTATTGTGTCGATCTGGGCAGTATTGAAGATTTGACAGTGGCACTGTTTTGTAACCGCTACGATAGCGCTTGGGGCGGCCGTCGCGCTATTGAAAACTTCTCTGTCCGTGAGATTTTCAATGAAGCCTTGGGCGACGATGTATGGGATACCGTTAATCTGTGGCTGGAACGTTTCATGGAAACGGTGAAATTCTATATGGAAGAAACGCGAGGCGAGCTGGTATGAGTATGGAGATGACAGCAAACATTGCGCAACCGCAATGGAAACTCGATGAACTTCCTGCACTGTTAGAACAGCGCATGGAAGAACGCATCGATTCTGTTAGCCAACTCAATCTCTACATGCAACGTAATGAAGCAGACCTGATTTACGGCTCTCGCCTTATCGCGCAGATTGAAGCGATCTTACGGGAAATACGTAAAGCAGGGTTGAACCGTGATGTTGCTGTAGCGACTGAATCGTTGCGTCCTGGTACGATCCCAAAGGCTGTACAAAGTGTCCTGACGTCGAATTATTCCAAAACACACCAGAAAGAAACGGTGGTGGCATTAGAGTCTTACGCTAATTTTGGTAAGATTAGCCTCATCGTGATGGTGATGATGGGGATAATGAAAATCCTCAGTTGGATTATCAGCAACGCCGTTCCTTTTGCAGGTGCTGCGAACATTGACGGGAACGACTATCGCGAGAAACTGGAAGAGAAGTTGGCCGATGTTCCTTTCACAGAGCGCCTGAAAACAACCGTACTGAAAGAAGTTTATCTGGTACTGTCAAAAGGTTTGAAAGACAGCGAGTTAAGCAACCTGGAGTTATCTCTTTCGCTGGCTGACGACGTTTTCGTGAACATGGAAGCTGAAGAGTTTCTAAATAAACTCGCCGCTGCGTTAGGTAAATCACCGTTTATCGATACGTTTAAGAACCATCTTAAACGTCGGCAGAATGAGCTGCAGGTTATTCAGGATCTGCTCGATACGCTGCTTCGGACGAACATCGGTTACGGTGTATTTGACTTCGGGGTTGCTGAGGAAGTCTATAACGGTTTGCCGCCTGATGTGAAACGTGCTGGGGTGAACATTCCGTCAGATATTCAGTTCAACTTAATGAGCACGATTCTTGACAGTTTTGCCGGTGCGCTTCAGGACTTAGACCAGTCGCTGAAAGACATCAAAACGTATTACCTGTCGAATAATCCGAAGGTAGGCACATCGCAAGAGAACCAAGTCGCCGCTGTGCATCTGGTTCGTGCGTTAGGCGAGATCAATGGCCGAATTGAATATACTGCCACGGAATTTGGACGACAGAAAGGTAGTCCTGGTCCAATTTTGCGTGTAAAAGACAAGGTTGAGCTTCTCGGTTATACCACACGTGAATTAGACAACGGTTGGATGATTGCATCAATCGGTGCTAACTCTTTCTTTGGCTCCACAACAAACCTGGAGATGATGCGCCAGGAGTTGAGCTTAAGTAACGGGGATTACCGTGAGCTGTTGGCATGTCTGATTACACTGGCACGTAGTGGTATCTCTGATGGCGTAGCGAATACTGCGCTAGACAAGTATAAGGTGTTGGAGAAACGTGTCGATCAGGTTGTAAAAACCTTGAAAGAGATGGCACGCCAATCACGTTCTGGCGTCGACAGTCAGAAATGGCAGGCGATGGAACAGGCGTTTAAAGACCAAGTGACGCGAGGGGAAAACTTTAACCTTCACGGTCGTGAGCTGACCACGATGATGGTGTTAAACCCTGACCGCAATGTCTGGGATTCTGTTGCGCACAGTGCAAACATGATTAACATGTGGTGCAAGGCCGCAGGGTCTATGGCAACGGTGTTGAAGCGTGCCAAGTCCAACCCACTTGTGAAAGGTGGGAAGTTCAATAAATTGATTGATTAAAAAAGATTACCCTACTCCCGAAGGAGTAGGGTAACTTTTATTATTTTTTTCTTAATCGGCGGTAGTATCGTGACGGTTATAGACAATAACGATATCGTCTTTAAGTCCGATGTCGCCGCTGGCCTCAATGTCCAGCTTTTTACCTATAGTTGCTCTTGATGCTTCCGAAACAACGGTAAAGAGACGCATGTCTTTATCTGGTCCCATAGCATCGAGTTCAACACCGATAATAGACGCATCGAGGGTTTCACTCAATGCATTACCGATTTCTGTTGCAGAGATTGTTAGATGACTACCCAAGTAATCATTGATAACCTGAGACGTTTTCTTACGAATCTGCGTTAAGAGCTCGGTGTTATTACGGTTAGCAGCTGTTAGGTAATAACGCACGGTGAACTGGTTTTCCGCAGGGACAGGCGTTACTACCCCGTCCTCGGTACGGGCGTCGATATACCCCATTGTTGTAATCGGCACAAAGTAACCTTCGGTACGTTCTAACAACATAGGCTTCAAAGTTGGCAGTATTACCGTAACGTAGTTAACGATGTTTTCGATAACCTCGTTCAGATACGATTTTGCAGAAGGCGTCGTCGCGAATTTATATCGCGCATCGAATACCGCCATCTCACTACGGAATTTGATAGAACGCGATTTCGCAATTTTCGGATTGCCGAATTCGTCTTTAACTAAGTCTCCTTCACGATGTAGGACGATCTGTTGTCCAGCCTCGTCAAGTTTAGGATCACCTTTACGATGCTCGTACGTAATCTGAAGTGGTGGCGTGCGACCTGCGTCGTAGGTGTAGATTGGTACACCGTTCTCATCGCGTTTAACCACATCGATTTCCCACGTTGCCATCACGTCTTTTTCGTAATACTGGTAGTTAATGCTGTCAGTAACAGCACGCGCTTTACGCCAGTAGTACGTCATTGCTTTACCCAATTCGATTTTGAAAATCTCGTGAGTAATACCAATAGCATCGCGTGACGGGGCAGTGATTAACGCATCCATTTCCGCACGTTCGTAATTACCAGGATAATAACCGGTGCAGCCGTAGAACAGGTTGAAGTCCGTCATCAGCGGTACAGGCGTTTCCGTGGGTGTGCTACTACTAATGCGTGTATTCGTTAGCATTAATTCGTCGTTACGGTCAACGTCTAGGTTGGTTTCCAGCAGGAATTCCCATACGCGCTCACTACCCTGTTTACCGACTAACGTACCGTTGATGTACGCTAAAGTGTTGTCTGCGTTACGTGGACGGAACGATAGCTGTGCAAAAACTTGATCGTCGGTCAGTGCTTGATAAGGTGCCTCTGACTTCGTTACGGTACGCAATACATAACCGGCTTCGGTCTTTTCGATAGTGTAGTCGGCTGTTACCACACTGAGTTCCGTGCTTACGTTAGTGGCGATAAAGCGTTTGGAGTTTAACGTCGGTTTATCTAATTGATAAATACGAACGTCAATGGCTTTGTTGTTGATATCCACAACGTAATGGAATGGTGTAAAGAGATAACGATTAGCGTTGGCCGCATTAATCAAATCTTCTTTACGCATGGTTTTTGCCAAGACCGTCATCTCCGCATCAACCGTCAAGCTGGTGTCGGTGAACCGATAAAGTGTGTCAGGAAGAATCGTCAGGCGATTACCGTTAACCTTTACCGTTGGTAGATTAACCAATTCATTCCAGGAGAAATAGAACGGTGCCGTGATTGTCCCGATGGGAGAACTGACATTGGGAATTGTCGATTCGAGCATCGGTGCCGTTAAGAAGTATGTACGGCTAGTAACATAGTCGTTTGGTTTCGACAACGTTAGACCGTAGTCAGAAACCGTTGCTTCTAATTGTTTCTCCGTTACAGGGAGTTTTCGTGCACCTACAGCGTTATTGACTACACGTGTACGTAAATCTTCGAAGGTGAGCTGGCTACGACCACCTGACAACATTTTACCTGCTTTTGCAGCCATCTGTTTGATGGAAAAACTCTTAATCGGGTTAACGTAGTTTTCGTCATATTCGCCGTTTAAATCACGCAACGTGAACGTGTATTCGTCAGACGGATAAGCCGAGATATCGACACTTAAAGGCCCTAAGGTCGTGTAGATATCCATACGAATTTCGCCGCTGACCAAGTTCTTCGCCATGTAGATCGAGGGGATAGTACACCGTATAACACCGTCACCGACCTGGATTAACGCGGTTGGGGTGTTGGGGTCGTAAACGTCACGACTGTGCGTATGCTGAATTTCAACCCACTTGTTATCGTTGGTTGATTTCATCCATACCCTTACGTAGAAAAATTTGTTAGTGTAATGACGGGTCATGACAAAGGTATTTTTCCCAGCAACGGTGTCACTTTCGTTTTTCACCGCATACTGCATGACCGGGATATGGATTGCCAGTAGTTGCGAGGCCGTGGTGTTAGACGACGTCAACTCCCAATCCAGCGCATTCGTCGACACAGGAGAAATAGGTGACTGTGTTTCGGTAATCCAAAGAACCTGAAACGCCGGGTTTTCATTGGTACCGTAAGGAAGTACCCTGATTTCAATCGGGTACTGGATGGCAAAGGTGTAACCTGACACCGTGAAAACTGTGTCTCGTGGGATAACAACTTTACGCACACCCGCAATCTGTAAAGGGTACGCCTTGGAGATTAAACTATCAACATCGATTAATAACAACAGCTCGGTGGTTGAAGGTTGGGCGAACACATCAACGTAGTCCACATCGGACATATGTCGGAACAGGTCATCGTACGTTTGCGCCATCGATGGAAATGTCTTTGGCACTGATTCCTGCAACCCCATAAGCGTTGCATGGCCCAACATTGTCCCCATTTCCGCCAAATAAACAACAGGGTCTGTTGGGTCACGTAACACTATTTGGCCTTCGGCGTCTTCTACATCCAGAAGCTGATTCAAGAGCAGTGTTTGCATCGCTGCCGGATGGTGGGCAAACAACAATATGTTCTTTGCCAAAGTATCGTAAGTCGTAGAACTCATCAGTTATTACCTGTCGGTAGTGAAGCGGCATTAGCGTTATCCAGTAATCCCGCTTTCTTGAGAATATGTTGGTAGTCTGCCTGGTAAACATACCAGGTAAGTTTGCGTCGCACGGAATCGATGTGTGGATAACCGTAATAGTTAAACAACGGCAGCAATTGTGGCGCGATGGGTACTAATTGGTCACTAGCAATCGGGATGAAGTTGCCCGATTGAATAGAGCCTGGCTGCGGGAGCATATCCGGATTAAAAATGGAAACGGTGCGGTTAAACATTTCCATGTATAATGGATCGTTAAACCGCGCACCGATAGCTTGCCAGTTAATAGTAATCGTAACGTCGTCGTTTAACTGCGGTTTGGAGTTATCAACGTTCGCCATTTGTCCCGCGTTATCGTTCATCGGCCAAGCGACGCAAATCGTCCAGAAACGGGTGATGTTCCCTAAGGCATCGTAACGCATCCCGTAGATTCGCGACTGATAATCGATTCTGCGTTGAATGGAGTTACGCATTTTCGGACGGAATTTACCCATTTTCACACCAGACATATACTCCAGCCACACACCCATCATTTTCATCAATGGGTCGCCATAGGGGTTGTTTAATGACATGCTGATGGAAAAGCTGTTGTTAACTTCGTGGGTAGAGTCAACCATCCCCCACTGTTCACGCATTAAACCTTCACTTGCCATCCAGTTATCAATAGATTGATCGGGTGCACCACTAAGGCTAATCAGCTGCGTACTGAGTATTGGTATGAACGCTTGTAGATTATCGAATTTTACTTGAGGCATAAACGGCGTACCTAAGCGATTCTTCCGCCTACCGTTTTCCATAGGTGCGTCCGTAAATCCGAGTTCAAAATCGGGGTCAAGCGCAGCTAAAATCGAATAATCTATGGAGTCCTTTGGCTGCATTGCCATGTTCGACATTTTACGAGACTTAGCAATGTTGTCGTAGCACAGGTTAAAATCGGGCCGGGTAATAAAAGTTAGTCCACCGTATTCTCGGTTGATTGGCGTGGGGTTAGACGCCATCATATGGTTGAACCCCATGTAGGGGTTGGTCAAACGCTGCGCAGCAAGACCCAAACCTACAGTAAGACGGATACGATCGTTCCATGCCGTAAGTTCAGTATTAGCGTCGTAAGGCGTCGGGGGGTTAGCATTACTAATCCGTCCGTCGAAATACCCTGCGACCGAAGGCACTGCGTCCGCATTATTCGGATTGTGGAGAGAATCGTCGTAATCAGTATTCGGGTCATACCCCGGATCGTTCTTATCTGTCTCGTCACTCATCTTTAACTCCGGAGTTCATTAGGAAAATGTTAGAAAAAACGTTTGAGACAAGCGTTGTCTCTTTCCTCTCCAGACTTCCCATGCTGTTTCGTTCACGTGCGGAGTCGATGGAGGAATTTAACTCAGTGCTCTATAACGAGCACATTACCTTAGTCGAACAAAGCCTGCTGGGTTTAGATTACCTTCCGGGAATTCTGGAGAAAATCCAAATTTTGCTGGCAGGAAACCAACTAACGGCTATCTCCCTGTTAACTGGTGTACCGGATGTCGATATTATCGGCACACTGGATCAGGTCAGCACACGTCGTAGTGCGCTCGATAATGCAGTCCGCAGCGGTTCCCGCTTAGCAGCGCTTGCGGTCGGCGAATCTGCCCGTTATGGTTTACCGTCATACGATAAAATCGGCATTGCGGTCGGTGAATCTTCCCGACGGGTTGCCCAAGAATCAAAAGGTTCAGTCAGTGGTGGGAAAGGTGATCCGATTAAACAGCTTTTCGATCAAGAAGGGTTGTCCAACGGGAAGATGTTCTCAGTAACATTCGAACGTGACGGTAATAAAGTCGAACTCCCAATGCGTTTACGTTTGGATGTGAAATCCTTACCGACCGAACAAATTGAAACACTGATTGCGTTCAGTGACCAGACGAAAACATTCTGGGAACGTTGGCTGCGTGCACGCGTTGGCGCGTTGAGTTACGTAAAAGACATTGCGTTCTGTAACGACCTGGTAGAAGAATATCGTAAGAACCGTTATCGCGATAAGTCCGGTTATTACCGTAAGATGGTGGAGAAGAAGAACGGTAACTGGTTATCTGGTTTGCTGTCTCTGGCACCGTCTATCAATAACGCTTCTTCCGTTATGGTGGTTTCTCAAGACACCATCGACGGTTTGACCGCACAGCTAGGTGGCGAATTTGACGATTTCAATATCCGTCAGCGTGTGTTCAAAGACACCTTGACCGTCTACTACGTTGTTGTGGACACCACCTGGAATCGCGTCACTATTTATACCCGTGGTCAGAACGGCTCTCAGGAACTCGATAAATCTGACTTTAGTAAATCGAAGTCTGGTAGCGCCGATGTAAATAAAATCATCGAAGCGTATCGCTCTGGCGCTCAGCCAGTTCTTTAAGGGGTAAGGCATGGCAATCCCGAATATGCTCGCTATGTTGTTGCCGAGCTTTGAAGCAACAAACTTGAAAAACCAACTCTCATCAAACTGCGATGCGATTGGTGAACAACTTTTACCGCGTTTCCAGTCTCTGCAAGAGCTGGTAGCGTCGAAAGAAGGCAAGCCGTTTAAATCGAAAACGGTGCAGGACATGTCGGATGATTTGGTTAAATACCTGCGGAATTCCGGTCTGGAAGCCAAAGGTCTCCGTAATCCTTCGATGCTGGAATACATCGTTGCCTCGATGGAAAACACGCTACAATTGCGTTCTTTCTTAGACCAATGTATTACGCGTGACATTGGTAAAGCGTTAGTCACGTCTTCAATGACGTTTAATAAATTAACGGTGCTCAGACTGCTTGACCTGATTGACTTCTTTACAGGTTACAGTGCCACCTTACTTAACTACGTAACCGCGGAAGAAATAGCCGCCGTAGAAGGCTCGAATATTGAAGTAAAAGGCGTCGGTCCGAATGACCTTCAATACCTCAATACTCGTTCTATTTCTTACTGCATTGCTGTCCGTGTGCTGGCAACGCCGCTGAATAAACTGAAAGCGGATTATGCGGAAATTCCTGAAGCGATCTTTAACGACGAAACTTACGGTGAGTTGGCGCAACAGTTCGGTTCGAGCTCCGTTGACCCACTGGGAATGAGCAGTGTACCGTTCCCAATCTCGCTGATATTGCGCGTACGTTTGAATATCGCTGAACGGCAGATGGATAAGTACGACGAGTGTGTAGAAGCGGCGAAAGCGGCGGAACTGCGTATCTTACTTTACAAAAAGCAAGTCGCAGAAGGTAAGGGTGATGCCTACATTGAGAAACTGATTGAAATCAGTGAAAAGCATCTGATGGAACTCAAGCACAAGCGTGAGCGTCTTGAAAAGAAATACGGTTTAGCGTAAACCGTTAGGAGAGGCGAATGTTTGAGCACGATAGTCCTGAATTTAATGTTGCTGTAGAGCGCATTAAATCCTACATGTCGATTTTATCGAAAAACCCAATCGACACACACGATGACGAGGTTATTCACAAAACACTGGAAGCCGCCGCCGTTATTTTACCGTACTTTCGTCTGATGGCTGCTGATTCTTTGCAGCAAGTATTATATGACGAATATCCGCAGGTCGGATTTACCTTTAATACGTTTTATAACGAAAGTGTAGATTTCTTGCTGGATGGTAAGCGACGTAATGTGACGTTAGGGCAGTGGTCGACTTTGCTGTCGTCGTATATGAACGATGTTCGTAACACGAAGAATGTTGAACAGACGGGTGCATTAGGCTCGCGTCTATTAGCTGCTGCGTTTGGTCGCCGAGGTACTGTACGTAATATGGGCTCTGCTCACCAATCCGTTGAGTGTAGCAAACGTCTTTTATCTTATGCAGACCATGAACTGCTGGCACGCTGGATGACGCGCCCGAACGGGTTGTCCGACATGATCTCGTCGTTAGCAGTGTTTTTGAAAATCGCACGTCCCTAAGGGGGCCCCTCATTCTAGGGGCGTGTAATTGGGTTATATAACCAAAGGAAATAAACGAAATGGCAAATTTCGCAAAAACTCGCGCCGCTCGTGAATCGATGGAAGCGGCCGATGAAGTAATCGACGGTATCAGCAACGTTGAACCGGCAGAAGAGAACCTGGACGTCCAACTTGCGGACGTAGCATCTATCGACGGTCAGCTCGATCAGCTGGAAACCGACGGTGAAACCCTGGCTGCCGATACCGAGCGTACTGAAGACGCTATCGAACAGGCGGAAGAAGCCGTTGCTAACGGTGAAGAAATGCCGGAAGAAGCGGTTGCCCTGCACGAAGTGGCACAGGAATCCATCGCACGTCGTTGGTGCCTGGAACGTACTAAACTGGCTCGCGAATCCTATCGCCGTGGTCGTGGTATGACTGCTGCTGCACAGGAAGGTTGGAAAGAAACCCTGAAAGATCTTTACGATCGTTTCATTCAGTTCTGTAAAGAAGTGATTGCGAAGATCAAAGACCTGAAACTGAAATATTTCAACGTCGGTAAGACCGCACAGAAACGTGCGAAGAAATATCAGGAAATGCTGCGTAAGCTGGGCAAACAGAAGAAAGATGAAATCTCTGGTGGCTTTATCACCAAGCTGTCTATCGAAGGTAAATTCGATGCTGCTGGCTCTATCGCTATTGCGAAAGAAGTTACCGCTGGTAAAGCTAAAGGTTCCATCGGTGCTCTGGAAAAACAAGCTGGTGAAGCTGTGACTGCCGTTACCAAAGGTGACGATGACGCATTCAAGGCAATGCGTGGTGATCAGCCGGTAGAACTGTTTGGTAAAGCTGCTTCTAAACTACACACTCTGCCGAACTTTGAAAAAGGTGATGCGTCTAAACTGCTGGCACTGCCGGGCAACGCTTACATTCAGGCTGGTACTAAAGAACTGGCTGGCGGCCACAAGTTCACTGCAATCGCATTCATGAGCACCGGCGACGCTTCTGACGATAAAGACGTGAAAACTCCGTCTGTTTCTGAAATGGCTGGCGCTGCTTCTGCTCTGGAAGCGATCGGTAAAGGCTTCGAAGCCGTACTGAAAGATTTCCGTGCTTACGATTCTGAAATCGTGAAGCTGCAACAGGCTGCTGAGAATGCTGCTAAGGCGCTGAACAACGAAAAAGACGATAGCAAGTGGGATGGCCTGCGTAACGCACGTCAAGCTGCCGATTGGTCTGTTAAGAACTACCAGACCCTGAACCGCGCAGTTAGCTATGTTGCTAACACCGTTATTAGCGGTCTGAATGGCTACCTGGGTGCTGGTATCGGTGCTTACGAAAAATCTAAATAATCATTTAGATTCGTAGTTCCGTACAGTTCTTGAAATAAATCATCAGGGGAACAATACGTTCCCCTTAGAGGAAAAGCTTAAAATGGCGAATTTCTACAAAAACAAAATTGCTCGTGAGTCTATGGAGTCTACTTCTACTGTAGTTCCAGACGGCATCGAACTGCCAGCAGAATCCGTAGAAGGCACTCTGGCCGATATCGAGCATGACACCAAACCGATCGAAGCTCTGGACGCTGACGCTGAACTGCTGGCAGAAGACGGCGACGAAACTGACGCTCAGCTGGATGTTCTGGATGAAGCTCAGGCTGCTGCTGACGGTGAAGGTGCTGGCGAAGACGGTGAAGAACCGATGGACGCCGAAGAAGATATGCCGGACGACGCTGCGACTGCGCTGGACGTTGCTCAGGAATCTATCCGTTCTCGTTGGAACTTCGAACACCGTTCTTCTGTTGCTCACGAATCCTACGGTTCTCGTAACCGTCGTCAGGTTGCTCGTGAATCCCTGTGGGAAGACATTAAAGCCTTCATTGGTCGTATCTGGGATTGGCTGAAAGAACAGGGTCGTAAGATCAAAGATCGCTGGCTGAAATTCCACAACCAGGGTAAATCTATCCAGGCGCGTGCTAAGAAATACGATGAAGTTATTCGTAAGCTGGGCAAACAGAAGAAAGATGAAATCTCTGGTGGCTTTATCAAGTCTCTGTCTATCGATGGCAAGTTCGTTGGCAACGATATCCCGTCACTGAAAGACGATCTGCACAGAGTTTCTAATTTCTATAGTAATGAAGTCCCTTCTTTAGCCACTGATGCTGCTGGCATGGTTGATAAAGCCCTTAAAGGCGATGCTTCTTTTGATGGAGAACTGAAGAAAGTTTTCGAAGCGATCGCCAAAAAAGAAGTTATCGAATATCATCTCGGCAACGTCTCTGCGAAAGTCGAGTACGATGAAGAAGGTGGCTTTAGTTATACCTTTGTCGAAGCTGAGAAAAGCGTTGAAACCAGCGTGAAAACTCCGTCTGTTGGCGAACTGGCTAAGATCAATGCCTTCTTCAACGAAGTGGGTAAACAGATCGAGAAAAACGTTCAGGCTTATCGTAAAGTCGAAAGCGCACGTAAGTCCTTTGAAGATAAAATCGGTAATCTGTTGAAAGAAATCGATAAAGTCAAGATCGATGAAAAACCAGAACTGACCGACAATGTGCGTAAGTTACGTCGCCACATTACCAGTGTTCAACGTAGTCTCTCTTTTAATGAGAAAATTATTGCTTCTACCCAGAAACACCTGGCCAGCGGTCTGAACGGCTATATCTCCGCAGGTATCGCTGCTTACGAAAAATCTAAATAATCCCTGATTGTTTAGTAAGAGAACCACCTTGTAATGGGGTGGTTCTCCCTTTTTCTTTTTTTTTTCTATTAAAAATAATCACAGATAGATATTATCTTAGTGAGATTACATTGTAATCTTTTAACGACCAGTTTATTACCTTTAGGAGAATAGAAATGAACAAATTTAATATCTTAGACGCTGAAGTCGTATCTGAAACCAGCCTGCAGCAGGAAATTTTCCGCATTCAGTTTGGCGATAAAACTCTTATCGTCCCACGCCCGGTAATGATTGGACTGGCTATTTTTATTAACTGTGTGCATTGTAATGGTTCCCAACTCTCCACGCTCACTTACGGCAATTACGAATTCTATATTCCGGTGCACCTGGAATATAATCGTTTCATCGCTTTACGTCCGTTCTACAAGTTTATGTTAGACGCAGGTTATTCTACACTGACGAAAACATACATTCGTGATTATTCGAAGCTGGAAACGTTCTATCGTCGTCGCGGTTATCGTGTTCCTGAGCCTATTGACGGTTTTCAAACACGCGTTGTATTACTTAAACCGCTAGAAAAAGAACTGGCTTGTTATAAACTTGATATCGAGCAGAAGTTACTGCGCGAGGATTTGTTGAATTTATACAACCAGCTTTCAGTTGTACCGAAAACCACAGTAGAAAACATTCTACCTGATTACGGAATTAGACAATACCAGGAAGGTTAAAAATGAAACTCAAAGCCGATGCGATATGTGTTGTTAAGTTGCCGGAAAGTAATGTGGTGTACTGCGTAAAACGGCTAGACATTCGATTACTGATACCGAGACTTAATGAACCTGGTTGGAATGGGGATTTGATGATTCCTCTGATCAGACCACTCCCTACGAACGATGGCAATATAACGCATTTGCATATGGAAGCCAAAGGGCGGTACGTTACCGTTTACCATTTAGCCGATCAGTACAAAACGAGTCGGTATACCCGAAAAGATTTTATACGCCATTTAAGAGGCTCACTGGAGATAAAGAAATGACAATTACAGTTTCGATGATAGCTGCTGCTGGGTTGAATAACGAAATTGGGAAAGACAATAAACTGCCGTGGCGTATTCCCGATGACTTAAAGAATTTTAAGGCTCTTACGTCAGGTAAAGTTATTGTGATGGGAAGCAAGACATGGGAATCGTTAGGGTATAAACCCCTACCAAATCGCCACCATGTCGTGTTAACGAGAAGACCTGGTGGTGTGCCCGATATCGATGGGGTGCTTAACCTTAAGGGTGAAATGGGTTCGATTATTGAATTCCTCAAAACCGAGGTTGAGAAAAAGGGTTATCCTAAGGAAATCTTTATTATCGGCGGCGCAGAAATTTACCATCAGGCGTTACCTTATGTGGATAAGATTTACTTGTCACGCGTAGAAGTTAAAGTCGATGGTGCAGATGCGTTCTTTCCTGAAATCGATCGTAACAAGTTTAGACTGGTTTATAACTTAACGCACGCTTCCAAACCGGATAGCGATGTCCCACGTTGGCATTATCAGATTTGGAAAAGAGATGGGCACTGAGTTTGTAACCTTAGAAAAGCTCTTTTTAGGTAGAGTTGCGAAAGGGAAAATAGCACGCTTCACCTGGTATCCTTCCTCTGTAAAGCACGCCTTTATACGCCGTTTACATCAAGATAAAAGCGTCAGGTTGGTCTTGATAGTGTTGTTCGAAAACAACCGTGGGCTGTTGATTAACAATCAGCGTTTTGCGGCAGAGATTTGGGCAACCACCTCTGGGGGTGAGGAAGCGTCTGTTGGCTTCGCTAACGACGAGATTATCTTTGAAGGTATACCTTATCTGTTATAGGTAGGATAAACGTAAAAGGGGACTTCGGTTCCCTTTTATTTTTTTTTCATTTCGCGCCTGTGATATGACTATAACGAAGGAACAAGCCAATGCAACAGTATTTTGAAATTCCGTCGTTAGACGCGACCATTCGCAAACCAATAATCGATGGTGTTATACAACGTGTACTTAATGAGTCTGGTATTGATACAGCAGCGGTTGTTTTCCTCGATGAATTCAATAGCGCCCATCAACCGGATTCTACTTTAGGTGACGGTACTGAAGTAGAGTACAGTTCACCTGAAAAGGTTTACGTTGAAGTAGAAGAAGAACGCGATGAGTGGGCCAGAATCAATCGTCAGGTTGGTCAGCAGGCTGAACCGTACTTCTTTGAAAACTCCGTCGATCAGGTACGCGCCTGGCCCGTTAGAACGATGTATAACGTAACAGTAACGTTACGACGTACCAGTGCCTCACGTGACGAGTTATTGCGCTGGACGAACCGTTTAGACTCGTTAGTGGACATGGGTCGTTATTCGACTATGACGGAGTCAGAAGCGTTCTATTATATCCCTAAACCTGCTTTAAAATTGTTGAATGCCTGCTACGTTGCTGCGGGAACGCGAGTATCAACGTTTGACGATTTTAAAGCCTATTTGAAAGCGTATTTTACGCCCGATGTATTTCGCGCAGCTAATGTTGCTGGCGGTCAGGAAACCATTGCGGTACGTTACGCACCTACGCGTTTAGAAACGGTATACGATGTTCAAACACCGGCTTGGGATAAAGATGAAAACCACTGGGAAGCAACGTTCGTTATCCGTTTCTCTTATCAGCGCCCTGAAGAGATTGTGGTTTCGTATCCGTATATCATCAATCAGACACCGCTGCCTGATGAATATTGGCCAGAGATAGACCCACCGTGGGTGTCTAACGAAGAACTGGTGTATCGTCATCCACAACAGAAGAATCTCGATTCAACCTGGTGGATTAACGAAACCCGTCAGTATATTCGTTTACCGTATTTACTGTCACCGACAGAACAGTTCCACCGTACACATTCCCCGTTGAAAGATAAACTCCTACCGATTTTCGGTACAGATGTTGTTTTTGAACCGGACAACATGTTATCGCCGAAGGTGATGTCTACGGAAGATTTACCTTACGAGTGGAACGAAGCGTTGCTACCGTATATCGAACATTGTCGTGCGATCGACCCGACAGGACAGACGGGTGTTTTCCGTATCGAGCTGTTCGAAGAGGGACAGATTATCGAACCGCGTTTCTACCATTGGGAAGGAAATACGTTTTCGCTTAAAGGTCGTGACCTGAAAGTAAATAAGGGTTATTACTTAACCGAATCGGTCATGTTTGACTGGCGTGGAATGAACCTCTGGCCATTACAGTTATATCCGAAGGCAGCGAAAGTATTAATTGAGTGGTTATTCCCGAAATGGGACGTTCCTGATTGGTGGTGGGATAAGCCGGTGTTACCGCCGAGTGTTATCGATGACATTAATAAACTGATTCCGAACGTAGAAGCCCGTGTGTTATTGACGGTGCTGAACTCGACCATTATTACCATGCGAGGAACAGAGAATGCTCAAAGCGAAGCGTGATAAACCGTCTTCTTTCGAACCGGTGGAACGCCCGATCCCTGAGTTGAATAAACCACAAGACGGTGTGAAGGAAACCACGAACGTGGTGACACAACCGACACGTACAACGGTGACGGATTTAGAGCGTATACCGAAACAGTACCTGATGAAATACCTGGAAGGGTCTTCCTGGACAGTGGATTTCTTTAATTTCCTGAAAGGGCGTAACGACGCGAAGAAATTCTTCGATTCGAAGGTACTTACGCCTGACCAGCAAGTAGAGAAAATCATCGGGTTAGAATTGCGGGTTACCACACCGTTAGATCGTTCTCAGGACACAACAAACAAAACGTTTACCATGTCCGGTGCCGCAACAATGGCGAACTCGGTGATTCCCAACGAAGGGTGTTTTTTCGTTGCACCGATTGGAGACGGACGGTTCGCGTTGTTCAATGTCACGAACGTCATACGGATGTCCAATAACAAAATTGCAACGTATAACATTGAATATACGCTGTTGTTTGAAGTTGATCCAGAAGTTGCAGAAACCATTCGCCGGTGTACGGTCCGTGAGTATTATTACGTTTCTGAGCGTGCCTGGACGGGCGGTGATACGTTACTGACACCGAAAGAATATCGTGCGTTTTTGAAGGTCGTTGATGCGATTGCAGACATTGAACAGACTTACGTAAAACGGTTTTACGATGGGGAAACGGCAACGTTGCTTTTCCCGCACGATCGACACAGCGATGGGTTGCGTAGTCGTGCGTACTACGATGTGTTCTTGGCACAGTTCGTACGCTCTGTAGGCTTACGCACCGTTGGTAAAGATATTCAAATTTATCCGCATCCACCAATGCGTGTGGAAGATATTGAAACGGTCTGGACTGCGTTGTTAAATCAATCGCCAACGTTCTTAGCGGATTACAAACGTGATTCTAGTGTCTGGCAGGTAAAAACCTTCCGTACGATGCAGCATCGGAATTCTGTGACCTGGTCATTAATTTCGGATACCCGATTCTTTACCGATGAATTAAAACCGGGCTATGGGATGGCGCAACGTTTCCCTGGACAGTGGCCGAAGTGGACGGAGTTTGAACCGGTTGAAGTGGAGAATTATCGGGGTAATGAAGGTGAATCAATCCCTGCATTTCTACCACTGACTTACGAACCGTATTTGTTAAGCCCAACGTTCTACGAGGGTTCGTACAGTTCGTTATTAGAATACGGTTTATATCTCTATCTGAATAAACGCCCACTGTCAACGGTAATTGCATTACGGTTGTTTGAAGAAGTTTACCGTTTGCCGAAGGATGCGCAGTTCTACTATATTCCGATGGTGTATTTGTTGTTACGGTATGCGAGGGATTAACGTGGCTGAAAAACGTAGCGCAGCATTTATGCTGTTTCACAAGTGGGTGGGGTGGCGTGTCCCTGAATGGACGACGATTTCAACGTACATGTCTCAGGAACATGGGTTGTTCTTACCGGAAGACGAGAAAAAAGCACGCGCGATACTGCTCAATAAAAAGACCGTATACATGCGACCTTTCGAAGTTGCGGTTTATGCAGAATCTGGCGCGGCGTTAGACGTCCACGACCCACATGACGGGATTATCGTGTACGGGTATATCATGGAACACTTAGCCGATTGGCTAAATTACATGCAGACCCCACACCTGACAACACGTAAAGTCCCTATGGAGGGCTTGCGTCAGTTTAATGCGTTAGCGCGTAAACTGTTCCCGGTAGCGAACCGTTACGGTTACTTTAAGAAACCTGAAGTAACAATGGCGGTTTCCGTACAAGCGTTATTTGGCGAAGTCCGATTGGAAACAGAGCGGCATCAGTTCAACGATACGATTATGCACCGTATTGAACAGATATACCGTAGACGTGGAGGAATTCTGTAATGTCGTTTGGTCGGTTACAGAACATAGCAAACGTGCACATTGCACAAGCGGCGGGATTACCGGCCATCGACTACGTACCCCTTATCACGGTTCGTGGGGTGACGATTGACGTTTACAAAACCATGTCGATAATCCATGCCAGTAATTTCGCTCAGGATTTAACGACCATCACGCACCTCAGTGTGGTGATTCCACTGAGCCAGCAACGTATTCTTACGTCGTCGGCAGAAGGGGATTTATCAGTTAAAATCCTGATGCGGACAATGAACAAGAAAACCATTGCGCAACTGAACTACCGAGGAATCGTAGTTAACAATCACGATCCTGATATGGAATCGCCCACGATGTTCTTGGGTGAATCTGACCAAAAAGGGTTGGGTGTGGTGACGTTGGAGTTGATGGACGAATCGATGTGGTTCCTTCGTTGCCGTCAGGTAGGAGGGATTTATCACGAAACCGACGGATTAAGTGTCGTTCGTGCATTACTTGCTGATACGTTACCTACTGGGGATGCACCAGAAGGTCAGTTGGTTGGTGTGGAATACGAGGAAGAAGAACAACAGCCTTATCGCGACATTTTGATTCCCGATTCGCAAAGTTTTCTTTCGGTTTTCGATTTCATTCAAAACCGCTACGGTGTGTATAGCCAAGGATTAGGTGTCTTTTTGTATAAACACCGTTGGCATATCTTTCAACCGTGGGATTCTAAGAAATTCTCTACGGCAAAAAAGAAACTGGTGGTAATTAACCTTCCAAGAGAGAAAGTTGCCTATTTAGATAAAACGTGTCACATTGCAGGTGACGTCATTTATCTGATTTGTGGTGGTGATGTTCACACCTTCGAAGACAAAGACGCTCTTGCGTTAAACCAGGGAACGGGTTACCGCGTGGGTTCAATCCGTGCCTTAGATGGTCGTGCAAGTTCTTTCTCTCCAGGCGACGTTTCAGCAACGACGTCAGATTCGTTTGTTTCGGCAGCAGACCCTACACAGTACCCCGGTGGTGTTGTTAATGCGCCTATTGATCCAAATGAGCACTTCAGCGACACAGATAAGCCTCGTCGTTCTAAGTTGGCTGCCGCCAGAGGGACACTGACCGCAACGACCTGGAACCGTTCAGCGTACGGTTTATTGCAGCCGGGTATGGCAGTAAAATATCTGTATGCGAATAATTACGGTGTATACACTCGTTATGGGACGTTGGTTGGTGAAGTTTTCCAAGCTGCCGTTGACGGTGGTTCGATGGCGTCCCCACAATTTAATACCATTAGTCAATTGACGTTGTGGTTGACTAATGAAAAATTTACAACCGCTACGTAAATTATGTCGTCCGTAACCTAAAGGATTTGTTAATGAGTAATCTACTTACTTTCAGAATGTCTGGCCAAACGTTAATTCAAATCGACAAGTTCGAAGAAGAGAATTTTTCGAAACCGTCGAAGTTGTTAGAACGTTGCCTTAATGTTATTCCTGGTGGCGAACAACGCCAGTTGGACTACATCATGGCGTCCAGTGCTGACAAAACGATTTCTGTTATTTATACCGTAGACGGTGTACAGAATTGTCGCTTATTACCAATCGAAGAAAAAGGGACGTTAGGCCATTTGTTGTTCCTGCACGCGATCACAACTGCCGTGGTGTCTGGTGCTTTAGAAGCGCAATACGGCTTTGCTTATTGTTACTTCTATGCTCAGAAATTAGCTGCAGCGGTTATTCCAGGGCAACAAGAAACCTATCCTCAGTATATTGAACGTATTCTCCCTTCACACTTTAGTGAGTCGGAAGACTACGACTTCAATGCGTTTCGTTTTACCGTGGTGGGTGAAGCCCGCGATCCTGAATACACAACAGCGGTTCGTGCGGTGGTGCGCTATTCTGTTATTTCTACAGACAGCGGTACATCAAATAACTTTAATGAAGTGTATCCGGTCTTGCAGTTAGGTCCTTATGTGACTTTCAACAGCTATGTGCCATTCAGTTGTCAGCTTGTGGGTCCGCAGGATAACGATTCTATTCTCCCTGTTGCGGAAGAAAAGTCATTGTTTATTCGCGAATCTGTAGAAGCTATTAGCGATAAGCGCTTTATGATTTCTTCGAAGACGGGCATTAACGATCCTGAAATCGCTGTAATGGATAAGATGCAAGGTCTGTAAAAACTTCCCGTTACCTCTATGGGTAACGGGAATACCTTTTATTTATTCCTAAACGACACGCAGAAGTCATTTAACCGCTAAGACGACTAATTACCCTTTAAAAAGAAAATTGCGTCAGAATGCGTTTTAGAGCGTTCTAGAGGGTATATGGATTCAAAAAGATTTCAGATATATATTACCTAGGTGAGAGTTTACGTAATACTCATTTATCGAATACCTAATTAGGAGTTATATCATGATTTCTGTAAAACACAAAAAAGCTATTTTCGCTGTTGTTATCGCTGTTGTTCTGGGTTGCCTGTATCTGGACATCGACAAAGGCTACGACACTTGCATCGACAACGGTAACTCCGTTGCACAGTGCACTGGTCGTGGTTAATGTATAAGGCACCTTCGGGTGCCCTTAATTTTTTATTAATTGGAGCATAAAAGATGATTACCATTAAAGATTATTTTCCGCGTGGACTGAGCAATGAAAACTTTGTTCCAACTGAAGACATTGCCATCGTTGCAGAGTCCAGCGATAAGTCTTTTAAACTCTACTTGAGTACGGCAGCAGGAAAATCCACTCTTATCCTTCGCGAACCTGAAGTGATAAGCATCTGCTCGTTTGGGGGCGGTGTAGAAGGAACGATTAATTGGTTGAAATCCAGAATGCATCGTTTGCTTATCGTGAACACCGATCCTGTGATTCGTTTACAGCAATTGAAATCGTTGAATGAAGTTATCGTCGGATTATTGGAACATGAAACGTTCGGTAATGCTACGATTGCGGAAGAGATTAAATCTGTAGAACTAATCGAGTGGAGTGATATCGAATACGAACGTGCTGCGTTATTCGCGATGTACGGCGACGATAATCCCGTTGTATTTGCACAAACGTTGGATAATGTTACTGTAACAGCACGCGTATTGTTTGGCTTACAGCGTGTTGAGTTTGAACTGAAACACGTTTATGTAAGTAATACTCCAGAGATGGTGGAAACGTTGACTCGTGCGTTCGCTTACCCGTTAGACGGAGAATGGGAACAGCAGATTAATGAAGCGTTAGGTGCGATGCTGTTCTTAGCAGGCACACTAAGGAAAGAAGAGAAATTAGAAGGTCGTGTTTATCCAGAACACGATTTTGTTTGTGAAGAATGTGGAGCACAGTACCAAATACGTGTTCCTTTAACCGGCCTGACAATCCCGAAAGCCAACGTGGAATGTAAGGAATGTGGCCATGTTCAATACGTAGCGACTAAATAAAAGCAACCCCTAATCCCGAAAAGGATTAGGGGTACACTTTATTTATTTTCGCAAAATCGACATAGGTGATGAGTTCATGAAACATGAACTGCTGTTTCGACGGTTAAACGAGTTGTCAACAAAACAACTTGAGTTTCAGCGAAGGGTTAGTGAAATAGCGCAACCAACGTTAACACAGCCCAAAGTTGCATATTCAAGAAACACCCAGTTGGCAGTTGAGAGGAGGTAACAACCTAAAGGGGAGTGCGCCAACACTCCCCATAGGCGCTTTATCTTTTCGAAAGAGAAGATAAAGCAGTAGGGACTGCCGGTACAGTCCCTACTTGTTGCTATTACACCCGCGTAATAGCTTAATCCCCAACTCGTGTGAGGTTTTAACATGACTAACAACAATACACGTATCTTTACTTCTATCTCAAACAGCTATGCAGAACAAGCGAGGTTTAATGAACGATTAAGAGAAGTTCAACAGCTAGGATTAAATAAAAAGGCTTAAAACCTTCTAATAATCCTCGAGCACAAATCTTCACCGAAAGGAGAAGTAACTACTAAATAAAAGTAAAGGGGTGGTGAAGCTACCCCTTTTCATAGCTTTTAACTTTTCGAAAGAGAAGTTAAAGCAGCAGAGACTGGCGGAACAGTCTCTGCTGTACGGTGTCAACACATAAAGTTGTTGTACGTTTTTAACAACTATTAACGAAAGGTAATAGAAAAATGAACGAATATACAAATACAGATGTCCAATACCGCGATGCGAAATCGTGAAAAACAAATTCAGTTTAACCAACGCATGGACGAATATGTTCGTCTCGGCCTCGTTGCGGCACCGAAAACGGTTAACAACCACAATGTTCACCAACCACCTGTAAGGAGATAAGTTACTAACTAATAAAGGGGGTGTTGTCACCACCCCCTACTTAGTTCAGTAGTTGTTTCCCGTTCATAATTAATAGCCTTCTGTTTTTTTTGTTTTTCGAGACGCATAAGGGGTCATAAGGGGGAGCCGAAGCTCCCCAGACTCAAAAGAGTTCGTCACCCATGCCGCCGGTAAATACGTTAATCGACGAGGCTGTTACAGTTTCTTCTTTATCACAATCCCATGGCAAAATGCCAACATCACGGAAAGGTATTACAGTATAATGATAAGCTTCTTTGGTATCAATAATGGTACGGTGTTTACCGCGTTGTACTTCTAAATAGCTGTGTCCGCTGACGACACGTTTGTTAAAATACATCTCACCGTCAGCTTCGTTGTCTAAGCTAGAGCAGTTGTCGTAAAGACCACGACCAGGTAAGCTCTTACAGAAACTTGCTGGGTCGAGTGCTTTTAATTTTTTGCCTTCAGGTGAGATTTGGTGTGGTGCTAAGAGGAAACCACGATTACGTACCACTTGGATGTTTCGCGCGATACGATAAATTTCTTTAATGTCACTACCCGCAATGCCGTTACCGTGTCCTGCTTTGCTGATAGTACCGAAATAGTCTCCGCGTATTCCAGCTACATGATAACCTCGACGTTTTAAATCTAAAATCAAATCATTCAAATAGTGAATTTTAAAATCGGAGTTTGTGTGTTTTTGGAAAATATACTCCCAACCGTTTGCCCGCATTTTACTACAGAGGTAATCTGACATTTGTGCATTGTGTAGCGCTTTTTCTTCGTCAGTTGCCGTTTCAGGTGCAACCATTACCGGAGCTGTACCTTCAAAGTGTCCGTAAAGTGCTTGATACGCGTAAGCCAAGTTAACATCCAATTCGTTTTCTAAACTTAAATCCAGAATAACCGGTTGTAGGTCACCTTTAACATTCGCCATCACCTTTTCTGGAGTGTTGAATACAGGAATGCTAATAGAGAGCAATAAACTGAATAATGATTTACAGTTAAAGGGAAGAGCAGGCATCAGCCAGAGTTCTTCGGTGATTCCCTTTGTTACAACCGAGCTATTTGGTTAATTGTCTTTCCACCCCGTACGCCAACCCGTTCCCTGCCGCTTTCTTACTGATAGAGTCGAATACATGCACGAAAGGTGCTTTATTATCAGTAATCAATTCCCCTACCAGAGAAGGAATCTTATTATGAGAGCGTTCACTGAACGTGGATAAGGTATCCTTAAGGTCGTTGAGCGCCGTTTGTAAATCAACACGCGTTTCAGTGCCGTTCAGTGCGCCTAACGTACGACCCAATTTTTGTTTCAGTTGTACGCCTTGAATAGCTTGACGTAACTGAAAGTAGTATTGTGCTACTTGGCGATTAAGATGCTCGATGCGTGCTTCTGGTTCTTCTGGAATATCATCTTCCAGGAATTTGGTAATCGTATCGTATAGAGGACGTATTTGCGTAGTGGCCAGTTTCAAACGTTTCATGACGTTTGTGTGGTCGTAAGGCATACCGCCGTCTATGATGGATGTGATGATATCCTTGATTTCGACGAGGGCGGCACGTTCGTCACCTTCTTCTGCGTAATCAGGAAGCTTAGCCTCTAACAGCACTTTTCTTATGATGTCGTGGTCCTTTTCAGGATCGGTCAGAAGACTTTCAGCGTATAATGTGGCTAAGGCGGTTATCAACATCATTTTGTTATTCATGGAGCATCCTTAAATGCAAATTCGTTTTAGTCCACCGTGGGAAGTTCAACCTAACATAGATAAAGGCGCTGCCGTTAAAAGTATAGAATTGCTCCAGGCAGGGTTCTTTAACTGGTTATATGACTGTCCGAATGGTTTCAGTTCTATTATCTTACCTGAAGTAAGTCGTTCTGCTATTTATAAAGCGTTAATGGCTCCGCCTGTGCTTCCAGGTAAATATTATGATCAGGTGTTACGTCTGGTCGAATCAGGCGAAAAGGTTTCCCTTGACGATTTATATGGGGAAACAATTCCTTGTCGCGTACGTTGGGTGTTTACTCAACGTGGTGATACGATTGTGGCGTCATTTGCAGAAGCGAAGTCCGGTTCGGGTTTTTCTTCGGGTGAAGACCACGCTGCGAAAAAGATGTTCTGCGCAGAACTTTTTAAATATATGCGTACCAAGACTCGCGTCGTGGATGACTGCTTCAGTACCTCAACGCAGTTTGCCGCTAACGAAGTGCTGACGCAATTATACGCATGTCATTTATCTCATTAAGGTATTAAACAAATGAAAGATACCCGAATCTCTAATCTGGAGAAACTCGTACAAGCTGGTAACTCGCTGGTACAAAGCGTCATTAGTAACAACAGTGCTGGCGAAATGTGGAACACCATCGTTGCTGGTGAGTCTGTACGTAGCAACACGAAAGTTTTTGGTACCCTGCGTGACGATGCTGCACAGCACTACGCAAACGCGTTTGCTGGCGGCAAGAAAATGTCCCACGCTGCGGAAGTTGCTTCTGCAATGATTCTGGGTGCTGCTGGTCACGGTATGGACCTGCAAGAAAAAGTAGCGCAAGAATACGCTAAGCCAGAATTCCATAGCCGTTTTAACCTGGACGTTGCGATTCCTGGTTCCCAAGCTGGTAACGGCGACTGGGGCAAAGAGCGTATGGTTGTTGCTCAGGAATACTACACCAACAAAGATTACGACAAAAACCTGGGTCTGACCTGGACGCTGAACGTACGTGCTCTGGAAACTCAGTCTCGTTTCGCTGAGACTCTGTTCCCGACCATCACCGTTGACACCAATGACGTTGGTATTACCGTACGTACCAAAGTGACCACCGTTTCTCGTGGTGTCATGCACGCGTTACTGACCAAAGACGTTGTTGAAGATCATCGTCGTAACCTGCACGAAGCGCTGACTGACCACACCGTTCTTCAGGACGAAGCGATCAACATCGTTCCTTACGTAATGGAAACCGGTGAAAACGCTGAATACTTCGTAAGCGAAGAACTGGTACCGAACGAATCTGTTCGCCTGGGTCGTGTACCTCCGTACCCGACTAACTACCTGAGCTTTGCTAAAGACACTCTGAACCTGTTCCAGCTGTCTGCGCATCCGGGTATCGTTCAGGAAGGTTACGACGAAACTGATGAAATCGCACCGGGTTGTGCTCTGGGCAGCCTGCTGATTTCCGTACGTAAACCGACCGAAGAAGCAAAAGCAGGTAAATTCATCAAACTGCACGTTCGTGACATGCAGTTCGCAACCTTCCAGCGTCCTGCTGAAGGTGATGGCCGTGAGCTGGTACTGCAATTCCGTCGTACTGCGTTCTCTCTGAACGCGAAAACTACCGACTGGACTGGTGCGGCTATTCCGGCACTGCAAGCGCTTGGTCAGAACTCCTACACCCTGCGTTATGTGATCACCATCAACATGTCTCTGTTCACTACCGGTCAGTTCGGTGGTAAAGTTGACATCGCTGGTCACAAACTGGAAATCGAAGGTCTGTACGACGCTACCGGTAACAAAGTTGATACCAAATCTGGTACCGGCAAAGTTATCCTGGACGGTCTGAAACTTGAACTGATGGGCTGGCGCTTCGATGGTACTCGTACCAACGAAAACCGTCGTACCCAGGGTCTGCTGCTTGACCCAATCTGGGAACAAGAAAACTACAAACTGCAATACGGTTCTCCGATCCTGACCAAGTCTCCGGTTGGAGTTGAATACGACGATACCGAACGTCTGGACGACCTGATTTCCGCAGTTAACATCCGTAACGAACAGCTGGCTATCACTCAGACGCTGTCTTACACCGAAGCGGTACGTAACGCTGCTGCAAGCATGATCACTCCGTGGGACAAACCGGCCATTCGTGGTCTGGGACGTCACTGGGTTGCTCCGTGGTTCAAAGAGTCTGACTACAACGTTGATGAAGTTGTACAGTCCCTGGATACCAAAGATGCACTGATCAACGCTCGTCAGGGCCTGGTACAGCGTATCGGTAATCAGGTAACTCAGGCTATCCAGGAATCTCGCTTCATTCCTGCGCTGCGTCTGTACACTGCCGATCCGGACATTCTGCCGAAAGTTGTTATTGCAACTGACGAACCGACTGCATCTATGCTGCTGCTGGTACAGGGCGACCAACGTCTGCTGGGCGATCGCTACGAATACGAAGTGATCACCACCAACGATGACCGCTGGCGTATCTACAACGCAGCTGACGGTTCCTGGACTCGTCGTCTGCAATGGTTCCTGAAAGTTCCGACTGCGGACGATGGTTCCTACAACGTGCTGAACTGGGGTAACCACTTCTGGTCTCCGATCATGGTTACCAACATCAACATTCAGCGTAACGGTTCTACCTCTAAAGAGCTGGCCGTACAGCCACGTAACGCGCACATCTGCCACTGCCCGATCACTGGTCTGATCTGGGTTAAAGGCATCACCAAACTGGTTAGAAGAAAACTGGCTTACAATGTTTCTGTTGAACGAGAACGGTCAACGAAACGAAACCGGAAGGTAGGTGTAGCAGGTAACGTTGCGTGGACGAAGGCAAAGCTGCTGCTGGTAAATAATACCGAATAAAAAGTGTCTAAGCCCTTCGGGGCTTAGACCTTTTATTTTTTTTCTTTCTATTATTTTTTGGATAGATATTATTAATGGGAGACGGCCAGTTGGTTTTAAAGGAGTATGTATGGAAAAAATACAGTTTAAACTAAAGATATGTGTCATCATTAAAATTTAGCTTGGGTTCCCATGAAACGTCTTGATATTGATGTGGTGCCCAGTATCTCTGAACGCTCGTTATGTCAAACGTCTGGATTGAGGAAACTTGTTACGTTTGAAAATAACACTGGCGTGCCTATCCACGTCACTGAAACCAGTGGCGGTAGCTTTATTTTAAATGCTTCGAAAAACCCCGCTGATGAGCATGGGGTTATCGTTTACGTGACGTATCAATCATACGGAAGATGCGCGAATCTCAATGGGTTTGCTGAACTGATGCCGGGAAAACAATTTTCTCGCTTTTGCGCCCAATTGAAAGAAAAAGGAGAGGTAACGTTAGAGTATGCAGTAAACGATGTTGGCGCGTTGCTGCGAGGAGATTTGGTTGTACTAAAGCAATTAGGCTTTGCTTTCTCAACAACACCAATACGCTTAGATAGTAAACCCCCAACTATGCGCCCTGGAGGTGAGCGCACTGAATTTACATTGGGTGTTGTTGTTGTGCAGCGCTAACGATGGACGCCTGAACAACTATCGGGTGGCTTACGTTTCGTACGGCCAAACGAAAATAAGAAAATCGGACGACCAAATTAACGTCACGCTTATTATACGGAACCGGGTCGTTTAACATGAATAATAGGAGGTAGGAACGAGGGTGGAAGGCAGTCGAATGATTCATTTTGAATTTGACGACATTACTTCACCGTTTAGATTATTTAAGGACGAGGCAGCGGCGGACGCGTTTCGATGGCAAGAAGCAGTTCCCGGTCTCTTTGAGATTAAGCAGCGTTTAGAGGAGCAGTACAAAGAAAAATTAGAAAGCTTGGATTCGGCAAAAGACAAGCTAGAATTGGAACACAAGAAACAACTACAGAGCATGGCTTTAGAAAAGGAGCGATTGACTTTAGCATTCAAGCAACAGGAATTGGAAGCGAAGTCACGGGCTGAGGCGCGTAAAGAATTCTACGAGACGCGTTCTTACATTCGTAAGGACGGCTCAGACCTATTTAAATCTGTCCCTGCGTATTTGGCGGCGGGTGTCGCATTTATAGGGATGCTAACGTAAGGAGCATGGCGTGTTTAAAGATGCAATCAAAAAGCTTAAAGAGAGTGGTAAAATAGTACCCTTTAACCGTGCGATTGCGGAAGGAGTCGGTTATACACAAGCCAAAGATGGTATTCACGATCGTGTACATCGTATCTTGAAACGTGAGCTAGATTACCATCCTGTAGAGAACCCTCGTGTTCCTGAAGGCTTGGCCGTGTTGGGTGTTCGTTTAATGTCGCCGTTCGAAACTTTTATCTATAAGCTGTCTCGTTCAGAGAGCAGCAGGATGGATAAGCGTCGTGGGGTGATGTCTATCGCGAATACCGATGCGTATATGGTCATGTCGTCGTTCCGTATTCCTGGAGACTCAAGACCAATCTCAAGACCGATTAACTTGCCTTTCATTCGTCGTGGTGGGTTGATGAACTATTACGGAACAACGTATCATGTTGCACCTGTTATTCATCAGCCGGGTATCTGTCGTGAGCACGGCGGGGTGTTTGTTAATTTTGACTTTAAACGTAAAGCGTCATTAAAATTCTGTAAGCACCCGGTACGGATTTTAGTGAATGGGAAGAAAGAAGAGTTGTTCTTACCCGGAACAAACAATTTGTTTAAAGCCAAAAACGCCACACATCCTGACACGGACGAAAAGCCGTTAATGTACTGGCTATTCGGACGTTATGGATTTAAGGAAGCCATCAAACGTTATACTGGCGTGGATGTGGAGATATATCCTGCATTCAAAGTACCTGAAATCGATCTCGATAAAAAAGTAGTAATCAGTTCAGGTGAGCCTAAACATAATCGGTCGATTATGTACGTAGTGACGGTTCCTGCAGAGGCTTTACCAAATCTCGATAAAGCGGGATGGGATCAAAACGAGCACTTATTACTCGTGGCGATTTCTGCATTCTTTAAAGCAGCGCACTATTATTGCGGAAAGCAAGCGATTAAAAGCGGCAACGTTGTTCCTTTACCGCCGTTGTTTACCGCGATTAACGAACTTGCAATGGAGGACGATGTTGTAAACCTGAATTCCTCCGCAATTTGGCGGGAGATTTTGGGGAGAAGTATTGTTGGACTTAAACCGTCCGATATTGAACTGGCACACAGCATGACGAAGCACTATACGGAGTGTGAACGTTACGTTAACTCAACATTCCGTGGCGAGTTAATGATGTCAGATCCCGATATCCCGGACGATATGGATATGTTTGATTTCTTCTGGTACGCGACGAAGTTGATGGTGAGAACGCGCCTTACGAAACAAGGTGATATTCCGTCAATGTATGGAAAACGTCTGACCGTAACAGATTACCTGTTATTGGGTGAGCGTGGCTTTACGCCTACCATCGCAGCGATTCGTTTCCACTTGGGACAAACGGAAAATCGAACACCGGAGTCTTGTGCGAACATGATACGCAGTGCGTTGAATAAAGACATTGTAACCAGCCTGGTATTACGCAACATTACCGGCAATGGCGGTGTAAGTTATTTCAACGCTTCTACCGAGTCTATGGTGCTGGGGGTTTCAACCCATGCTATCAGCCAGACAGAAACAGAATCAAAACGTAACAGCAAGGGCGGTAAGACGGTTAACCTTAATGACCGGACAAAACATGCCTCTGCATCTCATCTGGAATGTGGTAACGTGTATTACATTCCGAAATCATCACCGTTCAAATCGGGTATTCTCAATCCGTATATGAAGACGAACACCCAACTGGTGATGGTACGTAATCCAAAACTCAACGAGTTGATCCAAGCAACCGAAGAAGACATTGCGAAGATTGGCCGTTAACGAATTAAATTATAGAAAAGACGTAACAGGAGTATAATAATGGCAACTGTCAATAAAGACGTAATTCGTAACCACATCTATAGCACGATCTCCAGTGGTCGTGATGAACTTTTATCGTATCTTTGTAATCAAGCACGTGCTGCTGGATTGAATGACGACAAATACATGGATAATGCCGTTACCGTCGCCACGTGGTTTGTATACAACCGTCGTCCAGATAACGAAACTGCATCGGCGATTCTGGCAACTTTTAAATCGACGCTGTATAGTGACTTACTGGGACGTGGTATGCAGCCACTGGACCCGCGTATTCACAGCCAGCTGGAACAGGAATTCCGTACGGCGAATCAGTATGCGGTGCAAGCTAAACAGCTTATGGCGCAATCGAGCACTTTTGGTGGCCCAGCAATGGGTGGGTCTCCGAGCTTAGCGATGCCAGCGTCTGGCTTCCCAGGCAGCGGCTATGGTAGTCCACAACCAGCACCAGCGGTACAAGGGGGTTCTATCCCAATGTCAACTTACGATCCGCGCACAGCGGCACAGAAACAATCACCGCAACCGCAAGGTAACTTCGGCCAGCCTGCACAACAACCTGCACAGCAACCCGTGCAACAGGCACAGCCTAAACCGACTGTTTCGCAGTCTATGGTGGAAGCTAACAAACCGCGTGAGCTCGACGAGAAAACTATCGAAGAACTTGTCGAACGTTACAATAAACCTATCATCGATCATTTCCGGGTGGAAATTGTGGAAGACTATTTAGATCACGAACTTAGAGAACAGATTAAGAAAAATATTCTTACGCCGAAAGAACTCAATGAACGCATCAAGAATTCACCGTATTCTAGCCATCACAATTGGTCAGAAAAGGTTGACGAAATCATCGATAATGAAGACGTCGATTATTGCGTTTATGATGAAGCGGATGTGATGGTGAAAACCGAAAGCGAGTATAAATTGTTCCCGATGGTGAGTACGAATTCGAGCAAAACTTACCTTCAAGAATTTTATACTGCCACCCGCCAGGCAATCGATGGTATCGAAGATATTCGCGATATTGACGATCCGGAAGAAATGCTGAAGCGTACGATCGATGAGGTGTTCCGCATCCGTAAAATGTCTGAGCGCCTACTGCAATATTTCAATACTCAGGCAGAGGAGCCGGATACACTGAAACAAAGCTGTGTGGAGTTTTGTCAGCAGTTTAACGCAACACTCACTGTTTTGGTTCATAACGCGATTTCTGTTGCGACAAACTACGGTAAAGGAATTCCAGGTACGAAATTTGTACAATTCGATTGTAACTTAAGCGATCTCGAATACTTCCGTGACACGCTGTTCCCGCGCACTATCGGTGAAAATGGCGTAACCACGGCTGCAGATTTCTTCCGCGAACTGTGCTTGCTGGTTGCACGTTCTGTTCGTAAGCTGCACTTCCGTCTGAAATCTAACGATCGTGCTATTGAAATTTGCCGCGTAACTTACACTATCCAGCTGCCTGCGGATTACCCGTCTGCAAAAGGACGCAATATCGTAGAGATTTCCTCCTTCGGTAATGCGTTTGAACCTATTGTCGGTATCTATGAAGCAATTAACCAACGCGCACCTGAAGCTATTGTGAAGCTGGCTACCCCGTCGGTATCCTATACACTGCTTAGCAATGGTGAAATTACCGCACCGGTGCGTTACTAAGGGGCTTCGTGCCCCCTAATCTATAGACACCACAGGACAGTATCATGGCAGCCTATGTTGATTACAGTAATACAAAAATTGAGTTAAAGGAGATTGATACCGCCGCTCGTTTAAAGCAACAGCTTAATCTGGAGTTATACCAACTCCAAGTTCGGATGCACGAACGCGAACAGTTCATTGAAAAACGCCCAATTTTCATTGACGATCGCCAAGTGAAACTGATCACTGCGGAACTGGAGGTAATGGCCGCAGAGAAGTTGTTGTTAGAAGAACGTATTGCCGCTATTGTCTAATCGCCCCACAGGAGAGCTTCGGCTCTCCTCCTTTATTTTTATTCCCCAATTTATTATAGCCGCCCACTATAGTGAGGGAATGAGGAAATGATTAAATATGTCGTTATTAATGTAGACTACGAACGTAGCCCACGTTTTCGTTTTGAGTTACCTGAAACCAAAGCAACCATGGAGTTTAATCGCTACTTATTAGAGCATTCAAACACCAAAATCAATCACGGTAGATACTGGCTTATCTACTATAATGCCCGCAATGAGCTACTGAAAGCCGTCAAGAAATCAGGTCAGTCGGAACTGTTAGCGAAACTGACGGCGTACGATAACGATCCCTTAGCAATAGGAGTGATGCTAGACCTTGCTATTAAGAAAGACGAGATAGCGTGGTGAAAAAAAAGAAAAGCCACTCCGACCCTTCTGGGGTCGGAGTAAGCTCGAATTATTTTTTTTGCTATTTAGAGAGTTTCGTCGGCGTTGTCGTCTGTACCGGTATCCGTCTCGTCTGTGTCTTCAGCAGAAACGTCTTCTTCCGTTGTCGTATCGGTTTCCGTCGTTTCATCATCAGACATGTCCAAGTCTTCATCACCGCCCATATCGTCGCCACCTAAGTCCTCATCGCCCCCTAAGCCACCGTCGTCTTCAGAGCCGCCACCGAAGTCGCTACCCCCGCCGAAGCTATTGGCGTCCTCAGGATTCAAATCAGCCGCTTTTGCTAAGGTTTCAACTTTACCTGTTGTGCGTTTAGCTAACTGAATCAGCGTCTTCGATGCTGCTGCGATTTCATCAGAAATCATCTTGACGTTTTCACCACGTTTATCTTCGTCGTAGATCAAATCAAACAGATCGGTTTCGATACCTTGATTACGCAGCCAGTTACGCGTATAGAACGATTTAATCATCGTCTTGAGATCATCAGGCTGCATTTCGATACCTTCATTCTGAAGCATATTCGAAATGTCGTCGGTAACAACCAGATCCGCCAGTTTCTCAATGAACTCATAGCGTTTATCAAACAGATCCGCTTGTGAAGAAGAAGCTGATGTGTCTGGTGGTGGTAAGGTGACTTTCATGCCATTGATGAACTTCGCCAGATACTCTGACGTCTGTTTGGTCAAGTCTTCACCTGTTACATTAGGATTCTGATTGCGAATATATTCAACGATAACACGAATCAGTTCTGCTTGTAACTTAGGAGAGGCTTGCAAACTGTTTGTCACGTAGCGTGTTAACGGCGTAGATAGGATTTCTTGTTTTTTCACGATTTGCTGAGTCACCAGCAGTGACTTGGAATAAATCTGTGAAGCAAATTCCAGGTTTTCCGGCGTCAAAACAAGATCCGGGTCTACACACGCGATGTGACAAGTACGACGGAGTAAGTTTTCATCGATTTGTTGATCGGGCACTTTATACTCAGGCGTTGTGTCCGAAACCGACACTTTATGACTGGCGTAGTATTCATTACCCGTCACGTTAAATGCAATCCCGGCATTAGCCCCCATTGACCAAGCGTCATTGATATCACCCCACATCGGTAAACGACGGTTATAGGAGTTGAGAATATCTGATTTAACTTGGTCAACCGTTTTCTGACCGTTCATATCGTCTGGCGATAACTCAATGTCGTATTGCATGTGACGTGCTGAGTTCAACACTGAGGAGTTCATCGTTGCGAACAACAGTGCCATCCTGACCGTAGAGATGATAAAGGAACGTTCGGTGATAGACACCCCAATACCATCTTCGTTAAAGTCCGTTGCAAAGTAGCACAAGTTATTAGCCGGGATATAGACAACCTGTGTGTGACGTTTTGCGAGGTGACGTGCCAGCAGAATACGACCGAAAGTTTCGGTAATTTTCATGCTGATTTCAGCTCCACCCAATGCCTGGCTTAACGCACGGGTAAATTCGTTCTCAGCAATCTCGCTACAACGGGCACTTAAACGGTTGGCGATCTCTGGCGTTATACGAGAGGTATTACCCAAACCTAAATTAGAGCGGTTGATAATACTGTCCGTCATGCCGTCGTTATTAAGGTAGTTCATAAAGTTCGCGTCCCCGTAAAGTGAAGAACGTGAGTTGATGAAGTTACCCATATCGTCAATAATGGTCAGAAACCCAATAGGGTTACGAACGTCGTCGCCGATAACCAACGGTGCGGTAGACTCAGCAGGCAATAGACATTCGAAATATTCGATTTGGTTGTTTTCATTCATCGAAATAATCGGAATATCACCATAAGTCTGAGTTTTTGGTGTACCTTTGTACGCTTCGTTCAGATCGCCTAAGTTAATGAAGCCTTTTTCAGCCGCGTCACGCTGACGATCGTTAAACTGTTGATTAACTTCATACGGCGTAGCACCTGTCGGTGTGGCAGGCTTTTCATATGCGGCTTGCTCTAATTGGCCGTAGAGACCAGTACGTGCGTTCTCATGAGCGATTCGACGATAAGCATGGGGTAGTAACGTGATACGTGGGTTGTCGGTGATCGAGATGTCCATTTCGAACTTATCTGAGAACATCTTATCGTGGTTACTGAAATTGATTTTCAGCGACTGTGGTCCTTTAACAGGGCCACGAACACGACTCAGTATAGATTCCACACCTACGCGTTGCCCGTCTTCTTGCCCGTTGATTGGGCCGAGAATACCGAGCTGGTCTTCGAAAAAGGCAGCTTGAGAATGACGTACGGACTCGGTAGCGACTTTGGCGTCTAAACCGAACAACTGGTCAAATCCGTTGTCCGAGATTATCATCACTGGACTTGCGCCTTTTGTTTTTAACGCGTCGTAAATCCACTGATATAATTTCTTAGGTAATTGACGTACGTTATCATGATAATCACGCGTTGGTGTCAGTAGGTCATTGCGTAAGTCAATTGGAATGTCTGCGATGTTGTCGTAAATCAACGTGGTGTTGATTAAGTCTTTTGTCGACAGCAAGCTCGAAGTTGCAATGGTAACAATCGTTTCGAGTTCAGGTAACGCATCAAAGATACGTTCCGCATTTTTGATAGTACGAATACGCGAACTTACAATTCCTGCAAGTTCCTGACGTGTTGGCGTAGAACCACCCTCGCTACGCGTACCGCGTTGTTGCTGGGGTGCTGGGCCCGTAGTTTTACGAAGAATTGCAGCTACGGCGGGGTCGCCCGTTAATTTACAAATATCGTCCATTGGGGTCTCCGATGCAGAGATTTAACATATTTCGTGATCAGAACATCGCGTTGGCGAAATCGCTGATTATTAAATCAGAATCAATCGCACAACAGATGAATCTGGCAATAACCGAGAACGGCGGTTTCGTTTCCGATAACCGTAGTACGTGGCGATACTACCTGCATTTAGCAGGACAACGTCACGAAATGGATAAACCCATTTACATCACGTCGCTCGACACGCAAGAGCAGATAGAATTAACGACAGCCAACCTGTCCCGTCATAAAAAGACCTCTAACGTTTTTCGTTCGAATGTCGAGTATATCGAGGCGTTGATCGCAACTTATCCCGAATACGCGGTTTATATTCGCGGCGTCTTTACGCCAATCGATTTAAATTACGCGTTACGTGTAGACGATTGTTCTATTTTGTACTACGACAGTTCGTTAGTAGAATCACAAGAGACGTCATTGATTAGCCGACTGGAAGCGAGAATTCGTGCAGCCCACGTCCGGTACATGGCTGAGGGTTGGAAGGTCCACAACGATGCGTTTGTGTTAGCTTTCTACTGCATGTTGTTTCCGCAGCTACCGGGCATAATTGGTTATATTCGTTCTTCTTTACAGCATACGACAGAAACACACTCTTTCTTCGTTACCGAATTTTTAGCTTCGCACCAGGAACTGCATGAGTTTATGCCGTACCTGACTCAGAAACAAAAATTCATTCTTTATCGAAATATTCGATACTGGGAACGCAATTCAGGGAAAGAGGAGATCTTCGATTGGCAAATCGATGCGCTACTGACAGGCTGGGGAATGCCTGCGGTTGGGTATAATGTTGCGCAGCAGATTCACGAACCGAAAGATGATGACGATTCAACCTTAACACCGTTGCCTATCGGTTATCAGCAATCTTTAAACTACACAGAGAAAGACTCTGGACGCGATTTGGATATTGTTACCACTACGGACATAATCCAAAAAGAGGTGGGGTTAGCGTATAACAACCCGGCGTACGAACCAGAGTACCAAGAAGACTTAGACACGCGACTGAGTCTGACACAATATCCTAACTTAACGACGAAGCTCGTAGAAGTAACCGCCGTTGACCCAGAAGCTATTGAGCGTTTTGAATACACACATAACCTCTTTAATGAATGGGTACATTTGGTAGCGAAGGGAAAATACAACATCTACCACGAGATTCTTAACCCAACGAACGGCGATACATTAAAGTTAAGTTCGAAAGAACTGTTGGCACTGTTTTTGTACGCGGCGTATAAAGGTTACTCCGATGTTGCCCTTGAAGAAATCCCCGTATTTAACGTTTTTGATGTGTTGATTAAACGTTGGGTGCCCTTCGATGAAATGGAACAACATCTTATCCCGAGTTGGGAACACCGTTTCGATGCGCTGATTAACTACTACACCGACACCCACACCGAGGTGGTCGGGACCATTCTCAGTGCCGACGAACTTTACGATACGATTAATGAAATTATCTTACAGAAGCGACGCCGTTGGCGTTACAGCCAAAACCGGCGTAAGATTCCCGATCGTGCTGCGGGCTTAATGCTGTTCGATTACCATTATCGTGATTATCGCTGTGATTTAAAGTTAAAGTATCGTAACTATGACGAGTTCTTTAAGACCTTTGGGTTAGACTATACGTTGGTCTCTGCAGAGACGTGGCAAGATATTGCAGTCGATGCATTGAACACCGCAACAAACCTTGAAACGCGTGCAACCATTTCGCAATCTAGAAATACAGCGCGCGATGGTTCGATTAATGACCACGTCTTTCGTCGTATACCGTACTATTTTGCTGCGACGGAGTGGGGTCAGATTCTTACGTACGTTATCGGACCCGTCTTTCGTCCAATCGTTAGGGGATATCCCTATGAGTGGGGAGGGTACAGTTACCATCATTGAACCTCTCTTAGGCGTACAGTCAGTTACGCGACACCAATACATGACGACGGACAAAGTGCTTCCCGCAGCGCCGGTGATTAAAGAGCTGTCCATGCCGCAACACATCAAACTACGGATGAACATTTACATGGGTATCCGTGTGAGAGTGAATCAGCAAGTCGTGGTGGATATTAATGAACCGACCACCGGGGTTGTTAAGGTCAAGTCTTCACTTGACGACTGGGCGTTAAACGAACAGGTGAAAATTAACGATCTCGAAGGGTTTACGTTAGACCAGCTACCTAAGTGAGAGAATCATGGCATATCGTGTCGATTTAACGAAAGCACCTAAACAAATTTTAGTAGACCGGATTAACTACGTATTTAGTCTATCCTATACTGCTGATAACATCGAGTTTAACGCAAACGGCGTTCAACCACTAACTTTAGCAGAACGTCAACGTTACGGACTAGAATCAAAGGTTGCTGCCGTCTTCCGTAACGGCGTTGTCGGTAACCAGGAATTCATTTTAACTCGCGTTGATTTGGCAACGTTCCTGGCCGATGAACCGGTGAGTGTACCGAAAGGCGCAGTAACGTCCAGCGAAGAGTTGGCTGATTATATCGTTGCACAAACAGGGATTGACCTGCGTGCTGACGACATTATGATTGAGCCGATTTCAGAGGAGCTGGATTCTTATGATGTTCGTCTCGTCCCGAATCATTTGTCTTTTAAAGGAACGATTCCGGTCGTATTTACTGATTCCACCCCACGCAAATTGGCGTCTCTTGTGACGAAATTAGCGTTGGATGGGTTCCGCCCAGGAGAATTAATCAATGTCTAATGTCAAAGTTTACGACGGTAAACTCTCGACGGTAACGCTTAATGCGATGCGTTTGGCTACCGCATTAATTACCGGTGCTGACGTGCAATACCCGCAAAAATCCACACTGAATGAGTTTTATAAACTCATGCAAACACCAGTGCCGGACGGTAAAGCGCGTCCTCATTTGCAGTACATGGCAATTGGCAACCGTGGTCATATGGTCGACACCTCTGATGTGGTGGCTGACGTTGTGCCTGTAGGTAAAGAACCTATTGCTTCCGGGATGTTTTCCCGCGTTCCGTTTGTCCTGCGTACAAAAGACAATGATCTGTCTGACGAACAACGTAAGAACTACGCTTTTCGTACTTTGGAAACGTTTAACAAACGCGAATACTGGGCGTATTATTTAAAACGCATCGACATGCGCGCTGTAAAAACCACCGATTACGATATCAGGCGTGAGAACGGTGTTGAGACCGTCGAAGACTTTGTGTACACAGACACGGAATTAAACCCCGTACCGAAAGTATTGCCGGACTACGATTACGACGACGATGGTACCGTTGCAATCCCAGATGGCCGTTATGTGGAGTCAGGTGCTGACCTGGTTATTCCGTGGACAGACTTTGATGTTCAGGAATATATGAACGTAACGAGCATTATGCGTGGTAGCCCGCGTAGTTCAATTATCTCTGAACTGGCACTCTGCTCAGGGTTAGACCAGGTCGCGTCCGGGGATTCTGCAACTGGGTCTAAATTCAGCTATAACGAGGCGATCGGTGTTCAGGCGTTGTACTATATTTCGATGTTTACCAACCTGGCACAGACGAATGACAAATTGTCTTTGACCATTCGTATCGGACAGCCTGCACCGTTCTTCCTGGGGACAGCTAACTGATGTTGATACCCGAGCCGAGACTTCCAGATAAGATGGTAAGAATCGCGGCAATAGACCCCGGTACTAGCCATCTTGGTATGGCAGTATTGGATTGGGAATACGGCAGCGATCAAGCCGAAGTGGTTTGGGCTGATACCATGCATGTATTAGACCCAACGCATCCAAATGCGTTTGCAGAGTGTGTCGGTAAACGTGACGATCGTTTAGTTAAGCTCGAAGCTTGTTACCGTGAATTTCTTCGGATTGCCTGCCCAACTTTCGTTGCAACAGAGACACCGTTTATGCGGAGAGCAAAACTCTCCGCTTATGAATCTGGTGTCGAACTACAATTAATGTTGCGACGTACTTTGTGGGACGTTTACCCGGAGAAAATTTTACACGGCTTCAATCCTATCATTGTAAAATCATTCGTTGGGGTGGAAGCGAAGGGGACGGATAAAACCGATATGTTTCGGGCCGTGACCAAGCTCTATCGCGAACATGCTTTGTTTGATATTACAACGTTAGATGAGCACAGTATTGATGCTGTGGCGGTGGGAAATATTTTCGTCAGGGTAAATCTGTTAAACTTAAACAGCCTGCTACCGCCTAAACAAAAGTCGACTAAGACCTCCAGGCGGAGAAGGCGTCGGAGAAAACGATAATGGAACCGAGCACACAAGCACTACCCACTGAAATACTTGACTTATTGATCCAAGCTGGAAACAGAAAGTTAAGTAAAGAACAGTCTGAACAGTTAACGAAACTCTTGAAAGCGGCGTATGGGGATGACGTCGACGTTGACGTTACCCGTTCGGGAACAAAGATTCTTTCCGACTTACGCCCGACGCTAATCGATAACTTAGGCAAAATATCAGAACAATTCCATCAGCAGGCAACTGACGCTGTGGAATCTCTAGGGGATGAGATTAGCAAAGAAACCATGCTAACCTTATGGCCGAAATTATCCGCTCCCCAGAAGTTCATTATTGCCCTCCTGACGTTAGCGACGGTTGTTGTAACCGGTTTCCTGGGTTATGACACGCATCAACATTTTCCAGAAGACAGTTTAGATGTTCTGATTGTGACGTTGGTACCGTTCTTTGCGTTGGTTGTTTTTGCGACTTGGCCGATTAAAACGTTGGCTTATAAGTCTCTTGAGATAGCCACAAAAGTTGTTGAGAAGAAGCTTGAGAAATCAGGCCAGCTTAAGTCGAAGACAGAAAGCCCAACAACGAAATAACATTAACCTCTACCTTCGGGTAGAGGTTACTTCTTTTTATTTTTACAATTTTTAAACATACTGTGAGACTTAAAAGAAGGAGTGCTATTGTGGAACCATTACGCTTAATGACCAGAACGTTACTGATACCTATTCAGGACCTGAAGGTTGGACCGTTGGTCACCTCCAATGGGGAAATTGTTGATTTCGTTAAAGAGGAAAAAATTGTTACGGCGGCTTTTCAAGAGACGCTCCATCGCTATTATCGTGCAGTACCTTTATCCGGCAGTCTAGATTGTCCGGGTGTAGAGGGGAGTACGTCTGCCTTAATGGCGGAGCATTTAGAAAAGAAAGGGTTTGGGGTCGGGAAGGGACAGGTTTTTGTAGACACTGTCACACTGAACAAATACCAAAACGACCTAATGTTACAGATAAGGAGATTGCTTGCCCGTTATGGTCTTTTCTCGATTAATTGTAAGTTTGACGACGTTCGGATGTTAGACCACGGTTTTACTACCAGCCTTAAAATCTGTCGTGGTAAAAGATTCATACAGTTTACCTGGTGGGTGCCATCCCTACGAGGTGAGAGAAAAACGGTGGAAGGGTTGTACGGTTGGGCTTTATGGAGCGAAGTTCCAGTAACGAAGCTCGATGCGATTATTCCACAGCATCGAAACGTTCCACTTAGCAGTTTATTTACTTCTGGTGGGAACACCACGTGGGATGAATTTGTTAAAAACGTTTTATCGATAGGGGAACAATAATGCAGCAGTTAGATATTACCGAAGACAAAATTTCCGCTAAATTTCCTGAATTACGTGAATACGTCAAAAGCTTAAATTTCGATTCGGGAAACGCCAGTTTGAATTCACGTTTAGGCCGTTTGAAGATGATATTACACATGGGGTTGCAATCTGGGAGCCGGGGAATCTTATCTATCTGGTAGTGGCCGAAGGTTCTCGCCGTAGCGGTGTAGGTTCCTTTTTACTGAAATACGTTCAACTTAATTCAGATCGTCAAATGGTGATGTGTCGTGTGCATCCCTCAAACATTGACGGACTGTGTTTCTTTTCCAAAAAAGGCTTCCAAATAGACCGATGGTTTATTGCCAGTGACTCCCGTCGGTATTTTCGTATGACGAACAGTAACGTTGATTCGTCATACGCCCCGCCGGAAGAAGGATATTTGGTGGATTTTATTGAAAACACCCCCATCTTTCTCTCTGTTGCGGATAAGATTTATTAGAAACAGTTGAGAGCCCAAAATGATTCGTGTCGAATATGAGACGCGGTGCTTGGAAGGCAATAAAGCAAAAGTGTTACGTTGCGTTGAAGTTATCCCCGCACACGAGGTTGATTTACGTACAGGCCGTGTTCGGGGAGTTCCTGTAACGATACTACAACATAATCCTTGTTCGCAATTTAAAGAGAAGGCAACTCCAGCAGTACGTTCTCGTCGGTCGAGAGGACTTTTCTGATCTCCGCAAATCTTTTACACGGCACTACCGACGCAGTAAATGGAAAGTGTTGGTATTAATTTTAGTGGACGATTTTATTAAAGACTTGGTTTGGGAGGAGGTGCTAAAAGAGCGGCGGTTTTACACCCGAAACCTTTCTCGTATCACTGGGAACGTTTCAAAAAGGAAATATCGTGAAGCGCTTATGGTTTTTCGCCGAACACACGGAATATGATTCCGCGCTTAGAGTCCGATGCCATGGCTACGGCGATCATCTTGATGAGGTAGACCCGATGAAACGAACTGTCATTACCCTATTTCTAACGTTACTTTCATTTTCCGCGTTCGCGGAATTTAAACCGCACGATATTAGTCGTTTTGAACCTACAGTGCCGGGCGATAAACCCGTCGTTTTTAAATCTACCGACCAGCCAGTTGTTGCAGTTCAAAACGATGAGTTCGCCACGGTAAATTACGGTAAAACCGAATTGTGCCCGGCAGGCGGCTACTATTTGGTAAACATCAAACGGCGTACATATCAGTTTGTTGATCCGGGTAGTTGCTCTGCCAGTGTAAAGGTAACGTTAGAAACTGTACCCTACGCAAATAAAAGTATTAATGTTCAACGTTTAACTTTCTATGTTGGTGATGAGATCACCGCACGGTACCCGTTATACGGGTATTAGTGATTAACCCCCGCGGAGTTTGTATGTCTTTTGTAATTGATTTTGAAGTTGGTCATAGACAGAACTTACTCAACCTCGTTAGTTACTGTAATAGCGGCAGTGTACGTAAAAAGCTTTCGGCTGAGAAAGTGGATGTTTCTTTAATAGGCGCACCCACACCGGAAGGTCGGTATCGAGTAAAGTTAACTAACCGCAATGATATTAACGACGCGGTGATGATATCTTACACGAAACTTCAATTGAACGACTTTCTTGATATTCCCGGTAAGTATCTGGATTGGTTCGATTTCGAAAACGGCCAACCTAAAAATTACGATAAATGGGCAGAGTCCGCGAAAGTGTCGGTGGAGAAGATGTGTCAAGACCGTGGTATGGTTTTGTCGCGTGCATGGGACACGGGCTCGCAGTGTCACGTTGAGTATGATGAGGATCTCGAGCGCTATGTGGTAATTTACGAATGTGATTCGTTTATTTATAGCGCACGAAATCGATTTATTCTACCGCTTCATATTGGGCAAATTATTACGAATAAAACCCTTGACGGACTTAATTACAACAACGAACTGAATAAACGTCCTTTAGGGGGCTTAGATGGTGAGTTGGACGTCTGGATGGGCAAAGCGTTACTCGAGACCGTCGTTTTAAGTGGTTTAGAAGCGTGATAACATCACCGATAGGAGAGAACCCTGAAAAGGTTCTCTCCTGCTTTCTTTTTTTTTCACTTCACAACTTCAGTATGGAGGTGACAAATGTATAAAATTGCTATTATTGGTTCTCGAGAAACGCCCGAAGATACGATGCATGAAATGTTGGATGTGTTGCAACGCGGGTTCAAAATTCTTCGTAATAAACAGCACAGTATCGAAACGCGGTCAGGCGGTTGTTACAAAGGACCAGACCAATTACAGTTTATGTTAGCACGTACTGAACCAGGTCCACATATTTGCTATTTGCCTGACGAACGTAAGTTGTGGTTACGTAAGTTACATCCGAATGTTGGATTTTTCGCGTTATTCCACAAGACGTCCGTTATCGTGGGATTGTGGCATCGCTTCACCCTAATCCTGATAAGCTATCGGAAATAGCTTGGGCGTTGCATGGACGAAACTTAAATATTGTATCCGGTGATTCTTTGGACGATCATGTAGACGCCGTCTATTATTACGCTGAGCATGATAAAAAGGGAAATCCAAAAGGGGGTACGGCGATGGGTGTCCGCTACGCACAGTCACTGAACATCCCTTGTTATTATCATGTTACGGATGCATCTAAGTGGTTAGAAGACCTACGCTTATTATGAAGTTAGTCAGGGCGGGCTTCTCCCCGCTTTAGCTTAAAATGGGGTAAAGGATGTCAACATTAGATTCCGATTTAGAAGTCCTTTGCGATGACTACGATCGTTTGGTCGAGTTAGAATCGCTTAATGTTAAAGACAATTATCCGGCGGTTGTCGCTATCCGAAAACGGTGGGCTTTAGATGATGTCCACGTTGCGTTGGAGTCTGCAGCGATGATGGAACGCGCGCAATTTGTTGCGGACACCGAGCCTTACGCAGGGGTAGGTAAAGCGGTCGCGCGTGCGACCGGCAGAGCGGTTAAGGGAGTTGGACGCGTTGCTGGAAAAGCAGCAGTGGCGGGAGCCAAAGCGTCTGGAAAATTCGCAGGTAAACATTCTAAGCAATTGGCCTTACGTTTTATCGACTTCGCGGAAGCCGCCGGTAAAGAAGTTATTAATGAACTGAAAGAAGCGACGTCCAAAGCATCGTCGTTAGAGCGCAAGCTACAGAAGTTAGAAGCACGTTTAAGTTTACTCGGTATCAAGGACACTTTAGAACCGGTTGACTGTGACACGGGAAGTTGGACAACCAAAGTTTGTTTAGAAGACAAGCCTAACGTAAAAGCATGTATTGAGTTCAGTAAGAACCTGAGTGCAATGGATGCGATGGTCAACGAGTATACCGTTAAAACACGTACGTTAATCGGTAAGAGCAAAGAAAGTTACCGAAGAGCGGGTTTGGAGAAAGTGGGTCGGTCAACGAACTGGGCGATTAAACGAAGCGCAGGGTTGTTTGGTATTATCGATCCGTTTAAAACGGTGAAAGCATATCCGTGGCCAGGTAACGTGGTGGTCGTTGAACACGACAGCGGTAAGATTGAATGGGCGATTGCTCGCGATGGTGATTTTGGCCACACAATCAAATCTCTGAACTTGCACGAAATCGGTTCAGCACTCGACGCCGTTAGAAACATTATCCGAGCGTTACGTCAGCGTGGTGCGAAACGACGTAGTGTAGGGTATACAGGAATTTATGACGAAATTCAGCGTATGCGTAAGGAACTTAAGTCGCTTGAAGGGCGGGAGTTACGCGACGCTACCGTACGTTATAAAAACGCACTGCGTTTAGAAGATGCGTTTACTACCTCGTTAGTGCGCGTTGCGGAAGGGTTACTGGAGTGGTGCAGGTTGTCACTGATTGAGGTTAAATAATGCGTATCACTATTATTCTCAAACCCGACAGTAAATACGGAAAGTTATACGGCGACCAGGTACTCAAACTGCACAACATGTTGTTCGCAGAAGAGAAAGTGCGTATTAGTCAGTTAACCGGTCGCGACACGTTCAACCCAATTGAACACTTAGAAGAGATTTGGCCCCAAGATTATCTCTGTGCGTGTGCCGTGGATGACAACGAACAACTTCTGGGTTTCATGACGTTCTCAATAGGTTCTTGCTCGAAGGACACATTTGTTTATATTGGGAACTACTATGTGATTCCCGAAGCACGTTCTCAAGGGGTAGGACGTGCGCTTATGGACAAAGTTCGTGAATACGGAAAGTCCAAAGGTTGTGGTTGGATGAGTCTGGATGTGTTAGACAACAACGTTAAAGCTATCTCCTTGTATGAGAAAATGGGATTCCGTACCGAATGCAGGGAAATGATAAAGGAAATCTAAAATGGCTGCAAGATTAGTACCGTTTCATGACGGGTCTAGATATACTTTTGGTGTAGAGCGTTACGCTGTGGGTTTTCGTCCTGGTTGGAGAGTGGTACGAATCGATAAAGCGTGTTGGTGTTTACCGACCGGCATTTTTGATTACTTTACACCTGAAGCTTTAACGCGGTTTGTTTCTCTGGGTTCACCCACTCAACGTGCGGCGTGGGAAAAGAATATCCGTTGCCGTTATTTGGGTAAAACACGAAACGCGACAGTCCGTGGCGTTTATCACGTAAGAAGTCGTTGGTTACACGTCGAGCCGACACACCCACGATGTGCAGTCACACCCTTTAATGGGGAGTATAAAGGTCAGGTATACACAGGGTTGCATTTTGCTTTTCCAGACAACCCCGATCTTAATTACTTTTTAGCCACCCAGAAAAACGTTACGTTGTCTACGTTCTATAAATACCTTTTGTTCTATCCTGCGTATGTCGTTGCAGAATTTGAACACAAAGCATTTCCTCTGCCATACGGTAGAGACAGGAGATTAGCAGGATGTTCTATCGAGAACTTCAGCAATACACCGACGCTCTCCGAAAAGCGACCATCGATGCAGACAACAACCTCAGAGATGTCGTTAGCGCTATAGAACAGTGTTCGGATGTATTGTATGCGGAAACGATTGAATCACCAACTCAAGACGGTGTGAAATCGCTCCAGCTACACGTTTGTAGTAAACACGGTAGTCTGTCGTTAAACTTCCGTGTAGGTTTAGATTATTACATGGTTCGTAAGAGCTATTTAAGTTGTGATGGCGACCTCTATCCGGTTGTCTGGAACAACGATTATTCTAAGTTTGTTTATCCGCTTGAAGAACACCGACGCACAGTTTATGAATTTGTGAAAGCTGTTCTTGAGGGGTTCTAAGAGAGGGCCTTGTAATGTCAGAGATGATTCTCGATTCATTACTATTGATTACAGTATCGTATATCAACAAAACGGGCAAGTTGCCTAAGCGTGGCGTTACTATTGAACGCGACGGGTTTAAACATCGCTATCCCTTAACGAAAATTTTGGATTTAGCTGCACGTTTAGCCAAGATGCGTCGTCCGAATAGCGAAGCGGCACCGAAATACGTTTTACTAGTTTTACAACGCGCGATTTCTGAGGTGCGTCGTAAACGCCGCCGTGCCGCGTTTCGATTTTATCCCAATTCGACGCAACAAGTGGTGGGGGAATACAACAATATGGTTGTCGATCTTCGTGCAGGTCGGAGTAATGTAACTGGGTTGGCGTATAACCGCCTTAAACGCATTCTGGACGACAGTGATGCTTTAACCACGCCACAGGAGGGACAAGCGGCTCTAACGCTTCTACGTGGCGCTGAGCTCGTTATTGTGGACACCTCCGTGGAGGCAGCAAGAATGCAACACTATCTTGCTAAACAAGGGTTAGTCTTGCTGTGCGTAACGTCTGCACAGGCTGCTAACCTCACCGCACCACAAACGTCAGAAGTGTGGAGTGGTCCGATTGTTGATCACCAATAAAACCTTACCCCTACTTAACGGTAGGGGCGGGTTTCTTTTTTTTACCCTAAATTTTATTACAGATTGATATTATCAATGTGACAACCGTAGTGAGTCGGTAACTCACCAATTTAAAGAGAGATAAATTATGGAAATTAAGCGCTTTGAACTCCCTAACAACTACACTTTAGTTGAAGTTGCTGAAAATAGAAATTAGGCGAAAATAAGAAAGAAATGCGGGCGTTTGTTCTCGAAAAATTACGCTTTTGTATTTATGAAGGTGAGAAATTAAAGTATACCGTTGGTCATCTCTTCACTGAAAATGGAAAACTCTGGGAATCGCAGTACGAAAGACTGTTGTCGAAATTCCGTTCCCAATTATTGCTGAGATACCTTCGCGATGAGGAAGACTATAAACTCTTTGTAACAAAAGAACAACTATTGGCTGATAAATATCCCGCTTATACTGCATGTTTAGCAGCTCTTAAATTGGTCGGCGGTTATGAGGAGTTCGTGGCGGGCAGTAGCAATTTTGCTATCTCACGACACAGAGATCGCGTTATCATCAAAGATTTTGAGGTGACCCATATACGTACCGTCACGCTCAGCCTCAAGCATCCTGAAAAGGTGAGTATCGATGACCGGTACGTCGTTGCAAACAAGGCCATTTCTTTTACAGCGAAATACCATACCGTCGGTTACCCTACGAGTAAGGAAGTGTACGAAGAACGTAACCTTGAGAGCTTAATTTCCACATATTTTGAATTGTAAGTAAAACTAAGGGGTGTTTTTTACACCCCTTTTATCTAAAAGCGCGTAAAGGTAAAACAATAATGCTTAAGACCGTGTCTATTGATGGTCCTGATTTTTCTGGGAAATCAACGTTGTGTAAAATGGTAAAAGCGATGTTGGAGTCCGCAGGATTAAAAGTGTGTATTCGGAACCATCCGACGTCTGAAACCGAGGCGGGTATTCGTGCACGTAGCTTGGTTGTACAGTCTGCTTCGAAAACAAAAATTGCTGAAGCAATGTGTGATGACTTCCTTCACACGTTAGACCATGTTGTTGACGAGTACGATGTCGTCATTTTCGATCGTTTTTGCCCTTCAACGATTGTTTATCAGGGGACAGATGGCAAGGACGTAGTTTTCCAACGTAAGCTAACTCGTCATTTCCACGCACCCGACCTTTATGTTTGGACTGATGTTGATTACCCAACAGCGTTAGCGCGATTTAAGAAACGTGTAGAAGAACAAGGTAAGAATTGGGACGATGAGGTACTTACGGTTAAGTATCTAATGGACAATCAATGTTGGGATGGCCTACGCGACCATTATCGTTTCGCGCATCACATCTTAACAGAAGGTGGTTGTCTTCACGCATTATTACCAGTAACGCAGAATGACGATTACCGTTTGAAAGCCGCTGAGATTGTTACGCACATTTTAGCAAACTAACCGCTTAGGTACCACCCAACGGTGGTACCTATATTTTATTTTTTCTCAGATATATTTTACTTAGGTGAGAGTTATGATTAACTCTTTACACCGACTTGTTAACCTAAAGGAGTATTTACAATGGCTTACAATCACAATTCCATCGTTCTGGCAAAACGTAAATTCGGTCTTCACTTGTCTTACGTAATTCGTCATTTGACCACAAAAGACATTACTCAGCGTGAACTTGCCCAGCTTGCGAAAGTTTCACAACCTGTTATCTCGTCTATTAAGAACGATCACTCAGAACGTTTAAGTTTGCCGATTATGATGAAAGTTGCTGATGCGATTCGTCTGAAATACCAGATTAGTTTTAATTCCGTTAAGGGTCGTTGCTCAGTAACCGTTCACGTAGAATCAGCGTTGGACTACGTTGCAAACACGTCCATTAAACGCACCACGAAGAATGTGCGTTTTATCACTAACACCGCAACGCACTAATCAACCTGAAGGAGTATTATCATGCCACCGAAAATTGGTAAAACCGTAATTGAAGAAACTGTAAAGAACGAGACTAAAGTTAACGAAGCACAACCGCCTGTGAAAGTTGAGCTTTTACCCTGCGTTAATGAAATACTCGGGGTGAAATTCTTAACTTTTAGCCCGTATACTGACCTGGTTTTCGAACTTTATCAAGACCAGCCTTTCAACTTATTCACACTTGTCTGCACTTATAATGGTGATGTTTTGGCGGTTGCACCTGGTCTCAATAGAGACAAATTACTTACAGGCACGGTTATTACTGAAATTCTTCTGCGGTTAATGCATAAGTTTGAAGGGCCTGAACTTGACAAAATCGCTGTTAAGTTAGCTGACTTGCTAATCAATGCCGCCACCTGGTTGTGTTTTAACCCTTCTATCTATTTCCATTTCAGTACAAATATTCTTCACGCCGTAACAGACGACGGTAAAAAGTATCGCATCTTAATTAAGGGTGGGGTGCAACAACCTTTGTTCTCTAGACAAAACTGCCATATTAAGTTTTCGCCTGACTTGGTAGAAGTTTACGGCCAGCGAGTAGCGGCTGGCCACTACGATGCCCATCTCAGATTTTTCAACTACCTGTATGAAAAATTAGGGAAAGCTGGCTTGACACCCAATCTTGCTTTTACAAACTCTGCCCCTTCTGCATGATGTTTAATAATTGGGGAACTTCGGTTCCCCTTTCTTTTTTGTTTTTACAACTTTAGCGTATTGTTTTGAGACGACCTTTTAAGGAGTAATTAACATGGCTTTTATGAAGATTATAAAACATACCGCCACGGATTTAACAGTAGGTCGGTTAGCACGTAGAGATATTCGCAACCCTCAACTTCAGGCATGTTTATCGGGCCCTAACGGCGCGGTGATTCGTGAGGCGTTGTGCAATAGTGAACTGAATACGTTCTCTTTACAAAAAGGAAAAACAATCCAAGGGTTTATCATCACAAAACACATTTACGGCGACCCAACGTTACACTGCTTGTACATGCATGAAATTGTACCGGGTTGTTTGAACAAACTGAACCTGCTACTGGTACTCGACTATACCGGTTTTACGTACCTTAATCGAATCGCCAGTGGTGTAGAAGAAATCGCTGAGCTTAATGACTTAGGATTTAGACACACCCACACTACGTATCGTTTAGGTACACGCTCGTTGTTGGATATCGCTCTACCAACAAACGTGAAGAACATCTCCGGTGATTTTTATAAAGAGTTAACCGCCACACAACGCGAACAGCTTATGTTGCTTTTGGGTACGAGTGTCGTTGAAAACATCAACGCTGACCCTGTGAGTCGCTCACGTCAAATCATGCCACAAGTCGAAACGTTGGTGGAGTTAGTACGTCATGTCAACCACCATACTTACGTTTGGATGGACGGCAACGATATTGTGGGCGCGGTGCAAGTTAAATTGCGTAATCTTAACGAATGTGAATTAAAAGCCATTGCGGTAAGTGAGACACATCGGGGTCGTGGTATCGGACGGACTTTGTTGTATCGTGCCCTACAAATTGCATCGACAACAGCGGCACCATTAGAGATAGGGTGTTTCAATAACAACCCTGCATTCAGGCACCTGGCCGTCGAATTATTTAAATTTCGCCCCTACGAATACGAATTTGTTTTAGTGCGTGACGAAAACGTCGTCAGTTGGGAGCGTCAGAAAAATCATGTCAAATTGGTGTTAGTCGACGAAGTGTCATCGTTACAAGGCGGATATAATGCGGAAACCGATAATTAAATGGATGGGTGGGAAAACACGCGTTTTGGGTGAATTACAGAAGGTCTTACCTAAACGTACAACCTTTGTAGAACCGTTTGTGGGCGCAGGGTCTGTTTTCCTAAATACGAATTACAGCCGGTATATTCTATCGGATTCTAACCCCGATTTGATACGCTTACTTTGTGTTGCGCGTGAACAGCCTGAAGAACTGATCGCTGCATCGCAACCGTTGTTCTTAGACGGTAATGCCACTGTAAAGTATATGGAACGTCGTGAACTGTTTAATAGCGGTAAAACGATGACCGAGGTTGAACGTGCCGCGATGTTTTTATACTTAATGCGTCATGGTTATAATGGGATGTGTCGCTATAACAGTAGTGGTGGGTTCAATGTTCCGTTTGGACGTTACCCGAACGGCGTTTATTATCCATTAGAAGAAATTCGGGATTGGGCTAAACGTTGCACAGAAGTTGAGTATCTGGAAATTGTTTGTGAGGACTTTCGTTCTGTCTTAGCGCGGACACCTGAGGATGCCGTGATTTATGCTGATCCTCCTTATATTCCGTTATCGGATACCGCGAAACATGCGCAATACCACCGTAAAGAATTCTCACAAACGGATCATCGGGAATTAGCCAAGTTACTACAGCAGCAGGTGGAACGTGGCAACAGCGTCGTGCTGTCAAATGCAGACACCCTACTCACCCGAGAAATTTATTACGGTTTTGAGTGGCGCAGTATTGAGGTTGGTCGCTATATGGGTGCGTCTGGTGCCGCTCGGAAAACGGTGACTGAATTACTGGGAGTGCTCTAATGCGCATAGTGGATATCCACGATTATCGTAATGACCATTTAGCAATTGGTGTGGATGGCAAAATGGTTTCGCTAACCCGTGTACGGAAAGGGTTACTGGAAAAGGACGTCATTCGCGAATCTGAAGATCCGACCTTTATTATTCTTTCGAACACGAATCAGCTACAAGGAATCTTCTCCGGCCGCACTGACGGTAAGATTTTCTACATGTCAGCAATCGTTGTGTTTGCGAAGAAGAACATCAATTTCGCACAACTCAAACGTTTGTTAAGTGTGGAGGTGTTTGATATCACCTACCCTGCCAACGACCTAAAACGTCGCGATCAGTTAATGGCGTTTTTGAGTATGCAACCGACGTCTATCGACTATGAGCTGACGTTTACTGAAAAACCTGAAGTTCGTACCGATTTACCTGATGTAGATGATATTGAATCTCTAACATTAGAAGAAACGTTTACGATTCCTAAGGTGGCTAATGTCAGCTTGGATACGTACTGCCTGGGTTTGTTAGCGATTGGGGCTGCCGAAGGGCTGTGCTGTCGTAAAGACGGTAAAGTTGAAGGTATCTTAGTCTATTCGAAAATCAACGAAAAGACGTTTGCCACCGAAGGTTTCTTCTATAACGACTGTACTTACGGGAATGCACTCTTAACCACATACTGCCGTATTGCGTATTTAAAGGGTGCAGCCGTGCGTCTTACTTTTCCATACTCAGCACCACCGGCGATGCCTGGTGTTGAAGTAGAAGCATTAACTGGCCATTTTATCTTTTAAGGACATTGAATGGAAATCAAACGTATTGTAACCAAAGACAAAAAGATTACTTACGTCGCAGGTGATAACGAATTCTCGGCGGTTATTAATACTGAGAACGTGCTGATTATCGGTTATCCAGGTAAAGTCATTACTCGTAGCCATCAGCGCGTGATTGACAAACTCATCGCCAAAGCAAAAGCGCGTGACGGTGTTGGTTCAGTAGAAACCCATACCGGGTTAACGTTGGCACTCTAACCAGCAGGTAATATGACCTCTTAACTGGAGACTTAGAGATGAAAGAGACTCTGGATTTTAATCAGCTGGAGCAGCACGATTTTGATCTCGGTGTTCGCGACTTAGAAGCTGACTACGAAACACGTTGTAAAGAATTCTTTAATCGCTACGGGCAATTGATTACCGGGGCATCTGAAGACACCGAATTCTCGTTAGACGATTTCGAAAAGATTCTATCTTGCTTTATCACCGACAGCTTAGCGAAACAGGCGTTGTTGGTAGAACAGAACCTGCAAATGGTGGAGCCTACGGATGCTCACGCCGTGCTAAAAGAATCCATTATTCCGAACGACGAAATTATGGATGCGGTAGCAGGTATTCGTGGTACGTTCGACAGCGCTGTGGAAGACTATACCGAGCAGCTTCGTGAGTCTGGGCTAACGTTGTGTGCACCTGCGGGCGAACAGTTACCTTCTGAAGAAGAAACGGAAGAAGCACGCAGTCGTTTAGCGCGTTATGTGATTACTTCGATTTTAGTAGACGATCGAGAAGAAAACGTACTGTAAACTTACCCTCTCTCCAAACGGAGAGAGGGAGTATTTATTTTTACGGTTTCGTGTCTAATTATGCACACGTAAACAAAATTAATTGAGGAACAGCTTAAATGTGGTTAAGTGCGATTCACCGTGATTTACCAAAACAAGAAATGGTATTTACTGTTGGCGAGCCAGCAACTGTAGTAGGCGTTGCTAAGTTCGAAAGGGTAGAAGAAGGTCAATTCGTCGTAGTGGACGACAACGAAAACGAATTCATGCTGTTCCACCCTGAGGTCGATACCTCTGAAATCTGTGAGGGTTCTCTTTTGTTGTCCTGGCAAGATCCTGAAACCGGTGCATGGAAGTGGCGTGTCGCTAAACCGACGCTTGAAACAGAATCTGCGTACGTGTTTGGGGAAACTTATGTCGAACCAAAACCACACTAATACCGATGAAACGAATTCACAGCGCTTGCAACGGGCACTAACTGCACCGCTGGGTGGCGAGATTCACGAACGTTGGGTAATTGCGAGGGTGGTAGAAATTGACTATTCTCAGGATCAGTTACTGTTAAACAACTGCTCGACGAACGTACCTTTCACGCTACCACGCGCCGTATTCCGTCTTACGCCCAACGTTGATGAAATACTGACTATTGACAGGAAACTTCAGTCAATAGAACTACAGCATTTCCCGCTACCTGGTAAGTCGGTTAACATTGCTTTGTTCAGTTAACGGTTTAAAAATTTTAAGATATATTTCATCTATGTGAGAGTTCTCACTTAACTAAATGGTGTAATCTAAAATGGGTAAGATTTATATTGTTGAAAAACGTACAGGTAATGTTCTTTCCTATTACGAAGAAGGTAAACCTGAAAAAGTTAAAACACTCAAACTCGACGGATTTGATGTGAAGAGTTTACGTAAGGGTGTGAAGATTACCTTTAAAGGTCTGACTCGCGTAAATAACTTACACATTGTTAAGGCCGATGGTACGATGGCTGCGTTAGCGCCTGTCAGTGCTGCGAAAACGACAGCCGGTTGTGGCTGCTACGGTAGCAGCCGTAAGATTTAAGCAGTGCCCCTCTCTCCGTTAGGAGAGAGGGTACTTTTATTTTTCTTCGAGGTGTGTGATGACAACGGTATTGGTAACAAAGGATTACATTTTAGCTGACCGACTTGTGGATTATGCTGGTACGGTTAAAGAATTGCCCAAACTGCATAAACACAAAAACAAGTTTGTTTTCTACACGGGCGAACGTGTACTGGACACCGAGTTTTGGAAAATGTCGATTACCGCTGCTATAGAAGAATATTTAGACGAGGATAAACGTAAGAAGGTTGAGCCCTTGCTTGCGGATCTTATCGAAAAAGAGCGAATATACGATCAAATCGTCATTTTTACGGCTAAAGAAACACATTGGCTGACATTAGTAGCAGATAAGTTTAAAACGTTTGTAATAAATAAAAATGCGGTTTGGACAACGGGTTCTGGCGGAGGTTTTGCGCGAGCTGCTTGGGCAACCGGAATATCAGAAAAGAAAATTATGCCATTGGTAGGTTCTATTGATACAGCTTCATCACAAACGTACGACTTATTTTACAGGAAACACTTACGATGAAGATAAACGCTGTCTTAATTGGCGATGAAATATTCGTTAATACAAAAACACAATATCTGTATTACGAAGGTATTACTGTAATAGACGATTATTACGGTAAGTACGGTTGGTGGATTCCGTCTCCTAACTCATTACGATTAGAAGATGCATTAACCGCCGAAAAGAACAAACTGGATAGTGATTGGACTTATATCAGTTCCGTAATTGACGTCAGCGGTCGAATTAAAGACGTCTACTGGGCTAAAGAGTCAGGGTGGCGTGTTACGCTACACCAACCAACACCAGTAAGATTGTTGTACGACCACTCGGATAGTTCAGAGTTAGCGTTTACCATTGAGACGCTCTCGGTACGTAAGGATCTAGACAACGTAGGGAAAGGGAAGTGGTCTATTGAGCGCATTGAGGAGATTCTCAGCCACTTTAAAGCTAACAACCAATTTAAACGTTGGTGTACATTACCTGAGTTAGTAGAGGAGTTGAAAAAGCGGGATTGCAAACCGCTGCCTTTTAACCCGTAGTCTTTTTTACAACTGCGGCTATTTTAATGATTAGGAGAATATAGAGATGACCGCAATAATAGGTATAATGTCAAGAAAAGCTGATGTCATTAAGACATTTATCGACCAATATAACAACTCACCGTATACGCGTCTTAGATTGCGTAAACCCCAGAATAGCACAGAATGGGTTCGCTGGTTTAATATTTGGGATAAAACAATAAGTAAAATCAATCCGTTATTCAGAATTAAGGTTGAGCCTGCTTATTGGATTGTAATGGAAATATCGCTATTACGTATTCTCGAAAAACGTCCTATAGACGTAAAGACGATGTTTGGAATAGATACGTATAAAATGTTGAACAATGGTTTTGTGGGTAATGGGGAACACACGTTGTATCAAGCGATGCTGGAAATGTGTTTGTTCGATTTAGTTACTTACGAATTGGGGATTTCAAAATGAATTACTTCGAATCTAAAGAAATTGTTGAGTTGTTTAAACAGCGTGAGAAAACTGCTTTCCGTGACTTGTACGATTCTGATTATCGCCCACTGTTTGCGGTATTAATGCGACTGGATAAAGAACCCGAAGTCGCGTTAGCAGAGGTACAGCACCACCACGTCAGTTTCGTATTAACCGAAAACATGAGCCGGTGGGTAGACGGTATGCTGATCCGTATTGGGCTCTTGGAAACGCCACACCGTTGGGAAGTGGTTATTCAGAAATCATTGTTCCCACGGGAAGATATTTTCAACAAATATCGTCCGAAGCAGTATTACAATCACGACGGGTCACCAAAACGTCCTTTCCTGGCACCCCAACATTTTGTAACCTACGTAACGCTACGTTATAAAGACACCGTGGTGCCGTTTGACACCTATCTGGAAATGCGCGAGATAATTTTAGGGAAGAATCCGTCATGATTCAATTTTCCGTTGACGCAGAAAGATTAGCGTCATTTAAAGAGCGTGCTCAGTTTGCAGTTAAAAACGGCTATATTGAAAAAGGTGTTCGTGATACCTGTAAACTAATCAACGACCATCCGCACCTGGCGACAATGTGGAGTTGTGAAGGTCACGGTATGTATTCTAAGTCACCTGGAAATCTGCATATCGTTTTTGCAACGGACGCTATTGGAAGACAGATTCCAATGCGGCTAATGAGTGAACTTGCAAAATCGGATTTACCGAATTTCTGGAATCTTAGTTTGTGTCGTCTTTATATACCAGATGCATACACTGATTTGGTATATCTTGAACCTGATTACGGGTTAAATACCGATGACACGTCTTACTGGTCTTGGAAAATCGGATACATGTGCTTGATTAATCGTCCAGTATTAATTGAGGCACGACAGGCTCTTTATAAAGCATTCCACACAGTATTAGTTGAGAATAAATAATGGCTACCAAACAAAAGAAACCGCGTAACAAAAAGTATAACCCGAAAGCCGCTGCTAACCGTACTGCGCACACCATTGCTGAAAATGCGCTAAACCGCATTACTTTCGTCGGTAGTTCTATTCGTCCTATCGGTCCGTACGCAGGTCGTGGTTTCCAATTTACAACGTCACCGCGTATGCGCATGGCGGCTACCGATATGTTAATCGGTGGTTTGTTTGACGAGCCACGTAACTGGAAACTGTGGGTTGCGCATCTGTACGAAACAGATAACGGCGTGCAAGCAGAAACCATCGTGGCAACGCTTGACGACTACACGTTAAGTGATTTCTGTCAACACGGTGACAAAATCATCAAGTCGCTACGTGAGACGGAAGAAAACTACTTCGGTTATGCTTTCGTTGCTGCACCTAATGAACGTTATGATTTTGACCAGGGAGAAGAACGCTTACTGGAAAACTTCATGCATTCGGGTCTGTTAGACAAATCCTTACACTTACCTGAAGAAGAACTGATGGTTACACGTAAGGACATGGTAACGTTGCTGTTAGCTGATCGTGGTCGTTTTGATATTACCGAATCACATGTACGTAAAGTACAGAAACTTGTGGATAAGGTAGACGAAACTGACCTGGACACTAACGAAGTCGCATCCCGTATCCAATCGGTAGTGAATCAGGAAGAGGATTACTAAGCGTGATAGCGCGACTTGCGAGTTGGTTTAAGCAACGTCGGGCAAAGGCGGTCGAATGGCCGCCTATTACGCACGATGAAAAGGTGGTTGCTTTTCTGAATTATAACAAAGACTTGAAGAAATTGGGCGAGTTAATGCGCTTAACGGAACGTCAGGTTTTTGCTAAGATTTCAAGCAGCGCGTTACGTAAAGAAGTGTTCCCACACTTATCCTTTATGGAACAAATCCATGCTGAAAGTGTGGAGAAATTTCTTTCGTTAGTAAATAATGAAACCCCACGTATACGGTACTCGGTTACGGATTCATCTGATGCTGTCGGTACGGTCGATTTCGGACGATTGTATCAGAGCATTAAAGACGTGGGCCATATACATGTTAAACGGGTATCAGAAACATCTGTAGTGATTTATCACCATACTGAGCATGATTTGTTAGGGTGCGTTATAACACTAACAAATTTACATAGTTTTTACGTTGATTTACTTACAGAGTTTTATCCAGAACCATGGTGTTTTATAGATGAAAATAAATGACGGATATATCATCTCGGCAATTGTTTCAACTGCGCTGATTGTATCGATGCTGATGTTCTACGTTAAGACGTCTGACGAATCACGTAGAGAGACCCTTTACCGTGAATGTATGTCAGGTACTACTGTAGATAATCCACGTTACGCCGAATTAGTAATGGCGTGTACGGAATACGCTAAACGTATGGGAGATGGATGATGAAAATTTGGTTGCCGATTCTAGTTTTTATCCTTATCGCAGGTGCACTAGCAAGTGCTGAGTACGATAATCGTGTTCTAGAAACAAAACGTGAATTGTATCAGGATTGTATAAAGGATTACACACCAGGTACAGAGCTTCATGCACAGGCTGTAAAAAGTTGTGCGCTGATGGCTGAATCGCAGACTCGTTCCTAATGCGTATCTGGACGCTACAACTCGCTAAGTGGCGGTTAGCTAAGCAAAAAGGATTTCACGCAGTGGATATCACTGTGAAGTCAGGGCGAAAGGAACTCGCCCCCGACTGGGATTTCTTAATGGCGTATAAAAATTCTGCCCAAGACGCTGCCGCTGAGCGTGAATACACGGTAAAGTATTTGTACAAACTCGAACGACTGTTAGATACCGATGCCGAAACGTTGGTCTCGTTGCTTAGACACGAAGATTTGGTTTTGATGTGCTATTGTCCCGCAGGTAAGTTTTGTCATCGTCACCTACTGGCGAACAAACTTCAAGAAGTGGGAATGACGTTCGGTATCGACGTTGAGTTATGTGGAGAACTAACGGTCTGATTTGATATTTAGCTGTAAAATGACCGCCTACCGCCCGATTCTATGGGCGGTAGGTGTTTTATTTTTTTTTGATCTGGGAGGTTTTAGTGACTACTTACGTACCTGATTTAAGTCTGGCCTCAGCCGAATTGGTGGTCGCTTTAATCAACCACGATAACGGTTCACGGTTGTCTCTAAACGAAATCCGTATTAGCAACACTATGGCAAACCCGTCCCCGACCACTTCGCGTCGTAACACACTGACAGAGATTACAAAAATCAGGAAACCTGATGGTGCTTCTGTGGTTGTTTATTACGACCGTTTGGATGCGGACGAAGTGTTAGCGTCTGAACCTATTTTGATTTCGTTAGACGGTACTGAAGACAACCTTCGTGACATTTTAGGTGTTGTAAATGAATTCTGCGGAACGAACTTACAACCCGAAGATTTACGTGCTGCAGATATCACCTTAGGTAACGAACCCATTGCTGTTAACGTTGCTGACGATTCTCCTGCGTGGATGAATGCGTTTATGGTAACGTTATTCGATACAACAGAACGAGCATTAGCAAACGAAGATGATGCGATCTTCTGTATTGGTGATGATGCTGTTCTTACCTTTGAGGTTCCAGATGACGACTCAGTTGAAGAAAACCCGGCTACATGAACTTGACCGTTTTACCGGTAATGGAGGCCAAAGCAAACTTTTATCAAAACTTAACAATCCCAAATCATGAAGCGCGGAGTTGGGCATCACTTTCACGTTAGAAGATGATGGATTAAAACCAGTATAATAATCCGCTTATAAAAATGTTGAGGGGTAAAACACTTCCTCAGATCTTTTAGCTCCCGATAGAGAATTAAATATCATGGCTAAAGCGGTAAAGAAAATTCGTTTACACGATTTACGTCCATACACCGGGGATATCGGTGAAGGCGTTTTACTTTTTTCGAAAGACGAAAGGGATTATCAGTTACCTGTCCGCGAGATTGTTGCGGATATTGACACCGTCAGAAACGCGGTTGCTGACGCACAAACGGCGGCGGCCAAATCGCAACAGTCTGCAACAGAAGCCACACAAGCAAAAGACTTAGCAGAAACAGCGAAGCAACAAACTGACACGTTAGCTTCCACAGTTAGCGAGCAAGCGGGAACCGTTGCCACTAAAACTGCTGAGGTTAGCAAAAAACACGCTGAAGTTTTAGCCGCGAAAACTGCCGTAGATACTGTATTACAGTCGGTAAATGAGAAAGCTCAAGCTATCGCTACAAGCGAACAATCGGTGACGGCTGCAGCGGCTGATGTAACTAAGAAAGCAGAAACGGTTACGCAAAAAGCCGGGCAAGTACAACAGACGGCTACCAGTATCGCAAATACCGCAGCTTCAGTTGAGGCCAGTAAGGGCGCAGTGGAAAAGGTTGCTGCGCAGGTCACGAAAGATAAAGAAAGCTCAGAAGGCGCAGCTACGCGCTCGGAATCAGCTGCACTGCGTGCGGAGAAAATCGCTGCACAGGGCTTAATCGACGCTAGTACGACTGGTAAAGGTATCGTTAAACTTAACAATACCCTGACTAGCGAATCCGTGACGGAGGCTGCTACACCGTCTACAGTTAAGCAGTTGAATGACGAACTACAGTTAAAGGCTAACAAACATTCGCCGAATTTTACGGGTAAGCCGACGTCACCAACACCCCCGAAAGATTCAAACGACACGAGCATCTCCACAACGGCTTGGGTGCGTGCCGCGATTGCGGAATTGGTTGGGTCTTCACCTGAAACGTTAGATACCTTAGCGGAATTAGCCGAGGCGTTAGGTAATGACCCTAACTTCGCGACTACGATTACTGAGAAACTTGCGCAGAAGCAACCTATCAGTCCGCTACTCACCGCTATTGCCGCAGTCACATCCGCAGCAAACAAGCTCCCCTATTTCACCGGTGCTAATAAAGTCGGATTAACTGACTTTACAGAAACAGCCAGAACCCTGTTAGCGAAAGGGACAACTGCGGATATCATCAATTTCTTGGGATTAAAAGCCACTGTAGATAAAGCGAATAGCGCGTTACAGAAAAACTCTAACGGCGCTGATATCCCAGATAAAGAAACGTTTGCCCGCAATATCGGTCTATCGCCTGACACCTATCTGCGTTTCCGTGGTGAAATGCCTGCGGATGCCGATATTAACACATTTGCTCCAGATGCCAATTACACAGGAACGTGGGCTAAGTCGACGTCAACCAATGCGTCGATGGCAAAACACTTCCCAGAAGACGGTGCGGTCGGTTATCTGGAAGTGTATAAAGCCGGTAATTACAGCGGTGCGCAACGTTTTACCTGTCGTAATGGTAACGTGTACAACCGTATGTTGTCAGGTGCGTGGAATGGTGCCAATGGACCCTGGTCACCGTGGAGAATGGTAACTACTGGTGTACGTCCGTTATCTACCTCTATAGACTTGAACTCTCTGGGTGGCGCTGAGCATATGGGTAACTGGCGAAACTCGTCCAGTTCGCTGGCTGTTTTTAGCAGACATTACCCTGAAGAAGGTGGTGGCGCGCAAGGCGTACTAGAAGTAATGGAAGGTGGTCTTTTCGGACGGTTGCAACGATACACCACACGTCGTGGTACGATGTATGTTCGTGGTTTGACCGCAACGTGGGATTCATCAAACCCGCAATGGGAAGATTGGATTCAGGTTGGTTATCAGACTGACGGTGCTTTCTTTAAAGCCAATTTTAACGATCTCGTTAAACCGGGACGTTTCAGTGTCACTGGTGAAGCAACTAATGGCCCACTTACCGGTTCTTCTGGTGAAACCATATTAGGTGTTTGTGAAGTTACCTTACGCTTAGACGGTACAGGGGTCGAACAGAATTATACTACATACGGTACGGGTGTAGAAACTAAAGGTCGTAAATTCCAACGTATCCGTACGGGTAACGCTTGGAGCGATTGGCGTGAGGTTTTCACATCGTATTCGCTTCCGCTGGTATTAGGTATCGGCGGTGAACGTGCGAATGTTGATCCTTTAGACTGGCAAACCTATGACTTTAAACCAGGTGAGTTAATCTGTACGCCGCTTAACACCATGAAAAACATTCCTACGGGAATGGATTGGGGTGTTATTGACGGTAACCTAGTTAGCATTCTGGTTGGTCCATCAGATGGCGCATCCTCAGCCCGGAGTATGTTGGTTTGGCGTAGTACGGTGTCTACTGCCAACTATCGATTCTTTGCAGTACGTATCGCTGGTGAGAAAGGTAGTCGTACGATTACACCGCGCCAGATGCCTGTATTGAATGCAGCACACACCTGGGCAGAAAAACAGACCTTTGCAAAAGGGTTAGCAGGCGAGTTAACCGGCAATGCTTCAACCGCAACGAAATTAAAGACCGCACGTAGAATTGGTGGAGTCGCTTTCGACGGCAGTGGTGATATTAACCTCCCGGGTGTTAACCAACAAGGTAATCAAAACACCACGGGTAATGCCGGTACAGCCACTAAACTTCAAACTGCCAGAAATATTAACGGTGTGAGATTCGATGGTTCTGCTGACATCAATATCAACACCTTGGTGGGTCGTGGTCGGGTTACTGCACTAACCGGTTCAAACAAAGGTACGCCTGGTATTCAGATGTACGAAGTTTACAATAACGGTTATCCTACCGCTTATGGTAACTTACTGCATTTGGGTGGCGCTACTGCGCTAGGTGAAGGTGAGTTGTTAATCGGATGGTCGGGGACGAGTGGTGCGCACGCACCCGTTTATATTCGTAGTCGACGTGATACAGCGGATGCGCCGTGGTCAGATTGGGCACAAGTTTATACTGCCCGTGACAGCATTCCTGGCGTAAATACCACAGGTAATCAAGATACTACCGGCAACGCCGCTACCGCGACGAAACTGAAAACCGCTCGCAGAATTGGTGGGGTTACGTTTGACGGTACTGGGGATATCAATTTACCGGGGGTTAACCAGCAAGGCAACCAGAATACGACAGGTAATGCTGCGACAGCGACTAAACTTCAGACTGCGCGAAATATAGGCGGTGTGGCTTTTGATGGTACTAAAGACATCAGTTTACCTGGTGTAAACCAGACGGGTAATCAGTCGACTACCGGAAACGCAGCCACGGCCACAAAGTTGCAGACAGCTCGTACCATTAACGGTATCGCATTTGACGGCACTAGAAATATATCGTTAGGGCCTGCCGATATAGGTTGCCCGGCATCGCCTAGTGGTTGGTTAGAAACTGGCGCTGATGGCGCTGCAATAACTACAGCACAGCTAGTGACGTTATTGAAAAATAACGGCGCGTTTACCACAAGATCGTGGGTTGCTCGTTGTGCGTGGGCTTATGCCGCTAGTGCGCACATACCACACAGCGAGACGGGTTGTGGGGCTATTCCGTTAGCTGGGGCCGTTATAGAAGTGATTAGTAATGGCAATAGCACAAACAACTACACGATCCGTATAACGACCGCCACAACGACGAGCGTCTCCGGCGCACTCACTAATGCGGAGTTTATCTACGTATTTAACGGCGATGCTTACTCACCAGGTTGGCGTCGCGTGTACAATACGAGAAACAAGCCAACTGCTGCGGATGTTGGGGCGTTGCCATTATCTGGCGGTCAATTGAATGGGGCATTGGGTATTGGAACCCCTAATGCTTTAGGCGGGAACTCTATAGTTTTAGGGGATAATGACACCGGCCTTAAGCAGAACGGGGATGGTGTTCTAGATGTTTACGCCAATAATGCTCATGTTTTACGCTTTACGAGTGGGGCTGTTCAAAGCAATAAACCTCTCAACGTTACCGGAGATATAAGAACCAATACTTGGGTTTATGCAAATAGATATTCTATTAACAGCAACTCAGGTTCTTGGATTAGCATGAGAGACCATAACGTTATTTTTGGTCTTAATAAGGTAGGAACTAGTTCTGCTCAGGCATTGTTAAGACAAGACCATGCTGATAGGAAATATTTTGTTGGTGGTTTAGGTAACAGTCAATTTGGCTTTTACATGATAAACAACTCACGTACTGATAATGGCACTGACGGTAATGCTTATTTGCAAAACGACGGTACTTGGGTTTGTGGTGGAAACGGTAACTTTAACGACGTTTATATACGATCAGACGCCCGACTGAAAAGTAATTTCTCTCCAATAACTAATGCATTGGAGAAGGTAAAGAAATTGTCAGGTTTAATATACGACAAAAAGGAGAACTTTAAATCCACTAATGTTCATCGTGAGGCTGGTGTTGTAGCGCAGACCTTACAAAAAGTGTTACCTGAAGCAGTTTCTACTTATAAAGACGCTAATGGTGAGGACGTTTTGACGGTCTCTAACTCTGCCCAAATAGCTCTACTTATTGAGGCAATAAAGGAGTTGTCGGAGATAATTGAGACCAAGTTATAATTATCAGTGAGGGGAAACCCCCTCACTGACTCACAAGTACGTTATAAGGTGGTTATTTTGTCTGTATCAGCGACTCCCGGATGGATTGGTTCTTCAGCAAAAGCTGAAGCTGGTAACGGTTGGATGTCTGGCGCGATGCGCACACTTGGTGTGCCGGTCCCAGGCTGGATGTCGCAATTGGCGGGAAAATCAAAAGAGGCTCAGTATTCGATCGGGGCTAATCACAATTACAATAAAGATACGCTTATTAACTATTTACGTTCCATAGGCTCTACTGCTGTCGTTGTGACCATTACAGGGGATTTAGTGTCTTATAGTAGCGGGGTTCCTTGTTTAGAGTTCCCTAGCAATCTTCCAAATTCGTATATTACCCTCATCATCAATCCTGGGGTTACAGTATACGGCAGAGGAGGCAACGGCGGTTCTAACTCACCAGGCGGTGCAGGTGGAACCGCAATACAGAACGGAATAGGAAACAGACTGCGTATAACCAACCGTGGCGCTATTGCCGGAGGCGGTGGTGGCGGTGGCGGCGGTAACAGGGGTAGACTAATATTTGGTGGTGGCGGTGGTCGCCCATTCGGTGCTGGTGGGTCTTCCTCTCATATGAGTTCCGGTGCGGCTGCTGGTACTATTTCCGCTCCTGGTAGAGGATCTGTTGGTGAGGGGTCTCTTAGTGCATATACAGGCGGTTCGGGTGGTAATGTCGGTGCTGGTGGAGGAAGATGTAATACTCAAGGTAACGGTACAGAATATAACGGCGGAGCAGCTGGTGCAGCTGTTACTGGTAATGCGCCAAGATGGGACGCAGTAGGTGCAATATACGGTTCACGTGTTTAATTAAAAAGGAGGGTAGATGGGGGTAGCGTCAGGATGGGTCGGATCTTCAGCTAGGAATGAAACTGGCCAACAATGGATGAGCGCTGCGGGTAGGTAAATTAGGATTGGGTAGACCTTTTATGATGAGTCAAATAGGTGGGACGGATCTATGGGCTGTAAAATTAGCAACCGCTGCATATAGCGATTCTTTAGGTAAGAAATGGGGCGCAGTAGGACCAAGCTGGCCGTTAAACCAGAAAAATCAGGGAACCATTCAAAACGCTGGTAACTGCGGGGTGGGAACTTTAGTAGGTATCGAGTTACAGTTAACGACGGTAGTTGCTAACGCAAAGCCTACTTTAGCGGTTTACTTACAAGGCGGCAGAGCCTCTAACATCACTGTAAACTTAGGTGGCAACACCTGCGCGCTGTCTTACCAGCAAGTTATTAACGGTCAGCATTATTACTGGACTAATAACATCAGCGCTGCGTTCCAAAACGTGATGAAGTCAACAGGCGCACTACGTGATTTGAGAATTAGCTAATTATTTTCAAGTCATAGTGCTTGAAAACATAATCGGGGGAGGGGTGAAATGTTTTAGCCAACATTTTATGACTCCCCTAACCGTTGGAGGTAAACTTTATGGGGCAATTCACACCAGATTTATCATTAACTTCAACTAACATGGTTATATCGCTGATCAACCACGACCTTCAGCTCGATCTGCAAGAAAACGAGGTTGAGTTCAGCAACGTAAATACCTACTGAAGAGATGAATCGTGACACCACTGCCGTTGTAAAGATTAAGCGTCCTGGAAACAGAACGTTAGCAGATCTATTACAACCGTTTAACCGCAGAGCGGTGGTTAAACCAGCAACCTATTCTGGTAAAAGTAGCCGGGGAAGGGTTTACCACACACGATTTAATCGAAGCGATTAACGCAGCTTGTGGCAGTAACTTACAAGCTGAAGATCTAACAGATGATTCATTTACTGTAGGAAAAGACGCGGTAACGTTGCAGGTATCGCCTGGTTCATTAGGTTATAAAGGTCAATTCTCTGTTCTGGTTTTCGGTAACGGTGAAGAAGCCGCAGTAACAAAAGACGACGATTTAATCGTTACCGCAGATAATTGTGCATTAACCTTCGGAGATCATTAATGGCTAAAACTTAAGTGGTGTTGGTATTTTTTTTTACATCGATAACAATCTATCCGCAAATGCTCTACTTATCTGAAAGTAACGAATTACTGGACGTTAAATATCACGTTGCGGATACTTCCACAAAAGCATCGGTGGTAATGTTGACTATCTTGGTAACAATGCCTAAAGTCCATGATGTTACTATTGATATCAACAATCTCGATGAAATCCCTATTACGGAAGAACAAACCCCGGTTAAACTTATCGTTGGTACTGCCTTATCACAGAACGGTATGTCGCGCTAACCGGAAGAGTATTGGTTTAAAAATTGGAGGTTACAATGGTTCAACCAATTGGAAAGAAACGTATCCATGAACTCGACAATTTCTCTGGCGATCTCAAAGGTGCGGTAGTTCTCCTTTCTAAGGAAGAAAAAGAATATAAAATTGATATTGCAGAACTTCAAGGGGGGGGGGTGACGGAACCGGATTATTACTTCGTGATCCCTATAGCCGGGCAATCTAATGCGATGAGTTATGGTGAAGGATTGCCTTTACCAGCGACGTTGGACGCTCCCGATCCGCGGATTAAACAAATGGCGCGCCGTGCGAAGGTAACGCCTAATGGTGCTGATTGTAAGTATAACGACGTCATTCCAGCGGATCACTGTCTGCACGACGTGCAAGATATGTCCGTATTCTCGCACCCCAAAGCCAATTTGGACAAAGGTGAATACGGATGTGTGGGTCAAGGTCTACACATCGCGAAGCGTCTTCTCCCGTATATTCCTAGCAACGCTGGTATCTTACTAGTACCCTGCGCACGCGGCGGTTCTGCTTTCACGGGTGGTGCAGAAGGTACCTTCGATGAAGCCACAGGAGCCTCTGCGACGTCATCGGTATGGGGGGTGGAAAAACCTCTTTATAAAGATTTAGTTAGCCGGACCAAAAAAGCTCTGGACGTTAATCCTAAAAATAAACTCTTGGCTGTAGTGTGGATGCAGGGGGAGTATGATCTGACTAAAGTAGGTTACGCACAACAACCAGCGTTATTTATGGCAATGGTAGAGCGTTTCCGAACTGATCTCTCTGACCATCTCTCTCAGATGCCCGAGTACGACACCGCCGAAGTACCATGGATCTGCGGGGACACTACCTACTATTGGAAGGAAAAATATCCTGTTCAATATGAAACCATATACGGTAATTATCGTAACAATGAACAAAAAATATCTTTTTTGTTCCATTCATGTACGACGATAATGGCCAACGTGTACCGACTAATGATCCCACTGACGATCCTGATATCGCTGGTGCTGCCTACTACGGTGCTGCCACCCGTAGTAATAAAAACTGGACGTCTGAAACAAGGAATAGCCATTTCAGTTCTTGGGCACGACGCGGTATTATCTCAGAGAGAATAGCTGCTGAGATATTATCAAGAACAGCGAATGGTGCAATGCTCCTGACGAAGAACGACACTAAAGAGCTCAAAGACAATATGAATGTGGTAAGAAGCTATACCCCATTAGTAGAGTCTGTGGGTTATAACGGACGTCGTGGAGATGGTTCCCTGAAAGGGCAGGGTTGGAACAATATCGTTGATTGTAACGTAACCGTGCAAGATTCTGAGGATGGAAACGGGCATTTCGTCGAATTAAGAAAGGCTGTAACGATGAAACCTTGGAATGTAACTAAGTCAATGACATCTGCTGCGGACATGATACGTTACGGTGGACGTCTGACCGTTACTTTTAGACTAAAAGGTGATTTAGCAGCAGATCGTTTCGGATTAGGACTTTATTGGCGTATTTCCGCGTCCGACCTACCTTCTGGTACTACACTTGCTGACGCTGGTGTGGCTGATACGAACCCGTACTTAATGTCTTTTTTCTTACAGACCGACGGTACGAATCTTTATCTGATGCATCATAAAAAGCAGAATGTGCAATTAGGATCTTTTGGTGCGTACGATAATAACTGGCATACGTTTGAAATCATTTATCCGGGTGACAATAAAATCAAAGTCACGCCTGTGCTTGACGGTACGGAAGGTACCCCATTTGATCTGGCGAACAGTACAGCTAAGACCAATTTGAACGAATTGGTTCTGACGGATATTACGAAAGTTACTGCCTACGATATCGATATTTCTAAGTTTGAGATCTCGGTCAATCGTGATTCTGGTGGTATAGTGTTATCTGAGGAAGATGTGTCGTCTTATGTGTATTTCCCAGCCACCAACCGTGGCGGCCAACTTACTATTCCTGATCTAGAATATAGTGTGGGTAGAAATATACAGATCGTGGCAAATAAGGCTGGTAAGATCATCGTTAAACCGGAAAACTCAAACGTTCTCATCACTCCAAAGAGTGGGACGGAAGGTCTTGCCAAACCCATTGAGACCAATGAAAGTATTACGCTAATGCAGATTGGCTCTGATGGTAAAAGCTGGGTAGTTATTTAATTTAAACCGTAGGATGGACTTAGTCCATCCTACGGTTTTTATATTTTTTCTCAGATATATATTACCTAGGAGAGAGTGAAATTTACATTCACTCCATTAGTTATAGCCTAAAGGAGGATTAGATGTATCACCCGTATTATCTCCCGCACATTCTAGCAAATAGGGACCCTGGTTATTACTACGAACAAACAGAAGGATCTTTTAATCGACTATACATTCGTGAATTTAATACCGATGAAATGACGGATGGTCAGTATCTAGAGTATCTAAAAGACCTTTACGGTTTTTCAAAATCGAATAAAGGTGACTTTGGACGTTCCGCAGTCATTAGGGTTGGTGAATATCGTCATTTGGCTAAGCCTGTTACGTACCCTATTGTTACGCGTGCTTATACATCGGATAGGCAATATATTGGTGAACTAAAATTTCCTTTACGGATAGACGGGCCTCAAATTAGCGCTATAGAAGTAGAGATTCAACCAATTGCTGAAAACTATATTGAGGACTACTTCAAGAAAGCTAAGGACATACTCGACGAGGGTTTAAGTTACTCCGAAGAAGGAACGATTTGTCTTCTCTCGTTACTCACGAAGACTTATGTCACAGCAAATTTCCGTATCTCCGATTCCAGTAACTACAACACATTTACCCCCTCTAAAACAAAACCTGTTTATTGGGACGATCGGTTAGTCGACAGACAACGCTGGCTTACTATCTTAGATAAAGTAAAATTCGAACCCCCTAAACACACCGAAGACAATTTTATTTTATTGCACAATTTCGAACCGATCTATATTCCAACGCATTTTGATCAAGCCTTACGTCATCGGTTGAAATATGTGTTGGAGTTACGGTATGGGAAGATAAACGGACTAACCTGTTCCGGTGAATTGGGTGAAGAAGAACGCGAGAAGATAAAAATCGTGTTTGATAAGTTGGTTGAAGATTACATTAAGAAGGAAGGACAATTATGAAACCAAATACTACCAACGGCATTATGTTACTTTGTGATTCTGAAACGTTAGCAAATCGTATTCGTGGTTTGATGCAAGTACGTTGGCAGCAGAAAGTTCTCGTGGATTACGATGCACCGTTTGTTCACATTACCTGGTTGCCAGAAGCTAGTGATTTCAAAGAACGTATAACCACGAGAAGAATTAAAGAATGGTTATCGGCAATCATTAATAAACAGATTACCGTTATCAATTTCCAACTTTTCGGTACCGCTGAAGAACATGAAATCTTGAAACAGTGTTTAAGAGACTTGGGTCTTTCCTCTTCTGTTCGTGGTAGCTGCTATACGGCTTACTTTATCGGTTCACTTGAACTGTTTAAGAATACGCTAATGCTTCAACTAAAAGACGACTACAAACTTTTAGATAAAATCGATTTCGAATTCCCAGGTATGATTTAAGGAACTATAACATGTTACAGTTCGAACTCACCGAAGAAGAAAAAGTCATCAGCAGGTTTAAGATCTCCCCTATCCCTACTGAAAAACAAATTAAGGAAATCGCTGAACTACAAAAAACGTACACCTTTTACTATAAAGTTAAATCAGAATCATTTAACATTTTCTGGGTAGAAGGTGATGTCGATTTTCCTAACAAACTCATTAGTGCGATTACGGATATTTTAGTACGATCTGTTGAGGTGTCTAAAGATCCAGAATTACCAGAACAGTCGACTTGTGGGCTAAAGGACAAGCCAACTACGAAAGGCAACGCTTACTACACAAAGGAGTTCCCACTTACCCCCAAACAAGCAGATAAAATTGGACCAATACTATACCATTTTTTCAGCGATAAATTCACGTATGTGATTGAAGACAACATGCTTAAAGTGAGCAATGAATATACTGCTTATCGAGCTCCTATAAATCAACTATTGAAAGATATAGAGGGCGAAAATATTCTGCTATTTACCGTTGAAAACATTACAGAAGCCGGTGCTGATGAGCTTATCAGTGTTGTGAAAGGTGAATACAAGCTCGCCAAAATAATGATTTATCAAAGCAGATATCTTAAAGGTGACTTGCATCTCCTGATCAAAAACGAACCACGACTTCTTAAAACTTTGGAAACCCATGCGAAGAAAATTAAGAGAGACAGTGAATCTTTTAAACACGTTCTCGAGAAATACGAAAAGGAAGTCAGCGAACGCCTTTCACGCCACCTTTTTGGGGAGTTCGAAAATCACATTGACAAATACGCCCAGTTGTTTGATAAGTTTTGTAACGAGATGAGAGAAATTCAGAATCTTAAATAACGAAGCATTAACTACCCCCCCCCCACACCATTTACCTAAAGGAGCATTAAATGTCAGTAAATATTAACATGAATCTTTATACTAAACGTGAACGTCAGATTCTGGCGAATCAACCTGGTGTTACGACCATCGACGGTAAACCTATTGACCGTTTAAAAGTTATCGTTGCGCGAAATTGCCATGAACACGATTGGGATATCACCTACTTCCGTTGTTGTTCGGTCGCAAATGCGCTTACTCAACTCTCTAACTACCACTCAGGGCCGCTATTAAAAGACTGGGTTTGGTTAGTGCCAAGAACACCCTCAGCAATTGAGTATCCCACTGGGCTAGTTTATATTCGCCCCGTTGCTTACCCAGAGCGTCTGAAAGAGTATCTTGAAGTTATCTGGAACCGTCCTCGTAAAGAGCTGGTGACGATTATTAATTTACTGCAGCAGATCGAAATCCCCGGCGTTTCGAATTTGAAACTCACGTCTCGCGATATTAACCAGGCTTACTGGGAACTGGAGTGGACAGAACCGAAATTCGAAAACACTAACCGTATTTTCTTGCACCGGGGGTAAAAATGTTAGATTGGTTGTTGGGTTTAATTAACTCACGTCAACAGGAGCTTTATAAAGAAAACACGCGATTACGGCAGGAGCTTAGTAACAATCGTCAAACCAAACGACAATTAATTCGGATGGTAAAACAACAGGCGCGTTGTATACGTGATATCGATTATCAGTATCACCGTCTGAATACCTTAGACCCAACAACAAAAGCCCTCGGTGGGACAATCGGACACGCACGGAAAGTCAGTCACGATGCGTTAGTTCGATTAGATACAATAGAAGAGAAACTGTGATTAGCTCTCCCTCGGGAACACCGAGGGAGATAAGGTGATTTACATGATACGTTTAGTTTACTTAAAAAGGCGTTTGTCATTAAAAGTCCAACTGTTTGTTAACGAGAAAGTTAAAAACTGGCTGTGCGGTAAAAGGGTACAATATGTCGTTAAAGAAGGCGACTGGTATACGGAGGTTGTGACTTCCCCTAACGGTGAACTTATAAACGTTACTATTCGTGACGTTATGGTTAAGGTTGGTAGGGGTGGCGGTCGGTTGTTTGAATCGGAAACTATAAGAGTCGCTGCTAAACAATTGAAAGATGGTCGAGTTTTATTCAATGTTACCGCCCAGAAATACTACGACAATTTATTCGAGTGTCAACGAGCAATGGACAGAATGACCCGTGAGATGCGAAGAATGCACATTACGGAGATCACAATAGGAGTTTAATGATGGAAAATAAAATCGCGAACACATCGGTACCTGAGAACATTGTCAATTATATTCTCAGAGGCGGGTTATTAGAAGACAACAAAGAAACGTGCGATAAACTCGTTTCTCAACTACTGCCTATTCGTTCAGAATACTGCGAAATCGTTATCTTAGGTTCCGAGTATTGTGTACGCTCTTACTGCCGACGTTTCGAAGCCTTACGCGTACCTCGTACGTTAGGTGGTGTGATCTTATTAATCTCATCTTTTCAAGATGCCCATGTGCGTGTGGCGACCTGGATTGCCAGAGGAGGTGACAGTGGTTTTTAAACTAATAGAATTCTTTAAACGTAAGAAATGCGATGTCTGCGAGATCAGTGAAAAACTTATTGCTACGCAAGATGAACTGATCAAGGTACAGTCGAAATCAATCTCCGAACAATGGGAACTTTATTACAAGCTCTGTGCAATATCTGAATTGATCTGCGAAGGTAAGCTATCTAAAGAGGGTGGCCTGGCACTGCTTGAGAAAATCTCAAAAGGTTGTCGTGCCGAGGTTGAAGGCTATAAAAGTAATTTAGTACGTGAATTCTGGGAGATTATCAATGAATCGTGAAACTATTGTATTTTGTCAAAACGGTGATGTAAAACAATACCGGGGCAAGAAGTTAATTCGTACGTTAGATTATCGCGAAGCAAAACGTTTCGTTGAAGAGTGTGCGTGGTTAATGCATTACGAAGGGAACTATCGTGCCATCTTAGAAGCACCGCGTTTAGAACGTGCAGTTGCGCAGATGGCAATAGGTAATCCTAAGAACTGTTACCTGGCCCGTAAGCCCAAATACCTACAGCGTGTCTCGCTAGGCAGTTTTATTGCGGGTTTTTAATAAAAATATTTTCAGATATATATTACCTAGGTGAGAGTTCAGTTACTCTCACTTAACGAAACCATTTTAGGAGAATATACCATGAACTTCACTAGACTTGATTACACTAACGAATTAGTCGACAAAGAAAAATACAAATTCACGATTGACTTGGGTTACGGGCTGTGGGACGTAGAAAAAGATATTCTACACAAAGAATTCCGTGAGCAATTCGGTGCATTATTCTGCGCAGGATTCCGTAGAAATTCTATTGATATCGGTTATGGTGCAACACCGTATAGCGACGAAGAAATGTTTAAGCTGATAACACAGATTATCGGAACTCGTGTGGCTAAACGTTTTAATTATTCTAACGAACTTGTTTCGAAAGAACATTACAAGTTCACTGTTAGACTACCTGTTCCTCTCTTTAAAGAAGATAAGAATAGACTCTATAAAGCCCTACAAACCGAATTCGGTAAAACGCTCAAAGTAGGGTTCCGCAGTCGTAGTATCGATATCGGAATTAGCGTAGACGTGTGCAGTGACGATGACCTTTACGAATTAGTTTCGGAAGTTATCGGAAAACACCTCTAAGCGTAAATTAACGCTTCAGCTTGTAAAACCAAAAGGAAAATAAAATGAAAACTATCGAGTTTAAGAATAGTAGTCTTTGGGCATACACGCACATCATTACGAGTTTCCTGAAAAACGTTACTCCACATCTTGCTTATCAGATTTATGGGAATGAGCTCACTATCGGTGGTTTTAACGAGGATGAATTAAAACGAGCAAAAGAGTTCATTGACGATGTTCTTCGTGGTGAAGCAACGTGTTTAGTTGCATGTTACGTTGCTAAAGACAAAGGAAGATTAAACGTCATGGCAATTTTCAGATCGTTCTCCGAAAAAGTATACGAAGTTGAGAAGATTAGTCATACCGTTTATATTGTTTACTTTAAACGTTCGGCGGAGAAAAACGCTGATAAAATTCTGGAGTATTTCGACTGTAACCCGGGGGAAGGTATGGATGTCTATACGCTCGGTTACGATGGAGTACCTCACCGGAATAACCTTATTCGCATTGACGAACCTTTTTCAGTCAATGACGATTCCACGCCTATAGAGATGGTTCTGGTACACAAAGATCGTTTCGCGCATTACGATTCTGATACTATTCAACGTGTCCTGAACAACGTTAATATTCAGTTTTCACAAACCGAGCACTTAGTACGTGCATGTCTTAGGTCTAATGGCACAACATCATTTTTCTTCGAACGTCAAACCGTTTGGCAAACTTATCTGGCTCTGATGGAAGAACTTGATAGGATCGAGCCAGTTCAGGTTGGTGCAAATTGCTTATATTGGATAAAAACAAAAGGGTTCATGAATGAAAACGCTCAATTCAGATTTGCGTGATTACATCCGTCAGTACCCAGCCAGTATTCCTGTACTGGCTTCGCTTACGCTTTCAGGTACTGACGTTAACATCTTAACGGTGGAACAGTTCCACGAGATAATAAAAACCGCTTATAACTCCATTACCGCAACGTCAGTACGTAAACGTTGCGATTATCCCGACGGGGATTTCGGCACCGAGATGTTTACAGATTATGCGGTTGCATTTCTGTTAGGGCGACACTGCCTCGATAAACTTAACACTGCTGTAGAAGGGGAAACAGTGACGGAAATAGTCAACGCTTGGCAGCAACGTATTCTGAGCGACGCTTACTGCCGACAGGCGTTAAAACGAATGTCCACAACGGCGATTACAAACGACCAGCGTGCTTTAGAGTTCTTTAAGCACAATTACAGCTAATTTACCAAAAGGAAAAAATGACATGTTTAATATCGAAATTACTCCGCTCGTTAAAACTGAAATCCGTCCGGTTCCTGAAGCACAGTTACTTGATCAACTTTATCGCATATTCCTGGATAAAGGTGTACATTTCCGTGTAGAGCAGGTCAACGATGAAAGCATCGTGTTCTACTGGACTCACTGCAACGATTATCTTTGCGACACTATTGCGGTGGAAATCGGTGAGTTACTCAACCCGGTAGCCGAGAACGCCAAGGTAAAAGCGGCCGAGACAGAGCAACCGAAAGTCGAAGAGCAGCAGTGGTCTATAAACAATGAAGACTCGACATACGTAAATCAATATGATGTTGAAACGATCGAGAAAATTAAAGAGGCATTAAATATCCTCTATCCCGATGCCTTATACATTAGTCAAAAATACGACATGTTAGCTTTCAGGATGAAGGAATTCGATCCTAAGATCATGAAAGCTATTCGCATCGTCGTTGCTCTGATCGTCAAAGACGCCGTTCGACTTATTTCGGTTCGTGATATCGGAAAAGAAGACGCAGATGCAGTCATGCGTAGTGCTGTTCACGAATACAAAGAGAAAATTCGTGGGTCTAATTATGTCGACGGCACTCTAACTGTGCTTGTTGATAATGATCCTGACGTTATTAAATGGTTCGAAGAACCGTATTCCTTTACTTACACTGGTCCAGAAGCCGAAGCGATTAATGATACCTTGACAGCTTTCTATCCTACCAAAGTAGAGACTAAACTCGAGGGCGAAAAACTCACCATTAAATGGAAATGGTGGGACGCTGCTCTTGACGAAGAAATTAGCAACCTCATTAATGAGATTGTTGACAATCGTCTACGTCTTCTGACAATCACTACTATTGGGAAAGAAGATGCCGATACGTTTATGCGTGATATCGCTCGTTGGTTTCCTGAGAAAGTCCGTCAGTGGACTTACACAGACAATACACTTACCATTCTACTCAACTATGAACCCGGTATTATCGGAAAGTTAAAAACTCATCTGCGTGACTTGTGGTCAGTTCGTTTTCTTAAAAATAATGAGCATTCGTTCGATGCTCTCTTTAGAGAAATATCTTCTGGCGCAGGCTGCGATTGCCCTGCTTGTCAAAAATTTCGTTAATTGATGACTTTCTAAATTCATCTAAGGGGTGACAATTCACCCCTCTATTATTGTTTTTACCTAAAGGAGTATTAAAATGTTTTTCGTATTAAAAGATGATATCCGTAACTACATTCGTAACAACCCTATTGCTCTGGGCGTTTTAGCAGGTTTCTGTCGTCCAAATACTGATTTCGATTTAGTTAAGTTAGAAGAATATCAGGAAATTGTGAATACTAACTACATGCACATCTGTAGCTGGGGTAAACGTCCTCGCGAAGAGTACCCTGTAGGTGAGTTAGGTGACACTATGCATCGTGACCAGAATCTGATGCACGAATTCGTTGAATACACACTGGAAAATCTTAACTATCCGCTTCTGGTCGACACTGTACCAGAAATGGTTGACGAATGGTTAAGTCGTGTTTACAACGATCCTACTGCCAGCACTCTACTGAGTCAGATGTCGCAAACTTCTCGTGATATCGACACCCGGACCCTGATGTACTTAGCACACAACGTTCGTTAATCTCACTCCGCTATAGGCTTCGGTCTATAGCGGAATTAATTTTCTTTCCCTTTTCTTTTTTGTTATTTTGACACTACTTTGCTTACTCTCTACTCGACTATTCCTATGCTGGCTGAGGGATGTAAAACAACCTCTTAAACCTTTTTACTTATTGTGAGTTAACGCGATGTCTCTTACGTCAAAACAGAAACTGCTAAAACTCATCAACACTGAAAACAATATTGTTCCGCCATTGACCTTCAGTGATGTTGATATCGGCGAACCTACTGGTACTGGGGTTGATACCCAGGTGGTTCTGACTTCTAAACTCAAAGGCGATGAGTCTACTACTTTAACTGTGACTTATCATCGTCGTAATTTGCCCGAATACCTAACAGGTGAGTTGGTATTCGGTAACGACGGTGTTGTAACCGCTGCAGATTTGCTTAATGCAATCAACGCAAAATACGATTTAAATATTCTGCCGTCGGATATCATTGATGCGAAAGTTGAAGGTGAAACCCATCAGCTTACCGCTAACGAGAAATCCTACGAATGGTGTGGCGAGGTGACACTCACGCTACGCGACCCTATTGATCTGGCTAAATTGTTACCTGTTACTCAATTAGAAAACCTGGTAGAGTATCCGTCCACTAAGAAAGGTAACGCTGCAGTTTATTCTTACCCAATTGACTTCACCGCAGAAAAAGATTACCTCGATCCGATTACCATTAACGACACCGTCGACCTGGCTGAGTTAGCTACTAAGCTGGATAACGTCGTTGACGAGAAATGGGTAAGTGTACCTAAGAACGCTGCTAATAACCTGTACGGTGCTAAGGTTATCTACGATGGTCCTACCGCAGGTTTCGAAGGCGCAAATACGAAGTTCACACGTGTGTTGGTGCTGACGCTCAGCCCGTTGTGTTCTAACCTGACCGGTAATCTGTTAATCCATTTTAACGGTACCGATCGTCCAAAGTCGAAGATTGAATTAGCTAAAACTAATTCGGTCTTACCGGGATTCTTAGATTAAGAGGATTACAGTAATGACCAGTCAAGAAACTATCTTCGACCTTATTAAAAAGGCTAACCCAGACGCTGAGCTTGACACCGCCAAAGTCACGCTGGGCGATCCGGTTGTGACCACCGGTACTTACAATACCGAAATTACGGTTGCGTCAATTAAGAATCTCGGTTACACTAACGAACAAACGTTCCAGTATAACCGCATTGACGCAGGTTTATATTTCCTGAACGTATTACCGAAGCTGTTGGTAGAATCTGCAACGACTACCGCTGACTTACTGCCCGTCATTAACGAGCAGTACAGCCTAACCCTTACAGAAGACGACGTGTGGGTAGAGCAGGTCGGCGAGTTACCGTTAGACGGTAGCGCAATCGAACACGGTATTTTCTTCCGCCCTGAATGTTTAACCTGGGTAGGCGGTTTTACGGTGCGCGTTGCACGTAAAACTGCTGAAGATGCTGAACCTGCGCCAAAAGCAGCTAAAGCACGTACAACTCGTGCACGAAAATCCAAGTAAGATTTGGGTGGGGTAAAACCCACCCAACGTTTTTCTTTTTTGTGTAAAATGGGAGTTAAACAAAATGGCTGAACGTTGGACTAAAGAAGGTATTATTGAATCCAAAACGGATTTAGAAGGCGGGTACGTCAACGACCCTGACGACTTAGGTGCAGAAACGAACCACGGTATCACGGTAACGACTGCACGTGAGTATGGTTATAAAGGGAAAATGAAAGACCTTACCCGTGTTCAAGCTTTTGACATTTACGATCGTGGTTGGTGGAAGAAACTCAAACTCGATGAGATTTTTGCTATCTCGCCTTTACTGGCTGACCGGATGTTTGATTTCGGAATTAACGCAGGTCGTGCCAACTGCGTGAAATCGCTCCAGCGTATTCTCAACGTGTTGAACAACGAAGGTAAACTCTACGCGGACATCGATGCTGACGGTGGAATGGGGCCTAAAACGCTGGGCGCGTTGAACGCGTATCTGAAATACCGTAAAGATAAAGGGTTAAGCATTTTAATCTTTGCGTTAATCTCGCACCAAGTAACTTACTACACGGAAATCTCCGAAAAACGTAAGAGAAACGAGAAATACACCTACGGCTGGTACGGCCGCGTGTTCAGAGAAATGGCAGATTATGCGGTGAAAAGCGGGGTTAGTAAAATGAACTGGTTTGCTAAACTCTTAGTGTTATTGTGGAAAGCGTTAACGTCTGGTCGAAAACGTAAAGACGAAAAACGTGGGCAAGAATTCTTCTGGTTTTTGTAAGGAAAGGTGTGGGTAATGGAAAAGCTTCAATATAAACGTTTAGATAATAAGTGGTTTGTATTAACGGAGGATTACCATTATCCGTTTACGTTACGTGAGATTTATCACGACCACGTACACTTAGACCGTGCGGTTTATTTAACCGGTGTATTACCTGACACGCAACTGTGGTTAACCGCTCCGAAAGGGTTCGTAACGGACTTAGCGTCGATACCCGAACGCTTACAGGGAATTTTCCATCCTGACGGGCCTTGGGCACCGGCTGCGTGTATTCACGACTTACTCTATCAAAAATGTAACACGGAGCGTAGCTATCCCATGACACCGGGTGGTAACGTTTCGCGTATTATCGATAAAGAGTTCTCTGACTTAACATTCCTGCGTATTATGCAGTCGTTGGAAATCTCGCCTTATATCTGCCAAACATTTTATAAGGCCGTTGTTGAATTCGGCTGGGATGCCTACGTAGATCCTAATGCAAAACCATCCTACAGCACTAACGCGTTTCGTACGTTAGATTACAATCGAAACTATTTATTCGTTCGCGAGTTTAAGGAACCTGCAATCCCTAACCACGAACGTATTGATATCACCACAGAACAACCCGTTAATGTCAAATACCTGAACATCAAACGCGCTTTTCTGTCAGGGAGGGAAGATGTTTCATCCAAATCCGAGTAATTTTAAACTCAGAGAGTTAGTACCACAGTCTTATATTGCCAAATACGGCGATTCTGCAATCCGGTTTATGAACCCGTTGTTAATGATTTCGCTACAACAGATTCGTAATCGTTTCGGTAGAATGGTGATTAACTCAACCGCTTCACAACAACGCGGACTAAGAACCTTAGATTTCTTTATTAATCAAGAAAAGCCTAAGGGTGGTAGTTATAAACAACGTGCGTTACAGCTTTACGCCGATTCAGGAAGTCAGCACAAATTCGGTAACGCCATTGATGCAACGTTGTTGGATAGCACCGTAAAACAGGTTCACGACTATATCGCTGCTAACCCCGACGAGTTTCCGTTCATTCACTTTATTGAATGTGACATCAGTTGGTTACACATCGACGTTCGTAACCAGCCTAACATTACTTTCTGGTCACCAAATCGTGGCACTGTGAAGGTTGTTAAGCAAAAACCAATCGATTGGAGCGCCTTAGTCGAGATTTAACTATTTCTAAGGTGTTTATACCTTAATTTGTATAAAGACGCTTAGAACGCGTTTTACGCACGATTTAGCGGTTAAAATGAATATACCCTACTCCCGATAAGGAGTAGGGTAGTTTTTATTATTCCGCAGGATGGAGCATTGTTCCAGTGTCAGGAGCTACACCTTCCTTACAGTGGAAGAAAGTAATGCCTTTACCATCACCCGTTTTATATTCTAAAGTAGAATACGCAAATGTTGGTGTTTTTGAAAGTAACCCATTTACACGGTAGTAACGTTGTCCCGTGATAGGATCGATATTCCCATTAACTTTACCTAATAGATCTTTATAAAGTTGGGGTGACTCAATCTTACCATTTGGCCAGGTGGCTACCCAGTTAGCACCAGTATCGATTACAGTTACTGAGCCTAACATTAGGTTAGTCGAATTGACGACAGGTTTATAATTTACAAAATCTTGCTCTACACCCATACAGGTGTAAATAACCATGTCGTGTGGCTCTACGGGTACAGTCGAGAATTGACCGTTAGCGGTGGGTTGTAGGGCACAGCTTGCCAACGAAAGTGCTGCAGTTACAACAAGTAGAAAACGTTTTAGCATGTTTTCACCCTTCTATAAAAAGTTAAAAAATAATAATTTTACAGACAACCCTTACTGCTGTCTGTCATAACTATTAACAACACTTCTATAATCCGAACAATACTATGCAAACCACCCACTACTACTTACGAGGTAAAACAATAGGCTAAAACTTTTACTAACAGCAGCTTATCGAGATTGTAATTGCTAAAAACAACCAAACTGCTTCTAAGCTGACTGTAAATGATGTTAATTTTAGTGCTGTCGCTGAGTTCACCGGAGAAGCTGGCCGCAACACTAAAATTACTCTGACCGCCAAGGCAGAAAGCCAGAACTTCAAAGGCGAGAAAGAATTCCACTATACTCGTCTTTCCTGCGACATCGTTGGTGAAGTTGAAGTAACTGCACCTACTACCGATTTCGATTCACCAACGAAGATCCTGGCGAAAGTTAACGCAGCCATGGCTGAGAAAGGGTACACCGATGACGAGTTCGGTGAAAACGACCTGCAAACTATTTCCCGTGAAGAAGAAGGCAAAACCATTTACGTGGTAACGGTTGTGGCTGGCCACTTGAAGTTCCTGCCTGGTACTGTCGCGACGTATAAAGTTACTCCTCCGGCTCCTGAGAAAGTAGCACTGAGCGGTTTGGAAGGTGAACTGGATGGCTTCACCGCACCGTCTCCTAAAGAATAATTAAATCGGGGGGGGGGTAACCTCCCCGATATTTCTTTAACTCGTACTATTGAGGATTTAAGATAATGGCAGCTACTAACCAGATGATGTTGGTCGCGCTTTATAATGCTGCCTAACACTGGAGGCTACCCACATCAAGGTAAACTGGATAAAAGTAAGGTGTCCTTTGGTCTCCCTACTGCGCTAGGAAGGCGAAGGTAAGAATACCAAAGTTACCATGACTGCACTACCGGGTTCTGAGAATTTCAAAGGCGCAATCGAACTGCATTACGATCGTCTGGAACCGGGTGTTGTAGGCCGTATTGAACTAACTGACGATCTGTCTCGCTGGGTTCAAGAAAATGAACTGCGCGCTTGGTTACAATATTACATCAATAAAGTTAAACCGAACGATGCTATCGCACCAGGCGACGTTGTGTACAACACCGAAGACCAGAAAGACGAACATGATAACGTCACTCTGCGTACGGTAACGTGTACCGTTACTGAAAAGAACCTCCGATATAAACCGGGTGTAATGGCAACTTTCGTAATTACGCCGAAAGTTGTTGATAATCGTATTGACCTGGCCACCACCAACGGTGAGCTGGACGGTTTTACGTCCTAAGAAAAAATACCTACCTCCCGTAATAGGAGGTAGGTATACTATTTTTTTTCGCTGTCGATTACAGCCCTTGCTCTAACGCAAACGCTTTAATTGAATCGTAATCACGTGCTTCAGCCCAAGCTCTGACTTCTCTTTTCTGCTCAGACATTGCGTGGTGTAGTCTTTGATCGCGCTCAACGATTGCTGCCAGCAACGTCTTGCACTGTTCTAACGTAAACGGTTCGATACGGGTGTTGTTAGCCGTTAACCAATACGCTGGCGCAGTTTCTGACTGGATATAACGACTCAGTGCTACCTGTGACTTCTCATCTGCCTGGAAAGTGAAATCACCTACCTGAATCTCAGCATAGCGTGCATCCTGATAACGGAATTCCAAAGCGCTTAGAATTTTCTGAACATCGGTAAAGATGTACCGCACTGTGGAACGTAAACCTGTACGAATTTCTTCCAGGTCAATCCCCAACGTGTCGTTAACAAAGTCTTTCGCTTTCTGTAGCGTAAACCGTGCTTCGATTTCAGACATGTCGTAGTTACGCATTTGTTCCAATGCTTCGCGATCAGACATCCCATCAATCAACTTATAGTGCAGTAACGCACAAAACCCTGTACGGCCGTGATCTTCGCTACCGATTTTCTCCATGTAGTTACCATGACGGTCAATCGGTAAATCGTGCGCAAAATAACGACGACGGATTTCTTCTTTCGTTAAGCCTTCACCAGTAGCAGACATTCATCGTCTCCTTTAATCAACCCTAATTCGATTAACAGTTCAAAATCGATATGACGGAATCTTGTGTCGAAATCCGATTCCCAATCGATACGGATACCCTGGCATTCTTCTGGCGTTAGCTCAGGAAAAATCACGGTATTAAATTTCTCTCGCTCATCGTAAAACCCATCAATCGGTGAGTTCGGGTTACGTGTTGCGAAGATAGTAATGCCGGGGAAGGACAATGCCAACACAGTGATAGATTCTGCGCTGGGTTCGCTTAAAGAGCGGCGTAGAAACGCAATTTTGTGACGTGGGAAATCCAATACCCGTTCTTCAAACCCTGGGTTACGTTTTTCAATTTCCGCGACCGACAGGTCAGTAAGTTCGGTGCAGTACATTGGGATGATTACAGTCACACCGTGACGAATCAGCAAGCGTTTTACGTCATCGGTAAAATCTTCACCGTTAATCACCACATAGCAACCGAATAGCTTACTGTTTTCCAGAAACTTATCCAGAAGTCGAATTCTACGCTTCGTAATATTGTTGATCAGAATTGGTTTCATCTTTGGCTTCTCTTAATAATTTTTCCTTTTGGGCACGTTCACGAACACAGCGTGGACAATAACACATACTCGTGTCGTGGAACGCTTTTGCTGACGTCGTACCCATCTTCTGTTTCCAGTATTCCGCCACCATCAGTTTCGCTGTCGTCCAGCCACACTGACGTCGTTCAGCGTGATACGCTTTACGGTCTTCTAACGTTCCTTCCCCGTTCTCGTAAGAAGCCGCCGCGCAGCTACCACAAGCGTGTTTCATCGGACAACCTAAACAGGTCTCTGGGTAGTTGGTATATTGCGTTTGAATCTCTTCTAACAATTTACCGTTGTCCAGACTGACGAATTCCCGACCTACCAACTCAAACACCGCAGAACGCGACGTTACCGTTGACATAAAGCGGTTACAGCCAAAGATCTTACGGTCAAATCCTAAGCACGTCATGTGCGTTAACGTCCCACAGAACGGACGTAAACGTTCTGGGTTCAACCGTACGGTGTCATTATACAGTAACTGGTCACGCCAGTTCGGTTCCCAAATCGTATCGAAATCCAACCCTTCTGGAATGATGTGCGATAAGATATTACGTGGGTTGGTGTGTAATCCTTTCTCAACCCAATAATCTATCACATCCATCATCTGTAAAGCGATTGACGTCGCCATGCTACGTGGCATAACGTCTTCGAAAGTTACGTTTCCAGAAATTGTCCCACCGCCAGTAATGTCAATTAATGACTTCATCCCCGCAGCATAGAACGGAAGCGTTTCTAACGTAAAGGTCGCCTTTACGCCGAGTTCTGCAATGCCAACCTCTTTTAAGTAGTTATAGCCACGTACAGCGGCTTCGTAAGAACCCTGGCGTGTCGTTGTGAAGATACGATAACGGTCATGGGATTCCGGTAAGCCGTCAATCGAAACCCCAACCGAAAGTTTGTCTTTCCATCGTTCTACAATCTCACGGTTCAACGGACGATCTAACAAGGTCCCGTTCGTGGAGATACTAAACATAAACGGACGGTTGTGTTCTTTGCACAACTGCTCAGCGGTTTCGAACGCAGCCAGCAGCAGTTTAGGCTGCATGAACGGTTCACCACCGATAATGTCGATAATAACTTCAACATTCGGTTCGTTTTTATCACGTTCAAAACAGGCGTGCAAGAAATCAACAATATCCGCTGCTTTGTTGTTACGTGGGTACTTACGTTCGTAACAATATTCGCAGTCCAGGTTACACGAAAGGTTGGTTACGATCTGATACGTTAACTGCTTAGGGAATTCATTTACTTGACTCATTTGCCGCCCCTCTATTACGCCCTGCCATCACTACGCGACGAATATATTCGTACGCTTCTACACCGATAGAGAAGGCCAGTTGGTTACACCCCGATTCCAGAACGTTAGGTGCATTCTGGAGTTGGTGCTCACCACCGTCTGCATTAATCCAAAGACTTTCGCTGCAAACGTTACACCCTTCTTCAAACACTTTACTTACTGTAAAGCCGCATTCACGACCATTTACTACATTCAGTCGTTCAATGTTGTCCTGAACCTGATAGTAGCCGTAAATAAAGTTCATGACGTGGTCGGGCGATAAAGGTTTTGGCATTTTCGCATCTAAGAGTAACGTCATTGCACGGAAACCGTAATGGTAAATCGCGCTGTGCAGCTGAATAATATCTTCGTGCCAGCGTTTATCCCCTAAACGGTCCCGTGTCAGGACACCCCAAGTCTGGACATTATCCAGCTCGTAGATCGTTTCCAGTGCTTCGTAACAGCCTTCGTCAATAAAGCGCATAAACGGGCGCTCAGACGACTTAAACCCATCGATGCTAACGTAGACATTGTCAAACTGTTTTAGCAACGGGAGATGCGATTTACGCATCTTTAAGCCATTGGTATACAACTGGTGTTTGAGTTCTGGACGAATCACTTTTAATTCGTCAACAAACGCCTCAATTTTACGGGTTGCCAGTAATGGCTCACCACCCGTCCACTGAATTTCGGTAATGGTTGGATTAGCTTCCAGCGCTTCCAAAATTCGCTCACGTTGAAACTCTCGCGGAGAATCTTCACGATTCATGTAATAGGCTCCACCGCAGAAGCTACAGTCCAGGTTACACTTGGACGTAGCGACTACGGACAATACGGTGGGTTTATCGTATAAACGATTCGATAACCTTGGTTCTGCATTGGTTGTCATTGCAGGTGACTCCGGTCGTTTTTAAATATAATCAATGGCGAACAAAGGATCGTCGTCTACGTTAGCACCAGGGGTTAACAAAAATGGAGAGTTATACGCTTCCAAAATACGGTTAAGGTCTTTATAACGGACATTTAAACGTTCTAAATCCGCTAACGTTACGTTACGGTCCAACACCGCCGACACTGCTGCTTTCTCTTCGTCAGTTAACGTGACTTTCGTCATTAAGAAACTAACGAGTTTTGCCAGATCCGCTTCTGTTGACGGATGCTCGCCAATACGTGTTTGAATCAAATGCTGCATCCAAGGCTTACGGATGCGTTTTGTGATTTCGTGTTCATCCGTCAGGGCAACCCACACGGAACGTTCACGATCCCACACGAACTTATAGCTATACGCCATTAAATCCGCTAAGCAATTAATCCCTAACGCTTCGTACCCTTCAATTTCGATATACGATTCCGTATCGAAATAGTTCTTCGTTTCTGGTGTTACCAGGGTAAAGAAATACGGGAACGAGCCTAAGTAATCCGGTGACCACCAACGACGGGCAACCGGTTTTTGCGCCCATTTCTTCAAATGGGGTAAAGAACAATTCCATATCTACGGAGTTATTCAAAATCCCGTCACTAAAGAAATATTTACCCGCAACCAGTTTACCACGCAACTCGGAGTCACCGGTAAAGACCACTACACTTTCTGCCGTCAGATCACGAATCTTAAACGTATTTTCTACACGATAGTTTTTACGATCGGTAAAGAAACGTCCGCGCACTTTAGGCCATTCGCCCGGCAACTGAGTCAGCAGACGAACTTCATCTGCTAAGTGTGCACGTACGGAATCAGGGGAAGAAATGTGAAGTGGATGATTGAAAATTGTTTTGTACGCTAAATGTAAATCATTCTTCATTGATTGCTCCATTTATTTCACGGTCAAACGGACATTCAGGGTATAGAACCCACCGCGCCATTGCCTACCGGTGACTTGAAACTCAGCAGTAAACCCGTACGATTAACTCGGGTATTGCGTAATAGACATACTACCACTGGAGGGCTTAGTTACCTTCCCCCCGCACCTTTACTACAGCTACCACTGCACGACCAGCTACATCCGCCGTTACAGTTATAATGGCTTAAAGGTAAACCGGCAAGGTTGTTGGTTGAGGACACGGTGCCCTGGTTTGCAATATAGTTGTTTGCGTTAGCGGTCGTAATATACCCTTCCGCTGTTACTAACCGATCACGAAGGTTCTTAAGGCTAATCACAATTACCTCCCAGAACACCCACCAGAACAACTACCTGAGCAGCCTGCAGAACAGTTTCCTACACACGAGTTAGAACAACTCCCCGTACAGCTTCCTGAACACCCACCAGAACAGGTATTCGAACATCCACTACAGCCTGCACTACAACCTGATACACAGTTTGCAGAACAGGAAGAACCACAGCCGCCTGATGCGTTCCCTGTACAACCACCAGAACAGCTCGAACAGGTCCAGCTACAGCTCCCACCACAGTCATAGTGGTTGCGAGCTTGCCCACCGAATAAGTCTGCGTTGTTCGTCGCTTTCCCACGAATATAGTTTTGTACTGCACCCGTATTCTTCAATGCAGTGTTGTCAATGTTATTTAGCCGCGCTTGTAGCGCAGGTAATCCAATTGCCATTTTTCACCTCTTAGGTTGGGCCAGAACAGCCACCAGAGCAAGCACCAGAACAACCCGTAGAACAACGGCCCGAGCAAGCGCCCCCACAGGTCCCACTGCAACCAGAACACCCACCGGAACATGTTGAACTACATCCAGTACACTGGTTACCGCACGCAGAGGAGCAGCTACCTACACACACTGACGTACAGGTGCCCGAACAACTCGTACAGCCATGCGTACAACCGTTTGAGCACGTCCAGCTGCAACTCCCCCCGCAGTCTAACCGACTTGGCGTCCAACCCGAAAAAGTGTCGGCGGCATTATGTGCTTTCGACGCAACTTGCGGATCAACACGTGGGCCAGTTGCCATTTGGTTCTCTACGTTGGTGATTCGGTCACGTACATTTTTAACACTGATCGCCATCACGTATCCTTAAAATAAAAAAGAATGGAGGACTACGCCCATAAGCATAGTTCCTCCTGTAATAAAGTTATCTCGTACCCGCTTCTGCCTGAACGTCATCACGGGACGTCAAGTTAGCGTTAACGTGCACCGGAGCCTGAACCACACCACCGTATTTCTTGTGGAGATAGCCTGTGTGTGGGTTATCCGCCGCAATATGGTTTTGTAGGTTCTGATTCGCCTGACTGATTGCGTTCGTGTTATTCGCAACCTGTTGTTTAAGCGCATCCAGGTTTTGTTGCAGATTATCAATTTTCTGATCGGACTCATTACCCCGTTGTTCTAACGCAGCAATGCGCTGAATCGCTTGGTTGAGTTTGGTGCTCAGATCGTTGATATTTTTCTGTAACTGTAACACTAGCGAGTTTAGATTCGCCATTGCCAGTGCCATCTTCTGGTAGTTTTGGGCAACGATGTTAAGTTGGTCGTTCCACGCTTCCAAAGATTTGACAACAGCATCAATACGTTTTCCTAACGCTTCGTCTGCTTTCTTCAACGCATTAATATCAGTAATGGTTGCATCGATAGCAGACTGCACATCACGGATCAGTGCACGGATCTCCGTTTCTGTTAACCCGTTAACCTGATGAATATCCAGATGGTGGACGTTACCCGTGGCGTTAATGTGCGCGTTCAGCGCGTCCAGGAAATCGTTTTTCAGGCTTTCGAGAATCGCTTTGATGTTCTCAAGCTGTACAGCATCGCCCGCCGTTATCGCATCTTTGATGCCAGCGAGCACCGTAATAATGTATTCGAAGCCGTAAATATCGCCGACGTCTTTATACGTTGGTGCCGAAGGAAATGTATCAGGAACATTTCGCAAGTCTTTAAAGCCAACAGTTCGATTATCGAGATTCAGCTCGGCAATCGCCTGTTCTATCGCGGGCACGTTTGCCGACTGCGGGCCCCCGACTACTTGCGCTGATACCGTGATATCGGTCGGAATCGCGGTGTTCGTTACAACAACCGCCATTACCACTTCCCGGTTCTTCGTCAATTTCTCGTAAGCCGGGTGTGCAAAAATCAACTCGTAGTCCGTTCCGCGCTCATACGTCGCATCGGGTCGGTTAGCAACCCGCAAGCGGAACGTATCAGCATAAAACGGTCCGTCAGGAAAAGCAAACGCACGGTTAACTTTACCTGTACCTAACGTAATCTGACGCTCCACGGCGTTAGAGGTTAGGCTTCCCGTTAAATCTAAAGGGTATTGGTATACAATGGAGGCCATGGCCACTCTCCTTAATCCGAGACGTCCTTGTCCCGTGGCGTTAAGATGTAAACATAAGATTGAACTGGAGCTTATCGATATCGCGGGTTTGTGCTGGGTTAACCGCGTCGTACGTGGTTGCCACGTAGACCGTTAATGTCCCGTCAGCAAACGAGGTTTTCACCGGTGGCGTAGTCCCTGTCTGTCCATCGGTTACAATGACGACAGGTTGAGCCGGGAGTTGATGGAACTGACCCTTAACCGCTTTATACACCAAACCAGATTGTGCCGCTAACTCCGTGGCGGTGTACACGATAAACGGTGTGTCGATATCTGTCTGTTTAATGACAGTGTTCGTCTCAACGTCAATCAGCTGAACAGCACCAAATTTGGTCCGGTAGCTATCGTATTCATTTTTTGGAATGACAAACGTAGCATGAAGGCGGACTTCTTCAGCTGGCTTAAATCCCGCGTGTTCTTTTTCCAAGTAACTGTTAGCAGTTAGCGTTACTGTCTGTTCAGTCATCGTACCACCAGACTGATTTAGCCCGTAACGAACTTGAGTTATACCTGTCGGGGCCGCAAGCCTGATTTTCAGTCGACGGTTAGTAGTACCAGGATCGCCAGGTACTTTAACACGCAGACTCAATGCCAGATATGCATACTCGCCGGTAGTCGGTTTCGTATACGCACCCAACCACTTCATGTTCGCGGTTGCTGCTTGTTTGTTCTCAGAAGCAGTAGCCGCTGCAACGTTCGCAGCAACCGCTTTCTGCCAGAACTGGTCAGCGCAGTTCTCATACGCCACCCTGCTGATACTTTTATAACCTGAATAGGTTTCCTGTACCGGCAACCTGGAACGTGTTGTAATCCCGGACAACGTATTCCATTTCTGACCATCGACATACCCAGCACCCTTGCTCGCAGATGCTGTAATGGCTTTAACGGGTTTATTAACCACTGTTAATAGTGGACCAGTTTTCCTGTCGAACGCCTGCGCCACATCGTGCTGATCAACAACCGAGGCATGATTTTCCAGCTCTTTTACACGACCTAACCGTTTTACTTTATCGATACTGATATCCGTAATACGGTTCGAATCAGTGGTTACTGTCCCAACAAACAGTCTCGACGAGGTATCAGCTAACTGCTCTAAACCGATGCGGTATTGGGCAGTAGAACCGACCACTTCAGCATAAACGTAGAATGTCTGGTTAGCGTGATTAGTCGGGAATTCATCGCTTAAATCAACGGACCATCTTGGAACGGTATATCTTTTATTTCCAAAACTTAACTCGGTTTCCTCCGTCAGATAGAAATTCCAACCGCTCTGTGTTTGTACGCCGCCAATAATAATCTTATCGATAACAGTATATTTTTTGTTAAACAAATCAGAGATTCTATACTGTTCGCCACCGAGATACAACTCGTTTAAATCTTCCGAGTTACAAGTCAATAGCGCGATGCCCGAGAGATCGGGTATATAGACTTCAGATGTATTATTCAGCGTATACGTATAGCCCCGCGCCCGATGAATTTCGCCGGTAAACCATTCTCCTTTTTTAGTCAAGTTTATCCCAAAAGCAAAAGAAATCTCTGATCCTACAAGATTCCCGCCAACCAGGTTATGTATTGAGAATCTGAACTTTTGTCCGTCTTGCGAATAAAGGAAAACTTGACCGTAGCGTTGTTTAAGTTCACCATTAAAAGCTGTGGGTGAGAGATTAATGGCGTTACTGGCCACTTTTTCCCTGAACGTCATCATTCTCGCTTCCGAACTAACGAACCTTATGACCCCGTTGGTTATAGTCGGTTTTACCTGAAAGAAGTAAAAAGCAAACTTATTTACCCCGTCAGTGTCTTTATAGATAAGACTCACTATCGCGATACAAAGCGGACCACCAGACATCGTTTGACCAAGCACCCAAAAGGACAAACTGTAGTTGTTCTTTTTGGTCTTAGCTACGCTAATCCGCTCATAGGCGTTGCCGTTAGAAGCCCCAGAGAACTGGCTGGACTGAACAATATTAGTCAACTTCGCCCATTCTGCCGCATCGATAGACAACCGATCACTAGCCACCGTAGTGGTACCGTAAACAACTTTACATGGTTTACTTTCAGCACCGATAAAGTAAGCCCCATCTAGTAGACCTTTCGGTATGTCTGGCGTAACAACCAGCGGTATATTTGTCAATATGCCGTATTCGTTCGCTGTTTTTTCAACACGGCGGGATGTTGGTCCAAAACCACCGTATCCAGGATAACCGTAAGTCGTATTTTTATCATATTCGGCTTCAATGAAATAAGCCGTTTTTTGATGTTTAAGCCATACTTTGTTTGTTCCTGGGAAGAACAATGGGAAGGTCATAGACGGTTTCCACACCGAACCCACCACAGGGTTTATCCGATATTCAAACGTAGATTGCCCCTCATACCCCACACTCAACTTAACATAGTCCAGATAACTAACCCCTTCTGGGAGTTTCTGGTAATGGAGAGATGGTGCGAGTTGTTTTTCTGTCGAACAGCAGCAAGAATAAACCATATCACCGACACAGATTCTATTGTCGGCCATATAGCCAGAACTTCGAGTAGCCCATTTCCATTTCAGCTCTATTTTTGTTCCGTCTTTTAAGTAACAGCCTGTAGTATCGATTTTGATTGGGAAGACGTTAGTTGTCTCTAACCCAACCTCCCCGGTTAATAGGTCAAGACGATAAGCACCATTCCATGGCCCGAACGTGGTACCTTTCGTTGAAGAAAAACCAAGACAAACGCCAGACACGCCGACGGTTAACAAGTGACCGTCCTTAACAACGGGCGTTATCCATCTTGACGACCCTCTAGTTAATTGTAAATTCACTGTCCACAGCGCCTTGCCTTCCGCAGTGAAGTAGGCAAGGCGCTTCGTATTCGGATTATCTACATCGAACGCGCCAGGTTCAACCAAATCGGCACACTTACCGATTTTTCGTGTAGACCTTAAATCAACCTGTTCAAACCGATCGGTTTTATTAAGCCGCAATAACCCAACACGGAACATGGGTTGTGGGGTATCCTTAATGTAGTCCACCAGAGTATTGTTTTTCAGATCGGCCATTAGCATCGTACGCAAAACATAGACACCGTTATCGGCTATGACCACACGATCCATGAACATATTAGGCACAAATTCCCATGTTGTTTCTGAAACAAATTCTGAGAAAGTTACCAACCTGACATCGGTATGTTTGCTGTAATCCATTGAACCGTTCAGTTTAACTAAATAATAATTATCGTCGCTGCCCTTCGCTATAAATGCTTCGGTACCAGTAACGGTAATTTCTTTTAATTCCACCCCCGGATAATTCGTCTCTAACCCTTTCGGCTTATAACGGAAAGTTGTTTTGTAAATTTCACCGAGACTTTTGTCGTTTTTTAACCCAGCAACAGCGTAATAAATACCCTCAGTTCCCGGAAGGGCGGATTTAGAGCTAATTAAAGCATAAAGCTTACCTTGTTGTACCCCTATAACCATCTGGAGCGCATCCATGTTTTTACCATAACCTTCGTAATTACCCATCGACAAGATCGGCAATATCGAATTGTTGGTATATTTGCTCCCGGCCGTTGTCCATGCGGGCAAGAGGGTATTCAGTTTATCAGAGACCCTCTTAATCTCTTTTGCGAACAGCCACCCTTGGCGTGATGTGACGGCTTTATCATTCGTGGTATCAATCGCATCCCACAGTTGTAAGATACCGTCCACCGTTGCGCTACCAATCGGGACATTATCCAAATCGGCAGTGGTATGCGTGTGCGCCTTCACACTTTTATTTTTCAGCACATTCGCTAACGCTTTTGTTACCGGTTTAGCGATCGGCATGGTGTTATCCATCTTATCGATACCGAAATCGGTTTTCGTTAAGGTTAACACCATTTTATCGCCTGTCTTAACAAACCCTTTACCGTTAACCGTGTAGTCATCGTCAACGTACAAGTCTAACCGGTCTTTTAATTCGGTCACCGCCTTTTGGGAAATAGCAGTGCCTAGCGCTACGGAGGTTGCGATATTCGTAATCGAAAACACCCCATAAACCGACTCGGTTGCTGTGGGAATATTCGCGTTCAACGTTAGTGGGTTAGACTGCTTCGCTGTACCGTACGGTTTTACGGTGTCTGACGGTTTGAAATAGGCGTTCGCTTCAAGTAACGTTACAGACGTCAGGTACATGTTCACCATTTCTGGTGTAACGAGATAGACGGAGTTATAAACCGGCGCTAATACTTCCTGTTCTGACCCAGAGTGTACCCAAAGCGTATTCAGCCCCGCACTAAACTCAACCGCTAAGCCAGATTCGTTGTTGTCCTGGTCTGCTTTAATCACTAACGGTTGCGGTGAGGTAATTAACCACTTATCACCACGGATACTGATGATGTGTCCGCCTGCTGTTTTAAACGTTAATTCATTACCGTTCGTGCTACCCCAACGACCGTAAACGGTACCGAGGGCTTCACCCATTAACTGATCAACTTCGGATTGCTCAATGCCCGCCGAACCCATCAGCGTAGCCAATTCGTCGATCGTCAGCCCAAACGCTTTTGTCGCGTCAACAGCACGCCCTAAAACTGGAAGGGCACCAACATCGTTGGTCGTATACTGATGTGCGTTAGGGTTACGATGATGCTGGTATAACTCTTCATCGAAAACCTTTTTACCGTTCTCGTAAATCAGGTTAGTGACTTCGGTGAAAGCCGCGTCTAACTCTGCTGAACGTTGAGTGATTTTCTTACGAATGTCGTTCAACGCTTTAACGACCTCGTCCCTCAGAATCGCTTCTTCTAAGTTAGCGGGCGGGTCGATAGGTTGAATAACTGGCGCATACGCCATTAACTCTGACCAATCCACGTTACGTGGGTCTTCCAGGTCAGTACGAACTAAGAACTTTCCGATTTCAGATTGCGGTACACGATACTGACGTGCCGCCCCTAAAATCTCATATTCGATTTCTGTTGCGGTTAACAACATGAACCCGCCATAAATCTGATCTTGTTCAGCTTCTGCGAGTTCTTTAAAGTAATAGCCTAAATAGTAGTCCAACCCCTCAATCAGAGTACGACGTCCGTTAGGCGCGGTATCGTCGGCTACTGTGAGTTTTAATCCGATACGATAAAAAGGTCCTTCAGGCGGAATGACCACATTAAATCGGTTAGGGTACGTCGCTGTGCTTAACGTACCGTTAAACTGCGCCGCGTCTTCTCTCGGCATCGTAAAGACTCCTACTTTTAAATAAAATGGATACCCCTCCCCGTTACAGGGAGGGGTTACCTACGGACACACAACTGCCCGCAGGCAGTCTGTCCTAAGTACGATCCCCTAACTGCTTCCCGTTAAGTTCTCGTTTCAGTACAGCCAAAATCCACTTCCACGCTTTACTCGTGATATGGTACGGATTGCGTTTTTCCATTAAGAACTGACTTTCGCCGCTACGGAGTTCGAAGCTCTGCGCATTGAGTTGATCTTGGCGGACACCTTTCTCGTCAGTGACATCTAACGAACAGGTAAAGTTAAGCTCGTAACCTTCTGGATTATTGCCTGGTGGTTCTAAGACAATATAAATGTCCTGACCTACACGTAAGTCCTTTGGCGTAAGAGTAATTGCTTTACCTGTATCAGAGGCGGTCGAAAGCGCAAACGGCACGCTATCAATAGCTGATACATACGCGTCCTTCCCAGCATCACCGATAATCACCTTACCCGGCCAGTTACACTTCACCGTTCCTGTCACTTTTGCAACACGGTACTGCTGTTTATCAGCACCTTGTGCAAAGCGTAGAATGAGTTTATGCCGATACCGGTTTGCGGCAGCTTTGGATGTACTCCACTCATTGTTCCAGGAGGCATGAAGTTCACCTTTCTTGGCCATCAAAGCACCACGAGAAAGCTTACGGTCAAAGAACTGCGCAGGTAACTGGCCGTCATGGGAAACAGCAACACTTCCCTGGCCGGTCGGCAGCGCAATGCTTTCGGTAACGCGGTATTTCTGACTAATCTCATAAGTCGCTGGGTCAATCACAGACTGACTAAAGTCGACGTCTTGGTATCAGCCAAATAACCAACAGATGCG